>Ga0247819_10000937_pt1 | contig 16225 bp, 14 predicted proteins | sample 13C_Xylose_Day6_FD_193428 | JGI IMG/M metagenome (GOLD analysis project Ga0247819, IMG submission 193428) | Soil microbial communities from agricultural site in Penn Yan, New York, United States - 13C_Xylose_Day6 | ecosystem: Environmental > Terrestrial > Soil > Agricultural land | place: USA...
GGTGATCATCGCCGGCGCCGGCGATGATCACCTTGAGCCCTCGTGACGCCGCCTGCTTGCCGTACGCGATCATCTTCTCGGGCGTGCGGTGCGCCGAGAGCACCTCGACCTCGTGGGCGACGCCGAACTCGTCGAGCAGGGCCGAGGCCTCGCTCATGACGTTCCAGTCGGAATCGGAACCCATGACGACGCCGACGAGCGGGCTGGTGTTCGTCTCAGTCACTTGATCGAGTGTAGAGCCGGGCGCTGGGAGATCGCCGCAGCCCCGCCGATCGAGGAGTGGGAGCCGAGTATCGAGACCCTCGTCAGTCCTGGAAGAACGCCGCAGCAGCGCGTGCCTCGTACACCACGATGTCGAGGTCGTCGCCGGACGCCGTGACGTGGCCGATCTTGCGGCCGGGCCGGGGCGCCTTGCCGTAGTTGTGCACCTTCACGGTCGGGTGCCCGGCCATGGCCTCTGCGTATCGGTCGGTCAGCGTTCCCTCGGCCGGGCCCCCGAGCACGTTGACCATGACCGACCATTCGTTGTAGCTGCCGGTGCCGCCGAGCGGCAGGTCGAGCACCGCACGCAGGTGCTGCTCGAACTGGCCGGTCGTCGATCCGTCCATCGACCAGTGGCCGCTGTTGTGCGGGCGCATCGCGAGTTCGTTGACGAGGATGCGGTCGTCGGTCGTCTCGAAGAGCTCGACCGCGAGTACGCCCGTGACGCCCAGTCGCTCGGCGATCGTGATGGCGACGTCGGCCGCGACGTCGGCGAGCTTGCCGGCCGATCGCGGGGCCGGCGCGATGACCTCGCTGCACACGCCGCCGACCTGCAGCGTCTCGACCACGGGCCAGGCTGCGACCTCGCCGCTCGGCCGGCGGGCGACGAGCTGAGCGAGCTCGCGCCTGAAGTCGACGAGCTCTTCGACGAGCAGCGCCCCCGCACGGCCGTCTTCGGCGATCGTCGTGAACCACTCGGACACCTCGGCGGCGCCGCGCACGACTCGCACGCCCTTGCCGTCGTAGCCGCCGCGCGGCGTCTTCACGACCGCCGCGCCGCCGTGGGAGGCGATGAAGTCGTCGAGTTCGCCGAGCGTCTCGACCCTGGCCCAGTCGGGAACGGGCAGGCCGAGTTCGGAGAGCCGCTCGCGCATGAGCAGCTTGTCCTGCGCGAAGCGCAGGGCGTCGGGCCCCGGATGCACCCGCACACCTGCGTCGACCAGCGCGCGCAGCACGTCTTGCGGCACGTGCTCATGGTCGAACGTGATCACGTCGACCTCGCGGGCGAAGTCGAGCACCGTGGCCGTGTCGGTGTAGTCGCCGACCCGATCGGCCGCGATCCCGGCCGACATTCCGCCCTGCTCGGCGAGCACCCGCAGGTCGACCCCGAGCTCGATCGCAGCGGGAATCATCATTCGCGCCAGCTGTCCGCCGCCGATCACACCGACCCGCACGCCATGCACCCCGTTCACCGTCGTCCAGCGCCCGAACGACGCCGGAATCAGTCTAGGCCGGGCGGCACGGCATAGGATGTCCCGGTGTCCACCAGCCTCGCGAGCATCGCCTCTCGGCTGTGGAACGGCCTGCTCGCATACGCCGTGAAGTTCGGCGTCGTCGGCCTCATCGGGCTCGTCATCGACGTGACGCTCTTCAACCTGCTGCGGCTCGGGGTGTTCGGCGACGACAACTGGGCGCAGTCGGCCATCGGCGCCAAGACGATCTCGACGAGCGTCGCGATCATCTTCAACTGGCTCGGCAACCGATACTGGACCTTCCGCAAGCACCGTCGGCGCAACTACATGCGCGAATTCGCCGAGTACGTGATCGTGTCGCTGGGAGGCATGGCCATCGCCCTCGGCTGCCTCTGGATCAGCCACCACCTGCTCGGCTACACGAGCCTCTTCGCCGACAACATCTCGACGAACGTCGTGGGCCTCGCGCTCGGCACCGCGTTCCGTTTCGTGCTGTACCGCTACTGGGTGTTCGGGCACCACCGTGCCGACGGGCTCTCGAACCTCGCCCGCGTCGAAGAGGCGCAGCGCACGCTGTTCGAGGAGCCCGCTACTCCACCTCGACCGGGTTCGGCAGGAACCACGGCGGATACACCGCGACCCGGGTACGCAGACCGACGGCCTTGAGCGCCTCGCGCACGCGGTCGCGCACCCGCTCGTTCGAGACCGCGATGAGCGACACTCGCTCGATCGGCAGCGCCTCGCGCACGAGGAATTCGGCCGAGGCGATCGACGCCGCGTCGTCGTCACGAACGATGCCACGGAGCATCCGCTCGATGTCGGGCCATTCGATCGCCGTGCGAGCACCGGCGACCGCCGCGTCGGCGTCGCTGAGCGCCACTTCGCCGAGCACGTCGGTGCGGGCACCGAGTGCGATGCCCACCGAACTCACGAAGATCACGTAGTCGGCCGCTGGTCGCTCGACGGCGGCAGGATCGAGCCGCGGGTCGGGGGTCGCCGTGCGCACCGCGTCCCAGACGTGGGCGTCGGTGGTGAGCAGGAACGGCACGTAGTCCGCGACGACCGCCCCGGTGCCGACGAGCTCGGCCGACCTGCGGAACTCGCGGGCCGCGGGGGCGGCGATGTCGACCTCGGGCTGCGCGCCCGGCTCAGCGGCATCGGCGAGCAGTGCCCCCGAGCCCAGGATTCGCGCGAGGTTGTCGAGGTGCGTGACGTGGTAGATGCGCATCGCCTTCGCGTCGATCGCCGCATCGGCCGAGGGGTGAGGAGCACCCGGAACCCGCGCGGGCGGGCGGCCGGTCCGGACGCCGCCGGTGCGGGACGAGCGCGACTTCACCGCGACGACGGGCTTCGGCGCAGGTTCCTTCGGCGGGAAGCAGATGGCGCACATGCCGTCTTCGAAACCGTGGATGCATTCGTCGGCCAAGTGGAACCCTTCATCGTGAGACGCGCTCGGGGGTGCGCGAGCCCAACCGTCCACACTACGCGCTTCAGCGGGGGGCTCGCTGAGTGCGCGCCCCGGCCATGCTCGACTCGTCCCGCTCGGAACCGGTTTCGGCGTCGGCGCTGCGGTCAGCGACGACCCCACGCGACCGTGTCGCCGTCGATCGCCTGCTGCGACGCCCGATGCCGCTCGGTGTACGCGGCGTGGGCGTCTTCGATGAGCTCGTGCAGCGCCGCCTGCACGAGGTCGGGCTTCGGCACGTCCTTCAGCACCACGGGACGCTCGCGGCCGATATCGATGCGCACGTCGCCCGACCCGAACAGGCTCTGCCCCCACGTTCGCCGCACCGCCACGTCGTTGCCGCGGTTGTGCAGCACCTCTTCGCGCACACGCACGAAGATGCCGCTGCGCAGGATCAACCGCCGCGAGGTGATCGTCGCTCGACGGGTCAGCCACGCGAGGAACGGGAGCAGGCAGCCGAGCAGCACCAGGAACACCGCCGCGCCCACCGCAGCGAGTTGCTGCCACACCTCGGCCAGCACCCCGACCGCATAGGTGGTCGCGCCCGCGACGACGATGAGCAGGACGGCGGGCAGGATCAGCACGCGGGCATGACGGCGCACACGCGCGACGATGCGCTCCGCCGGCTGCGCGGGTGGCGCGGCCGAGCCGGGCGTCGGGGCACTCGTCATACGCCCATTAATACCTCAGATGCGTGACGTCTCCGGCGGCGACAGCCTGCGGCTCACCGTTCTCGCGGTCGATCACGATCAGCCGGCCATCGCGATCGAGCCGTTCGGCACGGCCGATGAGCTCCCGTTCGCCGGGCAGCTGCACGCGCACGTCGCTGCCGAGGGTGCCGCAGAACGCACTCACACGGCGGTCGACACCGCTCGCGGCGGCGTCGCCGCCCGCCCCGGCGAGATCGCGGAACAGGTCGAGCAACCCCCCGAGGTAGTCCGCGAGCACCGCGTCGGGATCGGGCGCACGACCGGTGGCGAGCAGCAGCGAGGTCGAGGTGAGGGTCGGCAGGTCGTGCTCGTCGAGGGTGAGGTTGAGGCCTGCGCCCACGACGACCGCCGCGGTGCCACGGTCGTCGGACGGAGGGACGAGCTCCGACAGGATTCCGCAGATCTTGTACCCCGAGACCAGGACGTCGTTCGGCCACTTGAGCTCGACCTCGAGGCCGCCGCTCCCATCGTCGTCCTCGGGATCGGAGTCGAGCGCGGACGCCGCGTCGACCGCACGGCGCACCGCCGCGGTCATGGCGGCGCCGGCGATCAGCGGAATCCACCCGTAGGCGTCGGCTGGGAACGGCCCGCCGCCGGGGAGCTCGGGCCGAAGCAGCAGCGAGATCGCCAGGGTCTTGCCCGTCGGCGCGAGCCAGGTGCGCCCCAGCCTGCCGCGCCCGTGCGTCTGGTTGTCGGTGACGATGACCGAGCCGTGGGGCCAGGCCGCGGCATCCGCACCGCTCACCGCCTCGCGCAGTTCGTCGTTCGTCGAACCGGCCTCCGCCAGGAACTCGAAGCGCGGCACCGTCGCGCGCGATCGCTGCCAGTCCATGGCAACACCCTACCGAGCGCGTCCAGAGAACTCGATCCGCGCTCCGGATCGCCGGGACATCACGAATGGGCCGGGTGCCTTTGTGGATTCCCTCAACGAACCGGGCCGGATCCTCGCCGGTAGAGTGAACGGCGTGACCGAAGCGACTGACGGCCCCGACCTCTACACCACCGCCGGCAAACTCGCCGACCTCAAGCTGCGCTATCACGAAGCCGTGACCGCGAGCGGCGAGGCGGCGATCGAGAAGCAGCACGCCAAGGGCAAGATGACGGCCCGCGAGCGCATCGCCGAGCTGCTCGACCCCGGCAGCTTCGTCGAGCTCGACGAGTTCGTGCGCCACCGCACCCACGCGTTCGGCATGGAGGCGAAGCGACCGTACGGCGACGCGGTCGTCACCGGCACCGGCACCATCCACGGCCGACAGGTGGCCGTGTACTCGCAGGACTTCACGATCTTCGGCGGCTCGCTCGGCGAGGTCGCGGGCGAGAAGATCATCAAGGTCATGGAGCTCGCCCTGAAGATCGGCGTGCCCATCATCGGCATCCTCGACTCGGGCGGCGCGCGCATCCAAGAGGGTGTGGTCGCGCTCGGCAAGTACGGCGAGATCTTCCGCCGCAACACCGCGGCCTCCGGGGTCATCCCACAGATCTCGATCGTGTGCGGCCCGGCGGCCGGCGGCGCGGTGTACTCCCCCGCACTCACCGACTTCGTGATCATGGTCGACAAGACGAGCCAGATGTTCGTCACGGGGCCCGACGTCATCAAGACCGTCACCGGTGAAGACGTCGGCATGGAGGAACTCGGCGGCGCCCTCACCCACAACACCGTCTCGGGCGTCGCGCACTACCTCGCGAGCGACGAGTCCGATGCGCTCGACTACGCACGAACGCTCGTCTCCTTCCTCCCCGACAACAACATGACGGATGCCCCGGTGTACGACGCCGAGGCGGAACTCGAGGTCACCGACGACGACCGGCGACTGAACACGCTCATCCCCGATTCGCCGAACCAGCCGTACGACATGCACTCCGTCATCGAGGGCATCGTCGACCACGGCGACTTCCTCGAGGTGCAGCCCCTCTTCGCACCCAACATCGTCGTGGGCTTCGCCCGGGTCGAGGGTCGTTCGGTGGGTATCGTCGCCAATCAGCCCAGCCAGATGGCGGGCACGCTGAACATCGCCGCCGGCGAGAAGGCGAGCCGGTTCGTGCGATTCTGCGACGCCTTCTCGATTCCGATCCTCACGCTCGTCGACGTGCCCGGCTACCTGCCCGGCACCGATCAGGAGTGGACCGGCGTCATCCGCCGCGGCGCCAAGCTGCTGTACGCCTACGCCGAGGCGACCGTGCCGCTCGTGACGATCATCACCCGCAAAGCCTACGGCGGCGCCTACATCGTCATGGGCTCGAAGCAGCTCGGCGCCGACATCAACCTCGCCTGGCCCACCGCCGAGATCGCAGTGATGGGCGGCCAGGGCGCCGTGAACATCCTGTACCGCGGCGAGATCAAGCGCGCCGAGCAGGCCGGCGAAGACGTCGCGGCCGTGCGCACGAAGCTCGCGAACGAATACACCTACAACGTCGCGTCGCCGTTCCTCGCGGCCGAACGCGGTGAACTCGACGGCGTCATCGAGCCGGCCGCCACGCGGGTGGCCGTCGTGAAGGCGCTGCGCGCCCTGCGCACCAAGCGCGCGAGCCTGCCGCAGAAGAAGCACGGGAACATCCCGCTCTAAGGAGTCCGAAGTGGAACACCCGATCGAAACCGTCGATCCCGGCGCCGATCAGCGCGCCGCCGACCTGCGCATCCTGAGCCGTGATGTCAGCGACGACGAGGCCGCTGCGGTGACCGCGGTGATCCTCGCGTCGGTCGACGAGACCGCCGGCGACCTGGCCTCCGACGACGAACCCGGCCGCAACCCGTGGGTGCGCAGCGGCGACGCGATGCGCCGGCCGATCGAGGTCGGCCCCGGTCGATGGGTGCGCTCGGTGCGCTGAGACCTCCTCGCGGGCGGCCGAATCGAGGGGGACAACCGGTGTCCCCCGAAATGCTGACTTTCCCCCGCAGGTGGCACTCGCGCAAAATGGTCATGCAGGCTCCTAGTGAGTCGCCACCGCCACCGGTCGGGTACCAGTGGCAGTTGGGGGCGAGTCAAGGCGATATTCGGGTTATCGCCGTGGCTCGGGCTTGATGGGGGGTCGATCGGGGATCGGCCCCCCTCTCTCATTCCCCCGAGTTCGCCGTCGTCGTCGCGATGTCACCCGACTCGAGCGCGCGCGGGATCTCGAGCCAGAGCTCGACCTCGGCCTCGTCGGTCTCGGTTGCCGCATCGGTCGGATCGACGAGTCCGACCACCGTGACCGCCGCGGGCGAGGTCACCGCGGCGGTGCGGGCGATGATCCGGTCGGCGTTCGAGGCCGCGATGGCCTCGGCCAGTCGTGAGAGCACCCGGTCGCGGGTCGCCTCGTCGAGGTCGTCGATGCCCCCCTCGTCGAGCAGCGTGACGACGATGCCGCGCTGGCGCGCTCGCCGCACCTCGGTGCGGACGACATCGGTGAGCAGCATCCTGCCCCTGATCTCGTCGCGGATCGACGCCTCGAGCGTGCGGCACTCCTCGCGTTGCGTATCGGTGAGGTGGCCGTCGCGGTCGGCGATGCGTCGCAGCATCGGCGCCGCGAGCCGTTCGGTCTGGCCGAGCCTCATGCGGCCCTCGAACAGGTGCGCGTCCTGCGCGGCCTGCCACGCCGCGGCCTCGCGCTCGGCCTGCGCGTAACGGCGGGTCTCACGGCCGGCGCTGGTCAGGGCGCTCGTGAGCGTGTGCGCGATCGCGACCCATACGATGCTGCCGATCACGCCGAGCACGGCGAGCGCGAGCGGGCCGGCCCACACGATCGTCTGCACGGCGAGCGCGATGACGCCGACCCATGCAACCAGGAGCTGCCGGCGGGCCGCGGCGATCGTCATCAGCGTGCCCACGGCCGCGACGTACCAGGTGGCATACAGGTTGTCGACGTCGGGATCGAGTTGGCTCGTCACGAGCAGCGGCAGCACAATGGCGACGGCGAGATCGAATGCGGCGAGCCAGTCGGGCATGCGCATGCGCTTGCCGGGCCAGAGGCTCAGCACGGTCGCGATCGAGTAGACGGCGAGCGCCGCGATGGCCGGCCACGGCGACGCCGGGATGGCGAGGGAGTAGACGCCGAGCACTACGTGGTATCCGGAGAAGATCGCGCCGAGCATCAGCAGGAGCCAGCGCGGGATGGTGATCATGCGCCCTCCTCGAGCCTGCCCGCGGCCCCGGCCGGCCACGACACGGTCACGGTGGTGCCGTGACCGGGCCGCGACTCGATGTCGGCGGTGCCGCCCGCGTTGGCCATGCGCTCCTCGATCGAGACGCGCAGCCCGAGGCGTTCGGCCGGAATCGCTGCTCGGTCGAAGCCGACGCCGTTGTCGGAGACCTCGATGACGCACCCGCCCGCGCGAACGCCGCGCACGCGCAGTTCGCGACGAGCGCGCCGGCCCGGTTCGTCGGCGTGCTGCAAGCTGTTGACCATGGCCTGCACCGAGGCCGTGTAGAGCGCGTCGACCGCCTCGACCGGCAGTTCGACGCCCCCGGCATTCACCACGCGCACGATATAGGGGGTGTTGAACGTTGTCAGCGCTGCCCGAAGCCGGCGCACGAGCACCGGCAGCCCCACACGGTCGAGCGCGCCCGCGCCCGTGGCACCGGCCTCGTCGAGCCGCAGGAGTGCATCTCGCGCCATTCGCGCGGCGAGCGACTGCTGGTCGGAGGTCGTCGCGGCGGCCGCCGAGAGCAACGTGGTGAGCACGCTGTCGTGCACGAGCGCGTCGACCTTGACCCGTTCGATCTCGGTGGCGTGCTGCCTGGCGGCCACGTCGTAACGCTCGAGCGCCGCCTCCTGCGCCGTATCGACCTCTTGGGCGGCCTGGCGGAGCATGATGACGATCGCGAGAACGACGACGCCGAGCACGACCGCGTAGAGCGCGTCGAGCACGGCCAGCAGCGCGTCGGCCTCGCCGCCGGCCGGGGTCAGCCGGATCACGCCGTAGACCGCCGGGACGACGAGGGTGTATGCGGCAGCCCAGACCGGCGGGAGGGCGAGGGCGGCCGCGGTCGTCGCGACGGTGCAGAGGTAGTAGAGCCACGGCGGCGAGCCGTCGAGAGCGGCCGTGTCGACCACGAGGAACGGCCAGGCGATGAGCGATGCGGCGTAGAGCGCGGCGAAGCCGAGGCAGGCGACGCGCACGGCGACCTTCGTGACGGTCGCCACCGCGAGCGCGACGATCGCGCCGTAGAGCACCGCCATCAGCGCCGCCCCCGAGCCGCTGACGAGCGCGTCGGCCTGTTGCAGGGCCAGCGGCACCGTCTGCGCCCCGAACACGAGGCCGAAGAGCCCCAGCGCCCGCGCGAAGATCGTCTCGACCTGTCCGCTGGTCACGGTGGCTCTGCGCCGCACGATGCGCGGCACGAGCCACTCAGCGGCGGGCATCTCCACCGTCGGCGTCGAGCCCGGGGAGGATCCCGTCTTCGACGGCCCGGCGCAGCAGGTCGACCTTCGTGGGCGCCGGCCGGCCGACCTCGACGTACTTCGCCCGGATGCGGTCGAGGTACTCGCGGGCGGTCGAATGCGCGATGCCGAGCTGTGCGGCCACGAGCTTCAGCGGCAGGCCCGACGCGTAGAGGTGCAGCACGTCGCGTTCACGACGCCCGAGCTGCGCTCTGGCGAAGTCGCTGTCTGCCTCGATCGCGCTCGCCCACTCGACGTTGTTGAGCACGCCGCCACCCGCCACCGTGGCGATCGCGCGGATCACGTCGGACATCGGCGATGCCTTCGGGATGACCCCGGCCGCGCCCGCCGCGAGCGACTCCCGCACCGCGGCGACGCGATCGGCGATGCTGTGCACCAGCACGGCACTGCCCGTGGCGAGCACCGAGCGCACGTTCTCGGTCACCGAGGTGCCGTCGCCCAGCGACAGGTCGAGCACGACGACGTCGCAACGACGTCCGTCGAGGACAGCGAGCAGCTGCGCCACGTCGGCGGTGTCGGCGATGACCGAGTAGCCCGCCGCCTCGCACGCCGCGCGGAGGCCGAGTCGCACGGCTTCGTGATCGTCGACGATCGCCACCGCCGCTGCGGTGACATGCGCTGTGCGATCGATCGCGTCGGTCACGCGGCCCCCTTCACGTTCGTCTCACACGATAGCGCGCAGGCGGGCGACCGCCTCGACATGATGCGTGTTCGGGAAGAGGTCGAATGCGCGGAGCGCCTCGAGCTCGTAGCCGCGATCGCGCAGCAGGCCGACGTCTCGCGCGAGTGCGACCGGGTCGCAGGCGACGTACACGAGCTGACGTGGCCGCAGCTCGGCGAGCCGGTCGACGACGGCGCGGCCGGCCCCCGATCGAGGCGGATCGAGCACGACGGTCGCGTCGGCGAGCCTCGCGAGGTCGGCGCGCCCGGCGGATGCCACGAGCTCGTCGAGATATCGATCGACGCGCGCCGTGACGGCTCGGGCGCCGACCCAGTCGGCGAGGTTCGCCCCGGCGTGCTCGCTGGCGCGTGCGTCGGACTCGACCGACGTGATGCGCACGGTGTCGCCGAATCGATCTCCGAGGGCGGCCGCGAGCAGTCCGACGCCGCCGTAGAGGTCGTGGTTCGCCGCTCGCGGGTCGAATCCGTCACCGTCGACGAGGTCCTGCACGGCCCCGGTCAGCGTGGCGGCGGCCCCGCGGTGCACCTGCCAGAAGCCGTCGCGATCGAGCGTGAAGTCGCGGTCGCCGACGCGCTCGACGATCGTCGGGCGCGGTCCCCGGCCCACTCGCTCATCGTCCACGACCACGAGCGCGGCGTCGCCGACGCTGGGAGCGACCAGGTCGATCGCACGAGCGCCCGCGAATCGGTCGGCGAGCGGTGCGAGTTCGGCGAGCGCGCGCACCGCGAGCGGCACGGATGCCACGGGTACGACCGTGTGGCTGCGGGAGGCGTACGGCCCGACCGAGCCGTCGGCCGCGACGTGAAGTCGCACCCGGGTGCGCCAGCCGGTCCCCGCGTCGAGATCGACGTCGGGCGCGAGCACCGCGGGGACCGGCTCGACGACCACCTCGCGCTCGACCCCGCCGAACCTCGCGAGCGCATCTGTGAGTACTTCGGCCTTCAGCGCGCGCTGGCGAGCGGTCTCGATGTGGCCGAATTCGGCGCCGCCCGCACGCCGCTCGGGAGCGCGCTCGACCGACGCCTCGGCCCAGATGTGCGGGCGCCGGTCGGCAGACGCCTCGAGCACCTCGACGGTCTCGGCCCTCCAGAACCGGTCCTTCGACCGGTCGACGACGCGCGCGACGACCCGCTCGCCGGGGATCGCATCGGCGACGAAGACGACCCGTCCCTCGTGATGGGCGACGAAGACTCCGCCGTGAGCGACCCGCTCGATGTCGAGGGTCACCAGCGGCCCATCGGTGGCGAGCGGCTTCGGCGCGGGTCGCGGAGTGCCGCTGCGGGTCGGGGCGCGGGTGGCGCCGCGGGGACGTCGGGACTGTGCCATGGTTCGAGCATTCCACAGCGGCGCGTCGCCGGGGCAGGATGGGTGCATGCGCCTGTATCTCGCTTCGACGTCGCCCGCCCGCCTGCACACGCTGCGTGCCGCTGGGGTCGAGCCCATCACGATGGCGCCCGGGGTCGACGAGGAGGCCGTGGTCGCGGCTCGAGAACAGGCCACAGGGCCGCTCGCACCAGCCGAGATGGTGCAGTTGCTCGCGCAGGCCAAGGCCGAGGCGCTGCTCGGCTCGTCGCCCGGAGGCGAGCCGATCGACGGATTCATCCTCGGCGGTGACTCGGCGTTCGTCGTCGACGGCGCGATCCACGGCAAACCCCACACGACCGAAGTCGCCAAGGCGCGGTGGCTCGCGCAGAACGGCGCGCACGGCGACCTCTGGTCGGGCCACTGGCTCATCGACCACCGCGACGGCCGCGTGCGCGGTGCCGTCGGTCGAGCGGATGTCGCGACCGTGCGCTTCGCCGCGCTCGACGAGGCCGAGATCGACGCGTACATCGCGTCTGGCGAGCCGCTGCTCGTCGCCGGAGCGTTCACGATCGACAGCCTCGGCGGGCCCTTCATCCGCCGCGTCGAGGGCGATCCATCGACCGTCGTCGGGCTCTCACTCTCGACGTTGCGCGACCTGGTGCGCGAACTCGGCGGCGATTGGCCCGCGTTCTGGAACCGCCTCGACTGAAATCGTTTGTCGCCGCCCTCAAGAGTCTGCCGTTCATTTTGTGGAGGTCACCCAAAGGCGTGACCCGCGCGGCCAATAGGCTGAGGTTCATGCCGCGCATCACCAAGGTCCTCATCGCCAACCGGGGCGAGATCGCCGTCCGCGTCATCCGGGCGGCACGCGACGCCGGCCTCGGCTCCGTCGCCGTGTACGCCGACCAGGATCGTGACGCGCGCCACTCGAGGCTCGCCGACGAGGCCTACGCCCTCGACGGTGTCACGAGCGCCGAGACCTACCTCGTCATCGACAAGCTGCTGTCGGTCGCGCGCCGCTCGGGCGCTGACGCCGTGCACCCCGGCTACGGCTTCCTCGCGGAGAACCCCGACTTCGCTCGCGCCGTCATCGACGCCGGCCTCATCTGGATCGGCCCCTCCCCCGAGGCCATCGAACGCCTCGGCGACAAGGTCTCGGCACGACACGTCGCCGAGAAGGTCGGGGCGCCGCTCGCGCCCGGCACGCTCAACCCCGTGGCGAACGCCTCCGAAGTCCTCGACTTCGTCGACGTGCACGGCCTGCCCGTGGCCATCAAGGCCGCGTTCGGCGGCGGCGGCCGCGGCCTCAAGGTCGCGCGAACGCGCGACGAGGTGCCCGAGCTCTTCGACTCCGCCACCCGCGAGGCGGTCGCGGCGTTCGGCCGCGGCGAATGCTTCGTCGAGAAGTACCTCGACAAGCCGCGCCACGTCGAGACCCAGTGCCTCGCCGACCAGCACGGCAACGTCGTGGTCGTGTCGACGCGCGACTGCTCGCTGCAACGCCGCCACCAGAAACTCGTCGAAGAGGCTCCGGCGCCGTTCCTCACCGACGAGCAGAACCGCGCGCTCTACGAGGCGTCGAAGGCCATCCTGAAAGAGGTCGGCTACGTCGGCGCAGGCACCTGCGAATTCCTCATCGGCCAAGACGGCACCGTGTCGTTCCTCGAGGTGAACACCCGCCTGCAGGTCGAGCACCCCGTGTCCGAGGAGGTCACGGGCATCGACCTCGTGCGCGAGCAGTTCCGGCTCGCCGAGGGCGGCACGCTCGACTACCCCGACCCCGTCACGGTCGGCCACTCGATCGAGTTCCGCATCAACGGCGAAGACCCCGGCCGCAACTTCCTCCCCGCTCCCGGGCCCGTGCACCAGTTGCGGTTCCCGGGTGGTCCCGGCATCCGCATCGACTCCGGGGTCGCCTCGGGCGACGAGATCTCCGGCGCCTTCGACTCGCTGCTCGCCAAGCTGATCGTCACCGGCGCCACGCGAAAAGACGCCCTCGAGCGCGCGCGACGTGCCCTCGACGAATTCGAGGTCGCCGGCCTGCCGACCGTGCTGCCCTTCCATCGTGACATCGTGCGCAACCCGGCTTTCGCCCCGGAGGGCGACGAACCCTTCTCGATCTACACCCGCTGGATCGAGACCGAGTACGATAACCAGCTCGAGCCGTGGTCGGGCGAGATCGAAGAGGCCTCGGGTGCCGCCGCGCGCACGAGCGTCGTCGTCGAGGTCGCCGGCCGGCGCGTCGAGGTGAGCCTTCCGAAGCGACTCGCGGGCGCGACATCCGCATCTCGCACCTCCGGGCCCGCACCACGGCGGCGCACGGCCGCGCACGCGGTCGACACCGGCACCGGTGACGCGGTGAAGGCGCCCATGCAGGCGACGGTCGTGAAGGTCGCGGTCGCCGAGGGCGACAAGGTGGTCAAGGGCGACCTCGTGCTCGTGCTCGAGGCCATGAAGATGGAGCAGCCCATCGTCGCCCACAAGGACGGCGTGGTCGGAACGGTCAATGCCGAGGCCGGCGCCACGGTCTCGAGCGGGCACCTGCTGCTCGCCATCACCGACGCCTGAGCCCAGCTGCACCCTTCTGCCGTCGACGGCGCCGGCGCGCCTCCTTGCCGACCCGTTGCTTCCGTAGCGCGCGACGGGTCGGTATCGGCTACGGCGCCCCTTGGGCCGTCGGGAGTTCGACCTCGGTGACGCTGTCCTGACCGATCCGGGAGCGGCGACGACCGTAGATCAGGTACACCACGATGCCGATGGCGAGCCAGACCAGGAATCGCACCCAGGTGAGCGTCGTCAGGTTCAGCATCAGCCAGAAGCACAGCACGGCCGAGATGATCGGCAGCACCGGCGACCAGGGCACCCGGAACCCGCGAGGCAGGTCGGGTCGCGTGCGCCGCAGCACGACGATGCCGAGGCTCACGAGCACGAACGCCGAGAGCGTGCCGATGTTGATCATCTCCTCGAGGAGCCCGACGTCGGTGAACGCCGCGACGAATGCGACGATCGAGCCACCGATGATCTGGATGCGGGCAGGGGTCTTCGTGTGCTCGGTGGTCTTCGACAGCCACCGGGGCAGCAGCCCGTCGCGACTGAGCGCGAAGACGATGCGCGAAAGACCGAGCAGCAGCACCATGATCACGGTGGTGAGCCCCGCGAGCGCACCGACCGAGATCACCGCCGACGCCCAGTCCTGTCCGACGAGCCGGAAGGCGGTGGCGAGCGATGGTGTCTCTTCGGCGGCGAGCTCGGTGTACGAGACCATTCCCGTCATCACGATCGACACCAGCACGTAGAGCGCGGTGACGATGCCGAGACCGAGGAAGATGCCGCGCGGCAGGCGCTTCTGGGGATCCCGCACCTCTTCGGCGCTCGTGGCGACGACGTCGAAGCCGATGAACGCGAAGAACACGAGTGAGGCGGCGGCCAGCAGTCCGAAGATGCCGTATTGCGCAGGCGCGGCGCCGGTGGCGAAGGAGAAGAGCGACTGCGACCACGCGTCGGAGGCGCCGCCCTCGGTCGGGACGGCTTCGGGGATGAACGGCGAGTAGTTCGCCGCCTTGACGAAGAAGAAGCCGACGACGATCACGAACAGCACGATGGCGACCTTGATGATCGTGAACACGGCGCCGACCCGCGCGGTGAGTTTCGTGCCGGCCACGAGCAGCGCCGTGAAGAGCGCCACGATCAGGAACGCCGGCCAACTCACGGCGATCCCCGCGATGTCGACGGTCGGCTGGAACGGCACACCCAGAGCGAGCAGCGCCTCACCGAGGTAGACACCCCAGTACTTCGCGATGACGGCCGCCGCGGTGAACATCTCGAGGATCAGGTCCCAGCCGATGATCCACGCCAGCAGCTCGCCCATGGTCGCGTACGTGAACGTGTACGCGCTGCCGGCGACCGGCACGGTCGAGGCGAACTCGGCGTAGCACATGATCGCGAGTGCGCACGTGACCGCGGCGAGCACGAACGAGATGATCACACTCGGGCCGGCGAAGTTCGCCGCCGCCTGCGCGCCGACCGAGAAGATTCCGGCGCCGACCGCGACGGCGATGCCCATGAGCGCGAGATCCCAGGTGCCCAGCGACCGTTTGAGACTTCGTTCGGCGTCTCCGGAATCGGCGATCGAGGCCTCGACGGATTTGACGCGCAGGTTCATCGGTCCCCCCGGAATGCTCCGTGCGGCGCGCGCTGTGCGCCGCGCGCAACCAGCGTACGCGAATCGAACAACTGCGACCACGTCGCCGAGATTGCGAGCGCTCCGGCGTGAGGGCGGATCAGAAGCACTGGTGTGGGTCGTGTCCGGTTTTACGAGACGCTAAGCAAGCGGTTGCCAATGCCGAGCCGCCCACGTACGCTCGAGATCATGGCCGACGAACTGGATGTCCCGAACTCGACGAGTTCGACGCGTCCGACGCGTCCGACGATCTACGACGTCGCGCGGGCATCCGGCGTCGCGCCGTCGACCGTATCCCGTACGTTCTCCCGCCCGGGTCGCGTCAACGTCGAGACCGCCGACCGAATCCGCCGCGTGGCCGCCGAGTTGGGGTACCGCACGAAGCAGGTGGCTCGGACTTCGCTGTCCGGTGCGAAGACCGCCCTCCTCGCGGTGGTCGTGCCGGACGTGCCCGATCGGTTCTTCCACGAGATCCTCGAAGGGGCGAAGGAGGCCGCGAACGCAGCAGAGCACACGTTGGTCGTCGTCGACGCGCAGCGGTCGGCCGTCACCGAGCGAGCGGCCCTCGACCGTCTGGTCCCCGTGGTCGACGGCGTGATCCTCGCAGGGTCGACACTCCCCGACTCATCGATACGCGTCATCGCCAGGCAGCGCCCCACCGTGGTCGTCAACCGGGCCATGACCGATGTGGCGAGCGTGCTCACGGACAGCGCCGACGGCACCCGGCAAGCCGTCGCCCACCTGGCCGAGCTCGGCCACCGTGAGCTCACCTACCTCGCCGGCCCTTCGGCCTCATGGACCGACGGCACGAGGTGGCGGACGCTCCGTGCAACGACCCGGCAACTCGGGCTGCGCGCACGTCGCATCGGCCCGAACGCTCCCACGCAGGCCGGAGGCCTGGGTGCGGCGAGGATCTTCACCGACCAGGTGACCAGCGGTGTCATCGCCTTCAACGACTTCATCGCCGTGGGCTTCATGCGGGGCCTCGCAGACCTCGGAATGCGCGTGCCCGACGACGTCAGCGTCGTCGGCTTCGACAACACCCTCGCA
>Ga0247819_10000938_pt1 | contig 16221 bp, 15 predicted proteins | sample 13C_Xylose_Day6_FD_193428 | JGI IMG/M metagenome (GOLD analysis project Ga0247819, IMG submission 193428) | Soil microbial communities from agricultural site in Penn Yan, New York, United States - 13C_Xylose_Day6 | ecosystem: Environmental > Terrestrial > Soil > Agricultural land | place: USA...
ATTTGGGGGTTGTCATAAAGACATCGTGTTTATTCAAGCTACTGAAATATATGAATTAAAAAGTTGGCATGGTTAATGGAATGCTTAGGGCAACCCCAACCCAAGCAGGAAATGATCATGACTCGTACCATCCCCTTCAGCTTCACCCTCTGCCTGTTGTTCTCCCCTTTGTGCATGGCCGATCAAGTGGTTCGCGAAGTGCCGGATACCACGGCCGGCAAAGGTGCCGGTGTGGTCACCGGGTTGATGGTCGGCGCCGTGGGCGGCCCGATCGGCGCGCTGATCGGTGCTGGTGCCGGTTTCTTCGCCGGCAGCTCGGTACAGGAGGCGGCCGGCCTGACAGAAACCGCTTATGAAGTGAAAGACGCTCAGGGCGAAGTCAGCACCGTTCGTTCGCCCAACGCCCGTTTCGAACCCGGCCAGCAGGTGACTCGCAAAGGTTCGCGCCTGCAGTCGCAGGAAAGCTGAACCCGGTGCCCGCGCCGTTTCATCCCGAACTCCTTTTCAGGATCCGCTCGTGGATCGGATCCTTTTTTTCTCAGCGCCATCCGCAGTCAGTGATATTAACTGATTGATTTATAAAGACTAAAAACAGTAATGCGGTGCGTTGGCCAGACCTGAAATCACTGTCGCCATTTTCAATCAATCGAGGGGTAACACAATGCAAGCCATCAACGCCAAAGTCTTGAGCGCACTGGAAAACGTCATGGTGATCTCCACCACCGACCTGCAAGGCAACATCACTTACGTCAACGATCTGTTCTGCAAGCTGACCGGTTACACCCGTGAAGAGCTGGTGGGCCAGCCGCACAGCCTCGTGCGCCATCCTGCCGTGCCCAAGAGCACCTACAAGCAGATGTGGGACACCATCAAGAAAGGCGAAATCTGGACCGGCGTGATCCCCAACGTGGGCAAGGGCGGCGGCCTGTATGTGGTCGATACCACGGTGCAGCCGCTGTTCGACGAGCAGGGCAACATCGTCGAGTACATCAGCATTCGCCGGGTGATCAACGACCTGATGAGCGACTTCGAAGGCCTGGAGTTTTCCAAGGAAACTTTCGACGAACACTACGACAGGTAAGCGGCCATGCCAGCTTTAATCGAACGCATCGTGATCGGTTATGGCTCTGAGTCCGGCAATGCCCGAGGGTTGACGCAACGCCTGTTGCGTCTGCCTTGCTTGCAGCCGTACGAATTGGCCGTGCAGGATCTCAACGCCCTGAAGCTCGATAGCTTGACCCCGCGGGACCTGCTGATCATCGTGTGCAGCTCCTTCGGTGACGGCGAACCCCCGGGCAATGCCGATTGCTTCATGGATCAACTGAACGAGTTCGCATCGTTGATCGACCAGCCTTATGCAATCTTCGGCCTGGGCGACACCGCCTACCCGACGTTCTGCGGCTACAGCAAGCTGCTGGACGCCACGCTCCTGCAGAAACAGGCCAAGCCCTGGATCAATCGCGTCGACGCGGACACCGATTTCGAGGGCTTTTTCGACACCTGGTGCGCCACGCTCGAAGCGGTGCTCAAGGGCGACTGGCGTGCCGGCAGCACCTTGAATCTGCAAGTCACCGCCTACGGTGAAAAGGCCACCTGGCCGGCGCGGGTGATCTCGCGAACCCGGCTCAATGGCACGGCGCCTTACGCCTGGCAGGTGCGCCTGGACATCGAAGGCAGCGGCATCAAGTACCGCGCCGGCGACAACCTTTATGTGCTGGCGCACAACGATGAGCAACTGCTGGTGCAAGTCGGTGAGTGGTTCGGCCGCGACGATGCCCGCACGTTGCTCGCCGACAAGGAGCTGCGCCAACTGAGCAAGTCGATGCTGCGCGATATCGCCAAGGTCAGCCAGCATGAAACCTTGAAAGGCCTGTTGAAGGTCAGCAACCGCAAAGAGCTGGAGGCCTACCTGTATGGCCGGGACCTGCTCGATGTGCTCAATGATTTCTGTGAGCCTGACCAATTGAGTGTGGAAGACCTGGTCGAGTGGCTGCCCGATGTGCTGCCACGGGCGTATTCGATTGCCTCCCACGACAACCCCGGTTACGTGGACCTGTGCATCCGTGAAGTCGCCTATGACATGGCTGGCCGTTCGCGTACCGGCACCGCCACCGGGCACCTGGTCGGGCCGCATCCCGAGGCCCGGGTGTTTGTGCGCAGCAACCCGCCGTTCCACCTGCCACGCCAGGTCGAGCACCCGGTGATCATGATCGGGACCGGCACGGGCATCGCACCGTTGATAGCCCTGCTGGAGCAGATCGAGCAGCAGAACAGCCCGGCGCAAAGCTGCCTGATCTTCGGCGACCGCCGTCGGGCGTCGGACTTCCTCTATCAGTCACGCCTGGAAAAATGGCAGGCCAGCGGGGTACTGGATACGCTCATCACGGCGTTTTCGAGGGATGGCGAAAGTCGCTACTACGTGCAGGATGCTATGCTCGAACACGGCGCCTACCTGTGGGCACTGCTCAACCAGGGCGCGCATTTGTACGTCTGTGGCAACAAAAGCAACCTGGAGCGGGCCATTGACGCGGCGCTGGTCAACATCGCCATGACCTTTGGCCACCTCAGCGAGGAGGTGGCGCAGACATTCGTCGCCGACCTGGCGAGCACCCATCGCGTCCACAAAGAACTGTATTGAAGCTTCCCGTTTTGACGCGTGGACGAGCCGCAACTCGTCTGCGCGTCTTTTTTTTGCAGGGAAACGCGGACACCTGTGGGGGCGGGCACACACCCATTCGGGGTATGGCGCCTCGCGTCGAATCCGCCAATAGTGGATTCACCTGCTCATCCAGAGCCGAACTCGCTTGATAAGGTGGATTTGCTATGCGCAAGGCCCTCACAGTGATTTCCAGCTTTTTTCTCGTTTCCCTGCTGATCCACGCCCAGGCCGCCGAGGTGGACGACAGTAAAACCCTCAGGCTCTACAACTGGGCGGATTACATCGGTGAAAACACCCTGGCGGATTTCGAGAAAGCCACCGGCATCAAGGTCATCTACGACACGTTCGACGCCTATGAAACCGTCCAGGCCAAGTTGCTCACCGGCCACTCCGGTTATGACCTGGTGGTGCTCAATGCGTCGCTGGCGCCGCCACTGATCAAGGCCGGGGTGTTCCAGCCACTGAATAAGAAACTGCTGCCGGGCTGGGCCAACCTCGATGACAAAGTGCTGCAGGACATGCAGGGCTTCGATGCCGGCATGCAGTATTCCGCGCCTTACACCTGGGGCAGCAACGGCATCACCTACAACGTCGACAAGATCAGGGAGCGCATGCCCGACGCGCCGATCGGGTCGCTGGCGATGATCTTCGATCCGAAGATCGTGTCGCGTTTCGCCGACTGCGGCGTCACCCTGGTGGACGCCCCGACCGAAGTCATACCCCTGGCCCTGAAGTACCTGGGGCGCGACCCGCGCAGTGCGGCGCCGGCGGACCTGAAGGCGGCGCAGGAGTTGCTGCTGTCGGTGCGGCCCTACATTCGCAAGTTCGACTCGGTCAACTACCTGACCAGCCTGCCCAACGGCGATGTGTGCATGGCCATGACCTGGTCCGGCGACTACGCGACCGCCATGGCCCGCGCCGAAGAAGCCAAATTGAAGATCAACCTGGCGTACTTCATTCCCCGGGAAGGCTCCCTGATCTGGTTTGACAACCTGTACATCCCGGCCGATGCCCCGCATGTGGCCAACGCGCACAAGTTCCTCGACTTCCTGATGAAGCCGCAGGTGATGGCCGATGTGACGGATTACATCCATTACGCCAACAGCAACGCGGCCGCGACGCCGTTGCTGGAGGCCGATGTGCGCAACAACCCCGCCATCTATCCCGATGAGGAAACCCGTCAGCGGCTGTTTCCGCAAAAGACCCAGGACCCCAAGGATATGCGCGCCATCACGCGGGTCTGGAGCACGGTGAAAAGCGGGATCTGATCGTTCAACCCTTCGGTTCGAGGTTTTCGTATGGCTACTCCCACTCATGACGTACTGTCCGCCGCCGATGCATCGCGGCTGGTCAAGGCCGACAAGGCGCACTACATGCACGGCTATCACATGTTCGACGAGCATGCCGAGCAGGGCTCGCTGAACATCGTGGCCGGTGACGGCGCCTACATCTACGACACCCAGGGCAACCGCTTTCTCGATGCCGTCGGCGGCATGTGGTGCACCAACATCGGCCTGGGCCGCGAGGAAATGGCACTGGCCATTGCCGACCAGGTGCGGCAGCTGGCCTATTCGAACCCGTTTTCCGACATGTCCAACAACGTCGCCATCCAGTTGTGCGAGAAACTCGCCAGCCTGGCGCCGGGGGACCTCGACCATGTGTTTTTGACCACGGGCGGGTCGACCGCCGTGGACACCGCCTACCGGCTGATCCAGTACTACCAGAACTGCCGTGGCAAACCGGACAAGAAGCATGTCATCGCGCGCTTCAACGCCTATCACGGCTCGACCACGCTGACCATGTCGATCGGCAACAAGGCCGCCGACCGCGTGCCGGAGTTCGATTACGCCAACGACCTGATTCATCACGTCTCGAACCCCAACCCCTACCGCGCGCCGGCGGGGATGGACGAAGCGCAGTTCCTCGAGTTCCTGGTGCAGGAGTTCGAAGACAAGATCCTGGCCATCGGCGCCGACAAGGTCGGCGGTTTCTTCGCCGAGCCGATCATGGGGTCTGGCGGCGTGATCATTCCGCCCAAGGGCTATCTCAAGCGCATGTGGGAGGTCTGCCAGCGCTACGACATTCTGTTTGTCGCCGATGAAGTGGTGACCTCCTTCGGCCGCCTGGGCAAGTTCTTCGCGTCTTACGATGTGTTCGAGGTCCAGCCTGACATCATCACCACGGCCAAGGGCCTGACTTCCGCGTACCTGCCGCTGGGCGCCTGCATTTTTTCCGAGCGAATCTGGAAAGTCATCGCCGAGCCGGGCAAGGGTCGTTGCTTCACCCACGGCTTCACCTACAGCGGCCATCCGGTGTGCTGCACGGCGGCGCTGAAGAACATCGAGATCATCGAGCGGGAAAACCTGCTGGCGCATGTCGAGGTGGTCGGCACCTACCTGGAACAGCGCCTGGCCACCCTCAGCGACCTGCCGCTGGTGGGCGATGTGCGTTGCGAGAAATTGATGGCCTGCGTGGAATTCGTCGCCGACAAGCGCACCAAGGCGCTGTTTGCCGACGAGATCAACATCGGTGAGCGCATTCATTCCCGTGCGCAGGCCCGGGGCCTGCTGGTGCGGCCGATCATGCACCTCAACGTGATGTCGCCGCCGCTGATCCTGACGCACGCCCAGGTGGATGAAATCGTCGAGACGTTGCGCGTCTGCATCCTTGAAGTGGCGGCCGAGCTTGAACAAAGCGGTCAGTATGGCGGCCAATGAGTTTGAGCGATCGTCGGTTACGGGGGCCCGGTTCACCCGCTAGACTGCGGGGCATGAGCAAACCCAACGACGACACACTGATTGCCTTGCCGTTCGGCGCCTTGCACAAATGGCATGGCGAGCTGCGCAAGGCCTTCGCCCATATCGACGAGCCCGACGCGCTGCGCCACCTGGCCTGCGCGTTCGGGCACCTGGTGTCGATCGAGTCGGTGATGATCAGCCTCGAACACAGGGACCGCGCGCCGCAGTTGCTGTACCAGCAGGGCATCCCGGAGCAGTACCGGGTGGCGTTGCTGGAGCGCTATTTTTCCGGGGGCTACCTGCTCGACCCGTTTTGCCTGGCCGTGGAGCAGGGCCTGGCCGAGGGCTTTTATCACCTGGAGGAAATCGCCCCGGATCACTTTTTCGACAGCGAGTACTACAAGACCTACTACCTGAAGGCGGGCAGCTCCGAGGACAGTTTTTACCTGGTGGATACCGGCCATGACACGCAGATTTCCGTGAGCCTGTTCCAGGGGTTTGGCGGGGAGAGCCTGCGGGTCGAACAACTGAACCTGTTGCGGGCCGTCGAGCCCCTGGTGCGCGAGTTGATCGCCGAGTTTGGCCGGCGGGGCTTGCCGCAGCGTGCTGATCACGAAGCCGGCAGGCGTGACGATCTCAAGCAGCGGGTGCAGTCGGCGTTCGAGCATTTCGGCAGCGACGTGCTCACCGAGCGCGAGCGGGAAGTGGCGCACATGGTGCTTCGAGGGCATTCGGTGAAGTCCACGGCCAGCCAGTTGAACATCTCGCCGGAGACGGTGCGCATGCACCGCAAGAATTTGTACCTGAAGCTGGAGGTCGGTTCGCAGTCGGAGTTGTTTGCGCTGTTTATCGAGTGGTTGCGCCGGCATTGATGGCCCCTCGCGAGCAGGCTCGCTCCCACAGGTGCTTGGGTGGGAGCGGGTTTGCCCGCGATGAGGCCAGCCGGTTCGGCACAAGCTCGTAATCAGTCCTCGCGCTTGACCACCAGGGTCAGGATGTCGTAACTGGCCACCAACTCGCCCAGCTGGTTGGTGACTTCCACGTCCCACGCCACCACGCCTTGCGGGATGCCCTGCGGGCTCTTCTTGCCCTGGTCGATCTTGCGTTTGCAGGTCAGGCGCGCCTGGATGGTGTCGCCGATGCCCACCGGGTTGATGAAGCGCAGGGTGTCCAGGCCATAGTTGGCCAGCACCGGTCCTGGCGCGGGTGAAACGAACAGCCCGGCCGCCGCCGACAGCACGAAGTAACCGTGGGCGATGCGCTTGCCGAACTGCGACTCCTTGGCCGCGATGTCGTCGAAGTGCATGTAGAAGTGGTCGCCGGACAGGCAGCCGAAGTTCACCAGGTCGGCCTCGGTCACGGTGCGACGGTGGGTCAGCAGGGATTCGCCGATCTGCAGGTCCTGGAAGTATCGGCGGAAGGGGTGGACCTCGGTCTCGATGACGTTCGCGCCGCGCACGTATTCCCCGGTGACCGCTGCCAGCATGGTCGGCGAGCCCTGGACCGCCGCGCGTTGCAGGTAGTGTTTCACCGCACGCAGACCGCCGAGTTCTTCACCGCCGCCGGCACGACCCGGGCCGCCGTGCTTGAGTTGCGGCAATGGCGAACCGTGGCCGGTGGATTCGCCGGCGCAGTGGCGGTCCAGTACCAACAGGCGTCCGTGCAGGGCCGCCGCCACCGGAATGGCCTTGGCGGCCACCTGCGGGTCTTTGGTCACCAGGCTGGCGACCAGGCTGCCCTTGCCGCGTGCGGCCAGCGCCAGTGCTTCATCCAGGTCGTCGTAGGCCATCAAGGTGCTGACGGGGCCGAACGCTTCGATGTCATGGGCGCCGCCTTCGGCATGCGGGTCACGGGCCTGCAACAGGGTCGGGGCGAAGAACGCGCCCTGGCTGACGTTTTCGCCACGGGGCTCGAAGCCGTCGCGGGCACCGAACAGCATGTCGCTGCTCTGCAGCAGGGTTTCCAGGCGCTCGGCCACGTCCTTCTGCTGATCGTGGGAGGCCAGTGCGCCCATGCGCACGCCTTCCACCGACGGGTCGCCGACCACCACCCTGGCCAGGCGCTCACGCAGGCGTTCGGCCACGGCATCCAGGTGTTTGGCCGGCACGATGGCGCGGCGGATGGCGGTGCATTTCTGCCCGGCCTTGGTGGTCATTTCCCGGGCGACTTCCTTGATGAACAGCTCGAACTCTTCGTCGTCCGGGGTGACGTCCGGGGCGAGGATCGCGCAGTTCAGCGAATCGGCCTCGGCGGTGAACGGCACCGAATGACGAATCAGGTTCGGGTTGACCCGCAGCTTGGCCGCGGTGTCCGCCGAACCGGTGAAGGTCACCACGTCCTGGCCTTGCAGGCGATCGAGCAGATCCCCGGTGCCGCCGATGATCAGTTGCAGGCTGCCCGCCGGCAACAGGCCGGATTCGTCCATCAGGCGCACTACGGCTTCGGTCAGGTAGCTGGTGGCGCTGGCCGGTTTGACGATGCACGGCATGCCGGCGAGAAAGCTCGGCGCGAATTTCTCCAGCATGCCCCAGATCGGGAAGTTGAAGGCGTTGATGTGCACCGCCACGCCGCCGCGCGGCACCAGAATGTGCGTACCGGCGAAGGTGCCCGCCTTGCTCAGTTGCAGCGCCGGGCCTTCGTGGACCACGTTGCCCGACGGCAGCTCCCGGGAGCCGAGGCTGGCGTAGGTGAACAGCGTGCTGTTGCCGCCCTCGATGTCGATCCAGCTGTCGGCGCGGGTGGCACCGCTGTGGTGGGAGATGGCGTAGAGCTGTTCCTTGCGTTCGCTCAGGTACAGGGCCAGCGCCTTCAGGCGCTGGGCCCGTTGCTGGAAGTCCAGCGCCATCAGCCCGCTGACGCCCTGGCGACGGCCGTGTTCGATGGCTTCGGCGAAATCCGGACGCTCTTCGTGGGTGCGGGCGATTTCGTGCCCGTCGATGGCGCTGCGCAGAACCTGCGCGCCGTGTTGGCCGATCCAGCGACCGGCGATGAAACTCTGCAGGGTAGGGGCGTGCAAAACAGGTGAGGAGGACATCAGGATTGCTCCGTGTTATCGAACAGGGGATCAGTGGTTGCTGGCGCCCGAGGCGCCAATGCCGGTCATCGAGCGGATGAACTGCGCCAGGTAGCGGCCGCGTTCGAGCGCCGCTCGCGGCGAGCTGTCGGTGACCGAAAACAGCCAGGCGCTGAAGAACGCCAGGCTCATGGAAAACAGTGCCGGGTTCGAGTACGGGAACAGGGCCTTGTCGTGATGCATGACGTTGACCCAGACCGCCGGGCTGAGCACCAGCAGGACGATGGCCGAGACCAGCCCCATCAGGCTGCCCATCACCGCGCCGCGGGTGGTCAGGCCTTTCCAGTACATCGAAAGGAACAGCACCGGGAAATTCACCGAGGCCGCGATGGCCAGCACCAGGCCGGAAAGGAAGGCGATGTTCTGCGATTCGAACAGCAGGCCGAGGATGATCGCCAGCACGCCGATGCACAGGGTGGCGATGCGTGACATGCGCATTTCCTGCTGTTCGCTGGCCTGGCCCTTGCGGATCACGCAGGCATACAAATCGTGGGACACCGCCGAGGCGCCCGACAGGGCCAGCCCGGCCACCACGGCGAGAATGGTGGCGAAGGCCACCGCCGAAATGAAGCCGAGGAACAGGTTGCCGCCCACGGCTTGCGCCAGGTGCACGGCGACCATGTTGCCGCCGCCGATGATCGCGCCGCTGGCGTCGCGGTACGACGGCTCGGTGCCGACCATGACGATGGCGCCAAAGCCGACGACGATCAGCAGCAGGTAGAAATAACCGATGAAGCCCGTGGCGTAGAACACGCTTTTGCGCGCTTCCTTGGCATCGCTGACGGTGAAGAAACGCATCAGGATGTGCGGCAGGCCGGCGGTGCCGAACATCATGCCCAGCCCCAGGGAAATCGCATCGATCGGGTTCGACAGCAGGCCACCGGGCGCCATGATTGCCGTGCCCTTGGCGTGCACGGCAGTGGCGCCGGCGAACATCGCCTCGGTGCTGAAACCGAAATGCCTGAGCACCATGAACGCCATGAAGCTGGTGCCGAACAGCAGCATCACCGCCTTGATGATCTGCACCCAGGTGGTGGCGAGCATGCCGCCGAAGGTCACGTAGAACACCATCAACACGCCGACCAGCATCACGGCGTAGAGGTAGTCGATGCCGAACAGCAACTCGATCAGCTTGCCGGCGCCGACCATCTGCGCCACCAGGTACATCAGGGCCACGGTCAGCGTGCCGAAGGCCGAGGTCAGGCGCACCGGGGTCTGTTCCAGGCGATAGGAGACCACGTCGGCAAAGGTGTACTTGCCCAGGTTGCGCAGGCGTTCGGCGATCAGGAACAGGATGATCGGCCAGCCGGCCAGCACGCCCAGGGCATAGAGCAAACCGTCGTAGCCATTGAGGAACATCATCGCGGAGATGCCGAGGAACGAGGCGGCGGAGATCATGTCGCCGGCAATCGCCAGGCCATTCTGGAAACCGCTCATGCCACCGCCAGCGGTGTAGAAGTCGCTGGCCGAGCGGGTGCGCAACGCCGCCCAGCGCGTGACGCCGAGGGTGAACAGCACGAACACCAGGAACATGCCGATGGCGTTCCAGTTCAAGGGGCGGGACGTGCCTTCGGCGGCAACGGCCAGGTCGGTGACCACCGCCAGCGGCAGCAGGAACAGCGCGAGGAGGCGACTCATCGGGCGCACTCCTGCTTGAGTTTGTCGTTGAGCGGATCGATCACGTGGTTGGCGCGATAGACATAGAAGCCGGTCAGGGCGAACGCCAGCAGCACCATCACCACGCCCACCAGCATGCCGACCGACGTCACTCCGCCATTCAGGGACTGGCCGAGGGTGGCGGGGGAGAAGGCCACCAGCAGGACAAAACCGAAATAGATCACCAGCATGATCAGCGACAGCGACCAGTAGAGCTTCTGTTTGCGACGCACCAACTGGATGAAGTCGGGGTGCTGGCGGATGAGTTCTATGTCTTGTGGGGTCATGGCACGCTCTCGGTTGTTGTTTTTGTTGTGGGGTGAAACGGCGCGGTCCCTGTGGGAGCGAGCCTGCTCGCGATGGTCGTCAACGATGACGCGTGCCTTCTGGATAAACGCGTCGATCTCGGGAGCATCGCGAGCAGGCTCGCTCCCACAGTTTTTACAGCGCTGCGGATTTCAGAGCTGATCGAAATCCAGTACCACTTTGTCGGTGATCGGAAACGCCTGGCACGACAGCACATAGCCGGCGGCGACTTCGTAGTCTTCCAGGGCGTGGTTGCTGTCCATTTCCACCTCGCCTTCGATGACCTTGCACTTGCAGGTCGAGCACACGCCGGCCTTGCACGAGTAGGGCAATTCGGCGCCCTGGGCGTTGCCGGCGTCGAGGATGCTCTGGCTGTTGCGCGGCAGGTCGAAGGCCAGGGCGCGGCCGTCGCTGATGACGGTGATCTGGCTGACAGCGGCGTCCACTTGCCGGGCGGCTTCACGGGCCTCGCGTTTCTGCTGGCTGCCCGCGGCGGCAAACAGCTCGAAATGGATGCGTTCAGGTGCCAGGCCTTTGGCTTTCAGGCTGTCGCGCACGGTCTCGGTCATTTCCTGCGGGCCGCAGATGAAGGCGGCGTCGAGGGCTTTCACGTCGAGCCAGCGGCTGAACAGTTGCTCGCATTTCTCGGCATTGATCCGACCGTTGTACAGGTCGACGTCCTGCTGCTCGCGACTGAACACGAAGATCAGGTTCAGGCGTTGCAGGTAGCGGTTCTTCAGGTCTTCGAGCTGTTCGCGAAACAGCGCACCGGAACTGGATCGATTGCCATACAGCAAGGTGACGCGGCTGTGCGGTTCGGTTTCCAGGGTGGTCTTGATGATCGACAGGATCGGCGTGATGCCGCTGCCGGCGGCGACCGCCAGATAGTGACCATGACGAGTCGGGTCGAGCTCGACATGAAAGTGCCCGGCCGGTGGCATGACTTCCAGGCTGTGCCCGACTTTCAGCTGCTCGTTGGCGAAGGCGGAAAAACGCCCGCCGGCGACGCGCTTGACTGCGATGCGCAGCTCGCCGTCGTTGACCCCGGTGCAGATTGAATAGGAGCGGCGTACTTCCTCGCCGTCCAGCTGGGTGCGCATCACCAGGTGCTGGCCCTGGGTGAAGTGAAAGCTGTCCTGCAATGCCTGCGGAATCTCGAAGGCAATGGACACCGCGTCACGGGTTTCCGTGCGCACGTCCTTGATGGTCAGGCTGTGAAATTTGCTCATGCTTGTTCTCCAACTGGGACGGCCGAGCGCCGCTCAGATGCACTTGAAATAGTCGAACGGTTCGCGGCACTCGACGCAGCGATACAGGGCCTTGCACGCCGTGGAGCCGAACTCGCTGAGCACCTCGGTGTGGGCGCTGCCGCATTGCGGGCAGCGGATCACCGGGCTTTCGCCGAGCAGGCTGCGCTTGCTGGTGCTGCCCTCGGGCGGCGCGATGCCGTAGGCGCGCAGGCGTTCGCGGCCGCTGGCGCTGATCCAGTCGGTGGTCCACGCCGGGGTCAGCCGGCGTTCCAGTTGCGGCGCCCTGAAACCGGCGAGCTCCAGTGCGTCGCGGATGTCGCTTTCGATCACTTCGGTCGCCGGGCAGCCGGAGTAGGTCGGCGTGACCACCACGTGCAGATGCCCGGCCTGCCAGTCCAGGTCGCGGACGATGCCCAGGTCCACCACGCTGACCACCGGCACCTCCGGGTCCATGACCTCGGACAGGATCGCCCAGGCCGCGCCCAGGTCGGTCGGTTGTGCCGGCCGCGCCCCGAGGTCGCTGGCGATCAGCTCACCAGGTTGCATCGGGGTACGCTCGGGGCAGGAACTGCATTTCGGCCAGCAGGATGCCCAGGTGTTCGGTGTGCAGGCCTTTGCGCGCGTCCAGGTAGAAGTAGTTCGGCGCGGTCGGCACCGGCAGGGTGGCGCTGGCGAAGATCGCTTCGACGCTGGCTTGCCAGGCAGCGGCGGTCGTGGCGATGTCCGGGGTGATGCCGGCTTCGCACAGGCGTTGCTCGCTGTCATCGGCGGCGATCAGTTCAACGGTAAAGCGCCAGACTTCAGGGATGGCCGCGAGCATGCGCCGGTGGCTTTCCTCGGTGCCATCGCCCAGGCGTTCGACCCATTCGCCGGAGCGACGCAGGTGATAGGTGACTTCCTTGACGGCCTTGGCGGCGATCCCGGCGATGCGCTCATCGCTGGACTGGCTCAGGCCCGTGAGCACCGGCAGGTGCCAGGCGTCATAGAGGAACTGCTTGAGCAGGGTCACCGCGTAGTCGCCGTTGGGTTGCTCCACCAACAGCAGGTTGCGATAGGCGCGCTCGTCGCGGCGGAACGCCAGGTGATCGGCGTCACGGCCGTCATCCAGCAGCTCGGCGGCGTACTCGAGCCAGTGGCGCGCCTGGCCGACGAGGTCGAGGCCGACGTTCATCAGCGCCAGTTCTTCTTCCAGTGCCGGGGCCTTGCCGCACCACTGGCACAGGCGCTGGCCCTGGATCAGGGCGCTGTCGCCCAGACGCAGCAGGTATTCGATCAGATCGGTCTTGTTGTTCATGGTCGACCTCACATGTGCCCGACTTCAGCCGGCAACTCGTAGAAGCTGGCGTGGCGATAGACCTTGTCGTCCGACGGATCGAACAACGGGTCCTTTTCGTCCGGTGACGAGGCGGTGATCAGTGCCGATGGCACCACCCACAGGCTCACGCCTTCGCTGCGCCGGGTGTAGAGCTCGCGCGCGTTCTCGATGGCCATGGTGGTGTCGGCGGCATGCACGCTGCCGACATGCTTGTGGTTGAGGCCGTGCTTGCTGCGCACGAAGACTTCGAAGAGGGTCCACTCGGACATTTCAGTTACTCCACATCAGGTGGCCGGATCAGGCGGCGTTCTTGTTTTGTTTTTTGCGGGCGTGGGCAACGGCGGCTTCGCGCACCCAGGCACCGTCTTCAATGGCTTTGCGGCGGGTAGCGACGCGCTCGGTGTTGCACGGGCCGTTGCCCTTGAGCACCTCGTAGAACTCGCTCCACTGGATCTCGCCGAAGTCGTAGTGGCCCCGCTCGGCGTTCCACTTCAGGTCCGGGTCGGGGCAGGTGCAGCCCAGCAGTTCCAGTTGCGGGATGGTCTGGTCGATGAAGCGCTGGCGCAGTTCGTCGTTGCTCTGGCGCTTGATCTTCCAGGCCATGGACTGGGCGCTGTTGGGCGAATGTTCGTCGCTGGGGCCGAACATCATCAGCGCCGGCCACCACAGGCGGTTGATCGCGTCCTGGACCATGTCTTTTTGCGCCTGATTGCCGTGGCGCATCATGGTCAGGAGGATTTCGTAGCCCTGGCGCTGGTGGAAGCTCTCTTCCTTGCAGATCCGGACCATCGCCCGGGAGTAGGGGCCATAGGAGGTGCGCTGCAGCACCACCTGATTGACGATGGCCGCGCCATCCACCAGCCAGCCCACGGCACCCATGTCGGCCCAGTTCAGCGTCGGGTAGTTGAAGATGCTCGAGTACTTGGCCTTGCCGCTGTGCAGTTTGGCGATTTCCTCATCGCGATCGGCGCCCAGGGTTTCCATGGCGCTGTACAGGTACAGGCCGTGGCCGGCTTCGTCCTGGATCTTCGCCATCAATTGCAGTTTGCGTTTGAGCGTGGGGGCGCGGGTGACCCAGTTGCCTTCGGGCAGCATGCCGACGATTTCGGAGTGTGCGTGCTGCGAGATCTGCCGGATCAGCGTCTGGCGATAGGCATCCGGCATCCAGTTCTTGGCTTCGATCTTTATTTCCGAATCGATTTTTTCCTGGAAGGCGCGTTCCTGTTCGGACATTTCCGACAGGTCCTTGATGCGCTTAACACCGGTTTCTACGAGCTGTGCGTACATGGGGGTCTCCCGCCTTGAATTTGATCGAGGGCATGGAGAACTTTATAAGCGATACAGAAATTAATATCAAACAGTAAATGACGTGTCGTATTTGTTTTTTGTATCGCTTTGCAGGATGAGATGGGATGGTCGCATCGCTGTTGCCTGACACTCAGCCATCGCGAGCAGGCGCGCTCCCACAGGAGCTTGTGTGGCTGCAACTTCCCGACACTCCCCAACTCCAGGTGTAAGCGGGCTTGCTCGCGATGACGGCCTTCCAGTCAACCCTGATCCACCTTGAGCGGCAGTCAACAAGCCAAAAAAAAGCCCCGCAAAAGCGGGGCTCAAAAGGGTGCAGCAGTCATGCTTTAGGGCGTTTGTCCATGACGTGGCAGGCCTTGCCTTCGGAACGCTTGATCGAGTGGAACGGCTGCAGAACGATCCGTGAGCTGATTCCGATGTAGGTTTTGATGTGCTTGCTCAATTCCCCGCACACCGCCTTCTGCTGGTCATCGGTCAAATGCTGATGCTCAGCCTTCAATTCGACGTGCACGTCGACGCTGTCCAGGTTGCCATTGCGATACAGATGGATCTCGTAGCACTCGGCAAGCTGTTTGACTTTCAGCACCTGCTCCTCGATCTGCGTCGGGAACACGTTGACGCCACGGATGATCAGCATGTCATCGCTGCGCCCGGTGATCTTGTCGATGCGCCGCATCGGCCGCGCCGTCCCCGGCAGCAGGCGCGTCAGGTCGCGGGTGCGATAGCGGATCATCGGCAGGGCTTCCTTGCTCAGCGAGGTGAACACCAGTTCGCCCATCTGCCCGTCGGGCAGCATTTCACCGGTGACCGGGTCGATGATTTCCGGGTAGAAGTGGTCTTCCCAGAGGGTCGGCCCGTCCTTGGTCTCGGCGCACTCCATGGCAACACCCGGTCCCATGATTTCCGAGAGGCCGTAGATGTCCAGCGCGGTAATGCCCAGGCGGTGCTCGATGGCGCTGCGCAGTTCGCCGGTCCACGGCTCGGCACCGAAGATGCCCAGACGCAGGGCCAGTTTGTGCGGGTCGACGCCCTGGCGTTCAAGTTCATCGGCGATGTTGAGCATGTAGGACGGCGTGACCATGATGATGTCCGGCTGGAAATCCTTGATCAGTTGCACCTGTTTTTCCGTCTGCCCGCCGGACATCGGAATCACCGTGCAGCCCAGGCGTTCGGCGCCGTAATGCGCGCCCAGGCCGCCGGTGAACAGGCCGTAGCCATAGGAAATGTGCACTTTGTCGCCGCGTCGGCCACCCGCCGCGCGGATCGAGCGGGCGACCACGTTGGCCCAGGTGTCGATGTCGTTCTGGGTGTAGCCGACGACGGTCGGTTTGCCGGTGGTGCCGCTGGAAGCGTGCAGGCGCACCACGTCGTGCATCGGCACGGCGAACATGCCGTAGGGGTAGTTGTCGCGCAGGTCGTTCTTGGTGGTGAACGGAAACTGCGCCAGGTCTTCCAGGGATTTGATGTCGTCGGGATGCACACCCAGGGCATCGAAGCGCTGACGATACAGCGGCACGTTATTGTAGGCGTGGTTGAGGGACCAGCGCAGACGGTCCAGCTGGTGCTGACGCAGCTCGTCGATGCTGGCGGTTTCCAGCGGGTCCAGCACAGGTTCAAGCACGGCTTTGGCAATTGGCATGTTCATAACTTCACTCGAATTATTTTTGTGTTCCGGCCCCGCCGCAGCAGGGCTTTGAGTGCATGCGCCAAGGATACCTCTCGGCTCCCCGGGAATCGCGATTCTTTAGACGGACAGGCGCTCGATGATCAGCGCAATGCCCTGGCCAACGCCGATGCACATGGTGCACAAGGCGTAGCGACCCTGGCGTTCCTCCAGTTCGTGCAGGGCCGTGGTCACCAGCCGTGCGCCGCTCATGCCCAGCGGGTGGCCGAGGGCAATCGCGCCGCCGTTCGGG
>Ga0247819_10000940_pt1 | contig 16168 bp, 9 predicted proteins | sample 13C_Xylose_Day6_FD_193428 | JGI IMG/M metagenome (GOLD analysis project Ga0247819, IMG submission 193428) | Soil microbial communities from agricultural site in Penn Yan, New York, United States - 13C_Xylose_Day6 | ecosystem: Environmental > Terrestrial > Soil > Agricultural land | place: USA...
GCGCTCTTGATGTCGGAAGATCACGAGCGTACGCGCTGATCAATCAGCTGAGCGTCCATGAGCCGATTGGTTGGCTGTGCAAGGTGTTTGAAGTCATCCGATTGTGCTACTACGCCCAGCGTCTTAGGCGTCGAACGCCTGATGTCGAACGGCTTCGGTTACGCAGACGGGTGAGCGAGCTGTTCTCGCAAAGTCGCAGTGCTGCGGGCAGCCGTAGCATTTTGTCGCTGATGCGTGAAGACGGTGAACAGCTCGGTCGGTTCAAAGTGCGCAGCCTGATGCGCGAGCTTGATTTAGTCAGTAAACAACCCGGATCACATGCCTACAAACGAGCGACGGTTGAACGGTTGGATATCCCGAACATATTGAATCGGGAGTTCGATGCTCCAGCACCCAACCAGGTGTGGTGCGGCAACATCACCTACATCTGGGCCCAGAGTAAATGGCATTACCTGGCTGTCGTGCTGGATCTTTGCACGCGCCGGGTGGTGGGTTGGGCGTTGTCGGAAAAGCCGGACGCCGATCTGGTTATCAAGGCGCTGGATATGGCTTACGAGCAACGAGGAAGACCTCAGGGTCTGCTGTATCACTCGGATCAAGGGTCGCAGTATGCGAGTCGTTTATTTCGCCAGCGGCTGTGGCGTTATCGCATGCGCCAGAGCATGAGTCGCAGGGGAAATTGCTGGGACAATGCGCCAATGGAGCGCGTGTTCCGCAGATTGAAAACGGAGTGGATACCGACCACGGGTTACCGAACGGCTCAAGAAGCCAAGCACGATATCAGCCAATTCTTGATGCATCGGTACAACTGGATTCGCCCCCATCAATTCAACGGTGGGCTGGCGCCAGCTCGGGCCGAAGAAAAACTTAACGTCGTTTCCGGGATTAGTTGACCACTACAGAATGCAATGAACACAATGCTATGAAGGAGTAGCTAATCATGTCAAAAACAGCCAATGAAACGCACGATGTCAAAGTCGCCATCACCGGACATATCGAGCTACCAACGCTCAAATCTTTGTACATAGAAATGTTCTTCGAGGAAACGCTTCTAAGTAGCGGCACTGCTTTCCTTGTAGCGTACGATAGGGAGTCACACTGCTGCCTCCTAACAAATCGGCACAACGTGACGGGACGAAACCAAGAAACCGGAAAATGTATAAGCCCCCATGCCGCCGTCCCCGACTCTATAACTATTTACTTCCATAAAAACGGCGCCATGGGAGAGTGGGTTAAGGTGAAGCTACCCCTGTATCGAGGTGACAATACGCCCTATTGGTTCGAACATTCCAAACTGGGTAGCAAGGTCGACGCAGTCGCGATGAATCTGACCTGGGGCAGCGACGTCCAGAAATTCCCCTATTACCTGTCAGAATCTCTCGGGCTTGACCGACACGGGCTATTCGTTGGTCCGGCGGATACGGTAAGTGTCATCGGATACCCATTCGGGGTGGCTGCCGCGGGGAAGTTCCCCATTTGGGCGACTGGTTTCCTAGCTCAAGATTTGAGCTTCGTAAATCCAGACAACCCTTCATTCCTCATCGACTGCCGGACAAGGCAAGGCCAATCAGGATCGGCTGTGATCGCGTATAGGGCTGGGGGATATAGAAAGCTCGTGGAAGGCCGGATGCAATCCGTGATGTCTGGCCAACCGACGTGGGAATTTCTCGGTATTTATTCTGGGCGCATCAATGCAGAATCGGATCTCGGTCGAGTTTGGAACGTTAGTGTAATTGAAGACCTGTGGACATCGGCCGAGCAGGATCAGCAACGCCGGGAATCACTTGCAGCCATAGGCCAATAGATCTGAACACTACCTGTTACACAGTTTTCAAAAACCATGTCTGGATGCATTCCACTTCTTAACTGAAACCTTACATACCAGCATCGGAGACCACCGTGCCGGAACCTACCCTAACCTTCAAATGCCTGGGCCACGTCGAACGAGATGACAACTCTATCGAGTGTTACAAGATTGAGGTGACAGACTCGCGCAACGGTCGACTAGAGATGCTTCAGGTAGCGCCACGACACCTGGTGTCGGCTCGGAGCATGAAACGCATTCTTCTGGAGCGCTGTATGTTCTACAGCGCTAAGCAGAAGCAGCACACGCAAAATCTCATGGAAATGTTCGATCCTACTCCAGAGCTTGACTGAAGGTCGGCTCACGCCCTCTGCACTACCTGTTCCATTTGATTGGGCAACCTGACCTAGAGGACAAAATCATGAAAGTCACATGTTCAAAGTTCGAGGCAGCTTCTCGCCAGCTAGATGAGGCAATACGCCTACTTCTGGCCGACCATGACCCTCTGGCGGTGCGCACCCTCGCCGCGGCTGCGTTCGGATTGTTCGCGGATCTTGTCGATCACTTACGCCCTGATGAGTCGTGGCGATCACAGCTCATTGAAGACTCTGGCCTAAAAAAAACAGGCGATAGCTGTCATACATAATGCTCAGAATTTCTTGAAACACGCAGACAGAGATCCTCACTCGCAGCTTTCATTCGATGAAAGCGAAAACGATGAATTGATCTTTATAGCGACACTGGATTGCGGTGAGCTGGGCGGCCCCTTAACCACTACCATGCAGGCATTTCAAGTCTGGTACCTAGCTGTGAACCCGGAGAAGCTTGGAGTAGAGAACGACCTTACCGTTCGGGCGAGTACGCCATTTCAAGATATTCATAAAAAGAGCCGTGAAGAACAGCTCTCCGCCGGCCTGACGTTTCTTCATTTCACCCTTGAGAGACATAGCAATGGACTCAGACCCCGGAATGATCGGCTCTAGATGCGGGCCTTATCCAGATACGAAAAAGCCCAGCACGGGGCTGGGCTATCCCTACCACGCCGCTTACGTGTTAGCAGCAAGGCGAGGTTTTGATCTGATGGTGATCTCCACTTGATCGGCGCTGACACCGTATGTATCAGCGAGAGCATCGATAGCGTTTTCCATATTTAGCAAGCCATGCGCGTTGGGCCGAACCTTAAATGCAACTGGATCTCCGATAGTGAAAAAAAGGTCATTTTCAAATGTACTTAGGAATGCACCCCATCCATTGTTCCTGTACATCTTGAAGGCTTCCTGATACTCCGGCGTTGTGCCCTGACCGAAAACGCTACGAACTTCGGAGAAACGCACTGTCAATGGAGCGCCCTCTGTTCGAGGAATTACAATTTCCTCCACTTTTGCTACCCATGTTGGGACGTGTTCAGTACAGAGAATCAGATAGTCGACCCCAAGCCAGCTGCCATGCTCGTTCGCCCCCGCGTGTAATGGCATGCCTCTCTCGATAGGGATTGCGGCAAATTGACTTTCGGCGAGTCTAATAGAAACGGCGTTGACCATGATGTTCACTCTAGGGGAAAGCGCCGACTGTACCCCGGGACCTGGCCGGGTATCCAGCGTGGATAGTATTCCCCGAGGCTGTATGAATCCTCAGTGGCGGCCCGCGTGCACCCAAGAGTAGATTCGGCGCTCACGCTGAGGGCCCACCAGCCTATTTAGCCCCAGACATTGAATTACAGCGCCCTTGACGCGCTGACAGCCGAGGATTGTGCTTGTGATGGATCGAATGGAGCAATCCGAAATGAAGAAAATTGAAGATTCAACCAGCTACAAAGTCTGGCCATTTCAGTCGGCAGAAGTATCCATAAACGGAGACCGAAATAACGGCGGGATCAATCTCCTGGAGAACCCTCATCTCATCGACGTAATTCACGAGGCTACGGAAGAAAACGGACTGAGATCTCTGCTTATCTCGATGAATGCACCCAATCGGGCGTTTATGACACTCGGTTGCCTCACAGGTGTGGTCGATGGTGATTACTACTCATATGTAGAGTTCACGCTTCGCGACCAGGAACTGGCTCGCAACGAAGAGGCGATCAAAGACGTTTATCGCTCCTGGCTGGACTGGTCGAATGAGAACTGCAAAGTTCACCCTGGCCTCGCGGATGCACTTCATAAAAATTTGGTATGGGAGTATCGGGACTTCTCGTTCCGAGGAAGCGATTCGCAATTTCTGATAACGATATTCCCCCGCGCTCAGTCGACTCAGGATCACGGATCTTTACTGTCATGGGTGCATAATTTCCTGTGCAGTTTTGATGTGGCCAACCTTCGTCGACGCATGATTTAGCAACGATCACATGGCAGCGATGCTTCCGTGGTGCCGCCAGATGCTGACGGTGGCCTCTGACCAATAGCCGCCGTAGACGTCCCGCTTGCTGTCTCGGTTGTACAGGTGATGCAGGATCGACCCGAGCGCCGGGTAGTGCTCGGGCTCCGTCTTGAGCACGCCATCCGCCAGGAAGATCGCCGCGTGATTCGGCACCGGTGAGCGGATCTGCATCAGCACCAGGTCACCGTGCTGCAGGTTCGACACCTTCTCGAAGCCAGCGGCGGGCAGGTTCTCCAAGTACAGGTTGCCGCCCTTGTCCCACCAGCCGTCCTCGCGCTCGTAGTCGCCGATGTCAATGCCCATCTCACGCCGGTACTCGCGGTGAATGAAGTAACCGCCGCCGTTGGCGTGGTCGTTGCCCTGGCTCTTGTCTGGCTCCCCGTTAGGCGCCCAGATCTGTTGCTCCAGCCCGTCGGCGTATGTCGGGCAGGTAAACGGGTTGACCAGGTAACGTCGCTCGCCCTGCGCGTTCATATCCTGCTTTTTTAGCAGATCAAAGCCACGAATCAAACCTTGCTCATACTTAGTTTGGTTTCTAACCGAAGATATTAAGTTGACTTTATTGATTAACGTCCCGCCATCTTTACCGAGACCGTGATAGGAAATCAATGTTTGCTCAACTGCCCGAGCATCGGCACTTGAAAGGTTTTGCAAGCTTGGCACGCCCTCAATTACGATTCCTTTTTTCTCTTATGTGGGCTTGACCGCGCTTAACTATGTCGTCGGTTATTCCAACATAATGAGTCACGCCATCGACACGCAGCTATAAACACAGGTCTTGCCACCTACAGAGGCAACCTCACCTGCGCCTTTTGCACCCTCTAATTTTCGGCAAAATAAATATCAAAAGACAACTCTAAATCCAGATCCGCCAAAGCGCGCATTTGCTCAGGCCAAAGTACTGGGCCGCTGTGCCCTAATAAAGAAAACCATACACACTTCAAGGTGACTTTAACACCATCCATCTCTTGGATTTTACTTAGTGATTCACGATGCGGACAAATAGTTTCGACCAGCCAATCGATATGCTCCCTGATATCTTTAGAGGATATGTTGCTTTCAGTAGACAGGAACCACATCGAGTTTTTTACTTCCCTGGTAAGCCCCCGACTATTTGTAACCTTTTCCCCAGCGAAATTTGCGACTGTAGGCTGAATCTGCAAAAGTTTAGTGATTTCATCTGGATGAAATTCTCCGGAAAAAATCATTAGCCTGACATAGCACTCAGCACAGGTTTCAAAATCTGATGCTACAGGTGTAATTCTGGATTTTACACTCATGGCAGATAATCTCTAATATTCCCGATAACTTCACCAGTCTTACCTACATAATCGCCATTATCTAGTATTCGACCGTGAAAATTGTTAGGCAGTTTGCCAGCATCGGCTTTTAGTGCCTCAAGCGCTCTCCCCCACTCACGCGGAGTTAAGCTCTCACCAAAATATTCATTCAAGCCGTTGGCTGTGCTTTTGTTTAGAGTATTGCCCCCTGTTTGCAAAACATTAGGTACTCGGCCGGACGCACCTACACTGGAAGGAACAGGTAATGGTAGCCCTTCACCGTCAACCCATTTCCCATTAATGAGCTGATTACCTTTTGCACCTCCAGCCCCATGGGCCGCAGCGTCGGCAAACGCAGCCACTTCCTTCGCTGCGATACTACCAAATCCTCCCATACCTAACGCGGCACCACCAGCGGTAGCCGCACCAAAAGGTAGCTCCGCAGCGGTAATACCCAACTCAGTGCAAGCCGCCAAATTTACACCGCAAGCAGCTAATAATTCCGGTCCGAACAGTATCCCGCCTGCAACGGCTCCGATACCTACCCCAACAACACCGATGTGGCTCTCGTCGAGTACCTTCTTACCGTAGTTTGATCGACAAACTTCTGCGGATAGCCCCCCGCAGCTCTGTGCCGCGTAGTTGGCATATTCTCTTTCCGCATACAGACGGCTACCCAGGTCATTATTTTCCGTCGCATTACGCCCGGCTTGTGCACCTGTCACGGCGCCAGAGAGGCCCCCACCGACGGCTGCGCCGACAAATCCCGCTGCCAGCGACGATAGAGCCGCAACAGTCTGCTTTTCAGCCTCAGTAAGATCGGCGTGGTCACGATCAGGATAAAGCTGCGCCGCAATCAACTCACCGACGGCAGCACCTGCGCCGCCTGCAAGTGCCGAGTTCCCCTGGACTTTGGCTACTACGGCCCCCAGGACCGCCTGCGCCATAATCCGAGCCGCGTTGTTCCCCTCCGTCGCGTGCTTGATGAGGTTCGCCACGTAAGGTGCCGATGCCCCAGCCAGTGCGGAACCAATATCGCCCCCGGCTAAGCCCTGCAGTGCGGCAGTCACAGCCTGCGCAGCACGCTGATAATCGCCACCCGTCCCGTACTTGCCCATCACGTCCTTGTAGGCCTTCGTCTCCCTAAGCTGTTCCTCACTTGGATTAGCATTGTCCTTGAGCGCGAGTTCTTCACGAGCGGCTTTTTTTGCGTTGAGCTCACCCTGGGTACGCACAATGTCCATTGCTTGCGTGCCAATATCGCCAATCAACTGCACCTGGCGAAGGCGATTCTGCTCTTTCTCCTTATCAAAAATGGGACTGATACTACCGTTGGCGTGCTCGACGTCGTGGCTCAGGGTCGCCACGTCTTGATGCTGATTGGCCGTGTCGCGAATGACGAGCGTACCGTTGGAAACTGCCGATGAGGTGGTCCCTTTGGCACTATCACCGTGGTTGAACGCGATTAAAGTCCCGCTAGGCATGTTGCTAGTGAAACCGCCAGCTCCACTGTTGGAACTGCTAACACTGGCACTCTGTAAACTGCTTTTATATTCGGCGCTGTTCTTGAGATCGCTCCAACCGAGCGTGCCCGTACTTAGCCGATTCTTGCTCTCATCGGCAGTGCTGGCGATGACACTACCGTCGAGCTGGGTATGGTTGCCAACATCAATTTGATACCCGCCCTTGCCGCTGAAAAAACCGGTTTGCTCCTGCACGCTCTCGTATTCGGAGTCGATCTTGCTTTTACTGATGCTAAGCGAACCGCTGACGGTCATGCTGCCAAACGTAAAGCCTATACCGCCGCTGACATCAGTTTGTTTTGACTTATAATCGTCAGAATCCTGAAGGCTCTGAAGCAAGAGGTCGCGCCCAACATTGGCCGCGATTTTGTCCGCGCTGACCTGTGCGCCCTTCAAGGCAGTGTCTCGCCCACTGATCAGGCTGACTTGTTTACCCGCATCCAGCGTCGTCTCGGTCCAAACGGTACCGTTGCCCTTCTGACTGCCCGCCCCTTTGTTCGCATTGGCGAAAATGGTCAAGCCAGCGCGATCTGACCCAACACCGATGCTCGCACCTATCGCGTCACCGCTGCTGCTGTTTTTGCCATCGAGCTTTTGCGTATTAGCTGCCGCTTCAAGGTGTATATCGCGCTCAGCCGCCAGCAACATCTCGTTGCCGGTTTGAAGCTTACTGCCTTGGATTCGAATATCGCCGTCGGCGCCAGGGTCGCCATTGCCGGCGGCCACGATGGTCAAATTGTTGCCACTGGTTAGACTGCTACCTTGGCTGACACTGCGCTCCTGTGTCTGTCTGGAGTCAGATTTCTGTGTCCCAAGAGAAAGGCTGATGCCGATGAACTGCCCCGCGTTGTCCGCAGTCATCCCACCACTTTGCTGAGCCGCTTGCCACGCCTGGACACCCGTTAGGCCCGCTTTAACACCCTGCAATGCTGCAAGCCTGCTGTCGTCCTCGCTCCTGGCTTGTTTAGCAGTTTGATAGGCAGAATCTACTGCGCTGCCCACGGTTCCAGAGAGCGCCAAGGTCAAACCACTGCTTTTGCTCTTGGAGGTCTGCTCACTGCGCTCGCTGTTCTCCGAGGCAAGGATGCTGACGTTCTGGCCGACCAGGCGTATATTGTTGCCAGCCACGACGTCGGAACCTTTAATCGTGAGATCTTTGCCCGCCTCGATGCTCACGTTACCAAGCACACTTCCGACAGTACTCGCCCTGGTGGTTTCAGTGATGCTGGTCGAAGTGTTCTTCGTACTCGTCGAGCCGATCGTGACGCCGATACCGCCACTGCTCAACAATCCGGACTTTTTCTCAGATGTTGAATGGCTGTCTTCGAACGTTTCAGTGGCTCCATCAATCACTACATTGCGACCAGCGACTAAGCTGGTTGACTGAGTCGAAACGACATCGCTTGCGACAACTCCAATGTCCTGACCTGCCCGCATGACAACAGCGTCAGCACTGACAGATGAGCCTTGCTGCGTTGTTGAGCGACTGCTATCCATGCGTGTCTTTTGGGTGCTGGACAACCCCGAGCTACTGGTCTTGGTCTTGCTAAAGTAGCTGTAGTCGCTATTTTGCGCTGCGCCGAGATCCAGATCGCCTCCCGCATAGAGGTAAGCTTCCTTGCCGGCGCTCACCCGACTGGCTATCAGCGTCATATCCTCACCAGCCTTGAGCGCCACATTGCCGCCCGCCGCTAGCACGGTTGAAACCTGCTGAACGTGATCCTCCTGGATGACAAACTTTTTGCCCGCCCCATAGGCGTGTTGTTCATTTGCGGCGGATGCCAGGGTCAGGTCACCGACAGCGTTCATCGCGACATCGCGCTTGACACCGATCTCACTGGCGATCAATGCAATATCACGCCCAGCCTGCACCGATAGATCGCGTCCAACATCCAGATTCGAGCCGAGCTGAGTAGTGCTAGCGCTGGTATTTTTTTCACTCTGGGCCACGCTGCTGCTGACCTGCACAGAGGACACGTTGACGTCGCGTGCGGCGCTCAAGCTCATGTCCTGACCGCTTTGCAGTGCACCACCGATGATGTTGATGTCCTGCCCCGCCTTCACGGTCAGGTCATTACCCGCCTCGATCCGCGCAGCGCTATCCGCAAAATCCCGCTGCTCCTGATGGGTGTATCCACCACCGCTGCTCTGATGGGTCGTCACGGTCCGTTCGTTAATCACGTCTCCCTGAGTGGCCGTCAGGCTGACATCGCGCCCGGCAATAATGCCCCCAGCACGGTTCACCAGATTGTTCCCCGCCAACAGATCCAGCCGTTTTTCCGCTTCCACAAGGCCGCTGTTGACGATGTTTTCACCCGCCACCGCCGACAGGTTGTTGCTGGCCCGCAAGGTGCCGACGTTGTTGAGGTTCTGCCCAGCGATCAGGCTGACGTCATTACCCGCAATCAGCGCCCCCGTAGGCGCGAGGCGGTTGTCGGCGTGGGCCATGTATAGGACGGGCACCAGCACTTGTTCGCCGTTCACTTCGTGGCTTTCCAGCCAGACGATGTCGTGGGTCAACGCGGCGATCTGTTCCGCCGTCAGGCTCACGCCCACCGAGAGGTCGAGTTGTTGCTTGCTCTGGACGGCGTTGTCCATGAGGTACTTGAACAGTTTCTCGTCGCTGTCCTGTCCATCGATGAAGCGTTGTCCCGTACGGGCAGTGACCGCTTGCTGGATCATCCGCTGCTCATAGAAGCCATCACCCAGGCGTTTGGCGCTGGTGTCCGGGTCGTAGCCGAGGTTGCTCAGCAGGTAATCCGAACTCATGAACTGCTTGAGGTCGGTCAGCGCGGGGTTGGTTTCGATCAGGTATTTGTGCGGCTTGGATTGCGCCGACTTGTCAGGCAGACCCGCGATCGCCAAAGGGCTGGGTGCGTTTGTCGTACTGGAGCCCTGACTGCTTAGACGGAACAGGCCGTTCTGATTGGTGGGCAAGGTGAAGCCCGGCAAGGCCACTGGGTTGACCTGCTGTTGAGCGACCTCCGGGGGAAGCTGGGCGTTGATGAAAACAGGTGTCGAGTAGCCGCTACCGGCACTGGTGTCGGCCTGGGTTTGACCCGCCCCTATGTAGGCATAGAACGATCGCACTACGCTGTTGTTGAGCGTCTGACCCGCGTTGAGATTGGCGCTACCACCGGACTGAATAACGGCGGCGAACGACTGATCGCCGTCGGTGACGGTGCTGTTTTGCGCCAGCAGAACGCCCATCCAGCCGAGAAAGGCGCTCAAGTCCGAGGCGAACGAGGCCGACGGGTTCGGGTTGTTGCGTGCATTGAACGTGTCCGCCAGGGCTGCTGCGTTGCCGGTTTCGTTGACGAAGCTCCAGTAGCGGCGAACAGTGTTGATTTCCTGGGTTTGCAGGCCTCGGTTGTTAATGGTGTTGGCATTGATCTGCAAGTTGCCGGCGGCCGCTACGGTGCTGCTGGTGTTGGTCAATGTCTGTGTGTTGATCAACAGGTCCGCGCCGCTGCTCAGGCTAGACGCGGCGCTGCTTTTGGTGACCTTCAGGCGATCGGTTTCATGGATTTCCCAAAGGCCATTGATACGACCACCGCCGCGAGCGTCGCACCCGGCGCCCGGAATCAACTCGCAGGGCAGTCGGACAATGCTGGTCGCGGCTTTTTCGTTCGGGGTGTATTCGAGCACGTCCATCTCGTTATTGATCGTGCTCGCCGCAATCGTCATCTGCCCCAGGCTTTCGATGGCACCGGAGCGGTTATCCAACAGATCGGCCTGGGCCTGGGTGGCGTCTTTGGCAATCAGAATCGAGCCCAGGCTGTACACTTGGGCGTAGCGGTTGGTGAAACTGGAGGCCAGCAGCTGCGCGTTACCACCGCTGGAGATAAGCCCATGGTCGTTGAGCAGCGATGCGGTGTCGATGAGCAGGTCTTTGCCGCTGCCCAGGGTGCCGCCGTTGTTGATGTCGCCGGCCTTCAGGGTCAGGTTGTTGCTGGACGTGATTCGTCCGGCGTTGACCAGTAAGGCATCGATATCGATCTGGGTGTCACGGCCACCGGCGATACTGCCATTGGCCTGCAGGTCCAAGGTGCCTGAGTGCAGCTTCAGATCGCCGAGACTACTGAGGCGTCCTTCGCCTGCATAGCTGCCCGTCAGGTCGAGATTGAGGGTGCCGTCACTGCCTATCAGGCCATCATTTCGCCAATCGTCGCCCACCCCTTCAAGGTGAGTGGCAGCCAGCAACTGCCCCGTGCTGGTCTGGGTCAGGTGCTTGACGTTGACTGTCAGGCGCTCGGCCTGGATCGAGGTGCTGTTGGTCCAGGTGTCGGTGTCCAGGGTCAGGTCGCCCTGCGTCACCAGACGACCGCCAACATCATTGAGGTTGGCCATGGAAAGACCAAACACGCCATTACCTGCATGCAACAGGCTCCCGCCCTGGTTCTTGAAGCCAGTGGCCTCGATACTCAGGTCGGTGTTGGCGGTTTCCAGGCGACCGGCACGGTTATCAAAGGTGCCACCGATACTGAAAAGGGTTTTGTCGGCAATCCCCAGCGCGCGCAACTGCCCGTTCTGGTTATCGAGACTGGCGGCGGTGGTCGCCAGGGTACTCAGGCTTTCGATCAGGCCATTGCGATTGTTCAGGGCGCCTTGCAGGTTCAAGCCAATCTGACTGGCGCTGATCTGGCCGTCACTGTTGTCCAGATCCTTGGCGTCGATCTCGAGCAAGGTTTTCGCATACGCCGAGCCATTGCGGTTGTCGAACGTGCCGTTGACGGCGGTCTCGACACGAACCCCATCGTTCAACGCAGCGAGGCGGCCACGCTGGTTATCAAGGTTGGCTGCCTTGACGGATAGCTTGCCTTGCTTGGCCACGATCTGGCCGTCCTGGTTGCCAACGTCTACCGTTACCTCCACGTGCAGCGTTTGCTTGGCTTGCAACTGCCCCTTGGCATTGGCGAGGCTGCCGGCATCCAACTCCAGTTCGCCATTCCGGCTGGCGATGAGCCCGTCGTTTGTATTGTCGACATTACCGCCGGCGGTGATCAGCAGTTTGTCACCAGCGGCCACCGTGCCCCTGCCGCTGTTATTCAGCTCGCCGGTGAACAGGCTAAGCCAGCTCTGACTGGATAGCTCACCACCCTGGTTATTGACCTGAGTACTGCGCTGAATCAGCAAAGGCCCTGAACTGGACATTCGTCCCTGGGTGTTGATGAGCGCGCCCAAAAGATCGAGGGTGATCGCCTGTTGGCCAGTAAAGGTGCCTTGGCTGTTATTGAGTTCGGTACCATTGAACGCCAGGTCGCCGGACGCGTTGACCGTACCGCCGACGTTGTTCAACGCCATGGCATTCAAGGTCATGGCCACGCCGCTGCTCAGCAGCCCTTCTGCCGAGTTGTCGAGCAGACCGCTTACGGTGATGGTCTGGTCGGTGGTGCTGGAGATGTTGCCCTTGGCGGTGTTGTCGAGACTGGCTGCGGTGATGGTCAAGGCTTTCTGACTGACCACTGCGCCTGCGGCATTGTTGAGCATGGCGTCGCTCAGCCGGATATCGACATCACCACTTCGGCTGGACAGCGTACCGCCGTTGCTGTTGTCCAGACGCGTGCCCGTGAGGGTCAGGCCCTGCCAGCCGGAAACGAGTCCGCCCTGGTTGTTGATCGCGGCGCTCGCGCTGAGGTCGAGCCCCATTTGCGCCATCAGTGTGCCGCTGCTGTTGTCCAGCGAGCCCAAGATCAACGTGGCGTTACCCTGACTGGACACTTCGCCAGCGTTGTTGCTCAAATGCCCCAGTGTGGCTTCGACCTGGCCCTGCCCTTTGATCAAGCCACCCTGACTGTTGAGTACCTTGTCTGCGGTGAGGCTGAGGCGGTCTGCACTGAGCACCCGGCCCTGATTCTGGTTGTCCAGGGTGGCGGCATTGACGGTGACCTGGCGCTGCCCGCTTAACGTGCCACCCTGATTGTTCAGCGCCTGCAGGACGGTGACGGTGAGGTCGCGACTGGCGACCACACTTTTACCGGTGTTGTTGATCTTCTGCGCGCTGAGGCTGGCATCCCCCTTGGCATTACGGCTGTTGTCAGCATTGACCCCGGCTTCGATGACGCCGCTGTTGGTTAACGTTCTACCGGCATTCAGGGTCACGCTGTCCCGGGCAGCAATGGAAAGAGCGCTATTGAGGTCAGTCTGGGTTTGCATGTCGACACGGGTGCCGGCATACACCGCACTCTGCGCATCGAGGCTCACGGCCTTGACGTTGACCGCCCCCGCCGCCGACGTCTGCGCCAGGCTCAGATGACCGTTGGCATCGATCTGGATATCACCGCCACTGGCAGCCAGGTTGCCAGCGACTTTCACCCCAACCCCGGCCTCGGTGCCCACCAGTTTGATCGCACCGGCGTACATGCCGCCCAACGCGGACGAGTCGATAGCGAGTTGCGGTTTGAGGCTGCCATCGTCGGCACGGGCGCTGGCGTTGAGGGTCTGGGCATTGACGTCGTTACGACCGGCGACGATGGTCAGGTTGTTGGCCTGAATCTCGGCGTTGATTTTCGCGCTGCGAGTAATGATCTCGAAGCGGTCGACGTTGCCTGCGTTGAGCCCTGCCCCCTCAATCGCGACGCTGCCCTGGTCGACCTGAAAACGCTCCAGGCGACCACTGCCGTCAATCACCGGTTTACCCGTGGTCAGCGTTGCACGCGGGGTGTTGATGAAGCCGCAGCCGTTGCAGGTGATGCCATAAGGGTTGGCGACGATGACCCGCGCAGACTGCCCTGCCACCTCGGTGTACCCGCGCAACTGACTCGGGCTGCCGCCGACCACTTCGTTGAGGATGGTCTGCGCCGAACCGCTGTTTTTCAGGTGCGGGTTGCCGATGATAATGCCGCCCAGTTGCGTGACCGAGGTCTGGGTGGAACCGTTGTTAAGGATCACGCCTTGGGCGCCGACGTTGTAATCGACGAACTGGTTGTGCGACAGGCCGCTGCCATTGGGCGTGGCAATGTTGATGACCTGCACGCCATTGCCAGCATGGTCCAGCGTGGTCCCTGGCGTGGCGACCACGATGCCATCCGCCTGTGCCCACAGCGGTTGCCAGAACATGACGTTGGCCAGCAGGAACGCCAAGCCTCGCTTGGGCATGCCCCAGAAACGTTCGCGGTTGTTGACCTGCGCTGAAGGCTGACGAGCGAGGTAGGCGAATTGGCGAACGTCCATGTAGGTGATCTCGTGCAGCGACAGTTAGAGAAAGAAATCCACGCGAAAATAGATCGGCGCTTCGCGCTCGGTCAGGACCGCCGGACGCTCCAGGGAATGGGCGAAAGTGACGCTGGCGGCCAGATGCTCACCACGGGCGAACACTTCCAGCGAGTTGCTCGACATCCGCCCATGCTGGTCGCCGTTGTAGCGATCGCCACGGATAACACCCTGGTCGTAACCCACGCTGGTGCCGTATTCGGCGAAGGCCGGACGCAACCAGGCCAGCGTCACAGGGCGACTCCAGCGCAGGTCGTTGCGCCAGTAGCCGCCGCTGTCGCCGGACAAGGTTTGATCCTTGTAGCCACGAATAGAGGATTGGCCGCCCAGGCTGGTGCGCTGCGGGCTGAACAGCACGTCTTCGCTGCGTTGGCCGGTCATCAGGCTGGTGAAGGTGAAAGACTCGCCCCACACCTTGAATGGCTGCAGGTAGGTCGCTGTGGCGGTGTACTTGCGATAACGCGCGTCCGGTGCCCCTGGGAAGTCATCGCTCTTGCCCTGGGCATCGAAGGCGCCGATTCCTTGCTGCATGCCGAGGTCGAGGTTGACGAACGCACTGCCGACGCGCCGACCGTGGTTGATGCCGAACTGCGCTTCGCTGATGCGGTTGCTGCTCAGTTTGAGTTGGCTGTCTTCGATGAAGTTATTGGTGCGCAGGTACGACAGGCCGCTGCTGAGCGAGGTCTTGCTCACGGCATCGCGGTGAATCACCCGCTCAGCGCGCAACTGATGGTTTTCACTGTCGCCGGTCTGTTTGAAGTTGTAACCGTTGGCGGCGATCTGTGAGCGGTACTCGCTCTGGCTGTAGGTGTAACTGAAGTTCCACCAGCCCCACGGCAGGTTGTAATAGAGCATCGCATTGTTGGAGGTGTGCTGGTGATCGGTCATCGCATCGTGACCGCCGCGCAGCATCAACTGATCGGCCAGGCCCAGCGGATTGTCCCAATCCAGCGTGGTGTTCCACTGCTGCTCGCCAGTGCTGCGCTGGCCGGCATTGTTACGCGATAACCCAATACGCCAAGGCTTCTGCGGGCTGTTTTTAACCAGAATTTCGCTGCCCCCCACCTCCTCGCCGGGCGCCAGTTCCATCTGCGCCTGATTCGATGGCAAGCGATTGAGTTGGTCGACCATCTGCTCGATCTCGCGCAGGTTGACCAGCTCACCCTCCTTGCCGGGAAAGGCCATCGCCAGCTCGCGATCCGACAGCTGGCTGCCATCCGCGCCTTTCAACCCTTCGAGCCGGCCCTCGACCACCAGCACCTGTAGCCGCCCATCCGACAGATCCTGCTGCGGCAGGTAAGCGCGACTGGTGACCAGACCTTTTTCGATGTAGTGGTCGGTGATGACCTTGAGCAATTCATTGAGCTGGGGGACGCCCAGGCATCGGCCCATGTAGGGCGCCAGCAGGAGGCTTTTTTCGCGATCCGAAAGGCTGTCGGCGCCCTTCAGCTCGATATCCTTGATGGGGAAACAGCGTGTGTCGGTCGGCGCCGTCGGGGTTTCGGATTTGGCTGGCGTGCCCGGTAAATCCTTGAGTTCTTCCAGACGCCGGCGTTGTTCTTCGAGCAGGCGATCCTGGCGTTCACGGATCAAGTCGGTTTCACCGGGCGTGGGAGCAGCGTTTACATCCAGCGCAACAAAGCACAGAAACGCCAGGCCCCATCTCACCGATAAGGCGGGTGAGCGCATGTTCGATCCCTCGAGAACCTAAGTGATAGCAAAATAGTGGCGCGATATTAGTTAGCCATTATTCTGACGTCAATTAGATGAGCGCCCTGCAGGCAAGCCCTGCCGACTCCTTTCTCGAATAAACATGACTCCAATGCTTGAAATAGAGGCCTCCGTGGGTCGAGGCGTTTTCGGGAGCCAAAAAGAACGCGTCAATCTGACGCAACCTACTCACAACTTTCAGCGGCGACCCAAACGTCGCGGCTACCCGCCATTAAGTGCAAGCACCGCCCAGTAACAGCCCC
>Ga0247819_10000942_pt1 | contig 16138 bp, 10 predicted proteins | sample 13C_Xylose_Day6_FD_193428 | JGI IMG/M metagenome (GOLD analysis project Ga0247819, IMG submission 193428) | Soil microbial communities from agricultural site in Penn Yan, New York, United States - 13C_Xylose_Day6 | ecosystem: Environmental > Terrestrial > Soil > Agricultural land | place: USA...
ATCATCGCCATTTGTCACCGGCTCAATGCCACGCCTTGGCTATCGCACCCCCGCCGAAGTCTTCCGAGAAAAACTGATGTCCGAAATCGACCCCCTGCCCTAACCTCATGAACGTCAGGGTCGCGGCGCAGCCTGAAACCACACGACAAAGCTAAAATGTCTCACATTGGCAATTCAGGAATGTCACAGTTCCCCGGCTGAAGCCTCAAAGCCAAAGTCGGAGAACGGACATGGGATGGGTGATGATGAGCGAACGCGATCTGAAACGCATGTCGGTTCTGAAGGAAGTCGAGACCGGCCGATTGCGCGCGACCGATGCTGCGGCCTTTCTGGATTTGAGCCGACGGCAATTGCATCGCCTGCTGACACGCTTCCGTGCCGGTGGCGCGTCGGGCCTGGCGCATAAGGCGCGCGGCCGCAATCCCAACAACATGATCGATCCGGCCCGCCGCAGCGAGATCTTGGCGCTGGTCCGGGCGCAATACGCCGATTTCGGCCCGAGTTTTTCGGCTGAGAAACTGGCCGAGTTGCATGGCATCGCGATCTCACGCGAGACTCTGCGCAAATGGATGATTGCGGACGGGCTCTGGGCGTCCCGCAAATATCGTCGACAATTGCATCAGCCGCGGCTGCGGCGCGAGGCCTTGGGCGAGTTGATCCAGATCGATGGCTCCGAGCATCGCTGGTTTGAGGATCGCCGCGATCCCTGCACGCTCCTGGTCTTTATAGACGACGCCACCGGCAATCTGATGCAGATGCGCTTCGTGACCTCGGAAACCACCTTCAGCTATTTTGAGGCGCTCAAAGGCTACATGAAGGAACATGGCCTGCCGGTCGCCTTCTATTCCGACAAGCACAGCGTCTTCCGCGTCACCCGCGCCGATGCCCGAAGCGGCCATGGCATGACACAATTTGGTCGCGCGCTCAATGAGTTGAATATCGAGATCCTCTGCGCCAACTCCTCGCAGGCCAAGGGGCGCGTCGAGCGCGCCAACCGGACCTTGCAGGACCGCCTGGTCAAGGAATTGCGTCTGGCCGGGATCAGCGACATGGCAGCGGGCAACGAATTTTTGCCGGGCTTCATGGAGGCGTTCAACGCCCGTTTCGCCCGTGTCCCGCACCGCCCCGACAACCTGCACCGGGCCTTCAATATCGAGCCGGACCGGCTGCGCCGCATTCTGTGCCGTCGTGACGAACGTTTCGTTTCGCAGCAGTTGTCGCTGTCCTATGAGAAGAAACGCATCATCCTCGCGCCCAATGATCTCAGCCTGGCCGCCGCCGGGAAATACATCGATCTCTACGAGTATCCAGACGGTTCGGTCGAGGTGGTGATGAATGGTGTCTCCCTGGCCTATACCATGTTCGACAAGGAGCAGCGCGTCACCCACGCGGCCATCACCGAGAACAAGCGGCTCGGCGAAATCCTGACAATCATCAAGGCGCAGCAGGAGAAGGACCCGCTCAGAATCCGCCGTGTCGGCAAGCAACGGACGCGCTACGAACTGACCGGGCGTCCGCGCGGGCGCAAGAAGACCATCCTCGACAAGCGGGCTGAACGTCGGGTGGCCGAGGCAACGGCGGCGCGACCGCCCGCGGAATAATCCCCGAAGTCACAATCTCACCTGTTCTCGCTTGGGTTGTTGCTGTCTCGTGAGACGGAATAACCTCATCTCCGGGAACCAATAGTCGGCTCACGGCAGCCGGTCAGGGCTGCGATGGCGGAAGTCTCCGCCCTGCCCGGCTGCTGGCAAATGCCGCGTCCGAGGACATTTCTGAATGGCCAGAAATGGGACAATTCTGAATGGTTGCTACACCCTTGTAGAAGAAAAGTAGAATTGTTGTAACTACTAGCCTGAAATGTCCATTCCGCCCTGATTCTTGACCATCGCACGGAGCGATTCGTTCAAAGTTGTTAAATTTCAGATTCTTATGTAGGGTTCTGGGCTCACCGTCACGGCGGTTTTAGGCGCTTACTGCCACCGGTCGACGCCCCTCCTTCTTCTCGGCATTGCTTCCCTCACACAGCGACGTCCTGCTCCTGCGATGACAGCCAGAGGGCCTCCGGAACACCTGATTTTTATTAAAGCCCACGGAAAGGTTGCACTTTTCCGAACGGCGAAGCCTTGTCCAAGGAGACCGCCATGCAAATGAGGAAACCCCACCCCGCCCGAATTCCGTTCGCGGATGCCCAACTCAGCCTGCAGAAGATGACGCTGCCTGACGTTGAGAAGCGTCTGCGCACCCTTCCTTCAGAACTTCCGTTCCCAGCTGACTAAGCCGAAAACAAAGGCGCTGGCGTCCCGATACGATTCCCAAGACGGTGGCGTGCGGCAGGCTGATCTTGAAGATATTTCGTCGATCTTTCTCGCCAGCCGCCGGCCTTGGCGGCTGCGGCAGTGTCGATCAGCGTTCAGGTAATCGCCACCGTCTGCGAGTGCATGCCCGCCCATTCGACATAAGTCACCGCGATCTGTTTCCATTCACGAACAGGATAGCCTTTTGCAGCAGGGTACTGCGGGGGGCGGCGGCATATCCCCGCACTGGATCGCCTGCTCGTCCAGATTGACCGCGCGAGATGTCCACGGCCAGACTAAGCTAGACCCCCGCTCCAAGATCGCCCGTCGGTGATTGCGCAAGCAACGGGCCGGTTAGTTCGGCCACCACGAGAAGCGACGAGAATGAACTGATCCGGACTACCTTCATGCCCCGACCTCGCCAAAACCGGGGAAAACACCACATCCCAATTCCGAACCCTGCCGCGCTACCCGGTCAGGTGGCATCAACGATCAAGTTCGGCACTGGCCAGCTCGGCCACCCGGAGATTGACCGGGGCGGGATTTCCGTCCTCAATAGACCACGCCAATGACAGCCCGCACCATGCAACGATCCACAGCAGCAGACGCTCGCGGTCCAGATCGGCGGCCATGGTCACCGTGGCCAGCCGCCGCGCAAAGCAATGTGGATCGACAGCTACAGGCTGGCTGGGATCGGCCAGATCCGGGTTGGTGAAGATATTGGCGAAGTCAAAGCCGCGTTCGCCCAGAATACCCTTGGGGTCGATGGCCAGCCAGCCTTGATCGCCGAAATCGAGGACGTTGCCGTGGTGCAGGTCGCCATGCAGCAGCGCCATCTCTCGCGGTGTCGACAGCAGGAATTCGGCCGCCGCGGCCGAACGGGACAACATACCGCCATGAGTCCGCGCCGCCGGGCCGAGCGCCTGAAACCAGCAAGCAAGCGGCGCAAGCTCGGGCGGTGGTGTCCGGCGCGGCGCATGCAGCCGCGATGCGGTCGCGCAAAGGATGCGGCAGGCCGCATCGTCCGCTCCGCCGCGCGCCATGTCGGACAAGGATCTGACACCAGTCGCACGCTCCAGCAGCAGCACGCCATCCGCATGCTCAAGGACGCGGGCAGCACCCTCGCCTCGCCACCACGCCATCAATCGTCCGCCGCGACGCTCTTCTTCGATCAGGGGCAGCTTCAGCATCGCTGGCAGGGTGCCTTGCAGCACCGGCAACAGGCCCGAGCTGCGGGTCTGGATCGGCGGTCCGTCGGGCACGAGATTCCAGCGCTGCAGATAGGGTTCGAACATGCGACGGCCCCATACGGAATACATGCCCGTCACTTCATGCCCCTCGCCAGGTGCCACCGCAACCCTGTCATTGATCCATCGTCACAAGCCTGACCAGCAGGATGTTGCCTGCATATGTCGGACGCTCCAGGCTGCCTGCGGGATATTCCGCGCCGATCACCCGGACCTCTCCCTCAAGCGCCGCCAGAGGACTCTGAAGGCCGGACATGGCGCGCAGATGATCGCCGTGGCCGGCGCTCAAACCCCGCAACGCCGAAGCAAATGCACCCGTCAGCGGCGTTTGCCGTGGGGTTTGGTGGTCTTGTTGCCGCGCGGGCCGGACTGGACCGGAGTATTGTCAAGGTTCTCCTCCTGCAGCTTGCGCCAGCGTGCAAGCCGCGCAGGGTCCAGCGCGCCGGCGGCCACAGCCGCCTGAACCGCACATCCCGGTTCATGGGCATGGGTGCAGTCGCGGAACCGGCAGCCGGGGGCCAGCTCGGCGATCTCGGCAAACAGCAGGTCCAACCCGACCGAGATGTCGCTGACATGCAGCGCGCGCATCCCCGGCGTGTCGATCACCCAACCACCCCCGCAAATCCGGTGCAGCGAGCGCGAGGTGGTGGTGTGCCGCCCTTTGGCATCGTCCTCGCGGATGCTGCCGGTCAGTTGCGCATCCTCGGGCAGCTTTGCGGCGAGCGTGTTCAACAGCGAGGACTTCCCCACCCCGGACGAACCGACAAGCGCCACGGTCTGTCCGGCACCGCACCATGGGGCCAGCGTCTTAGCCGCCTCGGGCGACTTGGCGTTCAGCGCCACCGCCTGCAACCCGCGCTGCAATCCCGACACCCGGTCCAGATAGGGTCGGGCATCCGCCACCTGATCCGCCTTGGTCAGGACAATCACCGGCACGGTCCCGGCCTCATTCGCCAGCACCAGATAGCGTTCCAGCCGCGCCGGGTTCAGATCGTCATTGCAGGAGGTCACGATGAACAGGGTGTCCACATTCGCTGCAATCAATTGCGGGGCGCGCCCACCTTCGATGCGCCGCTGCAGCAGGGTGTTGCGGTCAAGCCTGCGGGTCAGCAGGCCCGAGTCGGGCTCGACCAGCACCCAGTCCCCTACCGCATAATCCGAGGTATTGGTCTGGGGCGGAAGCTGCAGCCGCACCGGGCCTTGCCCCGATTCTGCCGTCATCCTTGCGCGATGGACGGTGGCGACGCGCATGCGGGCCAGTCCGGTCTCCTCGGCAGTCAACTGGTCGTCAAAGAAGTCCGTCCAGCCAAGGTCGGACAGGTTCGGTGCAGGCTGGTGTGGGACAATGCTCATGTTCCGTTGCATGCGCGCCCGCGCCGGGTGATGCAAGATCTGTCAGGTCTGCATCAGCAAACAATGCACGCCCGGGTGGACGCGGATGGCAAGCAGCGCTATGAGCACCGCCACCCTGCCGTGAGCAAAGGAGCCGACATCATGCTATGGGATATCCGGGCACGCATGAAGCCGGCCCTGTCGATCATCGACCTGATCCCGCATGTGCATCGCACCCCGGCCTTGGCGGCGCTGCGACGCGCGGTGCAGGAAGGCCGCCCGGCGACGCTGCGGCTCTCGGCCGAGGACAGGGAGCTGGCCTTTCATGATGCAACCGTGCAGCTGACCTCACCTATCGGAGCGCGCGTGCTGAAGGCGCTTTATCAGGGCGGGCATCTCAAGCTGAAGAAACCGGGCATCAAGCCGCTGCCAGCGCTGGACGCCTATATCGCCACGGAAGACGAATTCCGAGCCGAGGTCGCCCGGATCTGGGCATCCGAGGACGCCAAGCGCCTGCGTCTGACCGAGATCATCGCCGACCCCGCCAGCGCCCGCCCCGAGGAGCTGAGCCCTTGGCTGATCGACAAGGTGATGTCGGCCCGTCTTGGCCACGGTGCTTACGGCGAGATCGAGATCGCTGGCTTTACCTGCCACCGGACCCTGACCTATCCGCCCATCGCGGAAAGCGACCGGTTCCGCCCCGAAGGCAAGGTGACCTGCTGGTGGCTGGACAGCGCGGGCAACCGGCAAGGCGATCCGGAATAGCGCCAGACGGCGATCCCGCGCAGCTTGTGGCCCAAGCCCCGACACGATCGCGGCCATGTTGCCTGCGATGATCTTCGACCATCTGGCGCGGCATTTCATTGGGAAGACAAGCCCCGGACGTCTTGTCCGGCTGGAACGCGTCATCTGCGGCGGTTCAGGCTGAAAACAGCGGTTCGCGGCATCTCGCGCGTCCTGTCACATCAGGGCATTCGCGAATTGCCGTTTTAGTGACGCGTGGCCTCGCCCCGACAAGACTGATGCCAGGATGAGACCGCGATCCTGCTTTGGCCCGGCGCAGCTGATCTGCGCCGGGCTTTGGCTTATGTGTCAGACCTGCGGTCGCGCCATGGGTTGACGTGCATGAGGCCGAGCCTCATGACACGCCTTTTCCGGTCATGGCGCGCCGGATGATCCCATGCCTGACGCAGGTGCTCAGCCTTCAGCCTCGACAAGCTGCGGAGCGTCGGCGTTGCCCGCACCTGCACTGATTTCCAGCAGGTAATCCGCCGGTTTCAGGCCAGTTCCCCGCAGGAATTCGACATAGCGCGCGCATTTCATCGCGCGATGCTGGTCATAGGCGGCACCGTCGAACTTGATCAGTTGCCGCAGGCGCGTGCGGGTCAGCGGCTCTTTCAGATCACCGGCGCGCAGGAAGGGAATGCCGGTTTCGCGGCACATTTCTTCGGTGCGGGTGTCGATGGTGATCGTGCAGGCCATGCGCTCGGCCTGGATGGCCAGCTGCGCACCATGGAAGCGCGGACCGATCAGCAGATCGTGGCGGCGCAGCTCGTCCATCCAGGTCGCGACGTCGTAGTAGGAGCGCGCATAGTTCAGCGCCCAGGCCTTGAACTGGTCGAGTGAGTAATGCGGAACCGTATGCTTGTGGATACGGTCCAGCGCCTCGGGCTCGATCTCGTCGAACAACCCGCGCGAGATCTTGATCATGTTGCCCATGGACTGGACGATGTAGACGCCCGGGAACTGCGGGTCCATCATCATCGAGATAAGCTGCTGCTCGATCTCGCGCGTGTTGCGCCAGGCTTCGTGGCCACCGGCGACGGCAATCCGCTGCGGCAGGGGATTGGCGTTCCAGTTCGCCTCGATGCGCTTGCCCAGATCGGCGCGGGGGTTGATGAAATGCGACGGGCAGCCATTCGCCACCGTCTGCGCCCCGGTCAGCTTCAGGATCTGCTCCGAGGTATACGGCCCACGCGTATAGATGTTCTGGATGCCGAAGCGCTGGCCATTCTCGATCAGCACGTCCAGCCAGGCGCGCGTCCCCTCGGTCAGTTCGACGTCCGAGTCGAAGCCCTTGGCCTGAGCGCCAAGACCGATTGCGACGATCGGCTTGTTCACCTGCGCCAGATTTTTCGCCAGCCCGCCCAGATCGGTATGCTGACCCAGTTGGTTCGCACAGGGAATGACCACGAAATCGACGTTTTCATTCAGCACTTTCGGGCTGACATGCCAGGGATAGTACTGGATCTCTGCCTGGATCTGGCTGCGTACAGCATGCACGAATGCCAGATTGCCGTTGTTATGGCCAATCTGCCGATAAAGCGTGTCAAAGGCGGCGTTCGAGTAGAGACCGCAATCCTTGCTTTCCCAGAGTAGTCCGATCTTCATGAACCTGCATTCCTTTTACTAAGTGCTGTGAGCGCTAACTTCATTGAGGTTTTGCTGCCGTGGGGCCCGAAAGATTTCAGGCCCCGACGAGCTTTCTTGCTTTGACGGACTTGCGCAATTCGCACGCTTCCATCCACTCTGCGGCGAATTCCTCCAGTCCAAGCGGTGGTGTGATGCGGGATTTATGGACCAGCAGCGCATCCGGCTGGCCATGGACCGACATGATGGCCGAAGCCAAAGCGGCCGGGTCACCGACACGGAACTGCAGGCCCCAGCCTGCGGTCGTTTCTGCCATGCCGCCAATGTCCGAGGCGATCATGGGCGTACCTGCGGCGCGCGCCTCCTGGATCACCACCGGCGAGTTTTCCCACCAGACCGAGGGAATGATGATCCAGCCATAGCCACGCATGATGTCGACGCAATCCTGCGGGCGGTAGCGGCCGCGGAAGTGGATGCAATCGGGAATTTCCAGATCGGGCCACATGCGGGTGAAACTGTCCTTGTCCACGCCGTGGATCTCGATGCTCAGTGGCAATTCCGGGGCCTCGTCCCGTGCCTCGATCAGCGCGGCCGCGCGGATCAGAACATCCAGACCCTTGGTCGGCGTCGCCTGCCCGAAGAAGGCGAAGCGACCGGATTTGGCCAGAAGCTCGGCCTCGGTCTCGGGACGGAAGCTGGCATGGTGGTCCAGACCGTTCTCGATCACCGCGATCCGGCCCTTGGGCACGCCCCAATCCTCGAAGCGTTCGCGCAGGAATTCACTTGGCGAAAGCAAGTGGTTGAACAGGCCCAGCATCTCCAGCATGCGCGTCTTGCGCAGGACGAAATCGATCGGCGGACGCGCGACGCAGGCGGCGCAGGCGACCTCGCTGGACGCGTAACAAAGCTCGCCCGAACGCTTCACCATCTGGCCGTGGTTGGCGCAGATCGCGGTCAGTTCATGCAGCGTGCAGATGAACTTCGCTTTCGGCAGCGCCGCACGCAGGCGGCGGATGGTGCCCGCGCCGATGTTCCAGAAGTGGTGGAAATGATAGACATCGCCCTGCAACGCCAGCAGAAATTCAAAGATCCAGTCCTCGTCGCGGACCTCGGCATGTTCCATGGTAAAGGAATCCATACCACGCCCGCGCAGACAGAAATCGCGCGGACCAAAGCTCAGGACCTGCTGGCTGGGACCGAAGAACTTGGCGCTGTCCTCGGGGCCAATGGTTGAGCCGACGAAAATGACATCCTCGTCCTGCGCCAGCAAGTGTTCGAACTGACGATAGGCTGCAACCTCGCCCCCACCATAGCGCAGGTTCGGATGTGAATGGGACACGATGACCGTGCGGCTCATGCGCTGGCCTCCTCGATCAGCTGGCGGCTATGGGCGTCGAAGGCATGCCAGTCGCGGCCATCGACGAAGTTTTCGCAATGCGGGCCCGATTTGCCCTCGAAGTAGCGATAGATATCAGCGCGGGAGAGCTCGGCCGCGCCCTGCAGGACCAGCGCCTCGGCCAGCAGCCGCAAGCGCGCCTCTTCGGTCAGGAAGCATTCCGGGACCTGACCCAACTGCGCGAAAAACTGCGCGGCGGGCATCGACAGGGCGAAGGGCAGCAGATCGCGGGCAAAGCGCTCGGCCTGAGCGGTGCGGGTTGCCAGAACCGTGCCGATCGGGTCCAGCAAGGTGACGCGCGCGCATACGGGTTCGCGGGCGAAGATCGGTTTCAGGTCGAACTGGAAAAGCACCGAACTGCGCGCAAAGACGACGCGGTCGGGCATCACCTCCGGCCGGGCGATGTTCAGCGAAACCTCCTGCAGGTCCAACCCGGCGGAGATCTCGCGCGCAGCGCCGTTGATGGCGTTCTGCAACACGCCGGTCAGGCGCGGGCGCAACAGTTGCAGGCTCAACCGGCCCGGAAGATGCGGCCCGATGCGGCGCAGCACGTCGCGCAGATCGCCGTCGGCCAGATCATGGTCGAGGATCAGCAGGGTCTCGCCGTCGCCCGGTTTGTCGTCCTCCGTCTCAGTCGGACGCGGCATGGACAGCATATGAGGCAGCATTGCGCGGCGCAGGCGATCGCGATCGGAAATGTCGTCGATCCCCAGCGTGGCCAGCGTCACATGCTGGGCCAGATCGGCAGCAGGGACGGTTTCGATCGGGACCAGAACGCCGGGCAGGAAATCCTCGCCCGGAACCATCAGCAGCAAGCGCGCCGCACCCGAGGGAGGGCTGGGGAATCGCCAGCCACCGCAATAACCGTCATGGCCGCTGAAACGATAGCGCGGCGCGTAGGCTGATAGATCGGCGCGCGCCATGCTGCCGGGCAGCAGATCGACGGGCACAATCGTTTCGTCCTCGATGGCAAGCGCGCAAAGCGGCTCGGCCGAGGCGTTTGCCGGCAGGAACCAGCCGATGACCGCGCCCTGCCCGGATGCGGTCATCTGGCAACGATCAATCGCCAGAACATGTTTTTCGGTTTCGCGCGCGGCCGAAGGGGCCACGCGCAGGCGAGCACAGATATCGCGCCCGAGCCGTTCATCGGACAGCACCAATCGCCGTTGGGCGATCAGGCGCAATAGCGCAAAGAACACTTCGTCCACGCCGACTTCGACCAGATGGGACGCATCTTCGATCAGCCGAGGATGGCGGATCTCGGTGAAGTCATAGCCGTCGGCCAAGTGGATGCTGGCTTCTTCGAAGCCGCTTCCCCCGCTCAGTTGGGACAGGTCGAAAAGCGCGACCAGTCCCATCGGCTCATTGCTGCGCAGATCGCGGCGGACATGCCGCGTGACCGCGATCGGGGTCAGGACCTTGTCATCGACATGCAGGCGCAGATGGGGCCGGGGCTGGGTGGTCCAGCCCGCGACCGCCACGATGCGTGCATCGTCCATGAAGCAGAAATCCAAGTTCATCTGCATGGCTGAAAGCCTTTCGCGTTGCAGAAGGTCTTTGTCGCTGTCGGCATCGGACCGGTCAGGTCAGGGTGATGGCGAGACGGTCGAGGATGAGGCGCGCCGCAGGCTGACGCAGGTGAATGATCACGCGGCGGCTGGTGACGTCATCCTCGATCTCGGGCAACGGCAGCTTGCAGACCGAGACCGCGTCCAGATCCAGATGGCATTCCAGATGGCCCGAGTCGCGCACCGACCCGTCTTCGATGAACTCGCGCAGGAAGACGTCTGCGATCTGCGGCCGATCAGAGGTGACCTGCATTTCGATGTAGCAAAGCTCGGCGGGGACCGGCTCGGCCAGCGTTCCCTCAAGGGTAAGCCAGTCGATGCCGGTGCAGCGCAGCTCGACCCCGGTGCCGCTGTCGGCGATCAGCAATTCTGCCCGGCCATTGGTCGGCAGGCAGGCACCGAATGTCGGCGTCACGTCATTGTAGCCCCCGCTCAGGGCCAGACGGGGCCGACCGATCAGGCCGCTGCGGGCCTCGCCGACCAGGTCGAGACGTGTGGATTGAAGTGCTTCCAGAATATCTGCGGCCGCCTGGAAGTTTCGCATCGCGGCTTCATAAAGGGTCATTACATCTTACTCCTGCAAACATCAAATTCTCCCATCTCGTCCCTCTCGGCGGTCAAACCGCCCTCCTGCCTTTTCAACCAGGCCAGCAAGGGTGCGACGGCCAGTGACCAATCGCGCGCCATGCGTGAGGCATTCTGCGAGACCTGCCCCAGAAGGGACCGGTCCTCGTCCAGGGTCATAATCATATGGACAAAGCTGTCTTCGCATCCGATCTCGGGCAGGACGAAGCCTGTGCTGCCATGCTGGATCGCCTCATCCATGGCACCGACATCCGTGGCCAGCACCACGACCCCGCAACGCTGGGCTTCCAGAACGGACAGCGGCAGGCCCTCGTAATGCGAGGGCAGAACCATCACGTCCGTCGCGGCCAGCAGCCGGGTCAGCGCCTCCTGACCACGTACCGGACCCAGCATCTGGGTCTCATGCGGGAATGAGAAATCGGCCTCGGCCGTATCGACGACCGAGCCACCGGCGATGGTCAGGCTGATCTGAGGCGCATGCAGCGCCAGCCCGTGATAGATCGCCGACAGGCGGTGCACGCCTTTTTGCGGGTCCAGCCGCCCCATGAACAGGACGCGAAGCGGTGCCTCGGGATCACGCTTGGCGCGATCCTCCATGACCGTGCGAGCGGTGCCGGCGGGCAGCGGATAGCCCGGCGCATTGACCACCGCCATCAGCTTCTCTCGCGGGATGCCGTGGCCATGCATCCAGATCCGCAGCGCCTCGGAGCAGGTGATGATCAGGTCATAGGCATATTCGTAGGCCAGGGCCAGTTTCGGCGGACCATAGCTCCGGCCATAGGTGCTGCGTTCCAGCAGGTGTTCGTGATCGATCATCGTGATCCCACGACGGCGCAGGTGGTCGGCCACCTTGTGCAGCGCGCCGGAATGGGCGTTGATCACCACGTCCATCGACGAGAGCAGCCCCATCAGATCGGCTTTTTCATCCCCATTGCCCCAGCTGGGCTCCGACGTCCCCAGGAACTCGGTGCCGGTCCAGTCGATGGCGCTGGGATCGGGCATCCAGTTCACGGTGGTGAACGCCTGCAACGCCCAGCCATCAGGGTGGATCGGCCGGTCGCTGACCACGACCAGATGGCAGCGATAGCCGTTCTGCGCCAGTTCGCGCGCCATCGAGGCCACGACCTTTTCGACGCCGCCGAAATCGAAGATCGGCAAGACAAAGGCGATGTCGCGGATGCCGGGCCGCTTGAGCAGCGGAAAGACCACGCCCCCGCCCGAGATCTTGCGCGGGATCTGGACCGCCGTGCCGCGATCAATGGCACCGCCCTGCTCGCGCCATTCCCAGCGCTGCCCCAGCGCATTGCGGAACCGGCTGCGGCTGAGCTGCAGAATGAAGCTGCGCAACAGTTCGGGTCCGCTCGCGGACTTGAGATCGAGCCGCGCCATATGCTCGAGCGACATCGACCAGCTGCGCACGCGGAAGCCCGAGGAGGTCTGATCGATGCGCCGCAGCGCCTCTTCGTCCGAGCTCATGAACAGGTCATAGACCGCATTCAGGTCGATCACGATCCCGTCCGCCAGACGGTCGGGAGTGCCGCGGTCATTGCTGATCCGATGGCCGCTGGCCGAGGTCTCCAGATAGAACAGATCGAAGCTGGGCCGCTTCTCGGCCCGCGCCCAGCGACGCTCGGCATTCCAGAAGAAGCTGTGTAGCAGCCGATTTTCCAGCAGCCGGGCCGAGACGCCCTCACGCAGGAAGACCAGATAGGCGGGCGCGTGATTGGCAAAGGGCTCGGCGAAATGCGCCATGATCTGGCGCTCAAGCTCTTGCGGGGTGATCTCGCGGCTCTGGTCGGGATCGGTCTGCAGTCGGACGGTGCTTCCGTGGCCCTCGATCACCGCGAAGCGCGGGAAACGCGCGGCCTCGAGTGCAAGCAGCTTCGGGGTGTTGAACAGCCACGCATGTTTCTGTTCCAGATAGCGGCGCAGATCGGCATCGGCATCATGCGAGTTGCTCAGCATGCTGACGGGGCGCTTGCGGTAAAGCAGCAGGGGCTGGGCCGCGGACTGGCCGCTGAACCCGGCCTGCGCCGCCGAAAGCCAGAAATCCCAATCCTCGTAGCCGCGCTTCATATCCTCGTCGAAACGGATGCCCGCATCGAAGACCCGGCGACGGATCAGACTGCCCGCCTCGCAGATGTTGATCTGGGCGTGAAACAGCAGCTCATGATTGCGGTCCGTAATATAGTGACCATTCTGCCCGAAGAAATCGAAATCGGGATAGAACCAATCGGCCTGCGGGTGGCTCTTGAGCAGGCGACGCATGGCCTCGCCCGCGTCCGGCGCCAGAATATTGTCAGCATCCAGCAGGAAAACCGCATCCAGCTTGGGATCGGCCTTCAGCGCGGCGTCAATCCCACGATTGCGGGCCGCGCTCAGTCCGGCGTTACGACAGTGAAGAACCTGCATCCCCTTGCCCAGCAAGGCCTGCCAGGCGGCCAGGCTCTCCAGCGTTTCGGCATAGCTGCATCCGTCGTTCACGACGATCAGCCGCTGGATGGTCCCGGCCTGAATGTCACGCTGCACCGATGCGATGGCATCGTCGAGCAGCACCGGATGGCCCTTGATCGGGATGACCACGCTGATGGCCGTTCCCTTGCGGCTGCCCGCCGCACTGACCGAACTGAGAGTGCGTTTGCCGCGGCTCATGCTTGCCCCGCATAGGCTGGAGTTGCCTGCTGCTGCCAGGCGCTTGCCTGGTCGCCGCGTGAAAAGCGGAAGCCCCGGAACAGACCCCAGCTCAGATCATTCGGCACATCGGTCGCCAGCGAGACCGCCAGCAGGATATCGGCCTTGCCGGTGATCGGCTCGACCGGGATGCAATGCGCCTGTCCCCAGCCGCGGGGTGGCATGCCCGTCACCCACGACCCCATGCGCCGCTGCCAGAAACCATCCTCGTCGACCAGCCCGTGCGGGGCGACGCCGACGGCAAAGTTCAGGCTGGGCGCGCGGACATGGCCCACGGTCACCAGCGCCGAAATATGCGACAGTCCCGCCAATTCGACGCCACGGATGATCGCGCAGGCCGGCCCGCTGCGGGACGGGTGGACAAGGATTGCATCCTCGTTTTCCCAGAAAGCCGTTGAAACATGATCCGCTGCCATCATCGGCAGGGCGAATAGCTCGGGCACTGGCAATGCCGAAGGCCCGACGAACTCGGCCTCGCGTATGGACAGGCCGCGGCCCCTTGAATAGGCGGGGGCACAGCTGGGCAGGCGCACGCCGCCAAGCGACTGCCAGACCCGGATCGCAAGCGTTGAGTCGGGCGAGGTCCCGGAGTTCAGCGTGGCCCGGAAACGATAATCCGGGACAGGTTGTCCCAACCCAAGGGTGATGGTGCCGCTGCCGGTCCAGACAAGCCGCAGACGGCAGTCCCGGCCTGCGCCCGCAATCGGCTCGGGCAGAGCGAAGCGCATCCAGCCGGTTTCGATCCCCATGTCGGGACTGACGGCCTGCATCGGGTAGATCTGGCCTGCGGCATCCTCAAGCGTGACCTCCAGCTCATCGATCACAGGCAGGACAAGATGCGGGAACCACAGATCGACAGCGGTCAGGCTGACCGCGTTGATCGGCAGAACCTGAAAAGCCGATTGCCCCTTGGCCAGCACCAGCATGCTGCCGGTCGGCTGCCAGGCCAGAGCATTGGACAGCTGCGGGTTGCCCAGACTGTAAAGCAGGTTCTCGATCTCGCGCAGGCGCGTCTTGACGCCGATGCTCTCCGAGCGCAGCTGCGCGGCAATCGAACGCGCCTCGCCGACCTCGCGATGCGAGGCGGTCAATTCGTTCATCAGCAGCCGTAGCAATGCCCCTGACGCCAGATCGGGCGCACGCAACTTTTCCGTGTTTCAGGCCAGTGCGATTGCACCGGTCACCGCACCGCTGGCCGGGTACGCAATTTGTTCCTGATCGCGCTTCAGATCGAGCGCTGCAATCTCGACGTTTTCGGGCAGAAGGCCACGAGCAAGATCCAGCGCATGGCTATCGACGATGAACGTAGGCATTCCAACTCTCTGTGCATAATATATTCCATTAAAAACAACATACTAATAAACGAGGTCGTCGACCTCTTACATATGGACGCTTAGGACGACAGGGATATGACAACTTTCCCTGGTCGTATGACACGGTCTAGCTGGACAATCGGGATAGCTTGACCCCCTCCCCCTACCGAGAAAGTTAACATCGCGCTAGAGGCGAGCGACCGAAGATGTGACGATCAAAATTAAAAAGCTAAAATATAAGCAAAAAAAGTTTTTCCTGCCTGTCGAAATAAGCGTCAGCGGCTTCCGGAGCGTGGAACATATGCTAGGTTGGCGCGGCTCAGTCCGGTCCTTTGGCCGAAAAGGAGCCATGGCAAGACGGCTCGCAGGGGGCGCGTCTTGGTGAAGCCCATGATTGTTGCCGACTTTCTGTGCGAATAGGACAAAGGACGGCGCGGTGCAGTAAGGTTGCGGAATGTATGGCCAGAGCAGCCGCCTTTGCGCGTCGTTTCAGTCGCCGGGCGTCAAATTGAGCCGCTTAAACGGGCTTTTGGTTCCCCGAGCGCCCCCCCTCACCCGCACGGGCACCATGGTCAGACCGGGGCCAGCTTCTGAAGCCGTCCCGGTCCGATTAATTCCCCCCGCACCGAAAACGCTTTGAAAATCGCGGCCATCGCGCGGAATTGGCAGGGCGTTTCCACGCTTTTGGCAAGGCTTCAGATTCATTGAATTTCAGAGCCAGAACATGAGGGTGGCAGCGAGGGGGATGGCTGAAAACGATTGATCGTAGCGGGTGGCGATCTGTCGCCAGTCCTTCAAGCGACCGAACATGATCTCGATCCGGCTGCGCCTTTTGAAGCGTCGCTTGTCATATTTCAAGGGTTTCTTGCGGGATTTTCGGATCGGGGATGCAAACTTTTATCTCTTTGTCTTTCAAGGCTTTCCGCGGGAAGTCGGTGTGATAACCACGATCTGCCAAGAACTACTCTGCCTTCGGCACGCTTCCAGAGGAATCTCCGCGCCGGTGTCGTCGCCAACCAGGTCGGCAGATATGAAGAACCAGACTGAGGCCCCCTCGGCGCGGGTGACGGCGCGCAGCTTGGTATCGTTGTGGGGAAACCTCAGTCTCACGGGCCACACGCCTTACAGCGTTTCACATCCGGGACCCGCTGGAACCCTTTCTGCTCGACTTCAACATCGAGCCGGAAACCTTTCGCGCCGGCGACCCATATGAAAGGCCATCTCTGCGAACTCACTTGTGAGTCGCCGATGGACATTTTTAACAACACGCTCGATCGGTCGGATTGGCGCATGGCTAGGGTTGGCTAAAAGAGATTACGATGCAACCTGCGTCGGCCCAACC
>Ga0247819_10000944_pt1 | contig 16121 bp, 15 predicted proteins | sample 13C_Xylose_Day6_FD_193428 | JGI IMG/M metagenome (GOLD analysis project Ga0247819, IMG submission 193428) | Soil microbial communities from agricultural site in Penn Yan, New York, United States - 13C_Xylose_Day6 | ecosystem: Environmental > Terrestrial > Soil > Agricultural land | place: USA...
ACGCAAGATCGCGCAGAAGATGCAGGAGGCCAAGCGCCGCATCCCGCACTTCAGCTACGTCGAGGAGATCAACGTCACCGAGCTGGAGACGCTGCGGGCCCGGCTGAACGACCGCCACGGCGCGAGCCGCGGCAAGCTCACCGTGCTGCCCTTCATCGCGCGCGCCGTGGTGATCGCGCTGGAGGACTTCCCGCAGATGAACGCCCGCTTCGACGACGACGCGGGCATCGTCACGCGCCACGAGCCCGTGCACCTGGGCATCGCCACGCAGACCGACGCGGGCCTGATGGTCCCGGTGCTGCGGCATGCCGAGGCGATGGACCTGTGGACCTTCGCGAAGGAGATCGGGCGCCTCGCCGAGGCGTCGCGCACCGGCAAGGCCGGGCGCGACGAGCTGCAGGGCTCGACGATCACCATCAGCAGCCTGGGCCCGCTGGGCGGCATCGTCACCACGCCGGTGATCAACCATCCGGAAGTGGCCATCATCGGCGTCAACCGCATCGTGGCCCGGCCGAGCTATGTCGGCGACGCCGTCGTCAAGCGGCAGCTGATGAACCTGTCGTCGTCCTTCGACCACCGCGTGGTGGACGGCATGGACGCCGCGCGATTCATCCAGGCCATCCGCGCGTTGCTGGAAACGCCGGCGATGCTGTTCGTGGAGTGAGCCGACGATGAAGACATTGAGCAAGACGCTGCTGGTGATCGGCGGCGGACCCGGCGGCTACGTCGCGGCCATCCGCGCCGGCCAGCTGGGCATTCCCACCGTTCTGGTGGAAGGCGAAGCGCTGGGCGGCACCTGCCTCAACGTGGGCTGCATCCCTTCCAAGGCGCTGATCCACCTGGCCGGCGAGTTCGAGCGCGCGCATCGCTTCACGGGCAACAACCCGCTGGGCATCCGCGTGCAGGACCCGACGCTCGATCTGCCGCAGGCGCTGCGCTGGAAGGACGGCATCGTCGGCAAGCTGACGGGCGGCGTCGGCGCGCTGCTGCGCAAGGCCGGCGTGCAGGTGGTCAAGGGCTGGGCGACGGTCGTCGACGGCAAGACCGTGGACGTGGCCGCGCACGAGGGCGAACCTTTGCGCATCACCTGTGAGCACCTGCTGCTGGCGACGGGCTCGGAGGCCGTGAACCTGCCGAACCTGCCGGTCGGCGGGCCGGTGATCACGTCCACCGAGGCGCTGGCGCTCACGGAGACCCCGCGCCACCTGGTGGTCGTCGGCGCCGGCTACATCGGCCTGGAGCTGGGGATCGCCTGGCGCAAGCTGGGCGCGGACGTGGCCGTGGTGGAAGCCGCGAGCCGCATCCTGCCCGGCTACGACGAGGAGCTCACGCAACCGGTGCTGGCTTCGCTGCGCCGCCTGGGCATCACGCTGCACCTGAACTGCAAGGCCGAGGGCCTGGCGGAATCCGGCGACGGCCTGCGCGTGCGCAGCAGCCAGGCCGACGAGTTCGTCCTGCCCGCCGACAAGGTGCTGGTGGCCGTGGGCCGCGTGCCGCGCACGGCGGGCTTCGGCCTCGAGTCGCTGCAGCTGGACATGGCCGGCCGCGCGGTGAGGGTGGACGACCAGTGCCGCACCTCGATGCGCAACGTCTGGGCCATCGGCGACCTCACCGGCGAGCCGATGCTGGCGCACCGTGCGATGGCGCAGGGCGAGATGGTGGCGGAGATCGTCGCGGGGCGGCGCCGCCGGTTCGAGCCGATGGCGATCCCGGCGGTCTGCTTCACCGATCCCGAGCTGGTGGTCGCGGGACTCACGCCGGACGAAGCCGAGGCGCGCGGCCTGGAAGTGAAGGTGGCCTCGTTCCCCTTCGCCGCCAACGGCCGTGCGCTCAGCATGGAAGGCGGCGAAGGCTTCGTGCGCGTGGTGGCCCGGCCCGACACGCACCAGGTGCTGGGCTGGCAGGCCGTGGGGCAGGGCGTGTCGGAGCTGTCGGCGGCGTTCTGCCATGCGATCGAGATGGGCGCGCGGCTGGAGGACGTGGCCGGCATCATCCACGCGCATCCGACGTTGGGGGAGGCGGTTCAGGAGACGGCGCTGCGGGCCTTGGGGCACGCGCTGCACATTTGACGCAAGGAGGGAGCACTGGATTCCCGCCTTCGCGGGAATGACGGGAGGGAGTGTCGTCATCCCCGCGAAGGCGGGGATCCAGAGCTTTCAGCGGCTGCAGGCCGCCCTGGCCTTCGGCATGAACAGCAGGATCACGAACACCAGCAGCAGGAAGATCACGAGCAGCGTGAACGCGCCCGGCAGCCGCGGCAGGCCGGCCTTGGCGAACATCGGGTAGAGGATGCGCCAGAGCTGGAACAGCGCAGCCGCCAGTCCCAGCCACCACGCCCAGGCGAAGCGCATCCACAGCGAGCAGCCGATGATCAGCGCCATGAGGCCGACCAGCCAGGTCACCGGGCTGTTCAGGCTCACTCGCATCGTCAGCGCCTCGGCGCCCGCGCCGAAGCGCACCGGGCCGCCGAAGAGCACCCACAAGCCATAGCCGATCGCGATCAGCGCGGCCATCCGGATGGCGGTGAGTCCGCTCATTCGTTCCTCTCCTGATGAGTCATGGCCGGAATTGTAGGAACGGATGAGCAGCTAACGCTTAAGGAAGTTGTCCGATCGTCCTAGCATGCGCACATGCGCATCACGCTGCACCGGCCCGCCTTCGTCGGCGGACATCGCTGGCTCACCGCCGCCGCGGTCGTGCTCGTGCTGCTCGGCATTGCGCTCGCCCTGGACTACGCGAGGAAAGGCCAGTCCGCTGTCGCCCGCCTGGACGGCCCTACGCTGGCGCTGTGCGCCGAGGGCGCGCTGATGGTGCACGACGTGCGCTGGGCCGCCGCCTGCAGCGTGCTGGCCGAACGCGGCCTGTCCGACGGCCATGCCGAATGCGAGCTGCCTCCGCTGGAAGCCGAGCGGCTCAACCGGTTGCTGCAGCAGGCCGAGCAGAAATGCCAGGCCGAAGCGGCGCTGGGGCCGCCGCGCTGATCAGGCCGCGGCGCGCCGCACCCAGCTCGGGCTGGCCTTGCGCAGGAAGGCCAGTCGCAGCAGCGGCAGCAGCGCCGCGCTGAAGATCAGGCCCACGAGCAGGCACAGCGCCGTGTGCAGCGCGGTCGCCACCCGTTTCTGCGTCAGCGAGGCCTGCGCATCGGCACCTGCTTCCCGGGGAGCGGAAGCCGAAGAAGCCGGGCCACACGCGCCATCCACCATCCGAACCGACCTCGCGCCGCCCGGTTCGATCGTTTCGATGCGGCATCGCACCCCGTCCTGCGCCGAAGGCTTCGCGCCGATCAGCGCCATCGCGTAAGCCGGCGGCGACCCCGTCGGTCCCCAGGGCGCGAATCCGGCGAAGCACGCGGCGGCCATGATCGGCAGCGCCAGCATCAGCCAGCTGGCCGCGAACAGCCGGAAGCCCAGCGGCGACATGCCCTTGCGCGTGCGCCGCTCCGCGCGGCAGCGATGGCACACCGTCACGTGCGGCGCCAGCACCGCGTGGCAGAACGGGCAGCGCAACTCAACCTTGGGCAGGGTCATCCGGGGTCCTCCTCGCTCAGGGCTCCATGATGGCCCAGCTCGGCCGTTTCGTGGGATGGGGCAATCGCCGCCATCGGGAAGTCCAATCCTGCTCGACGGCATCCGCGCCCACAATTTCTCCATGCGCTTCCGTCCCGTCTCCGCCGACTCATCCGTGGCCAGGACCGCCGCCTTCGCCGTCATCCACCTGGCCATCGCGGTGCTGTTGGGCTGGGCGTTCACCGGTGGCTTCGTGCTGGGCGGGTTGCTCGCTTTCGTCGAGCCCACGGTGAACACGCTGGTGGCGCACAACCTGGAGAAGTTCGTGGGCCGCGCCGAGATGACGCCGCGCCGCCGCGCGATGGTGCTGTCGGGCTCGCTCGCGGCTTCGCACCTGGTGGTCGCCATCGCCGTCGGCTGGGCGCTCACCGGCAGCTGGGTCGCCGCGAGCGCCTACGCGATCGTGGAGCCGCTCGCCAACGCCGTCGCGCACCACTTCTTCAGCCGCTGGTGGGAGCGCCGCCCGACCCTCGCGGCCGCCGCTGCCGCGGCCTGAGCTCAGCCGCGCGGCACCGCCGCCAGTTCCCATTGGCGGTCGTGCTCCGATCGCCGCAGGATGTAGGGGCCGTCGTCCGTTTCCACTTTCCACCAGCGCATGCCGGGGCCCCACCAGCGGTCGAGCACGGCGATCACCGGCAGGCGGCGGTTGCCGAACCAGACCACCGCGGGATCGGCCTGCGCGGCGGCATCGAGTTCCACCCGGATTTCCACCCGCGCAGGATAGTGGGCGGCTGGCTCAGCGGGACCCCTCGCCGCGGATTGCCCACAATGCTTGTTTCCGTATCTTTCGCGAGCGAATGCCGAACATGAACATCCCGAACGCCGAGTTGATCCGCGCGGTGCTGGATGGCCAGATCGTCCAGGTCACGCCCAACGAAGACGGCTGGACCGACATGGACCCCAGCATCGCGGTCGCCACCCTGGTGCGCGCGGCGCCCGGGCTGAAGTTCCGGCTCAAGCCCAACTCCGTCGTGCACTGGCTGCCCGTGTACCGGCACAAGGACGGCGGCGCGGGCCTGGGCAACGTCTACGTGGATCGCAACCGAATCCCGCGCGAGTTGCCGGCGGGGCCGGTGGTGAAGTTGATCCGCCTGGAACTCGACGCCGAGACGCTGGAGCCGATCTCGGCCTCGGCCGAGACGCTGGACGCGTCGCCGCCGGCACGGCCGTCTCCGCGCGACCGCGGCGGCCATCCCGAACGCATGTCCGCGGGACCGCGGGTCGAAGCCTGACTTTCCCTATCACCGGCCGGCGGGCCCCGACCGTACAGTGCCCCATCGCTGTATCGGAACGGAAGACATGCCGCTGGACTGGCTGAACGATCCCTCGCTGATGGCGCCGCCGCGCGCCGTGCGCGTGCCGCTGGACCACGGCTGCTTCGTGCTGCGTTCGCCCGAGTCGCTCAAGCCCTACGCGCGTTGCATCGGCGAATGGCTGGAGCATTGGTCGGAGCGCACGCCCGATGCGCCCGCTTTCGCGGAGCGCCAGGCCGATGGCGGCTGGCAGCGCCTGACCTGGCGCGAGACGCGCGAGCGCGTCGGCCGCATTGCGCAGTCGCTGCTGGACATGAAGCTGCCGCCGAACGCGCCGGTGGTCGTGCTCTCCGACAACTCGCTCGAGCACCTGCTGCTGGCGCTGGCCGCGATGCACGTGGGCATTCCCGTGTGCACCGTCTCCAGCGCGTACTGCCGCCTCACGCAGGACTACAGCAAGGTGCACGGCATCCTGAACACACTGGTGCCCGCGCTGGTCTATGCGTCCGATGCGGCGGTCTACGGTCCCGCGATTTCATCCAGCGGATTGCGCTGCCCCATCGTCTTCGGCCGTGGCGCCGAACAGCATGCGGGCGCGCTGCCCTTCGGTGCGCTGCTGGAGAAGAAGGAAGGCCCGGGCGTTCGCCAGGCCTACGAGGCGATCACGCCCGACATGCACGCCAAGTACCTGCTGACCTCGGGCTCGACCGGCCATCCCAAGGTGGTGATCAACACGCATCGCATGCTGTGCGCCAACCAGCAGATGATCGCTCAGGCCTGGCGCTTCCTCGACAAGGAGAAGCCGGTGCTGGTGGACTGGCTGCCCTGGAGCCACACCTTCGGCGCCAACCACAACCTGCACATGGTGCTGCGAAGCGGCGGCACGCTGGCCATCGACGAGGGCCGGCCCGCGCCGGGCCTGATCGAGAAGACGCTGGCCAACCTGGCCGAGGTGCAGCCGACCATCTGGTTCAACGTGCCGCGCGGCTTCGACGTCGCGCTGCCGCTGCTGGAAGCCGACCCGGAGCTCGCGCGCAAGGTCTTCGCGCGGTTGCGAGTGATCTTCTACGCCGGCGCCGCGCTGCCGCAGGCCACCTGGGAGCGGCTGCAGGCGCTGGCGCGCAAGGTGCGCGGCGAGGACGTGTGGCTCACCACCTCGTGGGGGTCGACCGAGACCTCGCCCGCGATCACCAGCGCGCACTGGAAGCTCGATCGCGCGGGTGTCATCGGCGGCATGCTGCCTGGCCTGGAGATGAAGTTCGTGCCCAACGGCGAGAAGCTGGAGCTGCGCGTGCGCGGCGTCAGCATCTTCCCCGGCTACCGCGACGCGCCGCACCTCACCGCGCAGGCGTTCGACGCCGAGGGCTACTACTGCATCGGCGATGCCGGCTTCCTGGCCGACGAGTCGCATCCGGAACGCGGCGTGGTCTTCAACGGCCGGGTGGCCGAGGACTTCAAGCTCACCACGGGCACCTGGGTTTCGGTGGGCACATTGCGCGTCAAGGTGGTGTCTGCGCTCGCGCCATTGGCGCAAGACGTGGTGGTCACGGGGCACGACCGGCACGAGATCGGTGTCCTCGTGTTTCCCACGCCGGCCGCCGCGGCGTTGCCTGCGGGAGAGCTGGCAATCCGCATCGGAGCGGCGCTGCGCAAGCTGCGCGAAGAGGGCGGTGGATCGTCGCAGTGCCCCGTGCGTGCGCTGGTGCTGGCGCAGCCGCCGAGCGCGGACGCGGGGGAGATCACCGACAAGGGCTACATCAACCAGCGGGCGGTGCTGCAGCGCAGGGCGGAGCAGGTCGCGCGGTTGTATGCGGGGGGCGAGGGCGTGATCGTGGTCGCGTGAGCCCGCTCACTCCGTCGGCAACTGGTCGAACGTCTCGAACATCGGAAACGGCGGCTTCACCTCGTCGACCTCCATCCGCTCCACGAGAGCGCTGTCGATCCCGTCCTCCATCCAGTCGCACATGCCCGCCACCACTTCAGGCGGCCCCTGCAGCATCGCCTCCACCGAGTCGTCCATCCGGTTGCGCACCCAGCCCGTGAGCCCGAGAGCACGGGCGTGCTCCACGCAGGCATAGCGGTAACCCACGCCCTGCACGCGGCCGCGCACGCGCACGAGGCGGGTCTCGATCACGGAAATCATCCGCGCTACTTGCCGTTGGGCACGTACATGTAGCCCGCGTTGCGCACGGTGCGGATGCAGCGCGGGTCGCCGTCGGGGTCGAACTCGATCTTGCGGCGCAGGCGGCCGATGCGGATGTCGATCGAGCGGTCGAACGGCTCCCATTCCCGGTTGCGCGTGCGCAGCAGCAGCTGGTCCCGCGTGAGCACGCGGTTGGGGTTGGCGAGGAAGGCCTCCAGCAGTTGGTACTCCATCGGCGTCAGCGTCACCTCGTCGCCGCCGGCCTCGAACATGCGATGCGCGTCCAGGTCCACTTCGCAGCGCCCGAAGGGCATGCGCCGCGTGGCCTGGGGCTGCTGCTGTTGCTGGGCCTGCGGCTGGGTGGCGATCGCGGCATGCCGCGCGTGCACGCGGCGCAGCACGCTCTTGAGGCGTGCCAGCAGCTCACGCGGGTCGAACGGCTTGACGATGTAGTCGTCGGCGCCCAGTTCCAGGCCGACCACCCGGTCCACCACCTCGGCCGAGGCGGTGACCATGATGAGCCCGAGGTCGTAGTGCTCGCGCAGGAAGCGGGCGAGCACCAGGCCGTCTTCGCCCGGCAGCGAGATGTCGAGCAGCACCGCGTCGGGGCGGTCGTGCTCGAGCGCTGCCCGCAACTGAACCCCGTTGCCCGCCTCGGCGACGGCATATCCGTGGCCCTCGAGGTACTCGCGCAGCATCGCTCGGATGGACGGATCGTCGTCCACCACCAGCAGCCGCGTGCGAGCGTCGTTCATGCGGCCGGATTCTGCGCGCAGCCTCCGGCCCGCGCGCATCCATTACAGGGTCGTTACACCGCGTGCGGATGCCCACAGTTCCCGGCGCTCGCGCTCAAGGCCGGGCTGTTTCATGCGTGCCGAGCAGGTCGGCAAGCAGTCGTCGCAACGAACTCGACTCGACAGGCTTGCGCAGCTGCCGCGACACGCCGCAGGCGGCGAGTTCGTGCTCCGCGATGTCCGAGGCGTTGCCCGTATACAGCAGCACCGGCAGTCCCGGCCGCTGGTGCGTCGCATGCCGCGCCAGCGCCAGGCCGGTCATGCCGGGCATGGTCTGGTCGGTCAGCAGCAGGTCGAAGGGCTGGTCCGCCGCCGTGAGCCGGCGCGCGGCGCGCAGCGGATCGCGCTCGAGCACCACCTGCAGCCCCCAGCCGCTCATCAGCTCCTGCATGAAGCCGCCGACGTTGGGCTCGTCCTCGACCAGCAGCACGCGGCCGCGCAGCGGCGCGGCGCACGCGGGCGACGGCGTGAAGGCCGCACCCGGATCCGCCTGCGCGGCCGGCAGCTCGCCCGCGGGCAGCAGCACGCGGAAGGTGGACCCGCGGCCCGTCGTCGAGCGCACCTGCAGGTGGCCGCCATGGTCGTGCACGATGCCGTGGACCATGGCCAGGCCCATGCCGGTGCCGCGGCCCACGTCCTTGGTGGTGAAGAAGGGCTCGAACATGCGGTCGATGACCTCGCGGCTCATCCCGCTGCCGTCGTCCGTGACCTCGAACACGACCCAGCGGCTCACCGCGTCCAGCCGCGCGCTGCACGAGGCGCAATGCCCCACGGCCGCGATGTGGCTGGTGCGCAGGCGGATCGTGCCCTGCTCGCCGATGGCATCGCGCGCGTTCAGGCACAGGTTGAGCAGCACCTGCTCGAACTGCACCGGGTCGGCGATCACCGGCGGCATCGCCACGCCGCCGTCGCGCGGCGGCTCCCAGTCCACCGCGATGGAGGAAGGCAGGTTCGGCCGCAGGAGCTGCAGCACCTGCGCGGCCAGCTGCGCGGGCTCGAGCAGCTTGCGCTCGCCGCGCCGCGGCCGCGAGAAGGACAGCAGCTGCGCCACGTGCTCGCGCGCGCGCTCGGCCGCCAGGCGCGCCTGCTCCAGCTGGCGGGCAAGGGCGGGATCGGCGGCCGCGCCGTCGCGTTCCTGCGCCATGCCGATGTAGCCGAGCACGCTGGTGAGGATGTTGTTGAAATCGTGCGCCAGCCCGCCGGTGAGCTGGCCGATCGCTTCCATCTTCTGGGCCTGGCGCAGCTGGCGCTCCAGCTCGTTGCGGCGGCGCTCGGCGGAGGCGCGGTCGGTGACGTCGCGACCGATGTACAGCACGTGCGGCTGGCCGCGGTGAAGGATCGGGACGCCGCGCAGCTCCAGTTCATAGCGATGGCCGTCGCGCCGCACCAGCTGCGTGTCCAGCCGCACCGTCGCGCCCGCCAGCGCCTGCGCGTGCAGCGCGCGGATGGCGGCGCCGGCCTGCTCGGGATTGGCCAGCACGCGGTCCAGGCCGATCACCTCGGCGCGCGAATAGCCGGTCATCGCCTGGTAGGTCGCGTTGACGTCGACGACCCGGAACTGCGCGTCGCGCAGCACCATCGCGTCGACCGATGCGTTGAAGATCGCGCGGTACTGCTCCTCGCTGCGCTGCAGTTCGCGCTCGCGCTCGCGCCGCTCGCTGATGTCGCGCACCACCGCGAGCGCATGCGGGCGGCCCCGGTGCACGAACGGCATGACCCGCAGGTCGGCTTCGAACTTCGTGCCGTTCGGCCGCAGCACCGTGGTCTCGACGTGCGTGGTCCGGCCCTCCAGCGCGCCCCGGACCATGTCTTCGCGCGCGCGCACGTAATCGCGCGGCATGTAGGACGGGAAGCCCCGGCCGATCACGTCCTTGCGCCCGTAGCCGTACAGTGCCAGCCCGGCCGGATTGGCGTCGACCACGCGCAGGTTCTCGTTCCACAGGAACAGGCCGTCCAGCGAGCTTTCGAAGATGGCGCGGTACTGCTCCTCGCGCTGGCGCAGGTCTTCCATGGCCTGCTTCTGCGATTCGCTGGCGCGCAGCCGCTCGACCTCGGCGGCGGCGCGCACAGCGAAGATCTTGAGCGTGGCGCGCAGCCGCCCCACCTGCGTGAGCGGCCGCCGCGACGCGACCGACAGGATGCCGATCGGCGTGCCGTCCAGCCCGGCCAGCGGATGCCCGGCATAGCCTTCGCAGCCGAGGTCGCGCATCTCGCTGTCGCCGGGGAACAGCTTGCGCAGGTCCTTGGGATAGACGCGGAAGTGCTGGCCCAGCACCGTGCCGCAGGGCGTTCCCGCGAACGCATAGGTGATGTCGCGGTGGATCTGCCCGTCGCAATACATCGCGAGCACGCGCAGGCCCTCCGGATGCGCAGGTTCGTAACGGGCGACCACCGCGACATCGACATGCAGGATGGTGGCCAGGAGGCGCACCAGCTCATCGAATACCGTGCCGCTGCCCGCCCCGGAGACGGCCAGCGCGACCGCGCGCAGCGTCGCCTCGGTCCGCTCGCGCTCGATCTCGGCGCAGGCGCGCATCCCGAACAGGCCCAGCAGCGACTCGGCGTGGCCGGCGGGCCAGCGGCTCAAGGGACCGCGATCCATCGCCAGCAGCAGGCCGAGCGGCTCGCCCGCGCTGTCGTTCAGCGGAACGGACACCAGCGCGTCCAGGCGCTCGCGGGCGAAGAAGCCGGCGCGGGTGTCCAGGTCTTCATGGCGGAAACCGAAGTTGGTGCGCGGCTGGCCGTCCAGGCTGACGGCCAGTGTGCGCAACCGGGAGCGCGCGTCGTCGGCATACACGGCGACCACCACGAGCGCCACGTCCAGCAGCGCCGCCAGTTCACGCACGAGCACCGGGAACAGCTGCGCATCGGAAGGATGCGCCACGGCCGAGGCCGCGCGGCGCAAGGCGTCGGACGTCGCCGCGGCGGACTTGGCGGGCGATCGGCGATCGGGATGCCAAGGGCCCGGCCGAGCTGGCTCGACCGGGCCCCGGGACGACAGGGGCGCTTCCACGCCGGGCGTCCGGCTCACTGCGCGTGCTGGGCGGCGGCCATGGTGGGCAGCACGCGCACGGCGGGCCGGCCACCCATCAGGGCGGCACCGCCGCCTTCGGAATTGCGCGCCATCACTTCTTCACGCGCGGCGACGTAGTCGGCCTTCGCCTGCGCACGGGTCAGGCCGCTGGTGGGCAGCGGCGCGCTCTGCTGGGCGATCCATTCGTAGCCGGCGCTCGACAGCTTGGCACGGTCGGCCAGCACTTCGGCGCGGACCTCGGCGCGGCTGCGCTGGCTGACGAACGGGGTGGTGTCGATCGTAATGTCATCGGCCCAGGCGCTGCTCGACATGGCGGTCGCTGCGAGGGTGGCGGCGGCCACGCTGCAGGCGAAGGCGAGGGCGGATGCGGTACGTTGGTTCATGGACTTCTCCGGAGCGAAGGGGTGGACAGACGGGACCGGCTGCTTCGCTCCTGCATCACCGGCCTCGTGGCGTGGATGCAGTCTGGGTGACGGTGGTATTCGCGCCGCATCGGCGCGGTACCAGTTTGTATTTCGAACGTATCGCGAATCGCTTCGGCGCCCATCGCCGAGCAGCGCGCGTGCTCGGCCATCGCGTTCGCGGGTGCGGGCGTACAGTCGTCCTCCGCCTGTCCAACGAGGAGCGAACAAATGGCCCGCTGCTTCGCCGCTCTCCTGCTGCTGTTGTCCCTGGCCGGCTGCGCCGGCTATGTCGCCCCGCCCACCGCCTCGCCCTGCACGACCGAAGGCGAGGCGTCCTGGAACTGCCAGATCGAGCGCTACAACCGGGTGTCGGGTTGAAGGGCTCGAAGCGCCTCAGGCGGCCGCGGTGACGCGGATGCCGCGCAGCTGGCCCGCCCGGGGTTCCTGCCGCGGCTTCGGATAGACCTGCGGGTCGAAGCGGTGCAGCAGTTCCGCCTCGCGCAGGCGGGCCGCTTCCACGTTGGCCTGCTTGACCGGGCCGAAGCCGCGCATCGACAGCGGCAGCAGCGCGATCTCGGTGGCGACCTTCAGGCGATCGGCATCGAGCGCCGGCAGCAGGGCCTCGATGCGCTGCTTGTATTCGGCGACCAGCGCCCGCTCCATCCGGCGCTCCTGCGTGTAGCCGAAGACGTCGAGCGGCGTGCCGCGCAGCCGGCGGCCGTGCGCCAGAACCTTCATCGCGGGCAGCATCCAGCCGCCCAGGCGCACCTTGCGCGGACGCTCGCCATGCTTCGCGCGGCTGATGACCGGCGGGGCCATGTAGAACTCCAGCGCCGGGTCGCCTTCGAACTGCTGGTGCATCGCTTTCAGGAACTCGCCATCGGTGTAGAGGCGCGCGACCTCGTATTCGTCCTTGTAGGCCATCAGCTTGAGCAGCGACTGCGCCACGGCCCGCGTGAAGGGCAGCGAGGCGTCGGTGCCCAGCGCCACCTCGCGCCTGCGCACGCCGGCCACGAACTCGGCGAAGCGGCGCGCGTAGGCCGCGCTCTGGTAGCCGGCCAAGTGCTGCATGCCGCGCGCGAAGATCGCGTCGAGGCTGTCCTGCGCCGGCAGCGGCTGCGCTTCCTGCGGCTCGCGCAGCAGGGCCGCCACGGCCTGCGGGTCGGCGGCGGCCAGGCGGCCGAGCGAGAAGGCGAGCTTGTTGTTCTCCACGCCGACGCCGTTGAGCTCGATGGCGCGCAGCAGCGCATCGAGGCCCACCGGCACCAGGCCGCGCTGCCAGGCATGGCCGAGAGCGAGGATGTTGGAGACGATGGAATCGCCCAGGAAGGATTCAGCCAGCGCCTGCGCATCCAGTGTCTCTACGCGGTCCGCGCCCGCCGCGAAGCGCAGCTTCTCCAGCAGCGCGGGCACCTTGAGGCTGGCATCGGGGTTGCGCAGGCTCTCGGCCACGGGCACCTCGTGCGTGTTGGCCAGGATGCGCGTGCGGCCGTGGCGCACGGTGGCCAGCGCATCGGGCGAGGCGCCGACCACCAGGTCGCAGGCGAGCAGCGCGTCGGCCTGCTGGGTGTCGATGCGCACCTGGTTCAGACGGGAGGGGATGTCGGCCAGGCGCACGAACGACAGCACCGAGCCGCCTTTCTGCGCGAAGCCCATGAAGTCCAGCACGCTGGCGCTCTTGCCTTCGAGGTGCGCCGCCATCGAGATCAGCGCGCCCACCGTCACGACGCCGGTGCCGCCGACGCCGGTGACGAGCAGGTCGTAGGGGGCGGTCCAGGTGTGAGGAGCGGGATGCGGAAGGTCGGCGACCTGGCGCTGGAAGTCGGCGAGCGGCGCACCGGACGCCAGCGCGCCCGCACGCTTCTTCAGCTTGCCGCCGACCACGCCCACGAAGCTCGGGCAGAAGCCCTTCACGCAGGAGTAGTCCTTGTTGCAGCTGCTCTGGTCGATCTTGCGCTTGCGGCCCAGCGGGGTTTCGGTCGGCAGCACCGCGACGCAGTTGCTCTGCACGCTGCAGTCGCCGCAGCCTTCGCACACGCGGTCGTTGATGAACACGCGCCGCGCGGGGTCGACCAGTTCGCCCTTCTTGCGGCGGCGGCGCTTCTCGGCGGCGCAGGTCTGTTCGTAGATCAGCACGGTGACGCCCGGCATCTCGCGCAGGCGGCGCTGCACGGCGTCGAGCTGGTCGCGGTCGTGGAACTCGGTGCCGGCGGGAAAGCGGCTCTTGATCGCGTCGTACTTGGCGATGTCGTCGGAGACCACCACGACCTGCTTGACGCCTTCCGCTTCCACCTGCCGCGCGATGCCGTCCACGCTGATGATCCCGTCGACCGGTTGCCCGCCCGTCATGGCCACGGCGTCGTTGAACAGGATCTTGTAGGTAAGGGTCGCGCGCGCCGCCACGGCCTGCCGGATCGCGAGGTAGCCCGAGTGGTAGTAGGTGCCGTCGCCCAGGTTCTGGAACACGTGCGGCACCTTGGTGAACATGGCATGCGAGACCCAGTCCACGCCTTCGCCGCCCATCTGGATCAGGCCCTCGGTGTCGCGGTCCATCCAGCTGGCCATGAAGTGGCAGCCGATGCCGGCCTGCGCATGCGAGCCCTCGGGCACGCGGGTGCTGGTGTTGTGCGGGCAGCCGGCGCAGAAGTAGGGCAGGCGCTTGACGCTGTCGCTCTCGTTGGACAGCAGCTCGGGCGGCGTGAAGTCGCGCACCAGGTGGCGGCGGTCCAGGTCGGGGTAGTGGCCCGCGATCCAGTTCGCGACGATCTCGATCAGGCGGGAAGGCCGCAACTCGCCGAGCGCGGAGACCAGCGGCCCGCCATGCGCGTCCGCCTTGCCGACGATCGCCGGGCGCTCGGCGGCGTTGTAGAACATGGAGCGCAGCTGCTCCTCGACGACCGGGCCTTTCTCCTCGATCACCAGCAGCTCGCGCAGGCCGCGAGCGAACTCGGTCATGCGGGTCGGCTCGATCGGATAGGTCAGGCCCAGCTTGTAGATCCGCACGCCATGCCGCGCCAGCGTCTCGGGCGAGATGTCCAGGCGGCGCAGCACTTCCATGAAGTCGTAGTGCGCCTTGCCGGCGGTGACGATGCCGACGGTGGCGCGCTCGCTCTGCACCACGTGCCGGTCGATGCTGTTGATGCGCGCGAAGGCACGCACGGCCTCCAGCTTGGCGTGCAGCCGCTGCTCGATCACCAGCGAGGGCAGGTCGGGCCAGCGGTAGTGCAGGCCGCCGGCGGGCGGCGCGTAGCCGGTGAGCTGGCGCACGGTGTCGCCGTCCTGCCAGGCGGCGATGCGCGCGTTGACCAGGTCGAGGTCCACCGTCGAGGCGCTCTCCACCACTTCCGACAGCGCGGTGAAGCCGACCCAGTTGCCCGAGAAGCGCGAGAGCTGCCAGCCGTACAGGCCGAACTCCAGGTACTCGGCCACCGAGCCGGGCGAGACGATGGGCGCGTGCCAGGACTGGAAGGCCTGGTCGCTCTGGTGCGGCATCGACGAGGACACGCAGCCGTGGTCGTCGCCGGCCACCATCAGCACGCCGCCATGCGGCGAGGCGCCGTACGCGTTGCCGTGCTTGAGAGCGTCGCCGGCGCGGTCCACGCCCGGGCCCTTGCCGTACCACATCGCGAACACGCCGTCGCAGGTGCGCTCGGGATCGGCCTCCACGCGTTGCGTGCCCAGCACCGCGGTGGCGCCGAGCTCCTCGTTGATCGCGGGCAGGAACCGCAGGCCGGCCTCGTCGAATTTCTTGCCGGTCTTCCACACGGCCTGGTCGACCATGCCCAGCGGCGAACCGCGGTAGCCGCTGATGAAGCCCTGCGTGTTCAGGCCGGCGGCCGCGTCGCGCTGGCGTTGCATCAGCATCAGGCGCACGAGGGCCTGGGTGCCGGTGAGGAAGATCGCGCCGCTGCGGGCCCAGAGGCTGTCGCTGAGCTTGTAGTCGGGGCGGGCGAGGGTGGTGGCGGTCATGCTTGTCTCCGAGTCGGAAGAGCATAGGCGCCGGAGGCGGGAAAAGGCTTCTCTTTTCCCTCTGATGCGGCTCTGCGGGAGAATGCTGTTCTCGATTGACCCGGATTTCAGGAATGGACGAACTCGACCGCCACGACGTGCTGCTGCTCTCCGAACTGCAGCGCGACGCCCGCCAGACCGTTCAGCAGCTCGCCTCGGCCGCTGGCCTGTCCAGCACGCCGTGCTGGAAGCGCGTGAAGGAGATGGAGTCGGCCGGGATCATCCGCGGCTACACCGCGCTGGTCGATCGCGAGAAGGTGGGCCTGGCGCTGTGCGTGCTGGCCGAGGTGAACCTCACGCGCCACAACGAGGACGACGTGCGCCGCTTCGAGCAGTCCATCGCGGCGGAGCCGAGCATCGTCAGCTGCTACGCGACCACGGGGCAGGCCGACTACGTGATCAAGGTGCTGGTGCCGGACATCAAGCGCTACGAGAGCTTCCTGCACGAGGTGCTGTTCCGGATGCCGGGCGTGACGCACGTGCGGTCGAGCGTGGTGCTGAAGGAAGTGAAGTCCGAGAGCCGGCTGCCGCTGGAGATGCCGGGCAAGAAGGCCGCCGTTTCGGAGCGGCGGTCGCGCAGCGCGCGCTGACCAAAGGACGTTCCCGCGGGGGCGAGGGCCCGGTAGCTTGGCGGGCATGCAGCACAAGCTCGATCCGGTCCTCAACATCTTTCCCAAATGGCGCGCGCTGCTGCGCACCGGCACCGCGGACGACGGCACGCCGTTCGAGGTGCTCGAAGTCCCCGCGCCTCTGGGCTCGGACGCCGCCGCCGGACTGCTGGTGAGCACGGCCAACGGCGAGATCACGGTCGGCTTCGACGTCTATCACTCGCACTTCGAGGACTGGGGCGGTGAGGCGGGCGCGCTCGATCTCATCCAGAAGATCGTCATGGAGCGGGTGGCGGTCGTCTCGTGGTGGT
>Ga0247819_10000947_pt1 | contig 16085 bp, 9 predicted proteins | sample 13C_Xylose_Day6_FD_193428 | JGI IMG/M metagenome (GOLD analysis project Ga0247819, IMG submission 193428) | Soil microbial communities from agricultural site in Penn Yan, New York, United States - 13C_Xylose_Day6 | ecosystem: Environmental > Terrestrial > Soil > Agricultural land | place: USA...
CCTCCATTTTATCTCATAAAGGAATAAACCATCTGCACATGAATCCTCACCACCTCACCGAAAACAATGAGAAACCACCTAGTAGGGTCATATAGGGCAAATTTCCTGCCGATCCAATAAATAGAAAAACCCTCACCCAATCATGGGCAAGGGTTTCTGTATATTACTTTTCAATGGAGACTGATACACCACTGATGTCACCGAGGTCTACCTCGGGTGCTTCTGTGAGCTGCCAGCCGGACTGGTTAGCCCACTTGTTATACCCATTTTCGATGTCAGCTAGGAGCTGTTCATCTGTGACCTTGATGCCATACTGGGCAAGAATGCTACGAGCATGAGAAAGAGCGAAGTCACGCTTCTCCTTACCCTTAGCCCCTTTGAGCTCAGCATTGGCATACTCTACGGCACGATCTGTGATGATGTCGATGATGCCTAGAGTGTCTTTAGCCTTGGCTTTCTCTAGCCAGGACTTGACTTTCACGCCAGCTACGCTTAGCAGTGACAGCACTAAGATTACAAGAATCTCAGTTGCCGCTCCTACTACTTGATCCACTAGAGCTTGCATTACTTACCACCCTTTCTGCGGCTGTCAGGCTTCTTATCCTCTGCCTTATCTTCGCCACCATGGAATTTAAGCCGTAGGTTAATGAGAGACTTAACGATCTGTGGCACCTTAACTCCCATTTCCTCTACATTTTCAATAATCGACTTAAACTCCGTGAGCATGAAATAGATGTACACGCCCTTGACAACTGGAGCAAACGTAGCTTCATACTTACTGGCGATGATGAGGGCTGTAATGAGGAACATGTACCCGCCTAGCTTGATGACTGATTCACGCAAACGCTTACTTGTGATAGGTACCCCGTTCTTATAGGATTTGAGGACTCCTGTAAGAAGATCTATCGCAAATAAGGCGAGAAAGCCCCATATAAGGCTTGTATAAAAGCCTTCAGCTACCGCAATGGCAGCAAGTACAATGCTCAGTGGAGCCTTCACTTCGATTCCGCTAACAGCTTGGCTAAAGTAGTACCTCATTGATGCCCCCTCCTTTCTCTGTACGGTTGCGTGCGACATATACAACACCCCTACATAATATTATCCCTTCAACAAAAATAAATATAGTTCTCTTAGCCGATCACTCCAAAGACGTAGAAAAGCCCTTACTCTGTAGTAAGGGCTTTTAAAGGAAGATTATTCCAGAGCCAACTTAGCTGCTTTACGTACCTCATTGGCCAGCCTGTTAAACTCCTTCTTGTCAGCGGCGTCCTCTACGAACTGCCACCCTGCCCCTAGGAATAGAATAGCTTTCTTGGCTTCTTCTTGAGGTATGTTTTGAGCCTTTCTGATAGCGTCGGCTACAGAAGAAAACTGAGTACGTCCAGTAGCAGTCACCGGAGTAAACCATCCAGCACTTAGATAGCGTGTAACCTTCTCGATGTCTGCATCCGACATGCGGTAAGGAGGTGGTACAACCACTGGTGGTTTGAGGCGCTTGGCTACCTCCGACTTAAAACGTGCAAACTCGCTAGGGTTTTTAACCCAAGGCAGAGGGCAATCCTTCCACCCTACGACACCTTTATGAGTCCAGATATCGTTCTCATCCAGCCCATAAGTCTTGCACAGGTAAGCCGCTAGGTCAGCACTGTTTTGGAACGTAGCTTCTGTGATGTTCCCATTCTTGTCTAGGCACATCTCAATGCCGATGGTGCAGTTGTTAGGATAGCTACTAAGTTGATTCAGAGCTTCCTTGGTATAGGTCGTAGACCCTACATGGTATGCCATTTCATCTTCTGGTAGAGCCCGTACAATGGAGTTGTCATCTACAGCAAAGTGTGCTGAAGCATAACGATCGTCCACATTGTCGTTAGGGTCTTGGAAGCGTAGCCCACCGAAGTAGTTGGCAATGTTCTTAGCTGGAGCGCCGTTAGAAGCCGTGTAGTGCATTACAACAGCCTTCTTGGACTTCAGCTTAGTCCCAGGTCTAGAAAACTCATTGACAGGGAAAAGCATATTAGTAATTGGCAACATGTGTATTACCTCCAGTTATTATAATACCAGTGGGGCTATAAGCCCCACCAGTTTATTTCACTAATACTTGGATAATGTTATCGTCTACTCTTTTTAGAACCCTGTAGGTGTTGAAGCCTTGGGCACTAGCTGTAGTAGCTATACCATCATCGTTAGATGAGCAGAATCCGTTAGGCTGGCATGTGCCATCGTCTCTAACTAGTAGCTTACCAACAAGCCCTACAGGAGACCATTCCTTACGGTGTTCACGGCTGACATACTCTTGTTCAGGGTTCCAAGCGGGATTATACATAGGCTGTAGCTCTTGACGAGCTTCCTCTAGCACTACTGATTCTGTGACAGGGTTGCCCTCTTCGTCCTGCCCTACAACCACTTGGTCAATCCTCCCAGGTATATCAACATAGTGGTACTGGATACGACCCCAAGCGTCTGTAACATACCTGTCCTTCCAAGCTTCATGGTTGTCTCCTATAACAGATGGAGTAGAGGAAACTATGCCAAGTACGTAGGAGTCTGATGAAACAGCTTTCCGTATCATTTCCCCATCAAGAGTAACAAAGTACCCAACGCGGTCTTCAGCATCCTCATTACCATCAGCCCACTCGAAGTACTCAGCTAAGTCGGCCCCAGTAGAAGCGTAGGCAGCATCAGCAAAGGTTGCACCAGTTTTCAGTACCTTAAAGGCGTTACCTCTAACACTGTCACTAGTACCATTACCTATGATCAGTATCTCCTGGTTAGAGTCCCCAGAAGACTGATAAGCTGACGAGGATTTAGTATTATAGAATCCCATAGCTACTTGTACAAACTTAGCGTGGGTTCCTTGACCTGCGGCGTGACCGTAGTAACCCATAACCTCTGTCTGATACCCTTCAGCATGAGCACCGACAACGCCGTATGCCCAGGTTTCTACTCCCTCTGTGTGGGAACCTGCTCCTTGCGCTACAGTTCTATACCCCTCAGCATGGGCTGCGTGTACTAATCCTCCAGCACTCGTAGGGAACTCGGTACCAGAGGGTTCTGCTAGAACCATAGCTCTAGTTCCAGTTATATCCTCTGTGGTGCTGAACGTTAGGTTCACGCCGGATGCAGCAGATATATTTGTTTCTATCATACCTGATGCAGTCATCAAGCCAACCCTCTTACCTACTGTGAATCCTACATAAGATGGATCAACCGTGAAGGTGATGACCTTAGTAGTGTTATTCACAGAAGATATCTGATATGCAGGGGCTACTGTTCCTCCTGCTAGGGAACCCATACCCTCCGCGTGGGATAGGTGGCCATAGGCACCAGTTTTAAGACCTTGAGCATGTGAGTATTTACCCCTAGCATAGGTCTGTCTGCCCTCCGCGTGAGCCCCTGTATCAGAAGCGTTAGTTTGGTACCCCTCAGAGTGGGCACCAGTACCCATAGCGTTAGTTTGATACCCCTCAGAGTGGGCACCTGCACCTATAGCTTTAGTCCCATTACCTTCTCCGTGAGCGGCATCCCCTGCTGCTAGGGTTCGATACCCTTCAGCGTGTGATCTACCAAGAGAAGCACCTATCTTGAGTATGAACCCACCATTTAGGTTAGGCACGGTAATTTGAACAGTGGCGTCATATTCCATCATAACTAACTGGGTTGAGTTGGGCTTACTGTGAACAAGCATGTGTCTGACAACAGAGAAGTCCGGGGATATCCACAGTACTGAGTCATAATCAGCATACGCAGTGCTGTCCGCTATGGTTATGATCTGTTGTGGGAATCCACTAGAAGCCAGAACAGCGTGTCCGATAACCCCATCGTATGCTATAGTGCGTTCCCCCTCTGTGTGGGATGCACTAGCCATAGCCCGAGTTAGAAGTCCTTCAGCATGAGCATTAGCCTTACGAGCTTGGTTCTGAGACCCCTCTAGGGTGGAGGTTATGTGGTTCTGGAAGTTCATGTACCCTTCGCTTATAGAACCCCTTTTCCTCCAGGTTATCTCCCTCATTACAGCAGCACCAGTCACACTGTCATTGAAGTCATCATACAGATACAACTTAGAGTTGTCATTTACTGTGACCCCCATGGTTGACGGTATGTCGGCTCCACCATAAGGTGCCCACCATAGCTCCGACTGGTTTACCACCTTGATACCTACAGTATTGCCAGCCGTAAGTGGGGAGAGCCCAGTCATCCATACCCTAGAGTGATCATCTATTGAGAATGGGCTGGCGTAGGTGGAGGATAGATTACCTCCGTCCAACTGCACAGTAGACCGTTTGATACTACCTGCCTTCAAGGTGTCTATGTTGGGTATCTTGACGTTGGTGCAGTTCTCTATGGTCAGGCTGGCTATGGGATCATACGTCATTGATCCAATCTCTATGTTAACTGAGTTGGTCATAATAAGGGTGAGCCCTGTACTAGGGAAATCCCCACATCTAGGCATTGTAAGGTTCTGTACATTGTCTATCTCAACCCTGTGTATTGTAGCACCACCATTATTCACCCATACCCGTATGTTGCTCCCATTAAGGTTCTTAAGGACTATTTTGTCGTAGACTACATCACGGTTTAGACCAGTGATAGCATAGTCAGATAATATCAGATCCATACCATTCATGAGGGTAAGATTAGAAATGTCTAACAGTGGTACAGTACCTGGCCCCTGTACAGTAATTATCAGCCTAGGATGTACTACCATAGGCTCACTACCAATACCAGAGACCCTTCTAAGACCCTCAGCCGTCTTTACTGCGGTTTGTATAGACAGACCATCATTCTCATCATTGCCTAAATCCAGACTTAAATAGTATTGTATGGTAGCTAACGACCCACTGTCCCCAGAACTTGTAGGTCTGAGAATCTTAACACTATCCTCATTAGACCCAATGACAGCCCCTATGCTAGACGCTGACATTACTCTGTTGCCTGTGCCAGAGTAGGCTACAGCTACAAAGGTGTCGTCTCCATGAGCTATAGAAGTCCAGTCATTATCTGTAGGACTTTGTACAAGAGTCCAGTTGATACCATCAGGTGATGTCATGATACGATTGAGGTTACCTGTGCCAAGACCTTTTGCCACCGCTACAAACATACCGTTACCGTAGGTGATAGAAGACCAAGGGTAGTCTGGGATACCAGTTCTCAGAGTCCAGTTGATGCCATCAGGTGATGTCATAACTCTGTCACCACTACCAGTAGCCGCCACAGCTACAAACTGACCATTACCATAGGCTATACCACTCCACATGTTGTCTGCCGGAGCCGCTACTGTAGACCATGCTTGACCACCATTGCTAGAGTAGGCTATTTGGTTACCTAGAATGTCAGAGCCAGCCAACGCTACAAACATGGCGGTTTCCGGTTTAAAGGCTATGCAACTCCAATCGCTGTCCGATGGCATAGCTCTAGCTGTCCAGCTCAGACCTCCATTGGTGGAAGTCATACACCTGTTGCTAGTGGTTCCACTGGCTGCTACCGCCACAAACGTGTATGTTCTGGAGGTAGGCGTAGAGTTATACCACCCATATCCTACAGCAGACCACATTTGAGCATCGGTTACGCTAGTTGCGGTGCTATTAGCCCATGTATTACCTCCGTCTTTAGACCTCATAACCCTATTGGTTCCTAGAGGAGCCACAGCCACAAACACAGAGTTGAACGAACTAGTATCATACCCACCAGCAACCGATATCCAGTTGTTATCAGCCGAGGAAGGCTTCGTAGCCCAAGTCTTACCCTTGTCTCTGGATACCATGACTCTGTTACCAGTGCCAGAACCACCAACGGCTACAAAGTTTTTATCACCGAAAGCTACAGAATTCCAGTTGTTATCCGCCGCGCTAACCTGTGAGTCCCAGCTAGAAAGAGCATAGTTGGGCTTTTTAGCTAGCCCAGCTGTTAGAGCCGCTGCTATTTCACCCAGCGTATCCATGCTTGAAGGGGCACCATTTATCAAAGCTGTGATAGCAGCTTGAACGAAGGCATGGTTGGCTATCTGCTGGGTACCACTACCAGGAGTCCCTGTTGGGGTTGTAGGGGTTCCAGTAAGAGCAGCATTGGTGAACATAGTAGCCTTGGATTCGTTGGTGACGTTACCTAAACCCACCTGTGCTTTAGTAACAGCGTGAGGGTTATTGGTAAGTGCTTCATGAGCATCAACTATTCCATCAGCATAGGCTTTAGCATTGTTTTCTGCCGCTGTAGCCTTGGTCTGAGCACCTGTAGGTGTTTCTGCTCCTATAGCCGCAGGTGTAGCAAGGGCTGTGATAGCCTGAGCTGTACGCTGTGGAGTCATGTAGGTAGCAGCATCAGAGCCAGCCTGTGCTTGAGCCTGTGATGCTACAGGGAAGTTAGATACACTTGACAGCCCCACCTGAGCCTTGGTTACTGAATGTGGATTGTCCGTACGGGCTTCATGAGCGTCTACAATGTCGTCAGCATATGCCTTAGCATCGGCTTCGGCTGTATCGGCTTTAGCTTGAGCCCCAGCAGTAGTTTCTTTAGCATTCCATGTGCCCTTCTCAGTGTCAGTAACAAGCCTGTTATTAGCATCTTGAGTTAGAGCACTAGCAGGACGTGTAGCAATATCTGCAAGGCTGCTAGTAGCCTTATTGATTTGTGCCCAGGTATAGTCGTTGGTGTTGGCTACTACGTTACCTGTACGCCCGAATACTGTTGGCACAGCATCCGTGTTGTCTACTTTCTGCCATGCGGAACCGTTACTGATGACCCAGTCCCCTACGTTGAAGTCCATAGTCAGGTGAGTTCCAGCCACAGATACTACATAGTACTGCCCTTTAGAAGCAGAAGCAGTAGGAAGGGTAGGGGTATTGGTAGAAGCATTCCATGTACCAATGTATTCCACCTGTCCTAAGATGGAGTCAGGCAAATAGGCTTCTGGTATCTTTATGCCGCTGTCCAGCGGAGCATACCCACCTGCTGCCCCTTTGTTGTCTGCGTCCTCTTTAGCATTCCAGTTGTCTTTATCAGTTTGTGTAACGTGCTTTACAGAGTCGCTTGTGTGAGCAGTAAGGTTAGTCTGTACAGCATCAGCCTTGGCTTGGGCACCTGCTGGAGTCTCCTTAGCATTCCATGTTGTACGCTCAGCAGCAGTAATGTGCTTGACATTGTCGCCGATATGGGCAGTGAGATTAGTCTGAACAGCGTCTGCCTTAGACTGAGCACCCTCAGGAGTTTCCTTAGCATCCCAAGTATCCTTGTCGTCCTGTGTGACGTGGATAACAGAATCCTCAGTGTGAGTATCTAGGTTGTCCTGAACTGCATCTGCTTTAGCCTGAGCACCTGTGGGTGTCTCCTTAGCATCCCAAGCGGTTTTTTCAGCATCGGTAACAAAGCGGTGAGTAGTGTCCTCAACCACCTCTGTTGCTGGGTGTGAATGGGTCAGGGCTACGACCACATCAGCTTCTACCCCATCAACCGTAGTGTGTAGGGTGAGAGTTCTGGTTGCAGCATCCCAACCGATACTGTCTACAGTGACGTTCTTAGCATTTTCCGATATGCCTTGAAGCTTGTCGAAGTCTTCCTTAGACATCAATCCATCTTCCAAGGAGCTAGCAACAATCTTATTAACCACATCAGACCAGTCGATTGTCTCAGAGCCGCCTACCATTACCCAATCATCTACACGGAATTGATAGATAAGATTGTCGTCAGTGGAAATGTGTAGCGATCCCTCTAATGGCTCAGAAGGCATAGCAGACATTGGCCCTACACTGACGTCTACTGTGTTGGTTAGAAGATAGTTGACCCTATCAATAACCCTAAACAGTGTATCGCTTTGGATAGATACTTGTTGACGTGACATCCCTTTCACCTACTTCTTTTTAGTGTTTTGTTGGCTCATAACGATCTTCTTAAGATCGTTTAGCTCCTTCTGCATATCCGCCATCTTCTGTTCATCTGGCGTACGGACATACACCACAGCCCTACTAGCTGGATCTACTAACCGTTCAGGCATACAAACTACCTCCCCTCATAAAAAGAAAGGTGCAGGGATTAACCCTACACCCTCATGATATTAATAAATCTTTTCGCCCTAGGAGTGTTCAAGATGTTAGAGGTTGATAGAACTATCCTACCTCTGAACTTAGTCGAGGTCGTCGTTGCCGTGTTAGTTGTAGGTGGAGTGGCAGTAGAAGCATCTGTATCTGCACCTGTATCAACTATCAGCAGGTCTGAAGGTATGGTGTTAAACACATACTTTAGGGCTGCTGATCCGGATGATGTACCACGATATATCTTGATTCCTGTAGCACCAGCAGGTATGAGCCCAGTCAGGTCTATAGTCACTTTACCAGAGTTACTACCTCCTGTTATAGTGGTATTAACCTGAACACCTGTTGTCTCACCCTCACTATTAATGGCTGTCACCACGTAATAGTAGGTAGCATTAGGTAGAGTACCACCTGTTGCCGCTGGAGTCAACTTAGGGTTGGTCAGTGCCGGACGTTGTACTACCAGTTCTGCTTCATGGAAGAAGCGAGAGTATCTTTGGTCTACTGGTTGAACAGACGTTTGTGGTACGGTGATCCAGGTTACACCGTTATCAGGGCTAAACTGTAGCTCGTATGATGTTCCCGTAGGAAGGTTCATGTCGATTACTTGCTTAACTCCGGAGTAAGGTGAAGCTAGATCAACGTTCTTGGTAATATACGACGCATTGGATTGTCTAGACATCGCATACACGAAGCTAGTTCCTCGCAGAATCGTCGGTGATACGTGGCTTCCAAGCTTAGCTTGGATAGTACTCTTCAGCCTGATGTTACTTGCTACAGCGTCCGTAGCAGTCTTCTCGAATGCTGTAAGAGGGTGCCAGAATCCATTACCATTGATTTGGTACTCCCATTCAATACGGGTCTGCTCTGGCACTAGCTGTTCTACGGCTAGAACGATTTCGGATACTGACGTAACCGGAATGTCCTCAAAGACCAGTACAGCGTCACCAGAAACACTTACCACGTTGATATTGAACTTCAAGTCTGCATCATTGTGTACGTTCCATGAGATGTTGTTAGACGAGCTGAACAGAACCCCGATGGTGTACGGTTGACGACCTATAACGGCATTGGACTGCACGTCACGCTCACCTAGCTTACCAATGAACACGTTGTAGTCAGTATCCTCCGTGATCAGGACGAAGCAGTAATCCTTGTTAGCTTCACAGAACACTGGAGTATCGAAGATGACCTTAGTAGCCACAGAAGCGTTGTTAGACAGAAGAACGTCCTGAGCATAGAAGGTTTTCTCCCCTACTACTCTTGTGGTAGGCAAGCCACCTTCTGACATTTCCCTAACCTGAAGGTTTATAGGCAGGGTGCCCTTGCTGTAGAAGAATACGTCAATCGAAGAGATTTGCGTATTCGTTTCAAAAGCGAAGGATTGTGCCAGTGGGTCAATACGGTTGATCGTATTGGACACTTGGTTTACAGTGAAACCCAGTTGAGCAGCTATTTGATCTATAATGCGTTGATCCCCGGATACTTCCGTAGACAAGGTCTGCATTTGTGACTTCAAGCTGTTGATATCCCCTTGTAGGGCTTGAGCTGTAGCGATACGCTGTGCCCGCTCAGAGGATAGTCCACTTTGCAGTGCAGCATACTCAGTTTCTAGGGCTTGAGTACGGGCAAACAGTGTGTTCTGAGCAGTCTGTATAGAGTTTACCCTAGTCTCAACGCTATTGGCTCTGTTCAGGGCTTGTGTAGCCAGGGCTAAGGCAGAGTTAGCGGAGTTCTCAGCTTGTTGACTGTTCTCTAAGGCAGCCTTAGACTGAGCTAGAGCCAGTTGAGCTTTCTGGTCAGCCGCAGAAGCTTTTAGTACAGCAATCTCAGCTTGTCTTAGTGCCTCAGTAGCTTTCGCGTCTGCTGCATTAGCAATACCGATTGCTACTTGAGCCATATACTGGGCTTCCAGAGCTATCAAGCGACCTCCATCCGTCTCACGTGCCAGCTCGTTTACCAATCCAGACATCTGACGTAGGCTTGCTTCAACAGCATCCATACGAGCCGTCAACTGCTGAGTACGCTGATCCAAGTTCGTGATAGCCTGTGCGTTCTCATTAGCCTTGTTGATGGCTTCCTGTACTGCATCGTATAGGATTTTGTTATTAGAGCCATAGATGTCTTGGAACGTCTGTACTGTGGATACTAGAGTCGTCTCCGATTGTACGAAGATTCTAGTGAAACCAGTAGAGGTAAACGGACGTTCAGCGTAGTTGCTATCGTTGTGCAAGGTAACCGTCTTAGTACCAGTCGTGGTATTAGCAGGTATCTGGAACGTACCTACAAAGCTGCCATCCGACTTGACCTTAACCGTTCCTTCCTTAACCCCAGCCTCAGTACCGCTAGCAGGTGTCAACGTCACAACCTTGTTATCAAACTTACAAGTAACGTCCTGACCTGGACTAAACTTAGCTCCATTGACCTGAACAGTGATCTGACGCATGAACGTAGATGCTTGTTCAAAAATCTTGGTAGGGTCACCAGTAAATGTCTTCTTGTCCTGCTGGGTCTGAACCAGTAGTCTCTGTACGTCAGATGTCCACCAGTTGTCTACGAACTTAGCAGGTATGGTGATCTGCTCATCGTCCGATATGGTTATCGGCAACTTAATAGTGGACTCATCAATCCAGTTGTCTACAGAAGGGTTCAGGGATATGGAGGACTCCGTGTTGAACACAGCGTATGGGTTGATGTTCATGGTGCTAGATGCAAACGGCTGTGATACAAGTGGGGTGTCTCCATATGGAGCCAAGTAGAACTTATCCTTCTGTATAACGTTAGACAGAGCCGTATTAAGGGCTAGGTTCTTCAACGTAGATTCCGCAGGTATCATGATCTCATTCGTGAATAGATTCATAGTGGTGTTGAAGGACGGATGTGTGATATCTGCCCTACCAAAGTCCAGGAATCCATCAGTGAGGATACCAGACAGGTTAGAAGGTGTTTCACCTATCTCTGCCTGTTTGTCCAAGTCAGTTACCGCCATGTTGTACTCCAGGTTATTAACCCGAGTAATTATATCTTGCACACCCTTCATAGTGATGCGGGTGTTCTCGATAGTAGTGATATTGGCTTGGCTGCTGTTGGGAGGTAACGCAAGATAGGCTAGCGGCAAGTTGTACAGAGTGGTCTCTGGAGCAACCTGTAATCCGAACCTATTTGGCTGACCTTGAACGGCATTGATGTTACCAGTCCGGTCGATATACAGCAGATCAGTACGAGCCAGATGCCATGTATACGTGATGTTATACGTGGTGTTATGGATAGGCTTAACCGACTCTGTAGTATTTAGGAATCGAACGTAGTGACGTCCGTTAGACGGATTCAGATACAGATCGAAGTCCTTAAACTGGATAAAGTGACGGTTGTACTTCCACACAACCTGATAGGAAGAACCTAGCGAAGGTTGATCAGAAGGTAACGCCGCTAGCGACCAGTCTACACCGTTGTCCATTAGTTGGTAGTCTACACCCTTACGGTATGTCTTGCCACCTACGAATGCACTAGTACCTGCGTTCCAGTCTCCACCTTGGTTAACCGCTACAATGTCGAATACAGGAGTCTTAGGTAGCTCATCAGTACCTCCTACGATACTACCACGGGTGATATACTGGACGATCTGAGCCTGACCTACTACTTCATCAACACTACGTACATACGCTGTGCTGATCAGATAGTCTGTTGTGTTTTGGTCGTATAACTTAGGCTCATCCTGTACAGTACGATATGCCTTGGACAGTGGAATCTTTACCACTGTAGGAGACGGTTTATTGATTTCATACCCGAGAACATAGCACTTACCCGCGCTTACAGTGGCATGCAGCGTTTCGCTATCGAAAGGAGCTACTGTTACAGCTAGCCCACGAACCTTGTAGTTTTCGCTCTCATCGAATGTACGTCTTGCAAGTACGTCTGTGATAACGTCAACCGCAGGGGGTTCAGTGTTTGTAGATACAAAGCCTTCCTTTAGCTTGTAGATAGTGAATGCTTCTGGGTCGCCTTTAACTACTACGATTACTTCCTTGAGCCTATCCGCACCCTTTTGACCAAAGTTACTGTAGGTTTGTGCTGGATCAGCAAGAGAGGGGTCTTCGTCAGCCGTTATGATAACTTGGCTAACTTTGACCCCAATCGCTTCTTCACCAGTACCAGTAATGGTTACTGTACTCTCTGGTACAGGATACACAATACCGTTTACGTAAACCTGCCCAGTTGTGATGGTAGCAACGGTCTTAGCTTCGTTAATACTAAGCTGACATCCAGACACGATGCTACCATTTTTCATCAACACGTCACCTAGACGTTTCATAAAGTCTAGGAACATAGACTGGAGTACGTTTGTCTCCCTACTTTGAGGTGCTCTCCCCGGATAGGCTAGGACTTTGGTATACCCCTTATTCGGATCGTAATCGTCATAATATGGGGGATTTGTCAGATTAACATCTGCCATTGTCTAGCACCTCCGAAGGAAAATTAGAATTCGATAACGAGAGACAGCTTTTCAGACTGGTCATCTTGGCGGTGAGTAACGCGACGGTTATCCACGATTTCCAATAGGCCAGTGTCATCCACGTCCGCAGGCAGTAGAACCAGTTGGTTAGAGGGAACAGAACCTTCTTTTACCAAGTTGGAGTATAGACCTACTTGACGGAAAGAGGACAGCGGCACTTCATTACCGATAAGGGTAGTGGAAACGTAAATCCAGCGTGCCTTTTCAGTCTCAGCATTGGGTTCGGTTACCTCGCGGTAGTAGTCGCCCATGTAGAAGATAGAGCCTTCCGCATCGGGTACTACGATTTTCTTTTCCATAACCTTCTTAAAGGCGATTACTTCCTCTATCTCCTGAAGGTTTACGTCCGGCGCTGGAGGTACGGACTCATCAGCCCACACCGTAGTTCTGCCTACCGCAAAGTACAAGTCGTCTCTGTGGAAGAACTCAAGCGCCCTACTTACGTGACCGTAAACTGTGCTTATAGCCATTGTTTATTCCTCCTTAAGGATTCGATATAATCTCGATCTGAGTGGCTCCGGTTACCCACGACTGCTGGGTAAGAGGTATATCACCTATTTCCGCTATTGTGGCTCCAGAACCTAGCTTGATATTAAAGCTATCATCATTATAATTTAGGAAGACTAGGATAGCTGCCTCATAAGTGGCTCTAATCTCTCCTGCTGGTATGAAACCAGTCCAGATGTCTAGCTCTCTTGCCGTCGGTATATACTGGTCGATTCCTACTTTCGCATACTTGTAGAACGATACAAGTATGTGCTCTACTGGCTCGTCTCCATAGGCTACAACTTCATCTGGCTCATAGAATAGCTCCTTGATGGTAGATACCACATAGGAGTTTCTATATCCATCTACGCCTAGGGCTTGAGAGAAGAATGCTAACTCTGCTACGGAATCCTGTTCAGAGGGCATGACTTGTATAGCCTTACGGTAGCGCTCAACCAGCATATGCTCTGTTATAGATGCCAGCTTGCTACTGGCTTGACTGCACACCACCAGATCATACATAGTATCAGCTAAAATGACACCCTTAGATGCAGACATGAAAGACTCTAATAAGGCGTCAGTTACAGCATCACCCATGAGCTGTTGGGCTTTACGATACCTCTCCAGCAGGACATGCTCTGCTACGGAGACCATCTTATTGTCAGCATTACCGAACATGGTTAGATCATACATGATGTCAGGCACTATAGCACCCTTGGATGCCGACATAAAGTACTCCATCAGGATGTCTGTATCAGCGTCCCCCATGAGTTGTGGGGCTGTTAGGTACATGAACAGGTCGTACAGAGTATCCGGAATCATGTGTACTTGATCAGCCTTAGGCAGGAAGAACTCCAAGACATTGTACACATAAGACAGGACTTCAGTAAACCCATCACTACCTAGAGCTGACCTATAGGAGTGTAGTATATACTCTTCAAATGGCTCCATCACAGCTTTGCTATTGTTAACCACTGGATTGAAAGTGAGGATGTTGTATTTGTCTACCAACATGCGGATTTGTGTAGCATCCATCCACGCCTGTTTCTCTAGCCAGTCCTTTGGTTTAATAGCACCTACGTATCCATCAAGACCTAGAGCCGTGTAATACATAGACAGGATGTAATCTTCCCTAGGAGTGATGTCAAACTTATACTTCTTGAGATATATATACAAGTCTCTGGCAATGATGTCCACTGGAACAAATAGGTACGTTGTGAAGAACGGAGTCGTGCCAACGTCCCCAAGCTCATTCTCATACCAGTTTCTGAGGTTTCTAACCCCAGAGTAGTATATCAGACCATTAGAGAACGGATGGAAGAAGCTATCCATACCCAGGGCTAGGGTATCCCTATTGATCATTGTGTCTTCCTTGATGATCTTCATACCTACCATATCCACTGGGGCTGCCACGCCACCCTCAGGTATCTCAGGTACCAATTGCACGTTGAACACTACCCTTAGACCCGCTGGTTTAATGGTCTGCAAGACCTGTTTAAGACCTGAGGTAGCACCATATGGAATGATGATGCTGATAACGTTCGTTCTATAAAACTGGCTGTCCGAGTACTTATACTCTGTGCTATAGGTATTCCCCAGCACAGAATACTTTATGATATGGGTGTAAGGCTCATAAACTTCCACTTGGTTTGGGTCTATCGTGATTCCATAGTAGGAAGACAGGTATGTCGCCACGGCTTGCTTGATAGCCGGAATAGTATTTTTAGGGGTTGATACCATGGATAGTATTCGACCCCTATACTCGTTATCCTGTTCATCTACTTCTCGGTATACGTTAAACCAGCTACCCCACTCGTCCAACCATTCACCACCAGCAGTAGAAATCTTGTACTGTAGTTCCAGGTCGTCTAAGTCAGATAGGGTTTTGTTTAACGAATCATCGATAGCACCAGCCACGGTGGACAGAGCCTTAGAAGGATTTCGTTTGAATATGCGGGACATATTTTTCAGTATCCTGATAGGCATCTTGCCACCTCCTTATTGGGCTGTTACATTTATGGTGCCCGCACGTATCAACTCGAAGTTGGATACACTGATATCCGCATTCAAGGAGATAATAGCATTCATGAGAGCATTGCGGTCTATGGTCATGATGAAAGTGATCAGGTCGGCTCTGGTAAGGCTCCTAGAAACTACGAAGTTGTTTAGGAATGTCGTTACCGAATCCTGCACAATCGACCTGTAAGTCTCCCTATCGAAACCAGCCCTCAGAGTAACCGTTATATTCACATTGACTGTACGCTTGGTAACTGGTAGAACCACTACCTCTGTTCCAGCAGGTCTGTAGTCGATAAGAGCCGTCAGTACAGAGCTCTTAAGGGGGGTAGGTAAGTTACCATTGGCATCATGCACGTATGCTTGAATCTCACCAATATTGTCACTTACATATGCCCCCTGAACACCTGGGACTTTAAGGCACCCGTATTGTATAGCACTCAGAGTACCACGAGCCAGTGTCTCAATGTACGTTGTGAAGCGCTTCTTATACTCTTCCTTGGTTTCCTCAGCCTTACCGTTTAGGAAGGCTTCCTCATTGTACACACTCTGTACAACAGCAAGTGGGGTCACCATTAGACGGATGCTGTTAGCTGGAACGTTACCTGATGTGCCGCTCTCCACGCACTTCACGTTAAGAATAGCTGACAGAGTACCTTCCTCACACAGGACTTCTTCTGTTACCTCAAAGTACACCAACACCCCACCAACTGGCATTGTAGACAACCTAAACCCCACTGGGATTATCAGTCTTTGGGATAGGTAGTTTTTGAACTCAAGAGTGACAGTTCCAGTAGATGATACGGCTGCTGCTGGGAAGAACCCGAAGCTGTTGGAGATAGAGTTTTCTACTGCATCCCCAAAGGCTCTACGCATCTTGAAATACATGGCTTCCAATTCAACTGCTACTGCCTCTAGCACTGTACGAAGTGCCGAACCTACCCTGAAGTTGTTAAGCTTAGGGTTGTTGAACATAACCCAGCTAGCCATTCCAGACAGTATCTCTTTGAATGTACGAATTTTTAAGCTCATGTATTATCCCTCCTTTG
>Ga0247819_10000949_pt1 | contig 16061 bp, 21 predicted proteins | sample 13C_Xylose_Day6_FD_193428 | JGI IMG/M metagenome (GOLD analysis project Ga0247819, IMG submission 193428) | Soil microbial communities from agricultural site in Penn Yan, New York, United States - 13C_Xylose_Day6 | ecosystem: Environmental > Terrestrial > Soil > Agricultural land | place: USA...
TCGGGACACCAGCCTGCTGGTTAACCAGGTGCTGCAACAAATCCTTAATTCTCCCCGCTAGCGAGGCACTGCATGGCACTCGGCAAAGTCAGCGTTAACAACCTCAATCTCAGCCAGGGCGCTGTGACAGCGGTTGAACGCTATTTCCTTTTCATCGGTGTCGGCGCCAAAAACGTCGGCTCGCTGATTCCTTTGAATACTGACAGCGATCTGGATGTGCAGCTCGGCATCCCGGTCAGCGATCTGAAAACCCAGATCACCGCTGCGCGCCTGAATGGCGGCGACCGCTGGGCCTGCCTGGCGGCTCCCGTCGCCGTTGATGGCGGATGGCAAGACGCACTGGAGAAGACCCAGCAGCAAGGCTATTCGGTTGAAGGCGTGGTGATCACGACCCCGGTCGAGGATGGCCCAGACCTGTCGGAGATGCACGACGCGGCCGTCGAGCTGAGTAACACCTTCGGTCGCCGTGTGTTTGTGATGGCCGCCACTGCCGGCATTGATCCGACGAAGACCTGGGCGGAATACCTGACCGCGCAAAAGGCGATCACGCTGAACCTGTCCGCGCCGCGTGTCCTGGTCGTGCCGCAGTTGCACGGCAACGATTTGGGTGTGCTGGCCGGTCGCCTGGCCAATGCCGCTACCAGTATCGCCGACAGCCCCATGCGTGTGGCCTCTGGTTCTTTGCTGGGCTTGGGTCCCGTGCCGTCCGACAAAGACGGCGTGCCCCTGCAGTCCGCGCTGCGTGCCGAGCTGGACAAGGCGCGTTTCTCGGTCAGCCAGACCTATCCGGACTACCCGGGCGTGTACTGGGGCGACGGCAACATGCTCGATGCACCAGGTAGCGATTTCCTGGTGATCGAGTACTTGCGCGTGACCGACAAGGCCGCTCGCCAGATCCGCCCGCTGCTGATCCGTCGCGTCGCCGATCGCCGTCTGAACAACTCCCCCAACAGTATGGCGGTGAACGTTAACGCCCTGATGGCGCCACTGCGCGCCATGGCGAAGTCCACCACCTTCGCTGGCCAGGTGTTCCCAGGCGAGATCGAGCACCCCAAGGACGGCGACATCGTTCTGTCCTGGACCAGCAAAACCAGCGTCGAGGCGTACATCAAGCTGCGCCCTCTCAACTGCCCGAAAGACCTGACCGCGAACATCGCGCTGGATCTTTCCACCGACGATACGGAGTAACCCCATGGCGGCAAAGATTGGCGGTAAGAACTTTGACGTGAACCTGGGCGATCTGCAGGTACACGTCGAGAGCTGCACCCTGGACATCACGGACAACACCGCCGTGGCGCAGACCAAGGGCGTGCCGAACGGGCATGTCGATGGGGATGTGGCCGCTGCCGGCGAAATCGAGTTGGACACCACCAACTTCAACCTACTGATCGAAGCGGCCAAAACCGCTGGCAGCTTTCGGGCACTGGACCCGTTCGACGTAGTGTTTTTCGCCAAGGCCGGCGATGAGGAACTGCGCATCGAGGCGTTCGGTTGCAAGTTGCGCCTGTCCAGCCTGCTGAGCATCGATCCCAAAGGTGCCGAGAAGAACAAGCACAAGATTCCGTACGACGTCACCAGTCCGGACTTCGTAAAGATCAATGGCGTGCCGTACCTGGACGCGGCTGAGATCGAGGGCCTGACCTGATGGTGTGCCCGTTCGACCGTGCCCAGGCGCTAGAACTGCGGCAGCGCGAGCAGGCCATTAAGGCCCAGCTGGCGCGCCAACGGCCGACCGGGCCGAGCCTGACCCATTGCTTGGATTGCGACAACGAGATTCCAGCTGCGCGCCAGGCGCTCGGCGGCATGACGCGGTGCGTGCCTTGCCAGTCCATTTTTGAAAGAGAGGTTCGGCGATGAGCACGAATCAGGTCGCGCAAGACACTGCCGTTGCCTTGGCCAAGGCTTCACCCGCTATTGGTGTGGCCGCCACTGGTGTAACCGGCGCCGTCGATTGGTCGGCGGTCGCCTACATGTTGACCGCGCTTTACATGGTGCTGCAGATCCTTCTGCTGGTCCCCAAGTACCGCCAGATGCTGCGCGACTGGAAGGTCAAGCTGTGAGCCTGCGTATCAAGATCGCCACCGGTGCGATTGCGCTGGCCAGCGCCACGTTAATGGCTTTCCTGGGCACCTGGGAAGGCGACGGACAGAACATCGTCTATCCCGACAAGCTGGCCGGTGGTCTGCCGACGGTCTGCAAGGGCATCACCCGTTACACCAGCCCTTCGCCGGTGATTGTTGGCGATTACTGGTCCGACGCTCGCTGCACCGAGGTCGAAGGCCTGGTGGTCCGCAAGGGCCAGCTGCAGCTCGCTGACTGCCTGAGCAATGAGGCGATCGTCCAGAACACCTTCGACGCTCTGAGCAGTCACGCGCACAACGTCGGCACCGCTAATACCTGTGCCAGTCGTGCTGTGGGCCTGATCAATGTGGGACGCATCGCCGAAGGCTGCAAGGCCTTGGCTTGGGCGCCTGACGGCAGAACCCCGGTCTGGTCGTACGTTACCAATGCCCAGGGCAAAAAAGTGTTTGTTCCTGGGCTGCACAACCGGCGCCGCGCCGAAGCGGGGCTGTGCGCCAAATGACCATCAGCCCTTTGCAGTTGCTGCTTCGTACCTTGCTCGTCGGCCTGGTGCTCTGGACCGCTTTCGACTGGGCCCTGGATCAGCGCGATGACGCGATCCGTGAACGCGACAGCGCCGTGAGCGAGCGGGACCACCTGCGTGAGGCCGCGCGCATCAGCGGCGAAATGCTCGCGGCCCGCGACCTGATTGACCAACAACGCACCCGGGAACTGAACGATGAACAGAACAAGAACCTTGCTCTGCGCCTTGCTGTTGATGGCGGCCATCAGCGGCTGCCAGTCCGCGCCACCTGCGCCGTACCCGTCGTGCCCTCCACCACCCGCGCCGGCGGTGTGGCTGATGCAGGCACCGCCGAACTCGCAGCAGACGCTCGACCGGATTATTTCACCCTCCGAGATCAGCTCGCCCTGAGCAAGCAAATGATTCTCGGCCTGCAGGACCACATACGCCTGGTGATTCAACGATCGCCGGCGGCAACCCCACACCCTCAAACGGATGCACCCCAATGACTGACGTAAACCGCGATATCACCCTGGAAATCGGCGACTCGGAATTTCTGTTCCACCTGACGCCGGCGGACGTGACGAAGTACTTCAACTCGACCACGCAGAACAACAAGGTCGCGCCGGCCAGCAACCTGCTGATGGGCACCGTCCAGCAGGAACAAAAAGCCGCGCTCAAAACACTGCTGGCCAACCCGGTGCAAACCATGACCATCGCCGGCGCGCTCCTGGAGGAGTACGCCCCGAACGTTGACGTCATCGTAAAAAAGTCCTCGGGCACGCTGAAAGCCTGAAGGAAGACGGCTTAGGGCAGCTGCTTGCCCTGGCCAATCGCTGGTTACCTGGTGCGGAGCCCTCAATCGAAAACATGGGCACCGCCAAGTGGCTGGAAGACGAACACTGGCGCCGGATGGAGATCGCTGTTGCCAACGGCATCGCCTACGCGCTGAACGGATAGGACACCCATGGCTGATCGCGCTGCCCGCTTGGCTTTCATTCTCAGTCTGACCGACAAGGTCAGCGCCCCGTTGGGGAAGGTGAAAACCAGCTTCTCGGACCTGGCAAACCAGGGCCAGCAGAACATCATCAAGGTAGGCGCAGGCCTTGCCGGGATGGTGGGTGCCGGCGTTGCCATCACTGAATCGCTGGAGCCGGCGCTTGAGATGAATCGGGCGCTGGGTGAGGTCCGATCGCTGGGCATCGCGGAAGACGCGCTGACCTCGCTCAATCAGAAGGCGCTGGAGTTTTCCGTCGACTATGCCGCCAGTGCTCAGGATTTTGTCGCGTCGGCGGCGACCGTCGAAGGCGCGATCAAAGGGTTGAGTGCCAGTCAGCTGACCTCGATCACCAACACCAGCAACATCTTGGCCAAGGCCACCAAGAGTGACGCGGAAACCATGAGTGCCTATGTCGGCACCATGTACAACCTGTTCAAGGGCCAGGCCGATGCCATGGGCCGAACTGAATGGGCTGAAAAGCTTGGTGGCCAGACGGCGCTGGCGGTGAAGCTGTTCCGCACCGATGGTGCCCAGTTGAAGGATGCCTTCAAGGAAGTCGGGGCGATCGCCACCAGCTTTGGCGTCGACCTGTCCGAACAGTTCGCGGTGATCGGTAGCCTCAGCAGCACCATGGAAGGCGGTGACGCCGGTGGCCGGTACAAAGCGTTCTTCGAAAACGCCGGCGCCGGTGCCGAAAAACTGGGCGTCAAGCTGACGGACGGGCAGGGCAAGATGCTGCCGATCCTTCAAGTCCTGGACACGCTCCAGGGCAAGCTGGGCGATTTGAACAGCGCATCGGCCAGTGCAAAGTTGCTGGATGCGTTCGGTGGTGAAGGCGCCCAGGTCATAGGCGCGCTGGCCAAGGACACCGACCGGTTGAAAAACGGTCTGGATCAGTTGGGCAAAGTCCGCGGGCTGGAGAGCGCTGAGCAGATGGCGAAAGCCATGGTGGATCCGTGGCAGCAGTTCGGCGCCGCCGTGCAGGCGTTGCGCATCGCTTTCGGCCAATCGTTGATCCCGCTGCTGACGCCGCTAATGGATCGCCTGGTGGGCATCGCTTCGACGCTGACACGCTGGACGCAACTGTTCCCCAACATCACCCGGGCCATCGGCATCGTGGTCCTGGTCATTCTCGGACTCGCCGGCGCGATGGCCACGCTGACCGCCGTCGTCGGTTTGAGCAAGCTGGTGTGGTTGGCTCTGGTAACGATCTGGAAGGTGCTGACCTGGACGGGTTTCCGCAGCATCGCGATGTTCTTGGTGCACACCGTATTGATCAGCGCCTTTGTGGTTGGCCTGGTCGGCATGTACACCTGGATGGGCATTGTTCGGGGCGCAATGCTGCTCTGGCAGGGTGCCATTTGGCTGGTCAACGCGGCGCTGGCCGCTAACCCGGTGTTGCTGATCGTTATTGGCATCGTTGCCTTGGTCGCGGCGGTCGTTGCTGCAGTCGTTTACTGGGACCAATGGACCTCGGCGCTGATGAACACCGCCGCGTTCAAGTGGGTGTCCGAGCAACTGCAGGCACTGTCGGATTGGTTCGGCTCCATGGGCGGCTGGTCGGGTATGGCCAGCGCTGCGTGGGACGGCATCGTGGCGATCTTCACCGACGCCATCAGTAGCTTGGTCGAGCTGCTGAACAAGATTCCCGGCGTGAACATCGAGGCGTCGTTCGGCAGCCTGCCCAAGGTGCCGCAATTGCCTGGCATGTCGGTCCCGGTGGATCCGCAAACGCAGGAAAAACTGCGCTCCAGCACCGGCAGCATTTCCCCATCTGGGCCTACCGCCGTGCCGCAGGGCGGCTTCCTGCGCACCATCCAGAACAACAACAGCCAGACGCAAAACCAAGGCGTCCACGTCGAAAACCTGAACCTGACCAACAGCAAACCGATGAACCAGCTTGAGCTGGAAAACATGATCGGCATGGCGGTACCGGGATGAGTGAGTACGTGGATCTGTTGATCGTCGGCAATGACTTCGCTCTGGACGCGAGCCGCCAGCCGGTACCGGTCGAGGACCGGGCCTGCATCGCCCAGGACATCGCACACATGATCCGTGAAAGCGGGCTGCTGGTGACCCTGGTGGCCGAGCGTAACCGCCTGAAGCAACGCGACTGCATCCAGCAGCTGGAGCTGCTGGTGGAAGACGACGTGCGCCTGGTACCCGGTACCGCCCAGATCACCCAGCTGGAGCCAGGCCAGTACCTGGTCACGGCCAAAACCATCAAATTCGGCGATATCGAGGTAACCCTTTGAGTGACGTTGATTTCAAACAGGCGCTGGCCGACGCCGGCATTCCCACCACCGAGGCCGCGTTGCGCCAAGCGTGGGAGGCCGAAGTAACCGCCCAAGGCAGCAAGCTGGCCAACACCAGCAGCTATTCGCCGTTCTGGCGTGTGGTCACCGCGCTGGTGACCAAACCGGTGCTGTGGCTGCTGGCCTTTGTCAGCGACACCGTGCTCCCGAACTTTTTTGTGAAGACGGCGACCGGCACCTGGTTGGAAATGCTGGCCTGGGCGGTCAACGTCACCCGCAAAAGCGCGGTGAAATCCAAGGGCACCATTCTGTTTACCCGGGCGGCGTCGGGTGGTGCGCTGCAGGTGCCGATCGGCACCCTGGTGCAATCCAGCTCGATCAACGGCCACGTCTACCAGTTGGTGACCACAGCGGTCGGCAACTTCACCGATGGACTGCTGCAACTGCAGATTCCTGTGGAGGCGGTCGAGGAGGGCAGTGGATTTAACCTGGCCCCGGGTTACTACGGTGTCTTGCCGGTTCCGGTACCGGGCATTGCATCCGTCACCAATACCGACGACTGGCTGTCGTCACCAGGTGCGGACCAGGAGCTGGACGACGACCTGCGCCTGCGCGTGCGCAACCAGTTTTCGGCGGTCAACCAGTGGCACACCGACGCGGTCTATCGCGCCCTGATCGCCGCGTTTCCCGGCGTGCAGCCTGATGGCGTGTACTTCGAACACGACGCGCCCCGTGGCCCGGGCAGTGCAAACGCCTTTGTCCTGTTCGAGGCCGGCGTACCCGCCGCCGAGTACCTGGTGCAGATCAACTCCAGGATTCGCGACGAAGGCAACCACGGCCATGGTGATGACCTGTTGGTGATGGTTATGCCCGAAACCCTGGCCAATATTGCCGTGGACATCTGGCCGCGATCGACGCTGACCGAGGTGCAACGCACCGCGCTTAAGGCCGACGTCGAGCTGTTCATTCGGGCGGCATTCCGTGAAAGCAGCGCCAAGGACTATCAGCCGACGCTGACCTTCCCGCAGTCGCGGTTTTCGTTCAGCCGCCTGGGCGAAGAGCTGCACCGGCAATTTGCCGGCCTTGAATCGCTGCACTTCACCAACACCGACATCTTGTCCGAGTTGAGCATTCCCCGGATCCAGTCGCTGCAGGTGACTCCCCATGATTAAGCTCGAATTGCCCTTCTGGCTCGACGGCGCGGAGCCGACGAAGCTCAAGGCGGCGGCGCAGTCCTGGTGGGAGACGGTGGAAGGCTGGATGCGATGGCCGCTGCTGCAGATGGACGCCGAGACCTGCCACCTGACCGTGCTCGATCTGCTGGCCTGGCAGCGCGATATCACCCGGTTCAAGGGCGAACCCGAGGCGCTTTACCGCCTGCGCGTGAAATACGCCTTTATCAACGCGGTGGACGCCGGCAGCACCGCCGGCATGAAACGCATCCTGCAACGCCTCGGCGTCGGATACGTCGAGATCGAGGAGCGTATGCCCGATCGGGACTGGGATGTGGTGCTGCTGCGTTTCTCCGATACCCAGTTGTCGCAAAACCCCGAGCTGTTGCGGGTGCTGATCCAACAGTACGGCCGCACCTGCCGCCGCTATGACTTCGTGACCATTACACCGGTGCCTTTTGGCATCGCTTTGGTCGACTTCAACGACGACCAGCAAACGCTGGTTGCCAGCCTTTAGGAGCCCCCATGGGAGCCAGCATTACCTTTGCGGGTGAAAGCCTGATCGCACAGAAACATGCCGCCAACCAGGGGCTTGATGTGGCGCGGTTCATTTTTGCCAACGTGCCCGGGCTCGATCCAAGCGGGCCGGTTGACCGCGCCGCGCCGAAACCTGCAGCAGGGCAGATCGTCCACGTCTATGACATCCCGGACGGCAACGCCGGTTATGTGAACCCTAACCAGGTCGTATACAGCTCGCAGATCGGCTCGGATGTCGGTGACTGGGATTTCAACTGGATCGGCCTGGAAACGGCCGAGGGCGTGTTGTTTGCCGTGGCCTACGTGCCGTTGCAAATCAAGCGCCGCAACATTCCGCCGCTGCAGGTCGGCAACAACCTGACGCGCAACTTCCTGGTGGCCTTCGATGGCGCCCAGGCGCTGACCGGTATCACCATTGATGCCAGCACCTGGCAGCATGACTTCACCGTGCGCCTGGCCGGCATCGATGAGCGCGAGCGCTTGAGCAACCGCGACATCTTTGGCCGTGCGTGTTTCTTCGGCAATTCGCTGCAACTGGAGAAGGTCAGCGGCGTCTACCAACTCAAGCCAGGCTCGGCCTACGTCGAAGGCATTCGCCTAGTGCGATCGGCTGCCCTGGTGGTGGTCCCGCCGGCACTGCCGACCACAGCCTGGCTGGATGTCGCGCTGCAGCGCGAGTTGAGTGATGTGGTGGCCAGCTGGCAAGTGGTGTTTGCGGCTGATCGCCCCGACTACACCGACAGCGTTGGCGTGCGTCATTACTGCGTGCCGATTGCCGACCTGCCGAACTCCAACACCGTGACTGATCGACGCCCGGTCGAGGCCATCAATGGCCCGTTGATCACGCACTTTGCTGCGCGTGTTGGTGACTACGAGCAGTTGCGTGCGCGAGCGACGACCAAGGGTGACGTCGGGCTGAGTGAGTTGCCGAACGCCAAAAGCGACAGCGTCCTGCTCGATGACAGCGAGATCCTGGCGACGTCCAAGGCCGTGGGCAAACTGTGGAAGTCCATCTGCGTCCAGACGTCCAGTTTTGCCGGCAACAAACTACTGACCGCTGCCGAGCGTGGCCTTGTCCTGGTCGATGCCACTGTAGCGAATTACACGATCACGTTGCCGGCGTCGAACGCTGCCCTGGGCGTCATTGATTTCATCGTGCGCCGCACCGATAACACCGGCAATCGCTTGGTGGTCCAGGCAACCGGCGCTGACAAAATCAAATTCCACGCGCACCTGAACCCGGCGGGTTATCCGTTCTTCGTGCTGATGGGCGCGGGTGACTGGTGGCACCTACGCAGTGACGGCCAGGGCAACTGGTGGCCGATCGGACGCCTCGACACCACACCGCTGGGTCGTCCTGTATTCGAAACCACGAGCATCTTCCACCCCGGGGGCCATGGTCCGCTGAGCGGCGCGATTTACTTGCGTGCGGAGTGGCCTTGGTTATGGGACCACGCCCAACAGTCGGGAATGCTGACGGATGAGGCGGCGCGTGCGGGCATGGAGGGCGGATGGACCCGGGGCGACGGTGCGCTGACCTTCAAAGGTCCAGAAGGCCGCGGTGAGTTTCTGCGGGTGCTCGATGCCGGTCGCAACGTCGATCTGAACCGTGTCGCAGGTAGTAGTCAGCTCGACGCCATGCAGCGAATCACGGGGCAAGTGGGTGACTTTTTGAACATCAAAAGCTTTGGTGATGGAGCGTTCTACACCGTCCCGTCCGGGCAGGGGGGCTATGCCACCAACTCGGGCGACTTCAACCGGGCGGTGTTCGATTCCGCCCGTGTCACGCGAACTGCGGGCGAAACCCGGGCGCGCAACATTGCCTATCCCGGCCGAATCAAACTGATCTGAGGCAGTCATGAGTATCTATCTAATCGATGCGCTGGGGATCCTTTCCGGCCCTGTTGAAGCGCAGGAAATTCCAGGGCTGGGCAAACAACTGCCGAGTAACGCGGTGACTCTCACCGAACCGATTCCGGCCCCTCAGTCCGGGTGCGTTTGGGTACTGGGTGCCGATGGCCCGTGCCAGATGGAAGACCATCGGGGTGAGGTGTACCGCACTGATTCCGGAGCGGTAGAGCAGTTCGACCAGCTCGGTCCGCTGCCACCTGAACTCACCTCAGTCCCTCGGCCATCGTTTGCGCATGTCTGGGCCAATGGCAGTTGGGTAAAGGCTCCCGCCGTTGTGCATGGTCAGCAGGTCACCCTCATCAACAACGCTTGCTCGGCGCAAATCACCAGCGGCTTCTGGTCCTCAGTTCTGGGCGCGCCACACCAATACAGTAGCGAGCTCGACGATCAGTTGAACCTCATCGGGGTAGTCCAACGCGGCGAAGATAGCCCGTACCCCTGCAGCGATCAGCAGGGTTTGAAAGCATTCTTGCCGCACACGGCGGTGCAGATCCGCCAGGTGGGTAACGACTTCACGTTGTTCAAACTGCAACTGCTGCAGAAAGCCCATCGATTGAAACAGCAGCTCGATCAGGCGTTGAATGACGGCGATGTGGCCGCACTCGAGGCGGTGACCTGGGAGGAACTGCCATCGTGAACTGGGCACCGGTGAAGATGCGCTGGCCCGAGCAGGCTACGCAGTGGATGGGTCAGATGAGCGAAGCCAAGGATCTGGCCGGGGCAAACCTGCTCAGCACCGCCCAACGCTTGAGCAGCCTTGATGGGCTGGCCACCACCGATCCGAGCCCGATCGGCGGCATCGTCAAGGACGTCGTTGCGAACGGGCGCGCCTCGCTCGATGCGCAGTTCAGCGAAGCCCCGAAATGTATCGTCGTCACGCCGTTTCAAAGTGGCGTCGGCCAGGGCACTGGCTACCAGCGTTTCTTGTCGGCCCCCGGCGTACTGCAGCGCCTGGCCGAAAAGCTCGACGACAGTACCGACGCGGCTCGGCCGGCTGGCGAGCAATACGCCCTGGTGCTGCTGTTCCTGGGTACCAATTTCGATCTGTTGGCCAGCGTGTTGTCGAAGTTCAACGCCTTGCTGCCGATCGCGGATCTGCAGCGCGCCGAACGCCGAGCGCGCAACCTGGTCCAGCTTGAGGCGGAAAAGTGGCAGATCCCAACCAGCGGCATGCAGCCGACGTGGTCTGAGCTACCGCTGCAGAGTTGCACCGTCGTCAAGACGGCCACTCAATCGTTCAATGGCCAGCTGGCCATGATGGAAGGCTATGCGGCTGACAGTTCGCCGCTGGGCGACTTGGCCGATCTTGCCCAGCGTAAGGCCCAGCAGTCACTCGACCAGGATGAAAAACTGTCGGCGCTCAAGGCGCTGCTTTCCGGCGGCACTGATGAGCCGACCATGCAGGCCCGATTGATTGGCCCAGGTGACACCAGTGAGCTGCGCAAGCAGCTGCTCGAGGGCGACGACGCACCTGGTCATGAATGGGTGCAGTCGGCCGGGGTGATACTGGTCGGCTCGCTCCAAGGCCTGAGTTTCGTACGCGAACTGGTGGGCCTATGACGCTATTGCTCGATGGTGAACAGATCATCGGTCACCGCATGAAGGTCACCGCCAATCTGAAAATCGACAGCGACGATATGTCAGGGCAGACCAGCAGCACCGACAAGTCGCACAAGGGCTTCAAACCGAAGACGCTGACCGTGGCGATGATGATTCGCTACAAGGACAGCGCTCAGTTGCGCACGCTGATGCGCCTGGCCGAGGGTACTGGCGGCGGTGGCCAGTTGCGAACCTATCGGATCGTCAATGACACCGCCGAGGCCTTCGGCATTCGCCAGGTGCAGTTTTCCGACGGCGTCAGCGCCCGGGAAGACGACACCCTGTCGCAATGGATCATCCAGTTCACCTTGTCCGAGAAGCTGTCGAACCCTGAGAAGGTTGAGAGCCGACGCGCCGCCAGCGGCGTCAATGCGCAGTCTGCCCCGGGCGATGGTGTGGCCGGCACCGGTGCCGGCGCGGGCGGGTCAGGAAGCGGTCCAGAACTGACCGGCTTCGAAGCCGTATTGAAGAAGGTTGACAACTACATAGGCGGCACCTCATGAGTCTGAAGCTGCACAAGGTACTGACGATCAGCGGTGTGGTGCACCAGCTTGTGAAGGATGAAGTTCGCCTGGATTTGAAAAGCCCAGGGCGAGCGATGTTCACGATTCAGTCCAGCGCGCCCGTCAAAGGACTGGTGACGCTCGACATTGGGTACAACGAAGGCGCCTTACAGCGCCATTTCATTGGGTTCGTGGAGCGCAGCACCGTGGCCAACAGCGTGCAACAGGTCGTGCTGTGTCGCGAGCTGGCCGCAGTGCTGGCCAAGCCGCTGCCGTTAAACCTGCGCCATGTGGATCTGCGCGTTGTCCTGGGCGAGATCAGCGACAAAACCGGCTTGCGCTTTCGCGTTCCGGATCAGGCTTACACCAAGGTCAAGGCGCCGTTTTTCTACAGCCTGGCCGCTGGTTACCAGGCCATGGACAGCATGGCGCGGGTGTTCGGCATTCCGGACTTTATCTGGCAGCAGCAAGGTGACGGCGAGGTTTTCGTGGGCAGTTGGGCCGACAGCTTCTTTGGCGCCCGGGCTCCGCTGCAGCTGCCGGTCGAGTTGTTCGACGGCTATCAGGGCAACCAGAGCGCGACGATTTCAGCGCTGCCCGGGCTGCGACCAGGTGCAACTATCAACCAGGGCGAGCGAATCACCAGCGTGACGCTTGCCGGCACTCAGATGGGGATCAAATGGACGACGCAATAAAGCGCAGTGTCGAGCGGCAGTTTCCAGAATTGACTGGTGGCTATCACTTGCCACGGTTTGCGCGGGTGGTAGGGATCGCCGATGCGCCCACCGGCGCCGGGATCTGTGACGACTACCGCCCGCGCTACGCGGTCGACATTGAAGTGCTGTTGCCGAGTGGCGAAGCGGATCCGGATATGCCAGCGCTACACGGCGTTCCGCTTCCGATCCCAACTGGCGGCGAGGAAATGGGCGTCTATGGCTTCCCCGAGGAAGGCACCCGCGTGGTCGTGTGCTTTGCCTACGGCCTGCCGAGCAGTCCCTACATTCAGACGATCCTCCCGCACGGCCTGAGCCTGCCGAAGGTGCCGAAGGGGGACCAGGTGTGGCAACACAGTGACGCCGTGCAGCAGCGCGTCGACGCGGACGGTAACTGGACCCGACAGACCGACGGCAAGATTCGGGATCAGGCGATCGAGCGCGAGGTTGAGGCACACGCCAACCAGGAGCGGTACCGGAGCCACGTCCAGCAGGTTGAGCACCATTCGACGGAAACGGTTGGAGGGGTCAAGAAGATCGAGGCATTGGGCGCGCTCAAGCTTAATTCCGCCGGCACCGCGACAGTCGCGGCTCTGGACGATCTACATCAGGCGACTGGTCGGGACTTCAACCTGGTCGTGGGCCAGAAGCACAATGCCGCGGTGGGTGGCGACATGCAGGAGAAGATCCAGGGTTTGCGCAAAAGCGTGGCCGGGATCAGCCAGCAGTTGCAGGCGCCGAAGAACTGGATCGGCTCCGGAACAGTGAACCTGTTTCAGGTAGTGTGCGACGTTCTCGATCTGCTGCAGCAGATGAACACCCAACTGGCGGCTCACACGCACGTACCAGGGCCAGCGCCGAGTCCAGTCGATGCGGCGGCATTCACTGCTAAGGCCACACAGAGCGGATTATTGAATGTTAAGCTCAAATCGATCACTCTTTGAATCAGGAGCTTCAACTGTTCGCTTAATGTATGTTAAGGATAAGAGATATGAAATTTACAGGTATAGGGCGCGTTCATCCAGAGAGGGTATCTCTTTATATAAATCATATTGAGCTTCCTTCTAAACATGGGCGCATTACCTTTTTTTGTGCGGCATCTCAAGTTAATATAACGCTCGATCATGCGGATGTTCATGACTGGCTCTCTGCGCACGCCACTATGGAACATATTGCTCAGGTTTATGTAAATGCAATGGGGTTTGCACTTGGGTGCGGCTACAGGGTTGAGATTACCCAAGTAACTGATGAGAATGGCAATATATACGTTATAGGTGTGCAACGGGACGAATTGAGCTTTGAGAGGGTGGAGCAACAGGCAATAGCAGCACTTACAGCGGAAATTGCACGTGATGATTTGCATTTTTGTCTTGCAGTACAAGACTATACAAACGCCCTGGTCGACTATTTAGATTGTGCGAGTCTATGCTATCGGGCGATTGAAAGTATCTCAAAGGCGATAGGCAAATCAAAAAATGACAATGCAAACTGGAACACAATGCACGCTGCGCTTGGCACTAATAGAAAAACAATAGATAGTACAATTACGGAATATGCAGCTACAGCGAGACATGGGAACTGGAATGAGTACAAGTCGATCTCGCATGATCAGAGGATCGAAATTTTAAAGCTAACCAAAAGCGTTCTTTTCACCTATATGAACTACTCAAAGTCCTTGGTCGTTATCTAGTGATTGTTTAAGTTTAATTGGTTTTCAAGCTGTTATGGTTTGTTCAAGGAGATTAAGGATAGGTATGTCGATATGATATTGCTTGTTATATTTTAGAGAATGGCTTGGCGACGGTTTTGTATTTGATTTCAAATGTTGCTAGGATTAGTTTTTGAGCTAGCCTCGCAATTTTATCTTCCGAATACATAGCCGGTAACTGCGATTTCATACTTTACATCTGGATGTCCGAGGCTGATGTATAAAGTTTGGCTTTCTTCTAGGTGTACTTCAACCTCGCCGGCCTCTCCAGAGACATTTTTATTGTAGTTACCATCTGCAAAAGGGGATACCTTTAGTTGTAGTGGTATTCGTGTGTCTGTCGAACTCAATTTAAAGGAAAGTACTGCTGTCATAGGAAGCATTGGAGGAACGGCATTTGTAACTACTTTAAGGAATGGTCCCCACTCGGGTTCGACTCGTACAGAGGCTTGTTTCGCGGCATGTTGAGTCGCTTTGATTGTTTCCCATACCCCATTTCCAGATAGTTGACTACCAACAAATCCTGTTATAAGCGCAACAAGACCAAAAATCGCCGAGATTAGGCCACACCAAAACGCTACAACCACCAGCCGATCACCAAGACCCATCGCCAATACCACTTCCATGAATTGCTGCCCGTAGAAACCACTGTCCCCTACTATAACTGAAAAGAGTTTCGTTACTCTAATCGGCACCACCAAGACTGTGCATAGGCGCACCCGTCGATGTACTCGATGCCGCTTAGGACGAAACCTGTGACCGCCATCCCAGCCAAGGTTGCGTCCAGTAGCCTTGGCAAAGGTTCGGGGTCACGTGGCAGTCCCACTTCCAGACGAGCAACATTGGCACTTCGACCGAGCTCAAGACTGTTTTCAGAGTTAACCATCACATTTGCCCTTATCGTCGGATAGCGTCGCCGCTCTTGTGGAGTGAGGGCTACGCCTTGCCGCCGCATCGGGGTGACTAGCATATGCATAAGATAGCCCCCTCAGCTACTCGGCGTTGTGGTGATCAAGCAGTGCTTCCACCGCATATGCTAGTGCACCGTCAGCCTGTTCTAAGAGATCACTGAGATCGTCCCGATCGTTCAACTGTGCTCGATGCAGGGCATGAGCTTGAGTAAGTAGAGTTTTGTGGTGAACGCCAGGGTGTTCGAGCAATGCGCCTTCATCTCGCAGCAGTGTTTTCCACTGCGCAATCGTCCTGGCTCTAGCACCTGACGATGCCAAATGCTCTGTGTTCATCGTTCATTCCTCATTCAATTTAAGTGCTGTATGTATAAACAGTATATCCGTTAAGGTCGTCAGGCAACGGCGGACCGATGAAACGTAGCGCGTAGCGCGCGGGGAGCGACGGCTGATTCTGGCGAAAACTGCCAAGTGAAGAAAAAATCATCTGAAAAAGCACTTATCCCCCTCCCGCCGACGGGCTTTACGTCCCTTTTTTGTGCAAAGGCGGGGTGGGGTGCAAACGGTGGCTCCACCCAGGCCCGCTGCGGGGTCTGTGGGCTATCTCGCAATTGCACGGAGTGCAAGGTTTTGCGAAGAAGTGCAGCGGCCTTGCACTGCGTTATTTGACGGCGGCAAATTGGTCAGGGGAGTGAGACGCCCGGTCTACAGGGGCTACTCTTGCGAAAACCAGCTGCAGACGGAGTTTTCGTTTTCGGAACCGTTCGCACCAGGTGTGAATTAGTCACTGTCCAACCCAATGGAAAAACCGCTGTGAGGCCCAGCCCATGCGGCTTTCCGGTGATCTGCAGCATTGCACAGCATCACCACGAATTACGTGGCTGTTAGTGCCGATTTAGAGCGCGCGAAAAAAACACAAAAACAGATGGTGTATAGCCATTTTTCAGACGTGGGGCGGGAAAAGGGTAATTTTAGTAAGCAAGGGGTAAAAACGGGCTGGAGTCCTTATATATCGTGGCTTTCGCCTATTACCTCAGAGGGTAATTTCAGGTAAGGGGAGGGGTAATATTTTGTTCAAGGTCCCATTTCACTGGGTTTGGTAGCGGATTGGCATTACTTGCACTGAAAGTAATTTTATAACCATCTACTTACCTTATTATTACCTCTATAA
>Ga0247819_10000951_pt1 | contig 16025 bp, 14 predicted proteins | sample 13C_Xylose_Day6_FD_193428 | JGI IMG/M metagenome (GOLD analysis project Ga0247819, IMG submission 193428) | Soil microbial communities from agricultural site in Penn Yan, New York, United States - 13C_Xylose_Day6 | ecosystem: Environmental > Terrestrial > Soil > Agricultural land | place: USA...
CAGCGGGTCCAGACGGATATCCTCGGGGCGCAGGCTGGCCCAGCGATCATGCGGACCCGCGCCGACGAAATCGGCGGGAACCACGTTCGAGGAGCCGACGAAATCCGCGACAAAGCGGCTGTTCGGGCGGCGATAGATGTCCTCGGCGGTGCCGACCTGCTGCATCTTGCCATTGGCAAAGACGGCAACGCGGTCGGCCATGGACAGGGCCTCATCCTGATCATGGGTGACGAAGACGAAGGTCAGGCCAAGCGCGCGCTGAAGGCTGCGCAGTTCTTCCTGCATCTGCTCGCGCAGCTTCAGGTCCAGCGCGCCAAGCGGTTCGTCCAGCAGCAGGACCTTGGGCTTGTTGACCAGCGCCCGGGCCAAGGCCACGCGCTGACGCTGGCCGCCCGACAACTCGCCAGCGCGGCGGTCGCCGAACCCGGCCAGTTCCACCATGGCCAAGGCGTCCTCGGCGGCCTTGTGGCGTTCGGGTTTTCCCGCGCCCTTGACCCGCAGACCGAAGGCCACGTTGTCGCGCACATTCATATGCGGAAACAGCGCGTAGCTTTGGAAAACGGTGTTCACGTTGCGGCGATAGGGCGGCACGCCCGCAGCCTGTTCGCCGTAAATCTTGATGTCGCCCGCCGTCGGTTGCTCGAACCCGGCGATCAGCCGCAGGCAGGTGGTTTTGCCCGAGCCGGACGGCCCCAGCATGGCGAAGAACTCGCCGTCGCGGATGTCCAGATCGACGCCATCCACGGCGCGGACCGATCCGAAATAGCGCGACACGCCGCGAAAACTCACAGCTTCTGTCATACTCGTATTCCTGAAGAAGGGGGTCCGGGCACGCGTGGCCCGGACCGGATGGTATCAGCTGCCCATGACGGCAATGTAGTCAGACACCCAGCGATGATAGGGCACGCAGCCACCGGCCTCGCATTTCGAGGTAGGGGTGCGCCAGAACCAGATCTTGTCGAAGTCTTCGTAACCGTTGGTCTTGCAGCCCTCGGCGGTCTGCTGGCCACGGCCATCGGTGCAGGCGGCCGGAACCGAAGGCACTGCGCCGAACCACACGGACAGGTCCGATTGCAGGTTCGAGGCCAGCGAATGTTCCATCCACAGATAGGCGCAGGTGGCGTGCTTGGATTCGGTATGCAGCATCAGCGTATCGGCCCAGCCGGTCGCGCCTTCCTCGGGGATGGTGCTGGCGACGGGGGCCTTGTCGGCAGCCAGCAGGTTCACCTGGAACGGCCAGGTGCTGGATGCCACGACGCCTTCGTTCTTGAAGTCGTCGATCTGGACCATGGCGTCATGCCAATAGCGCGAGGTCAACTGGCGCTGACCCTTCAGCAGCTCCAGCGCTGCCGCATATTGGTCCTCGTTCAGCTCATAGGGGTTGGTAATGCCCAGTTCCGGCTTGTGCTTCATCAGGAACAGCGCCGCGTCGGCAATGTAGATCGGGCCGTCATAGGCCTGAACGCGGCCCTTGTTCGACTTGCCATCGGGCAGGGTCTGTTCGTGGAAGACCACGTCCCAGCTTTTCGGCGCTTCCTTGAAGATGGTGGTGTTGTACATCAGCACGTTCGGGCCCCACATGAAGGGCGTGCCGTAATGCGTGCCGTCGACCGTGTGCCAAGGCGCGTCCTTCAGGCGGTCATCGACGGTTTTCCAGCTGGGGATCAGGTCGGTATTGATCGGCTGGACCTTCTCGCCCGCGATCAGCCGCAGCGAGGCATCGCCCGAGGCCGTGACCAGATCGAAGCCGCCCTGGTTCATCAGCGAGACCATTTCGTCCGAGGTGCCCGCCGTCTTGACCTCGACCTTGCAGCCGGTCTTTTCCTCGAACTTGGTGACCCAGTCAAAGGCCTTGTCGGTCTCGCCGCGCTCGATATAGCCCGGCCAAGCGACGATCGACAGCGCGCCTTCCGGCTCACCCAGCTTGGTCAGCATCTCGGCCGAGACCGGCAATGCGCCAGCAGCAACCAGCGCCAGACCCGAGGCCAGCGCGTTCAGCAGCTTGTTCATGTTGTTTTCCCTGTTGATCCGAGACCTTTGGGGCCCCTTGCGGGAAAGCATGTGCGCACAAGTGCGTTTTCGCAAATTCAATTGTCAGAAGGGCGCTATCGGAAAAACCGATAGCTAGCTTCTAGCGCCGGAAACGCTGGGATTGGGCGGTACGGATGAACTCGCGCACCGCCGGCGAAAGCGGCGCGCCCTTGCGCCAGACCACGCCCACCTGCACCACCGGCAGCGCGCCGGACACATCGCGCGAGACGATCGGATCGCCCTCCAGCGACCAGCGGCGATAGATCAGCGCGGGCAGCAGCGCGATCCCCGCGCCGGTCGCCACCAGTGAGCGCACCGCCTCGACCGACCGGGTGCGAAAGGCGATGCGCGGCCTTGCCCCGAATGCGTCCAGCAGGCGCCGGGTCGGCTGTTCGGTTTCGTCCAGCCGCAGCATGATCATCGGTTCCTGCGCCAGATCCTCGATCGAGACCGAGGGCTGGGACGCCAGCGGATGCCCGTTCGGCAGCCATAGCTGATAGGGCGAGACCTCAAGGATCTCGGCCTGCAAGGCCAGCCGGTCGCGCAGGTTAGACGTGACCATGACCGCCGCGTCCAGTTCGCCCCCGATCAGCAGGTGTTCCAGATATTCGCCCGAATCCTCCAGCGCCGCGACCTCGACGCCCGGATTGGCGCGCCGGAACCGCGCCAGCACGTCCGAGATGACATAGCCCGCCACCAGCGAGGTCACGCCGATATTCAGCTTGCCCGACAGCTGCTTGGCCTCGGCCACCATCGCTTGCCGCGCATCCGAGACCGAGGCGAGGATGGTCTGGGCATGGCGCAGGAACTGATGGCCACGGGGCGTGATGTCCAGGCCGCGCGGGTGACGTTCGAAAAGTTGCACGCCCAGATCGGCTTCAAGATCACGGATGGCTTCGGTCACGGCGGATTGCGAAATCGCCAAGGCCTGCGCCGCCCCGGAAACCGACGCGCTTTCGGCGGCGGCCAGAAAATAGCGCAACTGCCTGATGGTAAAGGCCATTGCCGCCCCTTTCGCGATGTGGTCCCCGCCATGAAGCAGCCCGACCCCAGCGGGTCAAGCCCCGCGCCACCCGCCGCGACCCGGACAGGGCCGCAGCGGTGCTTATTCGACCGTCTCGATGGCGATCTGTGTCGCCCCGTACCAATCGGCCACCGCGCGGATTTGGGCATCGGTCAGCTCGGCCGCGACCGGGGCCATGATCTCGCTGGGACGAGAGCCGCTGCGAAAGGCCTTGAGCTGGGTGTCGATATAGATGTTGTTCTCACCGGCAAGGTTCGGGGCCTCGTCGATCAGCCTGATGCCGTCCGCGCCGTGGCAGGCCACGCATTGCTCGGGCGCGCCCGCCGGATCGGCGGTCATGGTGGCGGTGATCCGATGGCCCGCATACCATGCCGCCAGATCCGCGATCTGCTGGTCGTTCAGGTTGCGGGCGACGATGGTCATCATCTCGTTCACCCGCCTGCCATCGCGAAAGGCTGTCAGCTGCGCGCGGATATAGGTCTCGGATTCGCCGCCGATATTCGGGGCGACCGGCATCTGGGACTTGCCGTCCAGCCCGTGGCAGGTCCGGCATTGCCCGGCCAGCTTGCGCCCGTCAGCCCGGTTGCCCACCGGATCGGCCAGCGCGCCCCCGGCAAGCAGCAGCCCGCCGAGAGCCAGGGAAAGCATCCCCCTCATTTTTTCGCGGCGATCCGCCAGATTGCCCCGGCGAAATCGTCCGAAACCAGCATCGAGCCATCGGGCAGGAAGGCGATGTCCATCGGCCTGCCGCGATATTCGCCGGTTTCCTCGTCCAGCCAGCCCTCGGCAAAGACCTCGGGCGTGCCGGCCTTGCCCTCGGTATCGACGGGGGTGAACATCACCCTTGCGCCGACCGGCTTGGTGCGGTTCCACGACCCGTGTTGCGCCGAGAAGATGCCGCCGTGATATTTCTCGGGGAAGGATTTCCCGACATAGAAGCGCATGCCCAGATCGGCGGCGTGGGCCTGCATTTCCACGGCGGGGGCGGTGAATTCGACACCTTCGGGACGCGGCACGTCCTTGTATTCGGGGATCTCGACCGCGCCATTCACCCAGGGAAAGCCGAAATGCTGGCCGGGCTTGGTCTGGCGGTTCAACTCTCCGGGCGGGATGTCGTCGCCCATGCCGTCGACCTGATTGTCGGTAAACCACAGCTCGCCATTGGCCGGGTTGAAGTCATGCCCGACCGAGTTGCGGATGCCGCGGGTAAAGACCTCGCGCCCGGTGCCGTCCTTGTTCATGCGGATGATGCCGCCGATGCCGGTTTCGTCATACATCTGATGCTTGTCGACCGGCTGGATGTTATGCGGCTGCCCCAATGAGATATACAGCTTGCCATCCGGCCCGACCCGGCAGACGCGGGCGGTGTGGTTGAAGCTTTCCTCCTCGGCCGGGATCAGCTTGCCCTTGTCCACCACGACGCCGACAGCGGGGTCCGGCCCCTCAAAGAAGAACTCGGCCGCCGGGAAGGTCAGGACGCGGTTGCGCTCGGCGATGAACAGGAAGCCGTCGGGCGAAAAGCAGGGACCGTTCGGCAGGTCGAAGGTGACCGAGGGGGCAAAATCCTTGACCTCATCGGCGATGCGGTTGCGGTCGCGATCGACCACAGACCAGACCTTGTCCTTGCGCGTGCCGACAAAGGTCACCGTGCCCTGCGGCGCCACCGCCATCGAGCGCGCATCGGGCACGACGGCGTAAAGGCTGGCCTCGAACCCGTCGGGCACCTTGATGAACGGCACGATGTCCTTCAGTGCCGTCGCGCGGTCATCGTCCTGCGGCACGGTGGTAAAGGTCGCATCCGTGCGCTTCATGCTGGTCAGCTTGTCCATGTTGTCCTGCGCGGCCAGCGGCCCGGACAGAAGCGTGCCAAGGCAAAGCCCGGCAAGAAGTCCCTTGCGAGTCATGATCCCCCCTCCTGAAGCGTTTCCGCGCGGGCTCCTCTCCCGGTGGAAACCAACGGAAGGGTGCGGGAGAGATCACGATTTTGTCAACGCGGATGAACTGCGACTTTTGGTTTAGGCGTCAGCCCGCCATGCGCGCGTCGTGATGGCGGGCCAGATGCGCCCGGTCGTCCAGCGTCGAAAGGGCGATGGCGACCAGCATGCCGATCACCACGCCCGCCAGCGTGTCCAGCACCCGTTCCGACGCCATCGCCGCGCCCGAGGCCTGCGGCATCGCCAGATAGCTCATCAGCAGGGCCATCGGCGTCACAAGGATCTGTCCCAGCCCGTAATTCGTGCCGATGATCAGCTCGGTGGTGATTTGCAGCATGGCCAGCACCACGATCAGCACCCAGAACGAAGGGTCAGCCTGCAGGATCAGCCAGACCAGCAGCGCCCCGGCAACCGTTCCCGCCATCCGCTGCAGGGCGCGGGACATGCTGACATGCAAGAACGGGCCCTGAATGACCACGATCGCCCCCATCGCCGCCCAGGCCGGATGCGCCGCGCCCGCCATGTCGCTGGCAAATGCCGCGATCCCCGCGCCAAGCACCACCCGTGCCGAGGCCGTCAGCCGATGTCCCAGCGGGCGGACCGGTTCGACCGGCAAGGGCCGGTCGGGCCCGGCGGCATGGCGCAGCACCTCGGTCAGGGTGCAGACCGCCCAGGCGAGGACCGCGACCAGACCGGTCGCCGCGACCCGGCCGAATATCTCGGGCAGGGTGACCGGATGCCCCATCGCGGCCCCGGCGGCAAAGACAAAGATCAGCACCCCCGGCGGTCCCAGTCGCCATGTCGTCGTGGCAAAGAACAGCACCCCGCTGGCCAGCGCCAGCAAGGTCAATTGACCATTGGCCGAAAGGCCCAGCCAGACCGCCAGCGACATGGACAGCACCGCCAGAACCTGCAGCGCACCGCTTTGCAGCAGCACCCGGGCGCGCTGCCCCTCGGGCGCGAAGCGGCCAAACAGGGCGACCAGCGCGCCAAGTGCGGCAAAGCCGGTCAGCCCGTGCCATGGCGACAGATGCACCAGCGGCAGGGCAATCGCCAGCGTCAGCGCCGCCTGAGACCCGGCCAGCGCCGCATTGCGCAAAGACGGCTGCCGCGCCAGCGTCAGACTGTCGCGCAGATGCAGGGGCCGCAGCAGATGGCGGGTGGCGGCACGGCGGGACAGGGTCTGGGTCATCGCTTGCCCTCGGTCGGGGAAACCATCCGGGCCTCGATCCGGTCGAAATGGCCCAGCATCGCGGCAATGTCGGTATCGGCCAGATCGGCCAGCAATTCGTCCTCGGCGCGGCCAAGCTCGCGGCGGATCTCGGTGACGCGGGCCTCACCGGCGGGGGTCAGGTGGATCAGCTTGGCGCGGCCATCGCTGGCGTCGGGGCGACGTTCGACCAGACCTTCGCGGCACAGGAAATCCAGCACCCGCACAAGGCTGGAGCCATCGACGCCCACCAGCGCCGCCAGTTCCTTTTGCGAGATGCCGCCGCCGGTTTCCCGCAGATGGACCAGCGGCACCCAGCTGGCGTCAGACAGGCCAGCCGCGGCCAGCCGCAGGTCGATGGCACGCCGCCAGCGCCGGGCCAGAAGCGAAAAACGAATGCCGAAGCGCGAACGAGCCGAGGGGGAATCCTGTGTCATCCCGCCAATATGGCGACTTTAAATTGATTTGCAATTCAAATTATATTTTGTCGTCTTTTCAGTGAAATTACAGATCCTTCATCAGCCGCAATGCATCATAGATCGCCGCATGAGTATTGCGCGCCGAGACCGCATCGCCAATGCGGAACAGCTGGAAGCGGCCCTGCGGATTGGCGGCAAGCCCTTGCGCCTGACCCGCCACCAGCGCCTCGTAATCGACTTCACCCAAGTTCCGGGACAGGGGCTTCAGATCGAAATACAGCTCGTCCAGCGGCCGGGTGCCGTGGTTGATCACGACCTGATCGACCAGCCTTTCGCGGGTCACCGGGCCGTAATCGCTGCTCAGCGTGGCAAGGATGCGGTTGGCTTCGCGTGCCAACCCGACCAGCCGCCACGTCACGGTAAAGGTGGTGTCGCGGCCCTGCATCGCGCGCATATAGGGCACCAGATTCATCGCCATCACCTCGGGGGCGAAGCTGCGGTCGGGAGTGACGATTTCCACCCGCGCCCCGCTGGCCGAGATCAGGTCGGCGGCCATCAGCCCGGCATGATCGCCCGCATCGTCAAAGACCAGCACCTCGCGCCCCGGCTTCACATCACCCGACAGGATATCCCATGCCGAGCAGGCCAGATCATTGCCCTGCGCCAGCACCTCGGTATGGGGCAGGCCGCCGGTGGCGATGACCACGATATCGGGATCGCTTTCCAGAACCGTGTCGGTCTCGGCATAGGTGTTGAACCGGAATCCGACACCCGCTTTGATGCATTGATCATAGCGCCAGCGGATGATCGAGATCATCTCGCGCCGTCTTTCATCCTGCGCGGTCAGGCGGATCTGGCCGCCGGGCTCGGACGCGGCCTCGAACACCGTCACCTGATGGCCGCGGGCGGCTGCCACGCGGGCGGCCTCAAGCCCGCCCGGTCCGGCACCGACCACCGTCACGCGGCGCGGGGAGGGCGCGGGGGCCACGACATGTGGCATCGTCAGTTCGCGGCCCGTGGCGGGGTTGTGCAGGCACAAGGCCATGCCGCCCTGATAGATACGGTCGAGGCAGTAATTCGCGCCGACGCAGGGGCGGATGTCGTCCTCATGCCCCTCGACCAGCTTGCGGACCAGATGCGGGTCGGCCATATGGGCGCGGGTCATGCCGACCATGTCCAGCCGCCCGCTGGCGATGGCGTGGCGGGCGGTGGCAAGATCGGGGATCTTGGCGGCGTGAAAGGTCGGCATCCCGGTCGCGGCGCGGATCTCTCCGGCGAAATCCAGATGCGGGGCGTTGCGCATGCCCTGAATCGGGATCAGGTCGGTCAGGCCGGCATCGGTGTCGATATGGCCGCGCACCACGTTCAGGAAATCGACCAGCCCGCTGTCGCGCAGCTTGCGGCTGACCTCCAGCCCCTCGGCCTTGCCCATGCCGCCGGGCAGATCCTGATCGCCGGTATAGCGCAGGCCCACGATGAAATCCGGCCCGCAGCGGTCGCGGATGGACCCCAGCACCTGCATCGCAAAGCGCAGCCGATTGTCCAGCGATCCGCCATAGGGTGCCTCCAGATCATTGGTCAGCGGCGACCAGAATTGTTCCAGCAGGTGGCCGTAAGCCTCAAGCTCGATCCCGTCGACGCCGGCGGCCTTCATCCGCTCGGCGGCATCGGTGAAATCGCTGATGACGCGGGCGATGTCCCAATCCTCGATGCGTTTGGGAAAGGCGCGATGCGCGGCCTCGCGTTCGTGGCTGGGGGCAAGGACGGGCAGCCAGTCGCCGGTATCCCAGCGGGTGCGCCGCCCCAGATGGGTCAGCTGGATCATCACCGCCGCGCCATGGTCGTGGCATTCGTCGACCAGCTGCCGCATCCAGCCGACGACCTCATCCTTCCAGACAAGGATGTTGTTGAAGGCGGGCGGGCTGTCGCGCGCCACGCTGGCCGAGCCCGCCGTCATGGTCATCGCCACGCCCGCCCGCGCCCGTTCGACGTGATAGGCGCGGTAGCGTTCCTTGGGCATCCCGTCCTCGGCATAGGCGGGTTCGTGGGATGTGATCATGATGCGGTTGCGCAGCGTCAGATGACGAAGCTGAAACGGCTGCAGAAGCGGGTCGCGGGACATGTCGGCCTCCGGTTGCTGAAGGCAGGATTCCAAAACTGTTCATATGTGTCAAGTTTTCGTTCATGACTGAACATTTTCTTGCCCAAGCGCGCGGGCGGCCCTAGTCTGGAGGCATGGATAGCGTTCAGGAACAGGATGCCGGCTGGCGCGGCTCGCCCGATTTGTGGCTGGGTGCGGCCTATGACGCGCTGATCGAAAACGGCGTCGATGCGGTCAAGATCCAGCCCCTGGCGGCGCGGCTGAAGCTGTCGCGGACCTCGTTCTACTGGTTTTTCAAGGATCGGGCGGCGCTGCTGGACGCCTTGGCCGGGTTGTGGGCGGAACGCACCACCGCGCCGCTGGTCGCCGCCAGCCATGCCTTTGCCGCGACTAAGACCGAGGCGATGCTGAACCTGATCGGCTGTTTCCTGAGCGAGCGTTTCGACGCAAGGCTGGAATTCGCCGCGCGCAGCTGGGCGCTAAGCGATGGGGCGATGATGGTCCGGTTGCAGGAAGCCGATGCCGCGCGGCTATCCGCGATCGAATCCCTGCTGATGCGCTGGGGCCATGACCCGAAGGACGCCGATGTCCGGGCGCGGACGGTCTATCTGGTGCAGATCGGCTATATCTCGATGCAGACGCGCGAAAGCCTGACCACGCGGCTTGAACGCATTCCGCATTACGTCGAAATCTATACCGGACGCCGCCCCGATGCGGCGGAACTGGCGCGGTTCCGGGCGGGACTGGAGGAGGCCTCATGACCATCGGCATCATTGGCGGCACCGGCTGGATCGGCGCGGCACTGGGGCGGGCGCTGCTGGCGACCGAAACGGTCGAGGCGCAGGATCTGGTGATCCTGAACCGCTCCGGCCCGCGCGAGGATTATTTCGGCCATAAGGTCCAATGGGCGCGCGATTGCCGCGATCTGGTCGAGCGCTCCGAGGTCGTCGTGCTGTCGGTGCGCCCGCAGGACTGGCCGGGCTTGGATTTCGCGGGGCAGGGGCGGCTGGTGCTGTCGGTGATGGCGGGGGTGCCGATCGCGGCCATCGGGCCGCGCACCGTCCGCGCCATCCCCAATGCCGCGGCCGAGATCGGGGCGTCCTATTCGCCTTGGGTGGCGGGGCCGGACGTGACCCGGCAGGACCGGGCGCGGATCGCCGCGATTCTGTCGGCCATCGGGCGCGAGGAAGAACTGACCGAGGAATCGCAACTGGACCTGATGACCGCCGTGCCCGGTGCCGGTCCGGCCTATCCGGCGCTGATGGCGGTGGCGATCATGCGCTATCTGACCGATCAGGGGCTGCCCCGCTCGGTCGCCGAACACGCCGCCGAGGCCGTCATCTGCGACGCCGCGCGCCTGCTGTCGGGCCGCATGGCCGAGGCCGAGGCCATGGTGCAAAGCTATGTCGATTACGCCGGGACCACCGCCGCTGGCCTGCTTGAGGCGCAGCGGCTGGGCTTTGACACCGCGCTTCAGGAAGGTTTCGCCGCGGCTACCCGCAAGGCGGCCAGCTTGGCCGGCTGAACCGCCCTATTCCTCAAGGAAGACGCGGGTCCGGGTGCGGGTCAGATGCTCGGCCATCGCGGCCCGCGCGGCTTCCGCATCGCGGGCACGGATTGCCTCGACAATGGCAGCATGTTCCTGACTGACCAATGCGATGCGGCCGGGGCTGAGCCTGCCTGACAAGCTGCGGGCAAATTCGATGCTTTTGACGAATTGCGGCCCGGCCGAGGCCAAAGCCGCAAGCAGGAAGGCGTTATGCGCCGCCTCGGCAATTGCCAGATGCAGCAGGCGGTCTTCCTCGATCCCATGCGCACCGGCGGCAAGGGCCACGTCCACGGCGCGATGCGCGGCCTCGATCCGGGCCAGCTGTTCGGGCGTGTGGCGGGTCGCCGCAAAACCCGCGACCTCGCATTCGATGACCTGCCGGAATTCGAACAGCCGCTGCATCGTGGCGATGCTGCCGATATCGGGATAATCCAGCACGCCCGCATTGGGCTTGCGCAGCACCATGCTGCCCTGACCCTGACGCGAGGTGACGATGCCGTCGATCTTCAGCCGCGACAGGGCCTCGCGCACGACGGTCCGGGATACCGAATACATCTGGCAGAACTGCGCCTCGGTCGGCAGACGGCTGCCTTCGGGTAGGGGTTTGTTCAGGATCAGGTGCAGGATCTCGTCATAGATCTGGTCGGCCAGCGTGGCCGCGCCTGCGCCGCGCGCGCTTTCGTCCGGGATGGTCCTGTCGTCCCTCAATCTGCTTTCCACTTGTATTTCCTTGCGTCGCGACGGGTGCGACGCCTCCTCCGCGGCGAAAGATAGTCCGTCGCGCGCCCCATGTGTAGGGGCGCGCCTTGTGCGGGGCAGGGTCTGTGGCAAGGGGGCTGCGGCAGGGATCGCGGGCGGCGTCTCGCCAACTTGTATTATTTGTATTGTCAAACCGGCGGTGAATCGCATAGTTGTATGACATGTAACTGCATGGCGACCTGAAAATCCAACCGGTTCAACGGCTTGCGACGGGACGAATCCCCGCGCCCTGATCCAGCGGATAATGCGCGACCCGCGCCGCTCAGGTCGTCTGGAACTGATACAGGCTCGGGAGGAACAGCCTTTGGATATGTCCACACATCTGGGCTCTGCTGCGGCAGAGGCCCGGCGCACCAATGCCCGCTGGGGCATTCTTGCGATGCTCTTCATCGCGACCACGATCAACTATGCCGACCGCGCGACCATGTCGATGGCGGGCAAGGACATGAGCGCGGCCCTCGGCCTGTCCTCGGTCCAGATGGGCTACATCATGTCGGCCTTTGCCTGGTCCTATGTGCTGGCGCAGCTGCCGATGGGCACGATGCTGGACAAGCACGGCTCGCGCAAAGTCTATTTCTGGGGCCTGCTGCTGTGGTCGGTCTTCACCATGGCGCAAGGCCTGGTCGGCTTCCTGACCGGTGGCGCCGCTGTCGCGCTGCTGTTCGGCCTGCGTCTGGCGGTGGGTGCCGCTGAAGCGCCCTGCTTCCCCGGCAATGCCCGGCTGACCTCGGCCTGGTTCCCGAAACAGGAACGCGGGTTTGCCTCGGCGATCTTCAACTCGTCGCAATATTTCGCCACTGCCGCATTCGCGCCGCTGATGGGCTTCATCGTCCACACCTTCGGCTGGGAGGCAGTGTTCTACATCATCGGCGCGCTTGGCGTCGTGCTGGCTGCGGTCTGGGGCAAGTTCATCTTCCCGCCGCGCCTGCATCCGGGCGTCAATCAGGCCGAGCTGGACTATATCCGTGAGGGCGGCGCGCTGGTCGATCTGGACTATGCCGCATCCGAGGCGAAGCCCAAGACCGTCGACACGATGAAATGCATCAAGGAACTGCTGGCCAGCCGCATGCTGCTGGGCGTCTATATGTTCCAGTTCTGCATCAACATCCTGACCTATTTCTTCCTGACCTGGTTCCCGATCTATCTGGTCAAGGAACGCGGCATGTCGATCCTGAAGGCGGGCTTTGTCGCCTCGCTGCCGGCGCTGTGCGGCTTTGCCGGCGCGCTGCTGGGCGGCTGGCTGTCGGACCAGATGCTGAAACGCGGCTATTCGCTGACCGTCGCCCGCAAGACGCCGATCGTGATCGGCATGTTCCTGGCGATGTCGATGCTGGCCTGCGAATATGTCGACTCGAACGCGCTGGTCATCTTCTTCATGTCGCTGGCCTTCTTCGGCAAGGGCGTGGGCTCGCTGGGCTGGGCGATCGTGTCGGATACCTCGCCCAAGGAAGCCGGCGGCATCTCGGGCAGCCTGTTCAACACCTTCGGCAACTCGGCCGGCATCGTGACGCCGATCGTCATCGGCTATCTGGTGCAGGCCAGCGGCGGGTCGTTCAACAGCGCGCTGGTCTTTGTCGGTCTTAGCGCCGCAGTCGCCCTGTTCATGATGCTGGTCTTTGTCGGTCGTATCGAGCGGGTCGAGCTGAAGAAATCGCTGGTCGCGCAAAACGCGTGATGACAGTCTTGGCGGCGGCCCTCGGGTTGCCGCCATTTACGTGACATTCCTGCGCCGGTTCCGGCGCAACCCGAGGAGCCCGAGATGAACCAGCAGGTAGCCATGGAAGCCCCCCGTTCGATCCGTTTGAACCCCAGCGACAACGTGGCCATCGTCGTCAATTCCGGCGGCCTGCCCGCCGGGACGCAGATGGGTGACATCACCCTGATCGATCACGTCCCGCAGGCCCATAAGGTCACGCTGGCCGATATCCCCGAAGGCGGCGCGATCACCCGCTATGGCGAGGTCATCGGCTATGCGATCAAGGCCCTGCCGCGCGGGTCCTGGGTCAACGAATTGCTGCTGGAACTGCCCACGCCGCCGGAACTGGCAAGCCTGCCGCTGGCGACCAAGGTTCCCGCCGATCTGCCTGCGCTGGAAGGCTATACCTTCGAGGGCTACCGCAATGCCGACGGAACCGTGGGCACGCGCAACGTGCTGGGCATCTCGACCTCGGTGCATTGCGTGGCGGGCGTGGTCGATCACGCCGTCCGCATCATCAAGGAACGCCTGCTTCCGAAATACCCCAATGTCGATGACGTGGTCGGCCTGAACCACCTTTACGGCTGCGGCGTGGCGATCAACGCCCCCGAGGCCGTGGTCCCGATCCGCACCTTGCAGAACCTGGCCCGGAACCCGAATTTCGGCGGCGAGATTCTGGTCGTCGGCCTTGGCTGCGAGAAGCTGCGCCCCGAGACCCTGATGCCCGAACTGCCCTCGGACCTTGCCATGCGCAATGTCCTTAGCCTGCAGGACGAAGGCTTCACCGGCTTTCAGGCGATGATCGACGGCATTCTGGCCATGGCCGAGGAACGGCTGGAGCAGTTGAACCGCCGCACCCGCGAAACCGTCCCGGCATCCGAATTGGTGGTTGGCCTGCAATGCGGCGGCTCGGACGCGTTTTCGGGCGTGACCGCGAACCCGGCGCTTGGCTATGCCGCCGACCTGATCGTGCGGGCAGGCGGCACGGTGATGTTCTCGGAAGTGACCGAGGTGCGCGATGCGGTGCATCTGCTGACGCCCCGCTGCGCCGATGAGGAAACCGGCCGCGCCATGCTGCGCGAGATGAAATGGTATGACGATTATCTGGCGCAGGGTCGCACCGACCGCAGCGCCAACCCCTCGCCCGGCAACAAGAAGGGCGGACTGTCGAACATCGTCGAGAAAGCTCTTGGTTCGATTGCGAAATCTGGCAGCAGCAAGATCTCTCAGGTGCTGGCGCCGGGTGAGCGGGTGACGAAAAAGGGCCTGATCTTTGCAGCGACGCCTGCCTCGGATTTCGTCTGCGGCACGCAGCAGCTGGCCTCGGGCATGACGCTTCAGGTCTTCACTACCGGTCGTGGCACGCCCTACGGTCTGGCCGCCGCGCCGGTCATCAAGGTCGCGACCCGCACCGATCTGGCGAAACGCTGGCACGACCTGATGGATTTCGACGCCGGCCCCGTCGCCACCGGCGAGGCCACCATCGAGGAAGTCGGCCAGCAACTGTTCGAGCTGATCCTTGACGTGGCCAGCGGTCGCAAGAAGCCGTGGTCGGATGTTTGGGGCATCCATAACGCGCTGGCGGTCTTCAACCCCGCCCCGGTGACCTGATCCGGGAAACCCGGCAAAAATCACCCCGTTCTGCAGGTGCAGGGCGGGGTTTTTCTATTGGACGGGTGTATTCGTCGGCAGAAGCCCAATCTTTCCGTCATCCATCACGCATGCCGGACTAGCGAATTCTGCCCAAACATTGCTCATGAGTGGCGTAGCAAAGTAGCGGCAGTCGGCACACCTCGATGCCGTTCCCTCGCCAATCAGAACGTGGGATCGCCCACGAGATTGCTACAAGAATAGGAATCGACGACCCCGTGGTAATCGCGGGCGGACACGTCGTTCGCGTTCATCTGGATATTCCCGCCTGCGGTCAGGTCGAGAGTGCCGTAACCGCCCTGACGGATCGGGGACTCGGCCAGACGCGGATCAAAGACGCCATTCTACCCGAGGTGCTTTGCAGACGCAGCGCCCCGCCGATGCGCCATTGATCGTCGGGCAGGTGACAATGATCGCGATCTTCAGCAGGTGCTCGGGCAGGAAGGTATTATAGCGGCTGCCCGCCGCGCCATCGATGGACGAGGCCGTGGCCCAGATCGCCAAGGAGGAGATCCCCATTCCCAGCATCACCGCTCAAACCGCCTGACCATGATCTCAGGCCATCCCAAAAATGACACCACGCGGAAGGACATGACCAGCGAGGGCTGTTAGCCCTTGGCGACGCGTCAATCTTGGCCGTTTGCAATGGCAGTGAAGCGTTGCGGGTATCTACCGACGATCTGCGATCAAAGCCTGCAGCGCTGCGGTATTCCCCAATTGGTCACCAGTTGGGTATGATCAGTTCTGGCCACGGAATGCTTGAAGATCCGGTCAGCCTTTCCTGCCCAAACAGCAGTAAAGACGCCGCCGAGCTTCACTTTATGGCCGACAGCAGCCGCCTCGCCTGCCTTACATCCTGAGTTTTCGTGCCTTGGGTCATGCGCCTGAGACTCTCGGAGAGTCTGTCTCGCGCCAAGGTCTGATACCCGCTATGCAGGTCCAGTTCGGCCAGGTTTGTTGCAATGCGAAGCTCCCAGGCCATGGCGCCCTGACTACGGGCTGTCTCAAACGCGAATTCCAACTGCGCGCGTGCGCCCTCGGCATCACCGCCGGAAAGAAGCTGCATCGCTGCGATACGCTGCAATTCGGCGGTGCTCCAATGGGGATGGTGCCGTTTTTCCTCTCCGTCCATCTGCGTGATCCATGCCATGGGAAGGCCCGGCAGGATCGTAGCAAGGATATGGCGGTGCAGCCCGTCCAATTCGTCCGCGTAAGCAATGATGGCATCGTCGGGCGCCGCCACTCCGTGCTTGAGGCGGTGGACCGCGCTTTGATAGGTTCGACCCCAGCGCCCCCAATAGCTGTAATCGTTCTCGGCCGAGATCTTCATCAGCAGGGCGGAAAGCGACTCGGCCTGCTCGATGTCCCCGACCCAGAAAGTCAGCGGAATGATCATCATTCCCAGGCCATAAGCCAGCCCAAGCAGATCGCCCGACAACCCGACCGTCACCGCCTCATGTGCCAAGTCCAACGCGGCATCGGCCTGACCGGTCAGCCATAGCAGGTTCGACATGTTCGCCCGCGACGTCACGCCCTGCTTGTACATCAGGTCCAGTTGGACATGGGCCGTCATCTGCGCATTCGATCGCAACGCCGCCCGTCCATGACGCGCGGCATCGGCAAGATTGCCGTCCCGCCACATGCTGAGCGCC
>Ga0247819_10000952_pt1 | contig 16022 bp, 15 predicted proteins | sample 13C_Xylose_Day6_FD_193428 | JGI IMG/M metagenome (GOLD analysis project Ga0247819, IMG submission 193428) | Soil microbial communities from agricultural site in Penn Yan, New York, United States - 13C_Xylose_Day6 | ecosystem: Environmental > Terrestrial > Soil > Agricultural land | place: USA...
CGCTTCTTGTCGCGCTTGAGCGCATTGGCCGTGGCCAGCGCGGTGCGCTTGGTCCAGATCAGCAGGCCGCTGAGGACCATCATGCTCAGGAGCAGGCCGAAGAAGAACCAGATCAACTTGATCCAGAGGCCGCCGAAGTCACCGGTGTGCAGCGGACGCATCGATTCGGTCACCAGTTCCAGGCCGGAGCGGTCCGACAGCAGCCGGGCCACGGCGACGTCGCCGGTGTACGGGTTGACCTCGGCCGTCTGGTAAATCAGCGGGTACCAGCTGCGGCCGCCCACCGAGAGGTAGCTGTAGGCGTTGGCGGGCAATCTGACGAAGCTGTCGTCGAGGCCGGGAATGCGTTGCTTGACCTGCTGGATGGCCGACTCCAGGCTGATCATCGGTGCTGGCGAGCCATCGGTCGTGAGCGGCACGCTGTCACGTGGCACCACCGGCGCAACCGGGGCGGTGGAAATCGAGATCTGGTTGTCGAACAGGAATGCTTCCGCCAGGAACCAGGTGCTGGTGACGGAGATCGTGGCGATGAACCAGATCGACCAGATGCCACTGAGTCGATGGAAGTCACCCCAGAAAATCCGCGCGCCGTGGCGCAGACGCAGGGTCGGGCGCAAAAAGCCCTTCCAGAAGCGCTTGTACACCACCAGCCCGGTGATCAGCGACGCCAGCATCGGCAGGCTGAGGAACGACACCAGGTACCAGCCCCAGCTGTAGCCGTTGGTGAAAGGCACCAGCCACCAACCGTGCAGGGCGCGGGTAAAGGCCTGGAAGTTGAATTCTGGCGCGACGCCCTGGATGACGCCGCTGTACGGGTTGACGTAGACCGTCACGCTGCGCCCGTCGGGGTAGGTGACGCGGGCATTGAGGGCGAAATGCGATTCGTCCGGGCGGCTGATCGATTCGACCAGGGTATTGGGCTCGGCCTTCTTCATTTCAGCCAGGATCTGGTCGTAGCTCAGCAGCGGCGCATCGTCCGCAGGCTGGGTCGCACGCATCTGCGGGTTGGCCAACCAGACGATTTCCTGACTGACCACCGCCAGCGTGCCGGTCACACAGACGATCAGCACGAAAAACCAGATCGGCAGGGCCAGCCAGCTATGGACCAGAAACCAGAGTTTTGAACGGGATTTCTTCGACATGATGGGGGTCTTGTATGGGATGAGAGGGCCCCTGCTGCGGGCTTCCCAGCGTGAGGTCCATGAAAAGTACGGTCGTGGCTTTTGCCTACGCGAACCGACTGCATCTATATAAGACGGATGAGAGTTCAAAATCCCGAAGTGAATATGAAAGTAAATGTTTCCTATTTCTGCAGGCGCCTCAAAAAACAGTGGGAGCAGGCTCGCTCGCGAAGCGGGTGTATCAGCGACAGAACTGCCAACTGACACACCCTCTTCGCAAGCAAACCCGCTCCCACTTTGGGCGGACTTGTCCGGCCATCACCCCTGCTCGAACATCTCCCTGGCCCGCTGTTCGATCTGCGCCTGGGTCAGATCTTCCTTGCGCGTCGCCAGGAACCACAAATGCCCGAAGGGGTCCTTCAGCGTGCCGGACCGGTCACCGTAGAACTGATCCTTGACCTCGGACACCACGGTGCCGCCCGCCGCAATCGCCTGCTGATAGGACGTGTCCACATCCGTGACGTACAGGTGCAGGCCCACGGACGGCGCGGTATCCGGATTGCTCAAGGGGCCCTGGTCACACGGGGTGCCTAGCATGATCGGACAATCGCCGATGCGCAGTTCGGCGTGGCCGACGCCGCCGTCCGGCATGGACAGGCGCATGATTTCGATGGCGCCGAAGGCTTTCTTGTAGAACTCGATGGCCTCGGCGGCCTTTCTGATGCCCAGGTAAGGGGTGATGCCGGGATACCCCTCCGGGATGGGTTTGACGCTCATGATTCGTCTCCCTGCTCTTGTGGTGGGTGTTGCGTTGCCGATTCACTATAGGACAGGGCGCTTGGCAAGTACCGAGTGCCCGACCGGGCGCAGCGCCACTGTTCAGCCATCAACAGTGAAGCAACAGAATGCTTGGCTTGCGCCTGTTCACGTCGTCTGAGATGCCCTGAACTGCCCGGAAACAGGGGCTTTGGCCGTCAGGCACGGAAGCTGCAATACCCTCGGTAAACACTGGTACCGAGAGACATGTATGCCTGAATCTGCCGTTTATCCGATCAATCCTCCCGCCGCCCATCGGATCGCCGATGAGGCCGAGGCCTTGCGCGTGGCCGAGCGTGTCGCCGCCGCGTTGCTGGAGCAGGACGCCGAGCGCGATCGCACGCGCCAGGTGCCTGCGGAGATCGTCGACCTGTACTCCAACAGTGGCCTGTGGGGGATCAGCGTGCCGAAGGCGTTCGGCGGGGCGCAGGTGTCTTACGCGGTGCTGGCGCAGGTGATCGCGATTATTTCGGCGGCCGACCCCTCCCTGGGACAGATCCCGCAGAACCACTACTGCCTGCTGGAGGACATTCGTCTGCAAGGCACTCCCGAGCAGCAGGCGCACTTCTTTGGCCTGGCGCTGCAAGGGCATCGCTTTGCCAATGCCCTGTCGGAAACCGGTGGCAAGAACGTGCAGGACATCCAGGCGACCATTCGCCCCTATGGCGATGGCCACGTCATCAACGGACGCAAGGGCTATTGCACCGGCTCGCTGTATGCCCACTGGCTGGCGGTGCTGGCACTGGATGAGGAGCAGAAGGGCCAGTTGTCGTTCGTCCCGCGCGGCACCCCGGGATTGGTGATCATCGACGACTGGGACAGCATCGGTCAGCGCACCACCTCCAGCGGCACGGTGCTGGCCGAGGACCTGCACGTCCCGGCGTTCAACGTGTTCCCTACCTATCGCTCCTACGAAAGCCCGACCCTGGCCGGCCCGTTCGCGCAATTGACCACCGCCGCCATCGACGCCGGCATCGCCCGCGCCGCGTTACGGGACACCATTGCCTTCGTCCGCCAGTTTGCGCGGCCATGGATCGATGCCGGTGTGGGCAAGGCCAGCGAAGACCCGCTGACCATCATTCAGGTCGGCGCCCTGGACATTCGCCTGGAGGCCGCCGAAGCCCTGCTCGAGCGCGCCGGTTGGGCGCTGGATGCCGCGCGTTCGGCACCTGATGAACACAATGTCGCCCAGGCGTCCCTCGCAGTTGCCAGGGCCAAGGTGCTGACCACGGAAATCGCCATCGAGGCCAGCAACAAGCTGTTCGAACTGGGCGGTACCCGTTCGACCTTGAAAAAGCACAATTTCGACCGCCACTGGCGCAACGCCCGGGTCCACACCTTGCACGACCCGGTGCGCTGGAAGTACCACGTGATCGGCAATTGGCTGCTCAACGGCGTGAAACCGCCGCGCCACGACTGGTCGTGATCATGGGCGAACTGTTCAAGAACATTTATTGGGCGGACATCGGCCAGGCGTGTCTCGACACGTTGGCCATGCTCGGCGCCGCCCTCGGTTTTACCGTGCTGCTGGGCTTGCCCCTGGGCGTGGTGCTGTTCCTCACCGGCAAGCGCCAGTTGCACGAAGCCATCGGGGTGTACCGGGTGCTGTCGGTGTTGGTGAACATGCTGCGCTCGCTGCCTTTCATCATTTTGCTGATTGTGCTGATTCCCCTGACCACGCTGCTGGTGGGCACGTCGTTGGGTGTCCCCGGAACCATTCCACCACTGGTGGTCGGCTGCACGCCGTTCTTCGCCCGATTGGTTGAAACCGCACTGCGCGAGGTCGATCGCGGGGTGGTGGAAGCGACCCAGGCCATGGGCGGCACCACCTGGCAGATCATCCGCCACACCCTGTTGCCCGAAGCCCGGGGCGGGTTGCTCGCAGCGGTCACGGTGACCGCAATCGTGCTGGTGGACTACACGGCCATGGCCGGGGTCATCGGCGGCGGTGGCCTGGGCGACCTGGCGATCCGCTACGGCTATCAGCGTTTCCAGACCGACGTGATGGTCGTCACCGTGGTGCTCCTGTTGATCCTGGTCCAGGCCCTGCAAATGAGTGGTGACCGTCTGGTGGCGCGCTACAGCCGCCGCTGAACATCCGATTCCCTGATTGAAAGACGCAACGAAAACGAACGGGCCCCACGTCCACCCCACGACGGCCACCTTATCTGCCTAGGAGCGCAACATGAAAAAGATCCTGGCCATTCTGGCTGCCCTTGTGTCGTTGAGCGTTCACGCCAACGAAAAACTGACGGTCGGTGCGACACCGGTGCCGCACGCCGAGATCCTCGAGTTCGTCAAACCGACCCTGGCCAAGGAAGGCGTGGACCTGAACATCAAGGTGTTCACCGACTTCATCCAGCCCAACCAGCAACTGGCGCTGAAAAACCTCGATGCCAATTACTACCAGTACCGGCCGTTTCTCGATGACTACAACAAGACCCGTCACACTGACCTGGTGCCGGTGGTGGGCGTGCACATCGAACCCTTCGGTGCCTATTCGACCAAAATCAAGAACATCGCCGAGCTCAAGGACGGTGCCAGCGTCTCGATCCCCAACGACCCGGTGAACACCGGTCGTGCGCTGGTGCTGCTGCATGAGGCCGGGCTTATCAAGCTCAAGGACCCGAGCAACACCCTGGCGACCCAGCGCGACATCATCGAAAACCCCAAGCACCTGAAGATCCGTGAACTGGAAGGCGCATTGCTGGCACGTTCGGTCAGTCAGGTGGACCTGGCGTTCGTGTTCGCCAACTACGCGCTGGAAGCCGGAATCGACACCAACAGCGCGTTGATCGTCGAAAAGGGCAAGAGCCTGTACATCGAATTCCTCGTGGCCCGCCCGGACAACATCAATGACCCGGGCCTGCAGAAACTGGCCAAGGCGCTGAATTCGGATGAGGTGCGGCAGTTCATTCTGACCCGCTACAAAGGTCAGATCGCGCCCGGGTTCTAAATCTTCGTTGATTGGCAGGACGCCTTCGCGAGCCAGCCCGCTCACCCCAAGTTCGATGCAATACCTGGGGGCGCGGGCTGGCTCGCCAAGGGCGTCACTCTATTTCGGATCAGCCCCCGGTTCCAGCAACTGCGCCCCGGCCCCTTGTTCCCCCAGCACATCGCCGAAATTGCGCAGCGGACACGCCTCCATCGACAGGCACCCGCAGCCAATGCAGCCATTGAGCTTGTCCCGCAGCAAGGTCAGCTGTTGGATTCGCTCATCCAGTTCCCGGCGCCACTGCGCCGACAGCACCTGCCAATCCGCCGCTGTCGGCGCCCGGTTGTCCGGCAGGGATTTGAGGGCCGCACGAATGTCCGCCAAGGGAATGCCCAGCCGTTGCGCCACCTTGATCAGCGCCACCCGCCGCAGGACTTCCCGGGGATAACGCCGCTGGTTGCCCTGGTTGCGATTGCTTTTGATCAGGCCCCTGGATTCATAAAAATGCAGTGCCGTGACGGCCACGCCGCTGCGGGCGGCAAGCTGGCCGACGGTAAGTTCTTTATGCACCTGTTCCGGGGTGATCATCGAAAATGCCTCTTGACCTTGACTTAACTAGAGGTTTTACCCTGCAGGTCTTCGGATCGCAAGATTCGGCTTACACGTCAGTGGGGACTTTTCATGCAAGCGTCAGAGAAAAATCGCAGTTTCACCCAGTTGATCGAATTCGAGATCGAACCCCACCAGCAACCGGCCCTGGTATCGGCGTTGTCCCGGCAAACCGAACGCCTGGCCCAGGGGTACAGCGGTTTCCTGAGTGCGAGTATCCAGGCCAGCGACGATGGCCGACGGGTGCTCAATTACCTGCAATGGCAATCGCGTGAGGCGGGGGAGGCGGCGTTTCAGAGCTTTGAAAGCGGCGAGCAGGACTTCTGGCAGCTGATTCGCGCCCATCAGGCGAAAACCGTGACGTTCGGCTCGTTCCAGGTGCTGCACAGCCTGGAACGCAGCCCGGACAACGCGCTGCACTGCAACCTGGTGAATTAAATCGACAGCTGCATCAAACGCTCGCCCTGAACGTTTTCCGTCGGGCGGCGCTTGTTCACCGCCAGCTCACCAATCTTGATCAGCCGGGTGCGCGTGACGTTGCGGCTCAAACCCAGCAGCGCAGCGGTGTGCACCTGGTTGTAGTGGCTGAAGCGATAGGCCGCGCGCAGCAAGGCGTCCTCAACTTTTTCGTGCAGTGCGCCGGCCTGTTCCTCGAACAGTTTCTGGAAAGCCCGGTCGAGCAGGGCTTCCGGTGAATCGTGGTGATGCCCGTGGCCATCGTCCTGACGTTCGATGCGCATGTGCGACAGGCGCAGGTCGTCGCGCTCGATCACCCCGTTGCGGCAGATCAGCAGGGTGTGGTGAATGACGTTCTCCAGTTCGCGGATGTTGCCCGGCCAACTGTAGCTACGCAGTTTCAGTTCGGCCTCCTTGCTGATGGTGATGGTGCCGTAGCCCAGGCGCTGGCTGTAGGCGTCGACGAAATGGCGGGTCAGCGGCAGGATATCGCCGGGACGCTCGCGCAGCGGGCTCAACTCCAGGCTGACCACATCCAGGCGATAATACAGGTCCTCGCGGAAATGCCCGGCGTTGATGGCTTTTTCCAGCTGTACGTTGGTCGCCGCCAGCACCCGTACGTTGATCGGAATACTTTTGCGCGAGCCCAGCCGCACCACCTCGCGTTCCTGCAGGACCCGCAGCAACTTGACCTGAATCGCCATCGGCAAGTCGCCGATTTCATCGAGGAACAAGGTGCCGCCGTCAGCCTCTTCGAACCAACCGGCCTTGGCGCTCAAGGCGCCGGTGAAAGCCCCTTTTTCGTGGCCGAACAGCTCGGCCTCGACCAGAGATTCGGAGAACGCGCCGCAGTTCACCGCCACGAACGGCCGGTTACGCCGGGCGCTGAGGTTGTGAATATGCCGGGCCACCAACTCCTTGCCGGTGCCGGTTTCGCCAATGATCAGCACGCTGGCCTCACTCGGCGCGACTTGTTGCAGATGCGCCAGCAATGCCTGGGATTTCGGGTCTTCGAACACTTGGGCCGTGGCGCGGATCGAGGTGGCCAGAGCGGGCGAGGGCGGTAAGGTCAGCAGTTGCATGGGGGCACGCTCCATGTAGGCAAATTATGAATAGAAAGTCGGAATCGGCAGGGACTGGTTCAGCGCCCAATCGCCCAGTTCATGGAGTTTGTAATCCACCGGGTCGTGCAGGGTCTGCGTGCGCAGGTTGCGCCAGTGGCGGTCCAGGCGCAGCGAGGCGTGAGTCGAGCGCGCGCCGGTCACTTCGAACAAGCGGCTACAGAGTTCCAGGCCGTTGCGGGTGGCGGCGACCTTGGCGGTGGCGATCGCCGTGGCGAGGTGGCCGCGCTCTTCGGCGCTGAGGCCGGGGCCTTTCGCCCAGGCCTTGTCGAGCAGCTCGGCGGCGCGTTCCACCAGCAACCGAACGCCTTCGAGCGCGACCCAGAACTCGCCGTAATGGCCGAGCACATAAGGGTCCTGGCGCACGTCCTGGGTGTTGGATTTATGCCATGGGCGGGTTTCGGTGAGGGTGTATTGTCGCGCTTCTTCGAAAGCGCCTTCGGCAATGCCGAGGAACATGTGGGTGAAGGTCAGCTGCGCGATCAACGGCCGCAGGCAGGCAAACGGTGTGCTCAATGGGCCCGGATCGAGCAGCAGTTCCGACTCCTCGACCCGCACCCGCTCGAACGAGGCGCTGCCGCTGTCGGTCTGGCGCTGGCCCATGTTGTTCCAGTCGTTGTGCAAGGTGATGCCGCTGCGACCGCTGGGGATGGCCGCAATCAGCAGCTTGCCGCCCGCGCTTTCGTCGACGGCCGAGGCGATCAGCATTTGCGAATCGCTGGCGCCGGAACAGAAGCTCTTCTTGCCGGAAAACTCACGCCAGCCGCCGAGGTCCTTGACCACGGTGCGGGTGTCCAGCGGGTTGAGGGCGTTCCCCCAGAACCAGTTCTTGCGTGCGGTCTGTTCGAACCAGGGCTGCCATTGCTCGGGGCGGGCGAACAGGCGCACGGTGGCGAGCATCAGGTGATGGAAGCCGAAGACGTGGGCAATCGAGCTGTCGACCTTGGCGAACTCGCGCACGATGTTCAGGGTGTCACTCCAGCTGGCGCCGAGGCCGCCGTACTGGGTGGGAATGCTCAAGGCCAGCAGGCCGCTGTCGCGCAAGGCGTCACGTTCGGCTTTCGGCGTACCGCCGCGCTCGTCGCGTTCGACAGCCGTCAGGGCAAACTCGGCGGCCAGTCGGCGGGCGGTTTGCAGGGGGGATATCAGGGCGCTTTGCGGCTTGGCAGTCACGCGGGGTTCCTCAATGAATTTGGCGCGATCCCCTGTCGGAGCGAGCAAGCTCCGACAGGGTTTGGCGTGGGTCAGGCCGTGGCTTTGGCGGGCAGCACGTCGTTGGCGATCATTTCGCCGAACGGCCCGGTGAGGTTGGTGACACCGCGCCCCGCCAGGCTCGCGTAAGGTTCGGGCAGTAGCGGGAACACCAGCTCGGCAAAGCGATAGGCTTCTTCGAGGTGCGGGTAGCCGGAGAAGATGAAGCTCTCGATTCCCAGGTCCGCGTATTCCTTGATGCGTGCCGCCACCTGTTGCGGATCACCCACCAGCGCCGTCCCGGCACCGCCGCGCACCAGGCCGACGCCGGCCCACAGGTTGGGGGCGATTTCCAGATTGTCGCGGCGGCCGTCATGCAGCGCCGCCATGCGCCGCTGGCCTTCGGAGTCGAAACGCGAGAACGACTTTTGTGCCGCCGCGATGGTCTCGTCGCTGATGTGTTCGATCAGCTTGTCCGCGGCTTTCCAGGCGTCTTCGGCCGTCTCGCGGACGATCACGTGCAAACGAATGCCGAACTTCACCGTGCGCCCGTGACGGGCGGCGCGCTCGCGCACATCGGCGAGCTTCTGCGCAACGGCCGCCGGTGGTTCGCCCCAGGTCAGGTAGACATCGACCTGCTCGGCGGCGAGGTCATGGGCGGCTTCGGACGATCCGCCGAAGTACAGCGGTGGATAGGGTTTCTGCACCGGTGGATACAGCGCCTTGGCGTTCTGCACCTGCAGATGCTTGCCTTCGAAATCCACTGCTTCGCCCTGCAACACGCGGCGCCAGATCCTGAGGAATTCATCGGTGACTTCGTAACGTTCGCCATGATCGAGGAAGATCCCGTCGCCGCGGTTTTCGTCCGGGTCACCGCCGGTCACCACGTTGATCAGCAAGCGGCCGCCCGACAGGCGATCCAGGGTCGCGGCCATGCGCGCGGAGACGGTCGGCGAAATGATCCCCGGGCGAATCGCCACCAGGTAGCGCAGGCGTTCGGTCAGGGGCACCAGGGCCGAAGCGATGACCCATGAGTCCTCGCAGGAGCGCCCGGTGGGAATCAGTACGCCGTGGTAACCGAGGCTGTCGGCGGCCTGCGCCACCTGTTTCAGGTAGTTGAGGGTCACCGGGCGTGCGCCTTGGGTGGTGCCCAGGTAATGGCCGTCGCCGTGGGTCGGCAGGAACCAGAAAACATCCATGAAGAAGTCCTTAAGCGATTTTCAGCAGATTGTTGGGGTGCACGCCGAACAACGGCGCAGCGCGTTCTGCAGCAAGACGAATGCGGGCCTTCAAGGGCTCACTGGTTATTTGATAATTGGCGAAATCGGCCTCGGTGGCGTAGACCCCGATGGGCAGGGTCAGGGCCTGGAAGAAACTGAACAGCGGACGCAACTGATGATCGAGGACCAGCGCATGGCGTTCGCTGCCACCGGTGGCAGCGAGCAGCACCGGCGTGTTGATCAGGGCGTTGAGGTCGATCAGGTCGAACAGATGCTTGAGCAGTCCCGGGTAGGAGCCGCGATAGACCGGCGCCGCGACGATCAGCAGGTCGGCGGTCTCGATGGCTTGCAACTGCGCCTCGATGTCGGCCGCCAGTTCCTGACGCGACAGAGCGGCGCCCAGTGGGCGAGCGATATCGCCCAGCTCGATCAGCGTGCTTTCGATCGGTAATTGCCCGGCCAGTTCGGCCAGCAACGCCTGGGTCAGTACCAGGGTGCGGGACGGACGCCAGGTTCCGCCGGAAAGGGCGACGACTTTCAATGGACGCGACATCATCAGTTCCTTTTTAAACAGTTGCTCGGGGAGCAGTGAATAGACACAGGGCTTGAGCAAGAGCTGTACCAAACCGCCAGGCCCAGGTATTGCGTGGCCTGCGACGCACCGACGGCTGCGCACTGTTGGTTTTTCGGGACTGTTTGTTGAATGACTGTTGCCTGGCGAACAGTTGCGTGGGCAACAGTTGGTTCAGGTGTTGGGATTGTTATAAAGCCTTACGCTTATTCCTCAAAATACGATAAATAAATATTTATAGATCTTTAGTGAATATATGACCGCGAAGGCGCAGTCATTGGGAAAAGTCGATAGCCACTATCGAAACCGTTGATTTCTGCCCGTCTGTGGGCGCGAGTAGCCTGTGTTCATTGCCCCGAACCCAGACGCCAGGACGCCTTATCATGAAAACGCTACTCACCACTTTCTTGCTGCTCGCGGTCACCGTTCTTGCCGGATGTGCCAGCCACGTATCCCCGGAATTGCGCCCCTACACGGCCGAGGAAACCCGGGAACTGGCGCTGGAGGCGTTGAACCGTCGTGGTTTGTCGTTCGACGAATACCATGCGAAAAAAGCCGAATTGCTCGGCCAGCCACAGAAAACCTACGGTTTCGATAAGCAGGGTGAGATGAGCGCCGAACGTGCCGTCCAACTGCATGGCCGTCCAAGCTGAGCGACTGTACCGCTCGAAGTTTCGCTCAACTGTCCATGGGTTTCCGGGGTGGCGTGCGATAGGGTCGATACCTGACCGACCCTGGTGGACTGCCACCGATGACGCTTTCGCTCGACCTGCTGCTGGGCTTTGCCCTGTTTGCGCTTGTCACCTCGATCACTCCCGGCCCGAACAACACCATGTTGCTGGCATCGGGTGTGAACTTCGGCTTTAACCGCACCATCCCCCATATGCTCGGCATTACCTGCGGTTTCTTTTCGCTGGTGGTGGCGGTGGGTTTCGGCCTGGGCGCGGTGTTCCAGACCTACCCGTTGCTGTACACCGTGTTGCGATATGTCGGCGCGGCGTATTTGTTGTACCTGGCGTGGAAAATCGCCCGTTCCGGTCCGGTTTCCGACGGTGAGTCTAGGCAGGGCAAGCCGATCAGCTACCTGGGCGCCGCCGCGTTCCAGTGGGTCAACCCCAAGGCCTGGATCATGGCCATCGGTGCCATCAGCACCTACACGCCGATGCAGGGCTATTTCACCAACGTCATCGTGATCGCGGCGGTGTTTGCCGTGATCAACCTGCCGAGCGTCGGCGTCTGGGCGGCGTGCGGCACGCTGTTGCGCAATGTGCTCAAGGATCGCCGCTGGTTGCGCCTGTTCAACTGGGGCATGGCCGCGCTGCTGGTGGTTTCGCTGTATCCGCTGTTGCTGGAAAGTTTTAGCTGACGCATTGCTTCAACCCCTTGCCCGATGCCTGTTAAGCTCGCCTTCAGGAGCGTTCCTACGCACTTTTAAATGAAGTCGTACTTCCTTTACGCATCCGATCGGGTATTGCTGGTGCACCGAATTCCGGCACTCGATCCCGGAACAAGCTCTGCGAGTCTTTTATGAATAAACGTCCGTTGTATTTCGACTACGCCGCCACCACGCCGGTGGATGAGCGAGTCATTCAGGTGATGGTCGAGTGTCTGGGGTTTGCCGGCAATTTCGGCAACCCGGCGTCCAGCTCCCATGCATTCGGCCAGCAGGCCCGTCAAACGGTCGAGCGGGCGCGCCAGCAAGTGGCCGAACTGGTCGGAGCCGATGCATCGCAGATCGTCTGGACATCCGGCGCCACTGAGTCCAATAACCTCGCTCTCAAGGGCGTGGCCCAGGCCCGCGGGGTGTCCGGCGGCCACATCATTACCAGTCAGATCGAGCACAAGGCGATTCTCGACACCGCCAGGCAATTGCAGGACAGCGGCATTGCCGTGACCTACCTGGTGCCGGATGCGCAAGGGTTGATCACTGCGCAAGCCGTCAGCGAGGCGATGCGCGAAGACACCTTCCTGGTGTCGTTGATGCTGGTCAACAACGAACTGGGCACGGTGAATGACATCGCCGCCATTGGCGAAGTCGTGCGCGCCCGCGACGGGTTGTTTCATGTCGATGCCGCGCAGGGCGCGGGGAAAGTCCAAATCGACCTGGCTCGATTGCCGGTGGACCTGATGTCTTTCTCGGCGCACAAGCTCTATGGCCCCAAGGGCATCGGCGCGCTGTATGTCGGGCCCCGCGCCCGTGAGCGCGTGCTGGCGCAGATTCACGGTGGCGGCCATGAAGGCGGTTTGCGTTCCGGTACGCTGGCGACCCATCAGATCGCCGCCATGGGCGTGGCTTTCGCGTTGGCTGCACAAGTGTTCGATGAGGAGAAGGCCACCATCGTGCGTCTGCGCGAGCGCTTGCTCGATTCGCTGCTGAGCCTGCCCGGGGTACGACTCAATGGCAGCCCGACCCAGCGCATTCCCCATACCCTGAGCCTGACCTTCGGCGAAGGCGAGTTCAATCCGGCGGCGTTGAGTGCCTCGATCGCGTTTTCCGCGACCTCGGCCTGCAACTCCGCGAGCAATTCGCCTTCCCACGTGTTGCTGGCCCTGGGGCATGATGTCCGTTCGGCGAGTCGCACCGTGCGCTTGAGCCTGGGTCGTTTCACCACCGAGCAGGACATCGACCAGGCGGTACAACTGATTAAAGCCAACTGCGCCAGTGCTCCGGCATTCTGGGCGACGTGACCTTGAAGTGCCGACTCCGATCGGCACTCGACAATAATGATGAAGTGGTTAGCAGGAGACATGATGAATACGCAGCCTTCGATCAACGGATCGGTGCCCGAGCGCCTGGCGCACACCCGCGAGCTGATGAGCCGGGAGGGTATTCACGCCCTGCTGGTGCCGTCGGCCGACCCGCACCTGTCGGAATACCTGCCGGGTTACTGGCAAGGGCGGCAATGGTTGTCGGGGTTCCACGGTTCGGTCGGTACGCTGATCGTGACCCCGGATTTCGCCGGGGTCTGGGCCGACAGTCGTTACTGGGAACAGGCGACCAAGGAGCTCAAGGGCAGCGGCATCGAGTTGGTCAAGCTGCAACCGGGTCAACCGAGCCCGCTGGACTGGCTGGCCGAGCAAACCCCAGAAGGTGGCGTTGTCGCGGTGGACGGCGCGGTGATGGCCGTGGCTTCGGCGCGGACCCTGGGCAGCAAACTCGAAGCGCGCGGTGCACGCCTGCGTACCGACATCGATCTGCTGGATCAGGTCTGGAGCGATCGCCCGGCGCTGCCGAACGAGCCGATCTATCAGCACTTGCCGCCACAGGCGACCGTCAGCCGTAGCGAGAAACTCGCCAGCCTGCGTGAAACGCTGAGTGCCAGTGGCGCCGATTGGCATTTCATCGCCACCCTCGACGACATCGCCTGGCTGTTCAACCTGCGCGGTGGCGACGTCTCGTTCAACCCGGTATTCGTGTCCTTTGCCCTGATCGGCCAGCAACAGGCGACTCTGTTCGTGGCCCTGAGCAAAGTCAGCGCCGAGCTGCGCGCGGTGCTTGAGCAGGACGGCATTACCCTGCGCGACTACAGCGAAGTGGCCGACGCCCTGCGTGCCGTGCCGAGTGGCGCCAGCCTGCAGGTGGATCCGGCGCGCGTGACGGCAGGGCTGCTGGATAACCTGAACACCGGTGTGAAGCTGGTCGAGGGCCTGAACCCGACTACTCTGGCGAAATCGCAGAAAAGCCTGGCCGATGCCGAACACATCCGGCGCGCCATGGAACAGGACGGCGCGGCACTGTGCGAATTCTTCGCCTGGCTGGAGTCGGCCTGGGGCCGCGAGCGCATCACCGAACTGACCATCGACGAACACCTGACCGCTGCGCGGGCGCGCCGCCCGGATTACGTGTCGCTGAGTTTCAACACCATTGCCGCGTTCAACGCCAATGGCGCCATGCCGCATTACCACGCCACCGAGCAAGAGCACGCGGTGATCGAAGGTGATGGCCTGTTGCTGATCGACTCCGGTGGCCAATACCTGGGTGGCACCACGGACATCACTCGGATGGTGCCGGTCGGCTCGCCAACCGCTGAGCAGAAGCGCGATTGCACCCGCGTGTTGAAAGGCGTGATCGCGCTGTCCCGTGCGCAGTTCCCCCGGGGGATTCTGTCACCGCTGCTGGACGCCATTGCGCGCGCGCCGATTTGGGCGGAGAACGTCGATTACGGTCATGGCACCGGCCACGGCGTCGGTTATTTCCTCAACGTTCACGAAGGTCCGCAAGTGATTGCCTACCAGGCCGTGGCAGCGCCGCAGACCGCGATGCAGCCGGGCATGATCACCTCGATCGAACCAGGCACCTATCGTCCGGGTCGCTGGGGAGTGCGCATCGAGAACCTGGCGTTGAACCGCGAAGCGGGCAAGAGCGAGTTCGGTGAATTCCTCAAGTTCGAAACCCTGACCCTGTGCCCGATCGACACCCGTTGCCTGGAGCCGTCGCTGCTGACGGCTGAGGAAAAGCAATGGTTCAACGCCTATCACGCTGAAGTGCGCGAGCGCTTGAGCCCCCTGCTGGATGGCGCGGCACTGGAGTGGTTGAACACTCGCACGGCGGCTATCTGATCGGCTTGAGTTCAGGCGCTGCCTGCAGCGCCTGGCTCATGTAATCGACAAAGGCTTTGACCCGGGCGGATTGGCGACGATTCGCCGGGGACACCGCGTGTATGGGCAGCGACTGCGCAATGTAGTCGGGCAGAATCTCCGTCACTCGACCCGCTTTCAGGTCTTCGCTGAACAGCCACACCGGCGACAGCGCAATCCCCAGCCCTGCCAACACCATTTCGCGAATCGCCTCCGAATTGTTGCTTTGCGCGTTGCCGTTGATCCTGACTTCGTGTCGTTGGCCATCGTTTTCGTACACCCATAGGTCATGACTGCTCAAGAGGTTGAACGGCAGGCAGTTGTGCTCTCTCAGCGCTTGCGGTGATTGCGGGTGGCCCCGTCGTTGCAGGTAGTCGGGGGCCGCGACGGTCACGCGATGGGTGGTGCCGATGCGACGGGCGATCAGGCCGCTGTCGTTCAACTCGCCGATTCTGAACGTGACATCCAGGCCTTCACTGATCAGATCCTGGTTTTGATCATTCAATTGCAGGTCAATATCGAGGTCGGGATGGCGCTTGAGAAACTCCGCCAGGCGCGGGGCAATTTGCAAACGCCCGAAACTGACCGAAGAGCCGATGCGCAGGTGACCTGCGATGCGTTCCCGGCCTGACTGGAAACTCAGCTCGGCGGCATCGACTGCGGCGAGGATGTTTCGGCATTCGTCGTAGTAGCGCTGACCTTCGTCGGTCAGGGACAGCCGACGGGTGCTGCGGGCAATCAGCTTGCCACCCAGCCCGCTTTCCAAGGCCCGCAGGACTTTGCTGATGGTTGGCTGGCTGGTTTTCAGCTCTCGGGCAACGGCCGAGAAGCTGCCACGTTCGACGACCCGGACGAAGATCGCCATTGCATTGAGTTTGTCCACAGCAATTCTCATTCATGCCAAAGGGGCATGGTTACTATAGCTATATAGGGTCTTATCAGCATGAGTCGACAGGAAGAAGATTTATTCCACAGCCACCACTGATGGGAACTTGCGAAATGACTGACTCAATGGAAATGCGCGCTTTGATCGTCGACTCGGCTAACGCACCGCTGCGCCTGGTGTCCATGGCGCGGCCCACGCCGCAAGCCGGGCAAGTGCTGGTCCGGATCAAGGCCAGTGGTCTCAACCCGCTGGACGGGAAAATCCGTGCCGGCCAGGCAGCCCATGCACATCAACCGTTGCCGGCGACGTTGGGCATTGATCTGGCAGGAATCGTTGAGTCTGTCGGGGAAGGGGTGAGCGATTGGCGTCCGGGCGATGAGGTCTACGCCATGGCCACGGGGATTGGCGGTGCGCAAGGCTCGTTGGCCGAGTATGCCGCAGTCGATGCGCGGCTCCTGGCGCCCAAGCCCGGCAACCTGAGCGCCCGCGAAGCGGCGGGGTTGCCGTTGGTGCTGATC
>Ga0247819_10000953_pt1 | contig 16021 bp, 17 predicted proteins | sample 13C_Xylose_Day6_FD_193428 | JGI IMG/M metagenome (GOLD analysis project Ga0247819, IMG submission 193428) | Soil microbial communities from agricultural site in Penn Yan, New York, United States - 13C_Xylose_Day6 | ecosystem: Environmental > Terrestrial > Soil > Agricultural land | place: USA...
GGCGCCGCGCCCATCCTGAACATCCAGCCGCGCCATTACTTCCGTCAGGCCGCGGTGATCACGCTGCTGAACCCCAAGGCCATCGTGTTCTACATGGCCTTCTTCCCGCTGTTCGTCGATCCGCAAAGGCACCAAGGCCTGATCACCTTCGGCGCGATGGCGGTCACCATCGCCGCGCTGACCTTCGCGTACGGCCTGATCGCCGTGCTGCTCACGCACTTCCTGGCCGCGCGGATGCGGTCCAACCCGATGATCGGCCGGGTGCTGGAGAAAGTGGCCGGGCTCTGCCTGATCGGCTTCGGCGTCAAGCTCGCCATTTCCAGGTAAGCGCATGGCCAAGATCTTCTGCATCGCCAACCAGAAGGGCGGCGTCGGCAAGACGACCACCACCGTCAACCTGGCCGCCGGCCTGGCGCGCATCGGGCAGCGGGTGCTGATGGTGGACCTGGATCCGCAGGGCAATGCCACCATGGGTTCGGGCGTGGACAAGCGCAAGCTCGAACTCACGGTGTACGACGTGCTGCTGGAATCCGCCTCCGTCGTCGAGGCCCGGGTGCACAGCGACAAGTGCGGCTACGACGTGCTGGGCGCCAACCGCGAACTGGCCGGGGCCGAGGTCGAACTGGTGGACGTGGAGCGGCGCGAGCGCCGCTTGCGGGAAGCGCTGGCTCACGTGGACGAGAACTACGACTTCGTCCTGATCGACTGCCCGCCGTCGCTGTCCATGCTCACGCTCAACGGCCTGTGTTCGGCCCACGGCGTGATCGTGCCGATGCAGTGCGAGTACTTCGCGCTCGAGGGCCTGACCGACCTGGTGAACACCATCAAGCAGGTGCACGCCAACCTGAACAAGGACCTGCAGATCATCGGCCTGCTGCGCGTGATGTTCGATCCGCGCATCACGCTGCAGCAGCAGGTGAGTGACCAGCTCAAGGCGCACTTCAAGGACAAGGTGTTCGACACCGTGATCCCGCGCAACGTGCGCCTGGCCGAAGCCCCCAGCTACGGCCTGCCCGGCGTCGTGTTCGATCCGGCGGCGCGCGGCAGCCAGGCCTTCCTCGAGTTCGCGAAAGAGATGGTCGAGCGCATCAAGAAGATGTGACGACCCGGCCCACGGCCATGAAGCCTTCCAACGTCCTCGTCCTGCCCGGCTGGCAGAACAGCGGCCCGCAGCACTGGCAGTCGCTGTGGGAACAGCAGCACGGCTACGTGCGCGTCGAGCAGCACGACTGGATGCAACCGCTGCGGGGCGACTGGATCACGCGGCTGGAGGAAGTGCTGCTCACGCGCGACGAGCCGGCCGTGCTGGTGGCCCACAGCCTGGGCTGCATCCTGACGGCGGCCTGGGCATCGGTGACGCGCAACGCCGATCGGGTGAAGGCCGCGCTGCTGGTCGCGCCGGGCGACGTCGAGCGGCCCGAGGTCCGCGCGCAACTTCGCAGCTGGTCGCCCATCGTGATGCAGCCGGCGCCTTTCCCCAGCGTGCTGGTGGGCAGCCGGAACGATCCGTACTGCGACTTCGAGCGGGCCCGCTCGTTCGCGGCGGCCTGGGGCAGCCGCTTCATCGACCTCGGCCACCAAGGCCATATCAACGCCGATTCAGGCCTGGGCAGCTGGCCGCAGGGCCACCTGCTCCTGCAGGATCTGATCGATCTTTAAGAGAAAAGCATTCCCATGGTGACCAAGAAACCCAAGGGCCTGGGCCGCGGCCTCGAAGCCCTGCTCGGCCCCACTGCATCCGAATCCGCGAGCGCGGACGCGCCCGCCGCCAATCCCGGCCAACCCGCCACGCTGCGGCTGGAGGACATGGTGCCCGGCATGTACCAGCCGCGCACGCGCATGGACGAAGGCGCGCTCTACGAGCTGGCCGAGTCGATCAAGGCGCAGGGCATCATGCAGCCGATCCTGGTGCGCAAGCTCGGGGATGGCGCCAACGCCGGCAAGTTCGAGATCATCGCGGGCGAGCGCCGCTTCCGCGCGGCCAGGCTGGCCGGCCTGGACAGCGTGCCGGTGCTGGTGCGCGACGTGCCCAACGAGGCCGCCGCCGCGATGGCGCTGATCGAGAACATCCAGCGCGAGGACCTCAATCCGCTGGAAGAAGCGCAGGGCCTCTCGCGCCTGATCCGCGAATTCGGGCTGACGCACGAACAGGCCGCGCAGGCCGTCGGCCGCTCGCGCAGCGCCGCGTCCAACCTGCTGCGCCTCCTGAACCTCGCCGACCCGGTGCAGACCATGCTGATGGCCGGCGACCTGGACATGGGGCACGCCCGCGCGCTGCTGGCGCTGGACCGCGCCAACCAGATCACCGCCGCCCAGCAGATCTCCGCGAAGAAGCTGTCGGTGCGCGAGGCGGAGACGCTGGTCAAGCGCGTCGGCGCCGAGTTCAACCTGACTTCTCCCAAGCCCAAGAAGGAGAAGTCGCGCGACCTCAAGCGGGTGGAGGAGGAGCTGTCCGACCTGCTGACCGCCGAGGTCGAGGTGCGGGTGAAGAAGCGCGTCAAGCGTGCCGGCCAGTTCGAGGAGATGGGCGAGCTGGCGATCCAGTTCGGCTCGCTGGACGCGCTGAACGGGCTGATCGAGCGCCTGCGGGGCTGACCTTCAGCCTTCCTGATCCCCCAATTGGGGTATAGGCGGCGGGGCCGCAGATTGAAACAATTCTTGTCAATCTGCAACTGGAGGCGCCAGATGCCCCGCTCGATCCATTCCACCGCGCTGCTGCTCGCCCTGGCCACCGGCCTGGCGGCCTGCCAGACCAATCCGCCCCTCCAGAACGCCGCCGGCGTCTCGTCGATGGAGGTCGACTCCAGCCGCAAGGGACCCGTGTCGGGCGTCGGCGTCGAAGGCCAGGACATCGTGGCGATGACCGACCAGATGATGCGCGACATGCTGGCCGAGCAGATCTTCGCGGACACCGGCAAGCGGCCGCGGGTGATCATCGACAGCGCGTTCTTCGTCAACGAGAGCTCGCAGGCGATCAATCGCAACATCATCACGCAGCGGTTGATGGTCAACCTCAATCGCGCGGCACGCGCCCGCATGCAGTTCGTCAACCGCCAGAACACGGCGATGGTCGAACAGGAGCGCCAGCTCAAGCGCACCGGCACCACCGACGTCGGCACCACCGGCCTGGCCAAGGCGCAGCTCGGCGCCGACTACCGCCTCTCCGGCAAGATCAATTCGCTGGACAGCCGCAACGTCAAGACCGGCATGGTGCAGCGCTACACGCAGATCTCCTTCGAGATGACCGACCTCGAGACCGGCGAGATCGTCTGGTCCGGCATCTACGAGTTCTCGCGCGCGGGCGCGGACGACGTCATCTACCGCTGAAGGAGGCCGCGATGAAGAGCCTCCTTTGCGCCGCGTTCGCTGGAGTCGTGCTGGCCGGCTGCGCCACTACGCAAACCACGCCGCCCACCTTCGCCGGCTGCCGCACCTGGGACCAGCAGGCGGGGCAGGGCAACCTGTCCGCCGTGTCGGTGCTCTCGCCCGAGCTGTCGCGCGTGATCGGCGTGCAGGAGGTCGTGACCTCGCGCACCGGCACCGGCATGGCCGCCGTGCAGACCACGGTGCAGAACTGCAGCGACGTCGACGTGGTGCTCAGCGTGCGCACCCGCTTCACCGGCGACCGGGGCCAGACCGAGCCGCCGAGCGCCTGGAAGACGGTGTTCCTGCCGCCGCGCGGCCAGGTGGTGTACGGCGAGTCGGCCATCTCGCAGGCCACCAGCCGCGTCGCGGTCGACATCTACGACGCCAATCGCGGGCAGTCGCAGTTCGCCCCGCACCAGACCTACCAGATCCCCGCCACGACCCCGCCGGCGCGCTGAACCGGCTCTCCTCGAAAGGTCCTGCCATGCAGCTGCGCAGATTCGTCCTGCTCGGCACGGCGGCGCTCGCCGTCGCCGCCGCCGCGCAAACACCGACCATCCCGGAAAGCGCCTACCGGCGCGGCATGCCGGAGGTGCTGACGCCCGCGCCGGCGCCGGTCGCCGCGGCGGAACCGGGGTTCGATCGCGGGTCGTTCGGGGCGGCTTACGCGCGGGCCGGCCGACCCGCCATCGCCGTGCTGTGGAACCGCGAATTCACCGACATGCTGCAGCAGCAGACCGCGCAGCAGCTGGCCATCGACCACGTGCGCGGCGGCGCGGCCAGCCGTGAAACCGTGCGTGCGCCGGGCTACAGCGGCAGCGACGCGGTGGTCGCCGGCGCCAGCAGCACCACGATCACCACGCGCGAGGTGAAGACGCAGCAGGGCCGCCGCAGCGGGCCGGTCGAGCGCACCGATCTCGAGATGCGCAGCGCCTTCATGCAAACCATGACCGCCAGCGGCGTCCGCCTGGTCGACCGCAACGTCGTCATGCGCACCACCGCGGCGGCGAACAAGGGCTCGCTCGACACGCAACAGGTCGAGACGCAGGCCCTGAGCAAGCACGCCAAGCTGATGATGGAAGTGCTCAACACGCCGGACCCTGCGGCCGCCACCGGCTGGTCCACCTACGTGTCGATCAAGCGCCTGTCCGACGGCGTGGTGCTGGCCGAGGGCTACATGACCGGCCAGGAAGCCGCGCCCGCCGTGCCGCACACACCGAAGTTCGAGGCCGACCCGCGCGGCGGATTCCGCGAAGTGGCGCGACCCGCGCGCACCGTCACCGACGTCGGCCGCCTGGTCGCGCAGCAGACGCTGGCCCGCCTGGCCGGCGCCCTCTGATCCCCGTTCCTTCCTTCATCCCAGGAGTGATGACCATGAGCGTTCGTCCGTTCTCGCGCGTGCGCGCCACCTGTGTCGCCGCATCGATCGCCGCCGGCGGCCTGTGGGCGCTTCCGGCCCACGCCCAGTTCGGCGGGTTCCTGCAGAACATCATGCAGATGCAGCAGCAACAGCAGGCCAAGCAGGCCGCCGAGCAGGCTGCGAACCCGGCCAAGAAGTGGGGTCCGGCCAAGCCGGTGACGCCGGAGGTGCAGACGTCGGCGACGGAGTTCGCGGGCAAGGTGCCCGCCGCCGACCTGCGGCCGCTGATGGAGCGCCTCTTCATCGAGGGCGAGCGCAACGCCACGCTGAACCTGCAGCGCATCGGCATGGCCGCATTGGCCGCCGGCGACGTGAACACGGCGGAGAAGGCCTTCGAGGCCGCCGTTGCCCGCATCGAGATGATCTACGCCGACAACCCGGAGGCGCAGAAGGCCAAGTCGCTGTGGTCGGCCGAGAAGGTCAAGGACTTCAAGGGCGAGCCGTACGAGCGCGCGATGACTTACTTCTATCGCGGCCTGGTGTGGGCGGCGAAGGGCGACTTCCAGAACGCGCGCGCCATGTTCAAGCAGGCCGACTACCAGGACACGGTGGCCGAGGCCGAGCAGTACGCCGGCGACTTCGGCCTGATGCCTTTCATGGCGGGCTGGGCCAGCTACTGCGACGGCAACACGCAGCTGTCGCGCGACTTCATGCAGCAGGCCGCCAAGGGCGACAAGGCCTACGAGGGCCTGTCGGCCGACAAGCCGGTGCTGGTGCTGTTCGAAACCGGCCGCGCGCCGTTCAAGTACGGCGCCGGCAAGTTCGGCGAGGCGCTCAAGTGGCAGGCGCACAAGGCGCCCGCGCCGACCGTCAAGACGGCGTGCGTGGAGGGAGGCGGCAGCAGCTGCCTGGCCGACAAGTTCACCGTCGGCGCCGACATCGGCTACCAGGCCACCACGCGCGGCGGCCGGCCGGTGGACGCGGTGCTGGGCGGCAAGGCCTCGTTCAAGGAAGGCGCGCAGACCGTCTCCGACGTCGCCACCACCATCGGCGCGGTCGGCATGCAGACGGCGCTGATGACGGGCAGCAGCGACTCGGCCAACATCGGCATGCTGGGCATGTTCGCCGGTCTGGTCGCGCAGGGCGTCGCGCAGTCCACCCAGGCCCAGGCCGACATCCGCGAATGGGAGCAGCTGCCGGGCACGGTGTGGCTGGCCAGCGCGGACCGCAAGGTCACCGCCGCCAAGGTCGGGGTGACGCTGGAAACCGAGGGCAACAGCTCGGTGATGCCGGCGGCGCGCCTGGTCGATTCGCAGCGTTGCCAGCTCTATTGGGGGCGCAGCCTGGCGCCGATGTCGTTGCTGTCCGAGGCCGGTCCGCTCGAGCCCGGCGAGCACCAGCGCGACGGCGCGTTCCGCCAGGAGATGCAGGCGCTGTTCGCGCAGTAAGGTCCGTGCATTAGTCTGCGGCAGGGAGGTGAACCCATGCCGCAAACGATCCGGATGCTGGTGGCCGCGGCCGCTTTCTGTGCCACCAGCGCCTTCGCGCAGACCGCGACCAACCACTTCGACGATCCCTTCCTGCGCGCCACCTCGGCGCTGCCGGGCTGTCCGGTGCCCACGGGCCCGCTCTACACGCCCGAACAGGTGCGCGAGGAGGCCCATTCGCGGGCGCAGCACGGCACCAGCTGCTACCACTCGGGCCGCTGCCGCCTGCCCAACGCCTACCTGTACGACAAGGAGATCGCGCCGCGCACCGTGCAGTACCTGCGGCGCGACGACCGCCTGGCCGACAGCAGCGTGTGGATCGTGGTGCAGCGGCGGATCGTGTTCCTGCAAGGCTGCGTGAAGTCGCGCGAGCAGGCGGAAACGATGGAGCGGTCGGTGGGATTGATCGACGATGTGATGGGTGTCGTCAATCAGTTGTCTGTCCAGGGCGAGGCGCCGAAGTACCCGCTGGCGGAAAGGCGCTGAGCGCCCGCGCCTTCAGAGCGCGAAGATCTTCCCCGGATTCATGATGTTCTTCGGATCAAGCGCGCGCTTGATCGTGCGCATCATGTCCACCGCGCCCGCGCCCGCTTCATCGACCAGGAAGCCCATCTTGTGCAGGCCTACGCCGTGCTCGCCGGTGCAGGTGCCCTCGAGCCGCAGCGCACGCGACACCAGCTTGTGGTTCAGGTCCTCGGCGACCTCGCGCTCGCGCGGATCGTTCGGGTCGAGCAGGTAGCCGAAGTGGAAGTTGCCGTCGCCCACGTGGCCGACGAGGAAGTAGGGGATGCCGCTGGCATCGGCTTCCGCCACCGAGTCGAGCAGGCAGTCGGCCAGGCGCGAGATCGGCACGCAGGTGTCGGTGGAGATGGCGCGGCAGCCGGGGCGCGACTGGATCGCCGCGAAGTACGCGTTGTGCCGCGCGGTCCACAGGCGCGTTCGCTCCTCGGGCGTGGTCGCCCATTCGAAGGCGTTGCCGCCGAATTCGCTGGCGATCTCCTGCACGGTCTCGGCCTGTTCCTTGACGCCGGCCGGCGAGCCGTGGAATTCCATCAGCAGCAACGGCTCTTCGCGCAGGCCCAGCTTGCTGTGCGCGTTGACCATGCGCACGGTGTTCACGTCGATCAGCTCCACGCGCGCGATCGGCACGCCCAGCTGGATCACCTGGATGACGGTGCGCACCGCGGCCTCGATGCTCGGGAACGAGCAGATCGCGGCCGAGATCGCCTCGGGGATCGGGTACAGGCGCAGCGTGATCTCGGTGATCACGCCCAGCGTGCCTTCGCTGCCCACCATCAGGCGCGTGAGGTCGTAGCCGGCCGAGGACTTCTTGGCGCGCGTGCCGGTGCGGATCACTTCGCCGCTGGCGGTGACGACCTCCAGGCCCAGCACGTTCTCGCGCATGGTGCCGTAGCGGACCGCGTTGGTGCCCGAGGCGCGCGTCGCGCTCATGCCGCCGATGGTGGCGTCGGCGCCGGGGTCGATCGGGAAGAAGAGGCCGGTGCTCTTGATCTCGTCGTTGAGCTGCTTGCGCGTGACGCCGGCCTGCACGGTCACCGTGAGGTCCTCCGGGTTGACCGACAGCACCTTGTTCATGCGGCCGAGGTCGATGCTGATGCCGCCCTGCACCGCGAGCAGGTGGCCTTCGAGCGAGGAGCCGACGCCGAACGGGATCACGGGCACGTCGTGCTGCGCGGCCAGCACCACGGCATCGGCGACGTCCTGGGTCTTCTCGGCGAACACCACGGCGGCCGGCGGCGGGCACTCGAACGAGGATTCGTCGCGGCCGTGCTGTTCGCGCACGACCGCGGCGGTCGAGCACTGGGCGCCGAAGCGGGCGGCCAGCGCGTCGAGCAGCGCCTGCGGCACCGGCCGCGGATGGAATTCGGGGACGAGGTGGCTGAGGGCGGTGGGCGCGTTCATGGCAAGTCTCCTGGACGCGGGCAGTTTACGCGCCCGGCGCGCCCATTCGCCCGCGGGCAACTCCTCAGCGCAGGCTGTCTTCGTACTCCGAGCGCGACACCCAACCGTCGCGGTTGGTGTCCATGTCCTCGAACGTCATCGTGGCCAGCGGCAGCCGCAGCGCTTCCGCGCGCGACAGCAGCCCGTCGCGGTCGGTGTCGGCCTGCAGGAAGAACTGCGCCATCTGCAGCGCGGTGAGCTGCAGGCCGGGCCCGGAGCCCATGGCCGAGACCGAGGGCACGCCTCCGGTGAGTCCGCCGCCGATCACCGTGGCCCCGGTCGTGGTGACGCCTTGCGTGGTGCCGATGACCGCCGAGCCCGGCCCGCCTGGCGTGCCCACGCTGATCGCAGCGCCCGCATTGCCGGCCGAGGCCGCGCCGTTCGGATCCATCACGTTCGCGGCATTGCCCGCGGGACCGATGACGCCGGTGGCGAGCGGGACGTTCACGCCGGGGTTCACCACCCCGCGCGTGCTGCTCGGGACGCCGCCCGCGGTGCTGGTGCCGGCCACGCTGGGCGACACCGTGGTGGGCGAGGTGACCGCGGCGCTCGTGCCCGGCGCGGCGATCGTTGTCGAGGGAATGCCGGCAGGGAAAGGCGAGGGCGACGCCAGCCCCGAAGGCGAGGGCGCGCCGATCGGCAAGGCGGCCGTGCCGGTGCCCGGCGCCACGTTGACCGGGTTGACGGTGGTCGTCGTGGTGGTGGGCGCACGCGCGCCGCCGGAAGTGAAGCCGACGCCGGCCGCTCGCGGCGAGGTGCTGCTGCGCACCGGCGCCTGCTGTGCCAGAGCCATGCCGGCGCACAGCGCCAGCGCGAGGAAGGGGACGGAATGCTGCTTCATGGCGGACTCCTGCTGCTTTCCATGGTGGCGCGGCTGGGCCAGAAGCATGTCGCGCTAACGCCGGAGTGCGCGTAGGACAATGCGCGCAGCATCGAACGAGAGGAAGAGCACCATGGGCAAGCGCCTGACGCAGATCGCCACCCGCACCGGCGACGACGGCACCACCGGCCTGGGCGACAACACCCGCGTCCCCAAGAACAGCGCGCGCGTCGCCGCGATGGGCGATGTCGATGAGCTCAATTCGCACATCGGCCTGCTGCTCTGCGAGCGCTTGCCCGATGAGGTGCGAACGCTGCTGGTCGAGGTGCAGCACCAGCTGTTCAACCTGGGCGGCGAGCTGTCGATCCCGGGTTACGAGCTGATCAAGCCGGAAGCGCTGGCCGTGCTGGACGAGGCGCTCGCCGCTCACAACGCCAAGCTGCCGCGGCTCGAGGAATTCATCCTGCCGGCCGGCACGCGGGCCGCATCGCAGGCGCATGTCTGCCGCACGGTGGCGCGGCGGGCCGAGCGCTCGGTGGTGGCGCTCGGCCGGGACGAGGCGGTGAACGACACGCCCCGCCGCTACCTCAACCGCCTGTCGGACCTGATGTTCGTGCTGGCCCGGGTGCTCAACCGGATGGACGGCGGTGACGACGTCTACTGGAAGAGCGAGCGCATGGCGCGCGGCGGCGGCGAGGCCTGAGCTTCAGCGCGGCGCCGCCTGCGCCGATTGCGTGGCCGGACGGCTGCCGCCGCGGCTGAGCAGCGCGTACAGCAGGATCGCGCCGAACGTCGCGGTGCCGATGCCGCCGAGCGCGAAGCCGCCGAACTTCAGCGTGAAGTCGCCGGTGCCCAGCACCAGCGTCACGGCCGCCACGAGCAGGTTGCGGTTGTCGGAGAAGTCCACCCGGTTGTCGACCCAGATCTTGGCGCCGGCCGCGGCGATGAGGCCGAACACCACGATCGACACGCCGCCCATCACCGGCAGCGGGATCGCCTGGATCACCGCGCCGAACTTGGGCGAGAAGCCCAGCACGATGGCGATGGCCGCGGCGAACACGAAGATGGCGGTCGAGTAGATCTTGGTCGCGGCCATCACGCCGATGTTCTCGGCGTAGGTCGTGACACCGGTGCCGCCGGACGCGCCGCTCACCATCGTGGCCACGCCGTCGCCGATGAACGCGCGGCCCATGTAGGCGTCGAGGTTGCGGCCGGTCATCGCGGTCACGGCCTTGATGTGGCCCAGGTTCTCGGCGACCAGGATCACGGCCACCGGGGCGATCAGCAGCATGGCCGGACCGCTGAACACCGGAGCGGCGAAGGCCGGCGCGCCGAACCAGGCGGCGTTGGCGATGCCTCCGAGGTCGATCGGCTTGCCGAAGCCCAGGCCGTTGGTGAGCACCGCGTAGATGACGCTGGCGACGATGAGGCCGACCAGGATCAGCAGGCGCTGCACCATGCCGCGCGTGAACACGGCGACCAACGCCACGCTCACGAACGTGACGGCCTGCATCCACGAATCGAAGCTGCTCGCGGCCATGTTCTTGACCGGGATGCCGGCCAGGTTCAGGCCGATCACCGCCACCACGGCGCCGGTGACCACGGGCGGCATCAGGCGCTCGATCCAGCCCGTGCCGACGGCCTGCACGATGAAGCCGATGATCGTGTAGACGACGCCGCAGGCGATGATTCCGCCCAGGGCCACGCCGATGTTGCCGTTGGGCCCTTTGCCTGCGTACGCGGTGGCCGCGATCACCACGCCGATGAACGCGAAGCTCGAGCCCAGGTAGCTGGGCACCTTGCCGCCGGTGATCAGGAAGAAGATCAGCGTGCCCACGCCGCTCATGAGGATGGCCAGGTTCGGGTCGAACCCCATGAGGATGGGAGCGAGCACCGTCGCGCCGAACATCGCGATGACGTGCTGCACGCCCATCGCCGCCGTCTGCGGCCAGGGCAGCCGCTCCTCCGGCCCGATCACGCCGCCTTGCTGCAGGACCTGCGCGGGCCGCTCCGTCCAGTTGAACATTCCCATCTCCGCTCCTTCTGTTGTGAAGCGTCGATGCTAAGGGGCGCCTCCATGGGCGACAAGGCGAGTCGTCAGCGGATGAAGTCGGTCACGGCGTGGAGCACGTGCGTGTCCTTGAGCAGCCGGCGGTGGCCCAGGCCCTCGGTGGGCAGAAGCGCCGCGCCGGGGATGGCGTCGGCGAAGGCCTCGCCGTCGGCGAAGCGGTTGATGCTGTCGCCCCGGTCGTGGACCACCAGCGTCCTTGCCGTGATGCGGGCGCCCACCGCAGGCGGCTCGAATTGCGACATCAGGATGCCCTCGCGCGCCTCGAAGCGCGCCTGCATGCGCGCGCGGATGTTCTCCGACAGGCCGAACACCGCGGCGAAGAGCCGCGTGTACTCGCGCGGCGAGGCCGGCGGCGCGATCAGCACGAGGCGTTCGGTGGCGAGGCCGCGGCTGGCCGCGTGGGCCGCTCCGTTGGCGCCCAGCGAGTGCGCGACCACGGCCCGCAGCGCTTCGCCTTCTTGCCGCAAGCGCGCACCCACGTACTCGATGGCGCGGGCGAACTGCGGCAGGTTGCTCACGGCCCCCGCGCTGCGGCCGTGGGCGGGCATCTCCACGATCACCGGCCGCAGGCCGGCCTGGGCCACCGCTTCGGCCAGCGGCAGCATCTGGCCCGCGTGGCCGCCCCAGCCGTGCACGAGCAGCACCGTCGGCGACTGCGCCTGCGCGCGTGGCGAATAGAGCGTGAGGCTCGCGTCCTCGAACGGCCAGCGGGCCATGCGCCAGTTCGCGTCCCAGGAGGCACCGCGCTGCAGCCACTTGGGCGGCAACGGCGTGCCGAACAGGCGGCTGGCGGCCCGCACGGCGAGCGCCGGCCACACGCGCTGCGAGGCGCCCAGGGCGGCGCGGAAGACGCGCAACCCGGGGCTGGCCTGGTAGAAGTCGGACGTGGCCTGCAAGGCGGTACGCGTCGTCATCACGGAACCTTCGATTCAGTAGAAGACCATGTCTTCATTGCGGCGCGGCAGGCTGCGCAGCGACCGGAGGGCGGCGCGGCCGCCGGCGATACCGCCCCAGACGGCGGCGATGGCAAGGATGATCAGCATGGCAAACTCCTTTGTTCGCACGATCGTGCGAAATGAGGTCGTGGGAAGGACGGGCTGCATGTTGTTCGAGTTGTGCGGGATCAGGCCTGGTAGGTCGACAACAGCCGGCGCCAGGTGGCTTGCACCCGCTCGGCGGTGCGCGGCTCCCGCAGGAACCGCACGTCGTGGACCATGCCCAGCATCAGCGAATAGATCTCGCTGACCAGCTGTTCGGGATCGGTGTCGGGCTTGAGGTGGCCGGCGTCCACGGCCTGGATCACCGTGCGGCGCAGGGCGGAGCGCCAGCGCATCACCTCGCCATGGAGGTGGTCGCGCAGCGGACCGTCGCGGTCGTCCAGTTCGAAGGCGCCGGCGGAGAACACGCAGCCGGACTTCGCCTCGACGTCGCGCGTGCGCACGATCCAGCGCTGCACGATGGTGTCCAGCCGCGGCAGGCCCTTGGGCTGCTGCATCGCGGGCACGAACACGTCGTCGATGAAGCGCTTGCCGAACTCCTCGACCACCGCCATCTGCAGCGTCTCGCGCGAGCCCACGCGCGAGAACACGCCGCTCTTCGAAAGGCCGATGCGATCGGCCACCGCCTGCAGCGTGATGGAGTCCAGTCCCTCGGCCGCGGCGAGGTCCAGCGCCGCGCCGATGATGGCGGCGCGGGTCAGTTCGCTGCGCTGGGTCTTGGCTTCCATGGTGCGAGGCAGTTTAGCACGGGTGTGCGAAATCGCAAGCCGGGCGGTTCCGGACCCGGCTGCTACGCTTGCCGGCCATGAGTTCCGAGCCCGCCCGCATCCCCCAGATCCGCCTCTACCAGGAGTGGCTCAAGCAGCGCCATGGCCGCTCATTCGAGAGCTACGACGAGCTCTGGCGCTGGTCGGTGGAAGACCTGGACGGCTTCTGGCAGAGCATCTGGGACGCCTTCCGCATCGAGTCGCCGACGCCGCATCGCGCGGTGCTGGCCAAGGCGCAGATGCCCGGCGCGGTCTGGTTTCCCGGCGCCCAGGTCAACTACGCGCGGCAGGTGCTGCGGCACGTGGACGCGGCGCATGCGGCCGGGTTTCCGGCGCTGGTCAGCCGCAACGAAGAGGGCACGCATCGAGAGCTGAGCTGGCCCGAGCTGCGGCGCCAGGTCGCCTCGGTCGCGCTGCACCTGAAGGCGCAGGGCCTGCAGCCCGGCGACCGCGTCGCGGCCTACCTGCCCAACGTGCCCGAGGCGATCGTCGCCTTCCTCGCCGTGGTGAGCCTGGGCGGCGTGTGGAGCATCTGCGCGCCGGACATGGGCACGAACGCGGTGCTCGACCGCTTCCGCCAGATCGAGCCCAAGGTGCTGATCGCCTGCGACGGCGTGCGCTACGCCCACAAGACCTACGACCGCTCGGAAGTGGTCGCCGAGCTGCGCGCGCGGCTGCCGACGGTGAAGCACCTGATCGGCCTGCGCAGCCTGGGCGGCGCGATGCAGGCCGATGCCTGGTTCGACGAGACCGCCGCGCGCGACGACCGAGCAACTACCGCCTTCGAACCGCAGTGGGTGCCGTTCGACCATCCGATCTGGATCGTCTATTCCAGCGGCACCACCGGCCTGCCCAAGCCCATCGTTCACGGCCACGGCGGCACGATGCTGATGATGCTGGGCAACCTGCTGCTTCACTGCGACATCGGCTGCAGCTACCACCCCAACACCTGGGGCGAGCGCTTCCACTGGTACAGCTCGACGGGCTGGGTGATGTGGAACGCGCAGATGGCCGGGCTGATGAACGGCACGACCTGCTGCCTGTACGACGGCAACCCGGCCGGCCCGAAGGACGCGCCCGACTGGTCCACGCTGTGGCGGTTCGCCGCCGACCTGGGCGTCACTTTCTTCGGCGCGGGCGCCGCATTCTTCGCCAACTGCATGAAGGCCGGCGTGGACTTCACCGAGCTGCCGGGGCTGCGCTCGGTGCGTGCGCTCGGGACCACCGGATCGCCGCTGGCGGAAGACGTGCAGCGCTGGACCAACGCGCAGTTCGAGCGCATCGGCAAGCCCGGCATGTGGTGGTCCAACATCTCCGGCGGCACCGACTTCGCCGGCGCCTTCATCGGCGGCAACCGCGAGCTGCCGCTGGTGCCCGGCGAGATGCAGTGCCGCCTGCTCGGCTGCTCGGTCGAGGCCTGGGACGAGAACGGCAACAGCGTCATCGACGAGGTCGGCGAGCTGGTGTGCACCCGGCCCATCCCTTCGATGCCGCTCTACTTCTGGAACGACGAGGGCAACAAGCGCTACCTGTCCTCGTACTTCGACACCTATCCCGGCGTCTGGCGGCACGGCGACTGGCTGCGGATCACATCGAAAGGCGGCTGCATCATCTACGGCCGCAGCGACGCCACCATCAACCGCCACGGCCTGCGCATGGGCACCAGCGAGCTGTACGGCGCGGTGGAGAAGCTGCCCGAGGTGCTCGATTCCATGGTGGTGGACCTGGAGTTCCTCGGGCGCGAAAGCTGGATGCCGCTCTTCGTGGTGCTGCGCCGCGGCGTGCAGCTGGACGAAGCCATGCGCCGCCGGCTGAACGACGCGATCCGCACCGCCGTCAGCCCGCGGTTCGTGCCCGACCAGATCTACCAGGTGGCCGAGATCCCGCGCACGCTCACCGGCAAGAAGCAGGAACTGCCGGTCAAGAAGCTGCTGCTCGGGCAACCGATCGAGAAGGTGGTCAACCGGGACGCCATGGCCAATCCGGCCTGCCTGGACTGGTACGTGCAGCTGGCGCGCGAGCGGCTGGCCGCGCGCTGAGCGCTACACCGCGGCCGACACGCTGCCCTGCTGCGCGGATTCGTCTTCCAGCGCGTCGAGGAAGGTCCGCACCTTGGCCGGCACCAGCCGGCGCCCCGGCAGCAGCGCGTAGATGCGCAGCGGCGCGCATTCCCATTTCGGCAGCAGCTGCACCAGCCGGCCTTCCGCCACCGCGCGCGCGCAGAACGTCGCCGTGATGCGCGCGACACCCAGTCCCGCCAACGCGGCCTGCTGGCGCACTTCGGCGTTGCCGCTGCGCAGAGGCGGGTTGCGCACATCGACTTTCACGGCGCCTTCGGGTCCGACGAAATCCCAGGTGGCGTCTTCACCGCCGGCCAGCAGCGGCAGCGCGTTCAGGTCCTCGGGATTGGCGAAGTCCGGATGCCGTGCCATCAGCTCCGGCGAGGCGAACAGCCCGCGCTTGAGCGAGTACACGCGCTTGGCCACCACGGTGGACGGCGCGAAGCTGTGTTCCAGCGCCGAGAACACGATGTCGTAGTGGCGGTCGAAGAGGGCGACCCGCGCATGCTCCACGTCGACCTGCACCTTCAGCTGGGGGTGGCTCACCAGCATTCGGCAGGTCACCGACGCGAGGTGGTGCGCGCCGAACTCGTAGGGCGCCGCCACGCGCAGCGTGCCCTGCACCTGCGCGCCCTTGGCCATGGCGTCCACCGCCAGTTCGCGCAGCTGCGAGAACGGCTTGGAGATGTCGCGGTAGAGCGATTCGCCGGCGTCGGTCAGGCGCAGGCGCCGGGTGGTGCGCTCGAGCAGGCGGGCGCCCAGCTGTTCTTCCAGCCGGGCCACGGAGGCGCTGAGGCTGGACTTGGGCCGGTCCAGCGCCCGCGCGGCCGCGGTGAAGCCGCCGTGGTCGACCACCTGGCAGAACGCGTCGAAGTCGTCCCAGTTCATTGTTCAGGATTCGGAACACAGCGGCCATGCAGCCCTGTTTATCGGAACCTCCGCTGTTCCTACGATTGTCACATTCCCGAACTAGGGCCCCGGGAACGGGGCATGGAGAGTCAAGATGTTCCTCAAGAACTGCTGGTACGTGGCCGCCTGGGACCACGAACTGCTCGACGGCAAGATGCTGCCGCGCACCATCCTGGAAGAAGCCGTGCTGCTCTACAAGAGCGAGACCGGCAAGGTCGTCG
>Ga0247819_10000954_pt1 | contig 16018 bp, 14 predicted proteins | sample 13C_Xylose_Day6_FD_193428 | JGI IMG/M metagenome (GOLD analysis project Ga0247819, IMG submission 193428) | Soil microbial communities from agricultural site in Penn Yan, New York, United States - 13C_Xylose_Day6 | ecosystem: Environmental > Terrestrial > Soil > Agricultural land | place: USA...
CAGCGGCAGTGGTGCGGCACCGGAACGTTGGATCAAATCGAGCGGGTTGACGCCAATGGCGAACTGCTCCAGCCAGACCTCGCCGGGTCCGGGTGTTCGCGCGGTGGATTGCTCAAGCTGAATGACTTGGGGCTCTCCGGTTTGGTGGATGACGGCAGTGGTGACCATGTTGAGTACTCCCTAATGTTGATCGTGGGGAGAGTCTAAAGGCCTGCGCCAGGAGCACTAGTTGAGTTGATTGCAGTTCATATGTGCAGCGAATGCAGCAATGAAATCGGTAAACGCGTTGTTTATGCGAGCCTTTGTTCGACAATGCCTCCGCGGCCTTAGAAAGCGAACGTGAGCGGTCCGCGTCGGCATTGGTCAGTAGATGGCGAAGGGAAAAGGTGGCGGCGGTGTTTAGAACCTCCTGCAACCAGCGCCAAGCGATCAGGCGCCAGTCGAGGCGGCAGGAGAGCAATCAATTGGTACAGCCAGTGCCGAAAACGAGGTACTCCATGATGTGTCGGCTGCCCTTGGAGTCGTCGTAAGTCATCTGGACCGGCACTACGTCGCAGACGTCTGGCACTTCGGTCATGGACACTATGTTCGCGATATCCAGGTTCTGAGAGTAACGATAGGGTTCGACCGTCACCGGTGAAGTCTGAGTATCCTGCTGATCGGCCATCGCTACAGAACCAAGGCAGCCGAGGAGTAAAACGAGTAAGCGTTTCATAGCAATCACCTGTATTGAGGGCGTGACAAGGCCAGAGCACTTCAGTGGTGCTCGGTCGTTCAGAGCTTTGGGGTGTTGCCCGGCGCTGCAAGACGCCGGGCTGAGTGACATCAGAAGGGCTTGGTAGGCAGGTACTTGCCGTCCAGGGTGATCACGGCGCGATGGCCACCGTCCGGATCTTCGACTTTCTTGATGTCCAGCTTGAAGTTGATGGCACTGATGATGCCGTCGCCGAACTTTTCGTGAACCAGCGCTTTGAGGGTGGTGCCGTATACCGACATCATCTCGTAGAAACGGTAGATGGTCGGGTCGGACGGTACGCCGTCGAAAAAGCTGCCGCGAATTGGCATCGATTGCAGCAGAGCGACTTGATCGGCATCAAGGTCGAGCTTCTTGCCCACGACTTCCGCGGCGCTGGCAGGCAGCGGATGCTGACCGAGCAGGGCGGCAGTGACGAAGGCTTCGGAAAGGCCGGTGCCGTCAACGATCTCGGCGAAGGAAAGGTCCTTGCGGGCCTTGGCCAGAATGATGATTTCGGTCAGTTCCTGGCGAGCGGTGCGAGTGGCTTGAGTCTGGATCATGATGAATCTCCTGAGTAGGTAAGGGCAAAGGCTTCAGGCAACGTGCCTGGCTTGTTGGGAAACGGCGTGAACTTCGGGGTTCTCTGCGAGGGACACGAAAGACCCGGTGCTGCCATCGAAGGCGTCGATACGCCCACTTTCGATGTCATAGATCCAGCCATGCAGGGTCACGCGGCCTTCTTCGAGCGCCAGGCGAACGGATGGGTGTGTCTGGATGTTGGCCAATTGCGCGATGACGTTTTCGCGCACCATGGACGCGACTTTGCTGGGCTGATCCGGGTGTTTGCGGGCTTCGTTAACGACCTTGGCGGAGTCCGCGTAACGGAGCCACCCGGCAACAGCAGGCATGTGATCCAGGCATTTGCAGGTTGCAATGGCCGTCATCGCACCGCAGTCGGAGTGGCCACAAATCACGATGTCGGCGACTTGCAGCCCGGCGACCGCGTATTCCACAGAGGCCGAAACACCGCCCGGTTCCGGGCCATACGAAGGCACGATGTTGCCGGCGTTGCGGATGACAAACAGATCGCCCGGCTCGCGCTGGGTGACCAGTTCAGGAACCAGTCGACTGTCAGAGCAAGAGATGAACAATGCCTTCGGGCTTTGCTGGCTGGCCAGGTCCTTGAACAGTTTGACTCGCTCAGGGAAGGCGTTTTTTTGGAATTTCAGAAAACCGTCGATGATCGCTTTCATGGTTGCTGTCTCAATGTCGCGGGGTGTGGAACAAAGACTAAGCAATGCATGGCATAAGGTAAAAGTCTCAATTATTATGTTGTTGATCAGATTATCTTATGGGCTAAAGCATGCTTGCTCGACACATCCAATATTTCCTTGCGGTTGCGGAACACCTCAGCTTCACGAAGGCTGCAGCCGCACTGTATGTATCTCAGCCTGCCCTTTCGCAGCAGGTCAGGCAGTTGGAAGAAAGCCTCGGTGCCCAGTTGTTTGATCGCTCAGGACGTACGACACGTTTGACCGATGCTGGAGATGTCTACCTCCAGTACGCACGCCGTGCTGCGCAGGAGTTGCGGGAAGCCAAACGCGCCATCCATGATGTGAGCGATCTCAGCCGCGGGTCACTGCGTGTGGGTGTGACGCCGACCTTCACAACCTATTTAGTCGGGCCGGTGGTCGAGGCGTTTCACGCTCGGTATCCAAAAATTACCCTCAACCTGAAAGAGATCTCTCAGGAGCGCATAGAGGATCTGCTCCTTGCGGGGGAGTTGGACGTGGGGATCGCTTTCGATGAAGTGAATAGCCCGGACATCGACTCCGTCCCGTTACTGGACGAAACCCTTGCTCTGGTGGTCAGCCGTCGGCACCCATTGGCAAAGGAAAAGTCTGTTGGATTGCAGGCGCTTAACGGCGAGTCCCTGGTTTTGCTCAGTACGGAGTTCGCGACGCGCGACCAGATTGATCGCTATTGTCACGAACACGGTATTCACCCTCAGGTGCTGATGGAGGCCAACGCTCTCGGTGCAGTGATCGAGATTGTTCGCAGGACGCCTTTGTCGACCTTGTTGCCCGCAAAGACGGCTTTTGCCCACGATGATCTGGTCGCCATCACACTCGAGCCCGAGCGCTTGCAGCGCACGGCCGTCCTTATGCGGCGCAGGGGTGCCTATCAGAGCGCTGCGGCTCGGGTTTTCACTGAGCTGGCAAAAGAGGTATCCACCCAACTGGACGTGTAATAGCTGTGTTGGCCGACAGGTAAGGGGGTTCTATATCGTTCGTCAGGAAGCGAGCGCACAACTTTCTCTGCTGGCGAGAAAGTGCGGCGCTCTATCGACGCGCTTACAGTTCGAATAACCTGCCCCCGCACCTGACCGTACCGTATGCACCATGAAAATGCTTAAAGATTGAGTGAAATCAATTCGTTTTCACTCAATCAATGCTGCGGCATAAAATGCGCCCCAATTGAAAGCATCGCGAAATCAATAAGCAAAAGCCTGATTGGTTGTGGTGGATTACGTTTTGTCCACTCACCCGGATTGGGCTGCTTTTGCATATTAGGGCGTCGGATTTAAATGGATAACGAGTTTGCATTCAGCATCAAAAGCATACGCTTTGATGAGAATTACCAACCCTCAGAAAACACGCGTATTACGACTAACTTTGCCAATCTGGCCAGGGGCAGTAGCCGTCAGGAGAATTTGCGCAATACGTTAAGAATGATTGATAACCGCTTCAATGCCTTGGCGCATTGGGATAATCCCAAGGGTGACCGTTATACCGTGGAGCTTGAAATCATTTCCGTTGAGATGGATATCGATGTAAACAGCAATAGCGCGGCACTGCCACTGATCGAGATTTTGAAAACCACTATCGTTGATCAAAAAACCAATGAGCGCATCCAAGGGATTGTGGGTAATAACTTTTCATCCTACGTGCGTGATTATGACTTCAGCGTGCTTTTGCTGGGGCACAACAAGGATCAAACAGGCTTCAGTACTCCGGATCATTTTGGCGACCTGCATGGCAACCTATTCAAATGCTTTGTTAATTCCACCACGTTCAAAGAGCATTTCAATAAACCGCCGGTGATCTGTCTCAGTGTTTCCAGTAGCAAGACCTATCATCGGACGGAAAATCACCATCCTGTGCTGGGTGTCGAGTACCAGCAGGATGAGTACTCCTTGACGGATGAATACTTCGGCAAGATGGGTTTGAAGGTGCGTTATTTCATGCCGGCGAACAGCGCCGCGCCTTTGGCTTTTTATTTTTCCGGTGATCTGCTGGGCGACTACACCAACCTGGAACTTATCAGCACCATCAGCACCATGGACACTTTCCAGAAAATTTACCGGCCTGAGATTTATAACGCCAATTCCTCGGCCGGAAAGTCCTATCAGCCAAGTTTGAGTAACCAGGATTACTCACTGACTCGAATCGTCTATGACCGCGAAGAGCGCAGCCGGCTGGCTGTTGAGCAAGGGCAGTTTGTTGAAGAGCATTTCATCAAGCCATACCAGGCCATTCTTGAGCAATGGTCCGCGAATTACGCTCTTTAACTGATAAAGCACAAGGTTATCCATTATGAGAAAATTACTACCCACTTCGACAGCTGGCAGCCTGCCTAAACCCTCCTGGCTCGCACAGCCTGAAACACTCTGGTCGCCATGGAAATTGCAGGATGAGGCACTGAGCGAAGCCAAACGCGATGCCTTGCGCTTGTCCTTGCAGGAGCAGCAGCACGCAGGCATTGACATCGTCAGCGATGGCGAGCAGACACGCCAACACTTCGTCACGACATTCATCGAGCACCTCGATGGCGTTGACTTCCAGAAGCGTGAAACCGTGAGGATTCGTGATCGCTATGACGCCAGCGTACCTTCCGTCGTGGGTGCAGTGGCTCGTCAGAAACCGGTGTTCGTCGAAGATGCCAAATTCTTGCGTCAGCAAACCAATCAACCCATCAAATGGGCGCTACCTGGCCCGATGACGATGATCGACACGCTCTATGACAGCCACTACAAGAGCCGCGAAAAACTGGCCTGGGAATTCGCCAAAATCCTCAATCAAGAGGCCAGGGAACTGGAAGCTGCCGGTGTCGACATCATCCAGTTCGATGAACCTGCTTTTAACGTTTTCTTCGACGAAGTGAACGAGTGGGGCGTTGCGACCCTGGAAAGGGCAATTGAAGGTCTCAAATGTGAAACGGCGGTGCACATCTGCTACGGCTATGGCATCAAAGCCAATACCGACTGGAAGAAGACGTTGGGGTCGGAATGGCGACAATATGAAGAAGCTTTCCCCAAGCTGCAAAAATCCAGCATCGATATCGTCTCGCTGGAGTGCCATAACTCCCATGTCCCAATGGATCTGATCGAGCTGATTCGCGGCAAGAAAGTTATGGTCGGCGCCATTGACGTGGCATCCAACACCATTGAAACACCAGAGGAAGTGGCCAATACCCTGCGAAAAGCGCTGCAGTTTGTCGATGCCGATAAGCTCTACCCGTGCACCAACTGCGGCATGGCCCCGTTGTCCCGTGACGTCGCACGGGGCAAGTTGAATGCGTTGAGCGCAGGCGCGGAAATCGTCCGCAGAGAACTGTCGAACTAGTGCCGGGCTGAAGTCGCATGGGGTGCAGGGGAGGTGAAGCGGGTAGGTTGGATAATTACCGAACTGCCGTCGACCCTCCCTGGCACTATCAAGCTGCCCCAATTATCAGGACCGCTCATGTCACTTTCCTGTACGGCTATCGAGCCGTTGAGATTTCGCGAGGCGCTCGGGCATTACGCATCCGGTATCACGGTGATTACATCCCACATTGACGACGAACTGATCGGCTTCACTTGCCAGTCGTTCTACAGCGTGTCGATGAGCCCGCCGCTGGTGTCATTCAGCGTGATGTCGAGTTCAGCCAGTTATCCCAAAATTCGCCAGGCCGGGCGATTCGTTGTCAACATCCTGTCGGGCGAGCAGGTCGGAATTTCCAACCAGTTCGCGCGTAAGGGCACGGACAAGTGGCATGGCGTGCAATGGCAGAAATCACCGCTGGGTAATCCGATCATCGCCGGCAGTCTGCACTGGCTCGATTGCGAAATTCACGCCGAACATGCCGCTGGTGATCACCTGATCGTGATTGGAGAAGTGAAGGCGCTAGACCTTCAGGAAGCCGACGCTACGCAGCCATTGCTGTATTTCAGAGGGCAGTATCGCAACATCGCCGCCCACGGTTTGGTTTAAGCGTGTCTTCTGTGTGGCTTTCTTTACGCGTTTAGCACGCGGGCCTGTGGTAGCCGGAGCACATCACCGTGCTCCGGTTTTCTCATACCGTCCGTTATTTCCAGGACACCTCTCATGACAGATATCAAAAGGCCTCAACTTAGCCTTCCCGATGGAGCGGACAAGTTACTGCTGCACTCCTGCTGCGCCCCCTGCTCGGGCGAAGTGATGGAAGCGATTACCGCGTCCGGCATTGACTACACCATCTTTTTCTACAATCCGAACATTCATCCTGAGCGTGAATACCTGTTGCGCAAGGACGAGAACATTCGCTTTGCCGAAGATCACAAGGTGCCTTTTATCGACGCCGATTACGATAAAGACAACTGGTTCGAACGTGCCAGAGGCATGGAGCATGAGCCTGAACGCGGCGTGCGATGCACGATGTGCTTCGATATGCGCTTCGAGCGCACCGCGCTTTATGCCTATGAAAATGACTTTAGCCTGATTACCAGCTCTCTGGGTATCTCGCGCTGGAAAGACATGCAGCAGATCACCGACAGCGGCATACGCAGTGCGCAAAAGTACCCAGGTATTGCCTATTGGGATTACAACTGGCGCAAGGGCGGCGGCTCGGCGCGGATGATCGAAATCAGCAAGCGTGAACGTTTTTATCAGCAAGAATATTGCGGCTGCATTTACTCGCTACGCGACACCAACCACCATCGCAAAGAGCAGGGACGAGACATCATCCGTATCGGTGTCAAATACTACGGCGACGATGAGTGATCGCTTCGCCACGCGATTCGCGCTTGGTTGATGCATGGACGCAGACCAAAGAAACAGCAGGTACCGTTGATCCATGAATGTTCTGAAAAAAGCGTTGAACGAGCAAACCTTCGTTTGCGTCGTTGAGTTTGTTCCAAAGCCTTCATCGCAACGTTTTGCGTCATTTGAAAAGCTCATGCAGCGTACTCGTTTATGCAGTTGGCCGTTGGTGGCCGCGATGGCAGATCGAGTCAGCGGGAACTTCGACCTTACACCGCTGCAAGCCTTGTCCCGTCTTGAGTCACCCCTGTCGGCACTTATCCATTTCTCCGGAAAAGACCGCGAGCGATCCGATCTGCTGGCGCAGTTGGATCGCATGACCGCGCTGAGTATCAATCAATTGTTAATGATCAGCGGTGATCGCCTGCCTGGTCACCAGCCGGGCCAGCGTCCCGTGCGTTATCTGGAGTCGGTGCCGGCTTTGCAGATTGCCCGTCAGGCACGCCCGGACTGGTTGTTAGGTGCGGCGCTCAATCCATTCAAATACCTTGAAGAAGAAGGTTGCGCGCAATACCTCAAGGCACAAAAAAAACTTTCCGCCGGGGCGGACTTCCTTACGGTCCAATTGGGCTTTGACTGGCGAAAACATCAGGAAGCGGTTGTTTGGGCAAATGAGCAAGCCACGCCAAAGCCGCTACTGGCGTGCGTGATGGGATTGACGGTGGCGCGTGCTTCGATGTTGGCGCGTGTACCGGGCGTTATGCTCAGTCCGTCCATGCTTGAGGTATTGAGTGCTGAAGCGGATTGCTCGCCAGCAGATGCGCAGGCACGCAGCCTGAATCGCCTGGCCTTACACATCATCGGTCTGCAATTGATGGGGTACGCCGGCATCCACCTTTCAGGTGTTCACGATGTTTCGGAGTTGGATGTGCTTGAGGCAGCCATTATTGAATGGCGAAGCAAGATCGACTCGCTCACTCAGTGGGTGACGGCATGGGAGAGCAGTTGGCAGCTACCTGATCGCTCCACGGCAATGTTTCACCCTGCTGAAAGCGCCTGGTACAAGGGGGAGTCTCGGGCGATCGCTTCTCGTAAAGAAGTGCTGCGTTACCACCTTTTGGCGGGGGTTCATTCGCATTTGTTCAGCCGCACGACATTGCTCGGCAAGGCATTCGGCTGGTCTATCAGGCATCCTGCCTGGTCCACGCCAACAGGTCTTCGCTGGCTGCACCACCTGGAGCGCAGCGTAAAACGGCCCTTGGTCGGCTGTGACACCTGCGGTCAGTGTCGACTGGAAGATACACTCTACATCTGCCCGGAAACTTGCCCCAAGGGTCTGGCCAACGGACCTTGTGGAGGAACAAGACTCAACCGCTGCGAGTTTGGTGATCGTGAGTGCGTTCATAGCGTGAAATACCGCACCGCTAAATCGGTTCGTCAATTACCCCTGTTGTCGGAGCGGCTGATTCCCTGTGTTGAACAAGGCAATCGAAAGAGCAGCTCTTGGCCGCGTTGGTTTAACGCTGATTCGCCGGTTCGATGAGGGCTGAAGCACACTCTTTCTGCATGATGAGGAAAGCACCAGGCATTCATAGCGATCGCGTCGCTGACGCTCAAGCGAAACTGCTCGGCATCGGGGCGACCCGGTCAGGCTTCCAGTACAGGATGTCCAGGTGCACAACGGGAAGGTCGGGGCGCTTGCCCAAGGTGCGGGAGAGGGTTGATTTGCCGTTACCGGCATTGCCCGCAATGACGACCCGTTGTGTATGGGCGTCCTGTCACAGAACGAGCCGGCGGTTGTGCAGGTTTTGGATGGGCAGTCAAAAGCCTGGCCGGAAGCGAACTACCGTCGGCCACTGCACCCACAGCGCATCAACGCCTCCCAGTCCGAGTGCTCACATCCACCCACACGGCCAACACCAGAATGCTGCCCTTGACGATCATTTGCCAATAGCTGTCGACATCGAGCATGGACATGCCGTTGTCCAGGCTGGTGATGACCAGTGCGCCGAGGAGGGCGCCGTAGACAGTCCCGGAGCCGCCGCGCATGGAGGTGCCGCCGATGAAGCAGGCGGCGATGGCGTCGAGTTCGCCCATGCTGCCGGCCGAGGGCGAACCGGCGGCCAGGCGTGCGGTGTTGACTACGCCGGCAAGGGCGCACATTACGCCCATGATCCCGAAAATCCAGAGCTTCACGGCCTGCACATTGATACCGGACAGGCGTGTCGCTTCCATGTTGCTGCCCACGGAATAGACGCGCCGGCCGAAGACGGTCTGGCTCGTCACGTAGCTGAAACCGCCCAGTAGAACCAGCAGAAGCAGGACCGGCACAGGAATGCCGTCGTAGCTGTTGAGGGTCTGGACGAAGCCGGCCAGCACTGCGCCGATCAACAGCACGCGTGCGACGTCACGCACCCGTGAATGTGCCGCCAGGCCGTGAAGGGCGCGATTGCGCCGTTGTTTCCAGGTCAGGAACAACGTCAGTGCAAACAGCAGAACGCCCAGGCCCGTGCCGATCGTGTGGGGCAAGTAACCCTGGCCGATGTAGACGAGTTCCGGTGACACCGGGGCGATGGTCGTGCCGCCGGTGATCCCCAGCAAAATCCCCCGAAAAGCCAGCATGCCGCCCAGCCCCACAATGAAAGACGGAATGCGCAGGTAGGCGGCCATGTAGCCGTTGGCGAGGCCGATGAGCAGTCCGCACAGGGCCACAAGGCCTAGGTTCGCCAACAGCGGTACGTGGTAGATAACGTCGAGAATGGCCGCGAGGCCACCGAGCAGTCCCAGCAATGAGCCGACCGACAAATCGATCTCGCCGCTGATGATGACCAGCACCATGCCGCAGGCGAGAATCCCGGTAATGGACATCTGGCGCAGCAGATTGGAGAGGTTGCGCGGTGTCAGGAATCCACCGTCGGTCTGCCAGCTGAAAAACAGCCAGATAAACGCCACGGCAAACACCAGTGCGAGCATCTTGTAGCGGGTGAAGAGTTGTTTGACCTGATTCATTTACGCGGATTTCCGATCATTGTTGTCATGGCCATCAGGCTGGCTGAGTGCGGCGGCGAGCACCTGTTCCTGGGTGAGTTCGTGGTTGATGAAGTTGCCACGCAACTGGCCTTCGCCGATGACCAGGACGCGGTCGGAAACGCCGAGCACTTCGGCCAGTTCCGACGACACCATGATGATCGACACACCTTCGGCCGCCAGCGCCCCCATCAGCTTGTAGATCTCGTACTTGGCGCCGACATCCACGCCTCGGGTGGGCTCATCGAGAATCAGCACACGGGGTTGGGTCAGCAGCATCTTCGCCAACACGGCTTTTTGTTGATTGCCACCGGACAGACTGGTGATCGGCAGGAACGGGCTCGCGGTCTTGAGGTGCAGGCGCGAAATTTCTCGACCGATGCTGCCCAGTTCGGCTTCGGCATCAATGCGGGTCAGTTTCGAGTAACTGTCGAGCACGGCCAGGGTGATGTTTTGGCCGACGCCCAGGTCTGGAATGATGCCCTGGCGCTTGCGGTCCTCGGGCACCAGGCACAGGCCGGCACGGATTGACTTGAGCGGCGTGCGGGTGTCGATGAGTTGGCCGTCCAGCCAGACTTCGCCTTCGTGGCGACCGGGGTAGGCGCCGAACAGCGCTGTCACCAGTTCCGTGCGGCCTGCACCGACCAGCCCGGCGATGCCGAGGATTTCTCCGCGCTTGAGGCTGAACGAAATATCGTCGACGCGTTTGCGTCTGGGGTTGTCGACGTCGTAGCAGGTGATGTGGCGGGCCTCGAAAATCACCTCGCCGATGTCGTGTGGCTGGGTGGGGTAGAGGTTGCTCATTTCCCGTCCGACCATCTGGGTGATGATCCGTGAAATATCCATGTCCGCCATGGCGGTCGTGGCGATGTGTTTACCGTCACGGATCACCGTAATGGTGTCGCACACGGCGGCCACTTCATCGAGTTTGTGGGAGATGTAGACACACGCCACACCCTTGGCTTTGAGGTCGCGGATGATGTCCAGCAGTACCTCGATTTCCGAGCGGGTCAGGGCTGATGAAGGCTCGTCGAGGATCAGCAGGCGCGCGTGCTTGTTCAATGCCTTGGCGATTTCCACCAGTTGCTGATAGCCGCCGCCGTATTGCGAAACCGGCAGCGATACGTTCATGTCCGGGACTTTCAGTTCACGCATCAGGGCTTCGGCGCGGTGAATCATCGCCGGGTAATTCATCCTCCCGCCGGGCAGCGTCAGTTCATGGCCCATGAAAATGTTCTCGGCCACCGACAGGTCGGGAACCAGCGTCAGTTCCTGGTGAATGATGACGATACCCGCGGCTTCCGTTTCGCTGATCGATTGCGCTTTCAGCGGTTGACCGTCCCAGAGGATTTCACCGTCCCAGGTGCCATGGGGGTACACCGCAGAAAGGATCTTCATCAGCGTGGATTTGCCGGCGCCGTTCTCGCCGCACAACCCGACGCACTCACCTGGCTTGACCTTGATGTCGATGCCATTGAGCGCTTTGACACCGCCGAAGGTTTTGACGATACCGTTCATTTGCAGCAGATAGTCGGACATGGAGAGGGCTCGCATACCAAAGACTCACAGGACACTCATCTTTGTGGGAGCGAGCCTGCTCGCGAAGGCGTCAGCACATTCAATCGCGATGCAGGCTGAACCACCGTCTTCGCGAGCAGGCTCGCTCCCACAAGGGTTTTCGCATAACCGGGGATTGATGCCTTGGTCACTGCCCGGCAATCTGCGCCTTGGTGTAAAACCCGTCCTGTTCCAGCAAGTCGATGTTGTCCTTGGTCAGGGGAGTTGGAGTGAGCAGGATGGTGTCGACTTTTTTACTGCCGTTGTCGTACTGCGAGCTGTAGGCGGGTTTCTCGTTACGTGCCAGTTGCACCGAGAGCTTGGCGGCTTCGGAGGCGATGAGTTTGAGCGGTTTGTACACGGTCATGGTTTGCGTGCCGGCGATCACTCGCTTGACCGCTGCGAGGTCTGCGTCCTGCCCGGAAATCGGCACCTTGCCGGCCAGTTGCTGAGCCGCCAGTGCCTGGATGGCACCGCCTGCCGTGGCGTCGTTGGAGGCAACGATGCCGTCGATTTTGTTGTCGTTGCGGGTCAAGGCGTTTTCAACAATGCTCAGCGCTTCGGTAGGGTTCCATTCCTTGACCCATTGCTGGCCGACGATCTTGATATCGCCCTTGTCGATGGCCGGTTGCAGCACTTTCATCTGACCTTCGCGCAGGACTTTTGCGTTGTTGTCGGTGGGCGCACCGCCGAGCAGAAAGTAGTTGCCCTTGGGCGCTGCGTGCAACACGCCGCTGGCCTGCATCTCGCCGACCTTTTCGTTATCGAAGGAGATGTAGGCATCGATATCCGCGTTGAGGATCAGGCGGTCATAGGACACGACCTTGATCCCGGCTTTCTTCGCTTCGGCCACGGCATTGGTCAGCACCGTCGCGTTGAACGGCACGATGACGATCACATCGACGCCCCGTGAGATGAGGTTTTCGATTTGCGAAATCTGCTTTTGCTCGTTGGCATCGGCCGACTGTACGAAGACCTTGGCGTCCATTTTCTCCGCCGCCGCAACGAAGTAATCGCGGTCACGCGACCAGCGTTCCAGCCGCAGATCATCAATGGAGAAACCGATTTTCGGATGGGCAGCGTCGGCCATTACCGGCAGCGACAGCAGCGACAGCAGCGCCAGGGCGCTGGCCAATAGCGCGCGTTTTACATTCTTCATAGTGGTGCGTCCTTTTATTTTTGTTTGAAAGACACTGCCTGACGATGAGTCTCGGGCTGGTAGAACTGTAGAGAATCGGCAGACGCAATGGACACAGATTTGTCGTGCGAATGTCACAGCGTTGTTGCGCCCGCAGACTCCGTTGGCGATCAGCGATAGATGAACCGGTTGACGACGTTTTCGAGCATTTCCTGCCTGCCGCTGACGGCCTGCGGATTCAGTTCGTTGGCGAAGGCGTGTTCGGCCAATGACTGGAGGTTGAACTCGCCCGTCAGCACCGCCTGCCCGAACGGCTGCTGCCAGCCGGCGTAGCGTTGATCTTTGAGCTGCTGAAGTTGATCGTTCTGGACCATGGCGGCAGCCCGCTCCAGGGACAGGGCGAGGACGTCCATTGCGCCGACGTGACCATGGAACAGATCGATTTCATCGAGGCTCTGGCGGCGAACCTTGGAGTCGAAGTTGTACCCGCCATTCTTGAACCCGCCGGCCTTCAGAATTTCATAGGTGGCCAGGGTCATTTCTTCGACGCTGTTGGGGAATTGATCGGTGTCCCAGCCGTTTTGCGGATCACCCCGATTGGCATCGATGCTGCCGAAAATTCCCAGCGAGACGGCCGTCGCAATCTCGTGATGGAAGCTATGACCGGCCAGGGTCGCGTGGTTGGCTTCGATGTTGACCTTGATTTCCTTTTCCAGGCCGAACTGCTGGAGGAAGCCGAACACAGTGGCACTGTCGTAATCGTATTGGTGTTTGGTCGGTTCCTGCGGCTTGGGTTCGATCAGCAGGTCGCCTTTGAAACCGATCTTGTGCTTGTGCTCGACCACCATGCGCATGAAGCGCCCCAGTTGTTCGCGTTCTCGTTTCAAGTCGGTATTGAGCAGGGTTTCGTAGCCTTCGCGACCGCCCCACAACACGTAGTTGGAGCCTTTCAGGCGTTGGGTCGCGTTCAGGGCGCTAAACACCTGGGCAGCGGCGAAGGCAAATACTTCGGGGTCCGGGTTGCTGGCGGCGCCGGCGGCAAAGCGTGGGTTGCTGAAGCAGTTGGCGGTTCCCCACAGCAACTTGATCCCGCTTTCTTCCTGGTGTCGCTCCAGGTGATCAATCATCTGCGCGAAGTGGTTGCGGTATTCCTTCAGCGAATTGCCTTCTGGGGCGACATCCGTGTCGTGGAAGCAGTAATAGTCGATGCCGAGTTTGGAGAAGAACTCGAACGCGGCTTCCGCTTTGCCAATGGCCAGTTCCATCGGGGCGCCGGTGTGTTGCCATGGGCGCTTGAAAGTACCCGCGCCGAACACATCGGAGCCCGGCCAGACAAAGGTGTGCCAATAGCAGGCGGCCATGCGCAGGTGTTCGCGCATGGGTTTGCCGAGGATGATTTTGTCAGCGTCGTAGTGACGGAAGGCGAGGGGAGAATCGCTGGCAGGGCCCTCGTAGCGAATCTTGTCGACATCGGGGAAGTACAGCATTGGCAATGTCCTTGTTGTTCTTTTCGGTTTCTCGATACTAGCAACGGCCCCAACCCTGCTGATTATGAAAATCACCAACGCGGAGTGCGATTTTGCGTATTGAGGTTCGCCGTCTGCGGGCCTAGTCTGTGCAAACCGCCTCCGTGAGAAGGGGCCCTGGAACAAGCCTGAAAACAATGAAAACAGTACCGCCTGTTCACCGCATCGCACTGTTGTTCAACGGGAGCAAGATCTATGACCGGGGCATCATCAGCGGCATCGGCAACTACCTGAGCAGCACCCGTGCGTCCTGGGACCTGTTCCTGGAAGAGGATTTTCTCTGCCGGTTGAAAGGGATCGAGCGCTGGCAAGGTGACGGGATCATTGCCGACTTCGACGATCCGCTGATTGGCGAGGCGCTGGCCGACATCAAGTTGCCCGTGGTGGCGGTGGGGGGTTCCTATCAGGATGAGCGCGATTATCCGAAAGGAATTCCTTACGTCGCCACCGACAATGACGCACTGATCTCCCTGGCGTACGCGCACTTGATCGAGGCCGGACTGCAGCGTTTTGCCTGCTTCAGCCTGCCGGAATCGCAGGCCAATCGTTGGGCTCAGGAGCGGGAAAAAGCCTTTCGACGACTGATGCAGCGTGATGGTTTGCACGCCGAGGTCTATCGCGGCATGGGCACCAGCGCTCCGCTCTGGGACAGCGCCGTCGAACAACTGATCGCCTGGCTGCAAAGCCTGCCCAAGCCCATCGGCATCATCGCCGTCAGTGACGCCCGCGCTCGCCAATTGCTGCAAGCCTGCCTGACCGCCGGAATCACCGTACCGGAGCAGGTGGCGTTGATCGGCATCGACAACGACCCCCTGACACGCAGCCTGACCCGAGTCCCCCTGAGTTCGGTCATCCAGGGCACCGAAACCATGGGCCGCACCGCCGCGCAACTACTGCACCAGATGCTGCACGGCATGCCGTCCACGGGCACGCACATCCTGATCCCGCCAGATGCGATCAACGTTCAGGTGTCAAGCTTGCACCAACCGTTGGGCAACCCCTACGTCATGCAAGCACTGCTGTTTATCCGCCAATATGCCTGCCAGGGCATCAAGACGGCACAAGTGGCGGCGTATGTCGGCGTATCGCGCTCATCGTTGGAGTCACACTTTCGCACCGTACGAGGTTGCAGCGTGCACGACGAGATTCTGCGTTTCAAATTGGCGGCGGCTACGAGAGGGTTGGAAGATACCGAAACAGCGATTGCAGACGTTGCCCGCCGTTGTGGCTTCAAATCCGCACAGTATCTGCACACGGTGTTTCGTCGTGAGTTCGGGTGTACGCCTCGTGAGTATCAGCAGGGCGCTAGACAGTGAGGTGGGAGGGACTGGGCCTCTGAACACCGTGGAGAAGATAACTTCACCACGGTGGACTTATTTCCCCCTTGGCGGTTAACCAGGTTACTCGTAGCTGATGATTCCGAGTTGCTTTGCCATGAACAGTTCGTTCCGCTCAACGATCTCCTCGATCACTTTTCCCTCTTCGTTAAACCGAAAATACGTCAGAGCGGTCCAGGTCAGGCTCTTGCCTTCTACATTAAAGCCGTGCCAAGTATTCGAGCCAGTTGCACGGTGTGTCAGCGCGACGACAACAACATCATCCGTGACAACTTCTTTGCTGAACGTAGTTTCAATTGTCTGGTATCGATCGAGAACATTGGCACTCAAGGCCCGCTTGAAGTTCTCCAGGCCGCCAATCGGAGCCTCACAGTCTGGTCGATGCACAACTACATTGTCATCGAAGTACTCGGAAACTCGCTCTGCATCCTTACCGTCGACACAGTATTTAAAGTAGTTCTTTACTGTGTCCAGATTTTTTACGCTCATGCAACATTTACTCCTCTCACATTGATAGCAAGTAATGAATCCAAAAGCTTTTACATAAGGCCGCCCGACTCAAAAGGAGTCGTACTCCAGAAGCTCTATATCAATTGGAACAAGACTTTCTTGCACACTTCACAAGTAGTCGATTGGAACGAGCCAGCAAGCCACGCACATTCTAGGAGGGGTTAGTATTCGTAAATCTAGAATATATT
>Ga0247819_10000957_pt1 | contig 16004 bp, 13 predicted proteins | sample 13C_Xylose_Day6_FD_193428 | JGI IMG/M metagenome (GOLD analysis project Ga0247819, IMG submission 193428) | Soil microbial communities from agricultural site in Penn Yan, New York, United States - 13C_Xylose_Day6 | ecosystem: Environmental > Terrestrial > Soil > Agricultural land | place: USA...
AGCCCACCCAGGCGCAGCGCGACGCCGACATCGCGCTGCAGAAGGAACGCGAGGAGCGCGAGGAAAAGGAGAAGGCCCGCCGCGAGGCGGCCGAGCGCCAGAAGCAGCTGGCGGAGAAGCGCCGCCAGCAGGAACAGGAAGAGGCGAAGAAGGAGCAGGCCCGCCGAGCCGAGGAAAAGAAGAAGGAAGAACAGGCCAAGCTGCGCAAGCAGCAACAGCAGCAGAAGCAGGAAGAAGAGGACAAGAAGCGCCTGGCCGAGCTGCGCGACCAGAACATGAAGCGCATCCAGGGCCTGGCCGGCGCCACCGGTCCGCGCGAATCCACGGGTACCGCGATGCGTTCATCGGGCCCGAGCGCCAGCTACGCGGGCCGCCTCGCGGCGCTCTTCCAGCGCAACGTCGTCTATCCCGGCGGCGTCGACACCATCGTGGGCAATCCGCAGGCGGTGGTGCAGGTGCGCGTCTCGCCGACCGGCGAGATCATGAGCGCGCGTCTCTCCAAGTCCAGCGGCAATCCCTCCTGGGACGAAGCCGCGGTGCGCGCCATCGAACGCAGCGAACGCATCCCGCCCGACGTGGACGGGCGCTACGTGAACGATTTCCTGGTGGAGATGCGGCCGAAACGCTGATCCCGTCTTGCTCCTCCCCTCCGGGGGAGGCTTGGGGTGGGGGCTCGCCCGACGCTCAGTCGTAGACGATCTGCGCGATCCCCTGGTCCGCCTGGGCCATCCAGCTCGCCAGCGCCGCATCGCTCGGATAGAACCGCGCCGCTTCGCCCAGCTGCAGTTCCGCCACCGCCTGCTCGCGGCGCAGCGCCAGCCGCACGGGCAGGCCGCGCACCAGTTCGCCCTGCTCCGTCTGCTCGCGCCGCGCGGGGAATTCGCGCACCAGGCGCTGCACGTCGGGCGCCTTGCCGTTCACGGCCACGCGCAGGAACTTGCCGAAGCGGCAACGCGCCGTCGCCAGGTCCCAGGCGTTCTGGATCGACAACCGGAACCCGCCCGAGAAGCGGTCCGGCTGCAGGCGCGCCTGCACGATCACCAGCTCGTCGTCCTTGAGCAGGTTGCGGTGCGCGTTGATCACGTTCTCGTCGGCGGTCGCCTCGATGGTGGCGGACTTGTCGTCCAGCTTGAACAACGCCAGCTTGCCGCGCTGGCCGTTGATCACGCGGAAGTCCGAGATGATGCCGGCCAAAAGCTGCGGCTCGCGGCTGTCGATCAGGTCGTCGATGGCCGTGCGGGCGAAGCGCCGCACCTCGGCCGACACCTCGTCGAACAGGTGGCCCGAGAGGTAGAAGCCGACCGCCGTCTTCTCGTGCGTGAGCTGCTCCTTCACGCGCCAGGGCAGCGCGTCCACCAGCGGCGGTTCCGCCGTGCTGGCCGCGTGCGAATCGCCCATGTCGAACAGGCCGCCCTGGTTGGCGTTGGCTTCCGTGGTGCTGGCGAATTCGAAGGCACGGTCGATCGACGCCACCAGCTCCGCGCGGTTGCGGTGCAGCGAGTCGAACGCGCCGGCCTTGATCAGCGCCTCCACCGTTCGCTTGTTGATGCGCGAGCGGTCCACGCGCACGCAGAAGTCGTACAGGCTCTTGAAGGGACCGCCGCCCTCCTCGCGGGCCCGCACGATGGCCTCGATGGCCTGCTGGCCGGTGCCCTTGACGGCGCCGAGGCCGTAGCGGATGACCTTGTCGGAGATCGGCTCGAAGCGATGGAAGCCGCGGTTCACGTCGGGCGGCTCGAACGTCAACCCGAAGTTCTTCATCGCGTCCTCGAACAACACCTTCAGCTTGTCGGTGTTGTCCATTTCGACGGTCATGTTCGCGCAGAAGAACTCGGCCGTGTAGTGGACCTTGAGCCAGCCCGTGTGATAGGCCAGCAGCGAGTACGCGGCGGCGTGCGACTTGTTGAAGCCGTAGCCCGCGAACTTCTCCATCAGGTCGAAGATCTCGTCGGCCTTCTCGGTGGAGATGCCGTTCTTCGAAGCACCTTCGCGAAAGATCTCGCGGTGCTTGGCCATCTCCTCGGCCTTCTTCTTGCCCATCGCGCGGCGCAAGAGGTCGGCGCCGCCGAGCGTGTAGCCGCCCAGGATCTGCGCCGTCTGCATCACCTGCTCCTGGTAGACCATGATCCCGTAGGTCTCGGAGAGCATGTCGGCCACCAGCGGATGCGGGTACTCCACTTCCTCGCGCCCGTGCTTGCGCGCCACGAAGCTGGGGATCAGGTCCATCGGGCCCGGGCGGTACAGCGCGTTCAGCGCGATCAGGTCTTCCAGGCGCGTGGGCCGCGCGTCCCGCAGCATGCCCTGCATGCCGCGCGATTCGAACTGGAACACCGCCTCGGTCTTGCCGTCGGCGAACAGCCGGTAGGTGGGCGCGTCGTTGAGCGGGATGTTCTCGAACGCGAAGTCCTCCCGGCCCTTGTGGCGCTTGCGGATGAACTCGCGCGCGATCTCCAGGATGGTGAGCGTGGCCAGGCCCAGGAAGTCGAACTTCACCAGGCCGGCCGCCTCCACGTCGTCCTTGTCGTACTGGCTCACCGCCGATTCGCTGCCCGGCTGCTGGTACAGCGGCGTGAAGTCGGTGAGCTTGCCCGGCGCGATCAGCACGCCGCCCGCGTGCATGCCGACGTTGCGGGTCATGCCCTCCAGCTTCTGCGCGAAGTGCAGCAGCGTCTTGACCTCGTCTTCCTTCTCCAGCCGCTCGGCCAGGATGGGCTCGACCTTGATCGCCTCGGCGATGGTGATGTGCTGGCCGGGCTTGTTCGGGATCAGCTTGCTGATGCCGTCGCAGAAGGTGTAGCTCATGTCCAGCACGCGGCCCACGTCGCGGATGGCCGCGCGCGCGGCCATGGTGCCGAAGGTGGCGATCTGGCTCACGGCCTCGCGGCCGTACTTGTCCTTCACGTACTCGATCACCCGGTCGCGGTTGCTCTGGCAGAAGTCGATGTCGAAGTCGGGCATCGACACCCGTTCCGGGTTCAGGAAGCGCTCGAACAGCAGGTTGTACTGCAGCGGATCGAGGTCGGTGATCTTCAGCGCGTAGGCCACCAGCGAGCCGGCGCCCGAGCCGCGGCCCGGGCCCACCGGGCAGCCGTTGTTCTTGGCCCAGTTGATGAAGTCGCCCACGATCAGGAAGTAGCCCGGGAACCCCATCTTGAGGATGGTGCCGATCTCGAACTCCAGCCGCTCGACGTAGCGCGGCATCTCCTTCTCGCGCTGCGCGGCGTCGGGATAGAGGTGCGCCATGCGCTCCTTCAGGCCCTCGTGCGAGGCGAAGCGGAAGTACTCCTCCATCGGCATGCCGTTGGGCGTGGGGAAGTTGGGCAGCCGGGGCTTGCCCAGGTCGAGCGTCAGGTTGCAGCGCTTGGCGATCTCGGCCGTGTTGGCCACGGCCGTGGGCACGTCGGCGAACAGCGCTTCCATCTCGGCCGCCGGCTTGAACCACTGCTCGCGAGTGAACCTGCGCACGCGGCGCTGGTTGCCCAGGATCTCGCCCTCGGAGATGCACACGCGCGCCTCGTGCGCCTCGTAGTCGTCCTGCGTGGTGAACTGCACCGGATGGGTGGCCACCACCGGCAGCTTGAGGTTGGCGGCCAGCTGCACCGCGGCGGCCACGTGGGTCTCGTCGTCGGGGCGGCCGGCGCGCTGGATCTCCAGGTAGAAGCGGTGCGGGAACAGCGAGGCCAGCTCCAGCGCCACCTGGCTGGCGCGCGAGGCGTCGCCCTGCACCAGCGCCTGGCCCACCGGGCCGGCCTGCGCGCCCGACAGCGCGATCAGGCCCTCGCCCAGTTCGCGCAGCCACTCCAGCTTGCACACGGCCTGGGCGCGCACCACGTTGCGGGTCCAGGCGCGCGCCAGGATCTCGCACAGGTTCAGGTAGCCGGCGCGGTTCTGCACCAGCACCACGATGCGCGAGAGCGCGGCTTCGTCCTTGCCCAGGCCCTGCAGCGACAGCTCGGCGCCGATCACGGGCTTGACGCCCTTGCCGCGCGCGGCCTTGTAGAACTTGATCGCGCCGAACAGGTTGTTCAGGTCGGTGATGCCCAGCGCGGGCTGGCCATCCGCCGCCGCCGCGTCCACGACGTCGTCGATGCGGTTGGTGCCGTCGACGACGGAGAACTCGGAGTGCAGGCGCAGGTGGACGAACATGCCGCGATTCTAGGGAACGCGTCTCCCTAGAATCCCCGCGTGCCCCAAGTCCTGAACATCTCCGGCTATCAATTCACGCCTGTCGCCGATCCGCAGGCCCTGCGTGACGTGCTTCACGCCGCCGCCGAGGCGGGCGGGGTCCGCGGCACGGTGCTCCTCGCCCACGAAGGCGTGAACCTGTTCCTCGCCGGCTCCGAGTCGGCCATCGACGGTTTCCTTTCCGTGCTGCGCGCGCAGCCGGGCCTGGCCGGCTTCGAGGCCAAGCGCAGCTGGTCGGACGAGGTGCCGTTCCGGCGCCTGCGGGTCAAGGTCAAGCGCGAGATCATCCGCATGAACCATCCGGCGATCGCGCCGCAGGACGGCCGAGCGCCTGCGCTCGACGCGCGCACGCTGCGCCGCTGGCTGGACCAGGGCCACGACGATGCCGGCCGGCCCGTGGTGACGCTGGATACGCGCAACGCGTTCGAGGTCGACCACGGCAGCTTCGAAGGCGCCATCGACTGGCGGCTGCAGAAGTTCAGCGACTTCCCCGCCGCGCTGCAGGCGCGCAAGGGCGAGCTCGAAGGCAAGGCCGTGGTGAGTTTCTGCACCGGCGGCATCCGCTGCGAGAAGGCCGCGCTGTACATGCGCGAGGCCGGGCTGGACACCGTGTGGCAGCTGGAGGGCGGCATCCTCAAGTACTTCGAGGAAGCCGGCGGCGCGCACTTCCGCGGCGACTGCTTCGTGTTCGACGAGCGCGTCGCACTCGATGCCTCGCTGGCCGTCGCCGACGCGGACTGATCCGGCGCTGGCACAGCGCCACCCCGACACAGCGGCATCGCCCGGGTTACAAGCGCGCTCCCCGCAGCCGCGGCCGCGCGCACCAGAATGAGCCCAGAGACAGCGGGAGGCAGCCATGGACGGCTCCAGGTGGCGCAAGCTCGGCTTGTGCGCGGCGCTGGTGCTCAGCGCTTGCGGTGGTGGTGGCTCGGGCGATGTCGTCGCCCTGAGCGGTTCGGGGAGTGGCGACACGGCCGGCGCGGCGGGCGGCATCCCCGCCGGCGTCCCGGTCGAAACCCCGCCGCCCACCGCGTCCGGACCCAAGCCCCACCAGCCCGTCCCCGAAGCCAGGCTGTTGACCTGGACCGTCGCCTTCCAGCAGGAGGACGCCCAGGCCGTCCGCCATGGCCTCAGCAGCCGCAACGGGCTGCTGGCCTTCACCGCCACCACCGGGCAGGGCCTGCGGGCCCGCCTGTTCGACGGCCAGACGGTGCACGAGCTGGTGGACCCCAAGCCCGCGAGCGCCATCGCGGTGAACGACTCCGGCCAGGTGGCCGGCCAGTTCGAGAACGCGGGGAACAAGGAGCTTTTCCGCTGGCAGGCCCTCACCGAAACGACGACCAACGACCTGGTCGGCACGCCGCCGGACATCTCCACGACGGGCCAGGCGATCAATGCGGGCGGCGTCATCAGCGGCAACATCAGCGACCGGCGCAACTTCCCCGGAGCGGCGATGCGCTGGGCACCCGCCACTTTCCGGCAGGTCCTGTCCGAGCTCGACACCGGCCCCCTGACCAACTCGAACGGCCTGTTCATCAACACGGCCGGCGCCATCGCGGGTGTTTCGGACACTTCCGATCGCCACGTCCACGCGGCCTTCTGGCGCGCGGGATCGGCCGACGTGCTGGACATCGGCACCTTCGGCGGAGCGAATTCCGCGCCCGCGGACCTGAACGACGCCGGCCAAGTGGCCGGGCAGGCCGATGACGCGAACGGCAACCCGCGCGCCTTCCTCTGGACCGAAAGGGAGGGCCTGCGCGACCTCGGCACGCTCGGCGGCGCGACCGCCACGGCCAACGCGCTCAATGCCTCCGGCGCCGTGGTCGGCACGGCGGACACTTCGGACGGCGCGACCCAAGCCTTCCTCTGGCGCGACGGCAGCATGAGGTCGCTGGGCACGCTGGGCGGCCGCTCGTCCGCCGCCTCGGCGATCAACGCCTCCGGGCTGGTGGCCGGCAATTCCGACACCGAGAACGGCGTGCCGCATGCCTTCGCCTGGACCGAGGAGATGGGGATGGTCGACCTGAACGACCGGCTGTCAGGCCCGGGCCCGTCGCCCGGCGTGCTGCAGACCGTGCTGGCGGTGGCCGACAACGGGACCGTGCTCGCGGTCGCCGAGGGCGGCACGCTGGTGCTGCTGCGGCTCTCGCAGCACTGAACGCGCGACTTCAGTCGCGCAGCACGTGCAGCACGTACGAGTTGAACTCGCGCGCGTACAGCACGGCCGCCACCACGGCCGCCGCGATGGCCAGCGCCAGCGGCGAGAAGAACCACGCGAGCGCCGCGAACGAGAAGTAGTAGGCGCGGATGCCGTCGTTGAAGGTTTCCGCCGCCATGCCCACCAGCTTGCCCGCCCGGCCCGCGACCTCCTCGCGATCGAAGCGGCCCTGCTCGAACGCCTCGGGCGAAGGCATCGAGCCCAGCACCAGCGCCGCGAAGGTGTACTGGCGCATCGACCAGGTGAAGCGGAAGAAGGCGAACACGAAGATCGCCATCAGGCACAGCACCTTGAGTTCGAACACCAGCAGGGTGGTGCGCGTGGCGAACGGGATCTCGCGAACGAACTCGGCGGCCTTGTCGGTGGTGCCCAGCAGCGCGAGCAGGCCGCCGATGATGATCAGCGTGGCCGAGGCGAAGAAGGACGGGCTGGACGAGAGGCTCTGCACGATGATGCCGTCCAGCACGCGCGGGTCGCGCCCGGTGGCCTGGATCATCCAGCGCGTGCGCCAGCGGTTGGTGGTGGCCAGCAGCGTCACGCCGGTCGCGCTGGCGCGGCGCGAGTACCACGCGTAGCCGACCCAGACGGCGAGGGACCAGGCCAGGGCCAGCCAGTCGGCCAGGCTGAGGATCGCGAGCATCTGCATGCCCGGATGATAGGAGCACGCTCCGTCGTCCCCGCGGAGGCGGGGACCCAGCGCTTCCGCCTCCGGCATCGCAGCGAGCTGCGCTTCACCCCCGGCCTTCTCGGGGATGACGATCGGGGCGGCCGGAGAGATGGCTCCCACCCGGCCCGGTTCTTCCAACAGGTCCCGAGTCCTTTGAAGGAGGCCCGCGGCCGGAGCACTGTCGCGGGCATGTCCAACTCTCCTGAGGGATACAAGTGCTACTCAAGCATCTGACGCGTCGGCACCTTCGCCCGGACCTGCTCTGCGCATTCCTTTTGAGCAGCATGCTGGCGCTGGCCGCATGCGGGGGCGGGGGCGGTGGCGATGCCGCCGGCGGTGGAGGCGGAAGCGGACCCGGACCCGGACCCGGCCCCGGACCGGTCGAAATCCCGAGCCCGCCGCTGCCGCCCCGTCCCGATCCGCACTGGTCCGCCGATCCGGTCCGGATCGACGACCGATCCGCGGCGGGAGATGCCGGCCACCCGACGTTGGCCGCGGGTCCCACCGGGAACGTCGCGGCGGCCTGGACCCAGGTCCACAACGGGCGGGTCGGGATTCACGGCGGCATCTACGACGCCGCCACGGCGAGCTGGAGTGAGCCCGTCCCGCTGGATGATCCCGAGGCAGGCGATGCCGGCCGCCCGGCGCTGGCCGTTGACAGCCGTGGCAACGTCACCGCCATGTGGTCGCAGGCGAACGGCCCGGGGACATCGACGGTCTACGCTCGGCGCTACGACGCCGCGCAGAAGCGCTGGGGCGCGAGCGAGCAGGTCCGCACGGCCATCGGTGCGCAATCGCCGGTCCTCGTGGTCGACGGCGCCGACAACCTGACGGCGGCATGGCTCGAACGGGAACCGTTCTCCGCCTTGAGGGTGGTCAGCAGCCGCTTCGATCAGGGGCTCTGGTCCGCACCGGTCCCGGTCAGCAGTTCGGACACGTTCGAGGTCATCGGCGATCCGGTTCTCGCGGTCCATGGCAGCGGCAGGATCGTCGCGGTCTGGATGGACCAACCGCTCACGGGCACGGCCGCCGTCACCATCAATGCCAGCCAGTTCGACGGCGCGCAGTGGAGCGTTCCGGTGCGCATCGACATGCAAATGGACCTTGCGCCGGGCGACTTCTCGTACGCCATCTGGCCGGCCCTCGTGGCAGACGGCCTGGGGCACGTCGTCGCGGCTTGGGCGCAGACTGATCTGACGGTGGACTTCGTCGCCAGCAGCCGTTTCGATGGCGAAGCGTGGAGCGCGCCGACCCCGATCGGCACTGGTTCCTCGGCACCCGTCCGGCTAGGCGCGGACGCAGCGGGTAATGTCACGGCCATTTGGGATGAGTACACGCCGGACAGCGTCCATCACCTGAGCAGCAGCCGCTTCAGCGCCCTCGACGGTCAATGGAGCCCACCCGTCAAGATCACCCGCGACGGCGGGGTGGCGCAAGCAGCCACTTTCAGCCTTGCAGCGCAGGCGGATGGGGATCTGTTCGCAGTCTGGACCGGCTTCACGAGCCGCTCGACCATCCTCGCCAGCCGGTACGTCGCGGCCACGGACAGCTGGGACAGGCCCCAGCAGATCGATGCCCCTGCCGCCACCGGCAATGCGAGTTCGCCGGTCGTCATGGTGGACGCTGCGGGCGGGGCCACAGCCGTCTGGGTGCAACGGCAGGACGGCCGCGCCGTCATCAACTCGAACAGGTTCGAATAAACGGGCGAGCGGTGACGATCAGGACATCGGCTCCGGCGGCGTGAAGCGCGTCGCCGGCAGCGGGATGAAGTCGGTCTCGCCCGGCACCGGCGCGAACCGTTGCGCGGCCCAGTCGTCGCTGGCCTGCAGGATGCGCTCCTTGCGGCTGGAGACGAAGTTCCAGTACATGAACCGAGGGCCGACGGTCTCGCCGCCGACCACGACGAAGCGCGCCGGGCCGGCCGCCTCGATGCGGACGCTGCGCCCCGGCTCCAGCACCAGCATCTGGTGCGCCACCATCGACTCGCCGTCCAGGCGCAGCTCGCCCGAGATCGGGTAGACCGCCAGTTCCGGCGCCAGGGGCGGCAGCTCCAGCACACCGCCGGGCAGCGCGAGGTCGAGGTAGAGCGTGGGCGACGCGGGCCGCACCGGCGATCGCTCGCCCAGCGCCTCGCCCACCAGCAGCCGGGCGCGGGCCGGGCCGAACGACAGCTCGGGGATGTCCGCCGCGGCCACGTGCTGGAACGACGGCTCGGCCTCCTCCATCGCCTCCGGCAGCGCCACCCACAGCTGCAGCCCGTGGTTGACATAGGGCGTGCGGCGCAGCGATTCGGGCTTGCGCTCCGAATGCACGATGCCGCGCCCCGAGGTCATCCAGTTGATCGCGCCGGGCTCGACCAGCTGCTCCGTGCCCAGGCTGTCGCGATGCATCATCGCGCCCTCGAACAGGTAGCTGACCGTCGCCAGGCCGATGTGCGGATGCGGCCGCACGTCGTGATTGTCCTCCGGCTGCTCGGTCACCGGACCGAAGTGGTCGAAGAACACGAACGGCCCGACGCTGCGGCGGCGCGCGGCCGGCAGCAGGCGGCGCACCTTGAAGCCGCCGCCGAGATCCTTCTCGTGGGAAGAGAGCTGCTGTGCGACGGCCATGGTGCGATCCTTTCCTTCTTGCGTGCGTTACTTGCGGGTCCAGCGCACGGCGGCCTGGGCGACGCGCTTGCCGAACTCGCGGGCGAACTTCAGGTCGCCTTCGAACATCTCGTTGGGCGAAGCGTCCGACGGCGAGACCGACGCGGCGCCGCTCCAGATGCCCAGCCAGTTCAGGTCGTCGCGGGTCGAGGCCTTGGCGTTGGCCGGCATCATGCCCGTTCCCACCCACACGCCGCCGTGCTGCATCGCCAGCGTCATGAAGTAGTTCAGCGTCGCGGTCTTGTCGCCGATGGTGCTGGCGCTGTTGGTGAAGCCGGCGAACAGCTTGTCCTTCCAGGCCGAGCTGAACCAGGGCCTGGACGAGGCGTCGGCGAACTTCTTGAACTGCCAGCTCGGGCCGCCCATGTAGGTCGGCGAGCCGAACACGATGGCGTCCGCCTGCCCCAGCTGCTCCCACGCGCCTTCGGGCAGGTTGCCGTCGGCGTCGATGGCGATCAGCACGGCATCCGCGCCTTCGGCCACGGCTTGCGCCTGGCGTTGGGTGTGGCCGTAGCCGGAGTGGTAGACGACTGCGATGTTGGGCATGTTCTCTTTTCTTTCCTTGCTTGCTCGGGAATCTCGGGGACGAGGGAAATCACCCGGGCGCCGCGCGCCCGGTGTGATGAGGGAAGTGTGTGAAGTCCGGGTTCAGTCGCGCTTGCGGCCGTCCACGCTCCAGCCGCCGGGGCCGAACGCATGCACGAACAGCAGGCCGCCGACGACGGCGAGGTTCTTCCAGAAGGCCTGCATCTGCATCATCTTCTGCGCGTCGGGCACGGCCCAGAAGTTGTGGAAGATGGGCGTGATCACGGCCACGAAGATGGCCAGGCCCAGCGCGGCCCAGCGGGCCTGCCAGCCGATCAGCAGCAGGATGCCCAGGCCCAGCTCGGCCGCGATGGCGATCGCCGCGGCCACTTCCGGCAGCGGCACGCCCTTGGAGGCGATGTAGCCGGTGACGCCCGCGAAGCCGGCGATCTTGCCCCAGCCCGCCGGGATGAACAGCCAGGCCAGCAGGATGCGGCCCAGCAGGGTCACGGCGTCCTGCGCGCCGGTGGTGCGGCCGGCCGTGGCGGCCGCGTACGTATTGGAAGTCACTGTGCTCATCGTTATCTCCGTTCGAGTGTGTTGAGAAAGGTTGGAAAAAGGCGCGACCTTCGGGTTCCCCGTCGTACGGCTCAGGGCTCCAGGTCGAACACCAGCACCTCGGCGCCGCGCCCGTTGCGCAGCCGGACCGTGGTCTCGTCGTCGAGCAGGGCCGCGTCGCCGCCCTTGAGCTCGCGGCCGTTGACCTCGAGCTCGCCGCGCACCAGGTGCACGTAGCCCTTGCGGCCGCTGGCCAATTGCACTTCGGCGGCTTCCTCGCCGTCGAACAGGCCCGCGTACAGCCGGGCATCCGCATGGATCTTCACCGAGCCTTCGGCCGCGTCGGGCGAAGCCACCAGGCGCAGCTTGCCGCGCTTGTCGGCCTCCTCGAAGGTCTTCTGCTCATAGCTGGGCGGGATGCCGCGCTGGTTGGGCTCGATCCAGATCTGCAGGAAGTGCGTGGTCTGCTCGGGCGCATGGTTGAACTCGCTGTGCTGCACGCCGGTGCCTGCGCTCATCCGCTGCACGTCGCCGGGCGGGATGCCCTTGATGTTGCCCATGCTGTCCTTGTGCGCCAGGTTGCCCTCGAGCACGTAGCTGATGATCTCCATGTCGCGGTGGCCGTGCGTGCCGAAGCCGGTGCCGGCGGCGATCCGGTCCTCGTTGATCACGCGAAGGTTGCCCCAGCCCATGTGCTCGGGATCGTAGTAGTTGGCGAACGAGAAGCTGTGGTACGAGTCGAGCCAGCCGTGGTCGGCATGGCCGCGTTCCTGGGACTTGCGAAGCGTCAGCATGGTCGGGCTCCTTGGTGTTTCGTCTGCGTCGATGCACCCAATGTAGGCGCCGGGCCCGCGGTCGGGCAGCACCGGGCTTTGATGGCATCATTCAAAAAAACTGAACGACGCCGGCCATGCCCACCCACCGCGAAGTCCTCACGCCCGACGCCCTGGCCCTGCTGCAGACGGTGGCCCAGGCCGGCAGCTTCGCGGGCGCGGCGCGCGAGCTCGGCCTGGTGCCCAGCGCCGTCACCTACCGCGTCCGCCAGATCGAGGACGCACTCGATGCCCTGCTCTTCGATCGCGCGTCGCGCCAGGCCCGCCTGACCGATGCCGGCGCCGAGCTGCTGCGCGAAGGCGAGCGGCTGCTGGCCGAGGTCGACGCGGTCGCCAGCCGGGTGCATCGCGTGGCGACCGGCTGGGAATCGCAGCTGACCATCGCGGTGGACGTCATCATTTCCTGCCCCACCGTGATGGAGCTGGCCAATGCCTTCTTCGAGGTGGCGCCGCACACGCGCCTCCGGCTGCGCGACGAGGCGCTGTCCGGCACGCTGGCGGCCATGACCTCGGGCGGCGCCGACCTGGCCATCGGCGTGTCGGCCTTCGAGCAGGGCAACGTGCCCGGGTTGAACGCGCGGCCGCTCGGCGAAGTGGATTTCGTGTTCGCGGTCGCGCCGCACCATCCGCTGGCGTCCGAGCCGGAACCGGTCCGCGACGAGGTGATGCAGAAGTACCGCGCGGTGGCGGTGGCCGATTCGGTGCAACGCGGCAATGGCCTCACCCTGGGCCTGCTCGCGGGGCAGGAAGTGTTCACGGTGCCGACCATGGCCGCCAAGCTCGATGCGCAATTGCGTGGGCTGGGCGCCGGTTTCCTGCCCGAGCCGATGGCGCGCCCGTTCATCGAGACCGGCCGGCTCGTCGCCCGCCGCGTGCAGCGGCCGCAGCGCGTCGTGCGCGCCAGCTACGCGTGGCGCGAGCCCGGCGCGCTGGGCCCGGGCCGCGGCCTGCAATGGTGGCTGCAGCAGCTGGAGAGCCCGGCCACGCGCAAGGCCCTGCTCGATCGCCACAGCGGACCCCGGGGCTGATGCCACAATCTCCGCGATGCCCAACGCCCGCGCGACGCCCCCCTCCCCTCCCCGCCGCTTCGCGGTCGTCGGCGCCGGCCTTGCCGGCATCAGCTGCGCGCGGACGCTGAAGCAGGCCGGGCACGAGGTCCTGCTGCTGGAAAAGGCCGGCACCGTCGGCGGGCGCATGACCAGCCGCCAGAGCCCGGTCGGCAGCTTCGACGCCGGCGCCCAGTACTTCACCGTGCGCGACACCCGCTTCCAGCGCGCGCTGGACACGACACCGCAAGCCTTCCAGCGCTGGTCCACCAACGCCGTGCGCGTGCTCGATCCGCTCGGCCGCGTCGCCGAAGCCGCCCTGCCCCGCCCCGAGGCGCACTGGGTGGGCTCGCCTTCGATGGACACGCTGGCGCGCCAGTGGGCGCAGCCCCTCATCGCCGAAGGCCGGGTGGAACTGGACACCGTGGTCGATCGCCTGGAGCCCGACGCGCTCGACGCGCGCAAGTGGCAGCTGCGCACCCTCGGCCCGCAGGACGGCGCGGTGCATGTTCATTCCGGCTTCGACGCCGTGGTGCTCGCCATCCCCGCCGCGCAGGCTTCCACCCTGCTGGAGCGTTCGCGTACCGCGCCGGCTTTCGTGCAGCGCCTGCGCACCGTCGACATCGCGCCGTGCTGGACGCTGATGCTCGCCTTCCCGCAGGCGCTGCAGCCCGGCCTGACGCACCTCGGCCCGCAATGGAACGCGGCGCTCAGCACGCACCACCGCATCGCCTGGCTGGCGCGCGAATCGTCCAAGCCGGGCCGCAGCCCCGTGGAGCGCTGGACCGTGCAGGCCAGCCCGGCCTGGTCGGCCGAGCACCTGGGCGACGACGAACAGCGCATCGAGGCCAAGCTGCTCAAGGCCTTCGCCGAAGTCACCGGCATCCGCGCCCAGCCCGCCCACACCGAGGTGCGGCGCTGGCGCTACGCCAAGACGCTCGCGCCGCTGGGCCGCTCGCACCTGTGGGATGCGCAGATCGGCCTGGGCCTGTGCGGCGACTGGTGCCTGGGGCATCGCGTCGAGGACGCCTTCGTCTCCGGCCTGGAACTGGCGCTGGCCGCCGGTTGAGTCCAGCCATGGGCGGTGGTGCCTACCGCGGGCGCTTCGCCCCGTCTCCCACCGGTCCCCTTCATGCCGGCTCGCTGGTCGCGGCGCTGGCCAGCTGGCTGGACGCGCGCCGGAACAACGGAACCTGGCTGGTGCGCATCGAGGACGTGGACACGCCGCGCTGCGTGCCCGGTGCCGACCGCCTGATCCTCGAGCAACTGGAACGCTGCGGACTCGTGCCCGACGAACCGCCGCTGTGGCAATCGACGCGCGGCGACGCCTATCAAGCCGCGCTCGATCGCCTGGTCGCCCAGGGACTCGCCTATCCCTGCGCCTGCTCGCGCAAGGACATCGAAACCGCGCTCGCCGCGCAGGGCCGCCCGCGCGTGCGCGGCCAGGAAGCGCGCTATCCCGGCACCTGCCGCGACGGCCTGCATGGAAGGCCCGCGCGCGCGTGGCGCCTCCGCGTGCCCGACGGCGTGGTGCACTGGCACGACCGCCGGCTGGGCGACCAGCTGCAGGACGTGGCGCGCGAGGTCGGCGACTTCGTGCTGCGGCGCGCCGACGGCTTGTGGGCCTACCAGCTCGCGGTGGTGGTCGACGACGCCGAGCAGGGCATCACGCACGTGGTGCGCGGCGAGGACCTGGCCGACAACACCGCGCGCCAGATGCTGCTGCAGCGCGCGCTGGGCGTGTCCTCGCCCGCGTACCTGCACGCGCCGCTGGTGCTGGGCGCCGACGGCGAGAAACTGTCCAAGCAGAACGGGGCCGAAGCGCTCGACCTGGCCGATCCGCTGTCTGCACTGAACGACGCCGCCGCGGCAGTGGACCTGCCGCGGCAAAAAGGATCGGTTTCCCACGCGCTTTCGGCGTGGACCACGCACTGGCCCTTTCTACAATCGGCGGGTGTCTGAACCCGGCGATCCCCACGACAAACCCGCAGGCGCGCCCGAAGGCGTGCCGTTTCCCCGCGCCATCCGCAGCTTCGTGCGGCGCGCCGGCCGCACCACCACCGGCCAGGCCCGCGCCTTCGAGCAGCTCGGCCCGCAGTTCCTGATCCCCTACCGCGCGGAGCCTCTGGATCTCCCAGCCGCCTTCGGCCGCGAGGCGCCGACGATCCTGGAGATCGGCTTCGGCATGGGCGAGGCCACGGCCCACATCGCGGCGCTGATGCCCGAAAAGAACTTCCTGTGCTGCGAGGTGCACGAACCCGGCGTCGGCGCGCTGCTCAAGCGGATCGGCGACGGCAAGCTGCAAAACATTCGCATCGTGCAGCACGACGCGGTCGAAGTGCTGGACCACATGCTGCGTCCCGCCTCGCTCGATGGCGTGCACGTGTTCTTCCCCGACCCCTGGCACAAGCTGCGCCACAACAAGCGCCGCCTGATCCAGCCGCCGCTGGTGGCCAGGCTCGCGGACCGCCTGCGTCCGGGCGGCTACCTGCACTGCGCCACCGACTGGGAACCGTACGCCCAGCAGATGCTCGAAGTCCTGGGCGCCGAGCCGCGGCTCGCGAATACCGCCGAAGGCTTCGCGCCCCGTCCCGATTACCGGCCGCTCACCAAGTTCGAGAACCGAGGCCTTCGCCTCGGGCACGGCGTGTGGGACGTGGTGTTCACGCGAACCGCCGCCTGAGCGCGGTGAGCGGTGGCATCGGACTTGCTCGATCGAGCACTTGAAGGTTTGAGGACGAGGAGGGTTTCCCCATGAAGAACGACCGGCGACGGATCCTGGCGGCGGTGGCCGCGGCGGCGGTGCTTCCGTCCGTGGTGCATGCGCAGGCGCGCGCCTCGCGCAAGATCGTGCTGGGCCAGTCGGTGCCGCTCACCGGCGCCGGCGATCAGATCGGCCTGGCCTTCGCGGCCGGCTCGAAGCTGTATTTCGACGCCTTCAACGGCGCCAGGAACAACCCCGGCTGGACCTTCGAGCTGCGCCAGGTGGACGACAGCTACGACCCGGCCAAGGCCGCGGCCAACGCGAAGAAGCTGCTGGCCGACGGCGCCGACCTGCTGTTCGGATTCGTCGGCACCGGCAGCGCCGAGGCCGCCGCCGCGGTCGCGCGCGAACAGGGCACCGTGCTCTTCGCGCCCTTCGCCGCTTCCGACGCGCTGCGCGATCCGTCCGTCTCGCATGTCTTCCACGTGCGCCCCAGCCTGGCCGACGAGGCCTTCAAGATGGTGCGGCACTGCGCCACGCTCGGGCAGAACCGCATCGCGGTGCTGGCCGAGGACGACGCCATGGGCCGCGCGGGCCTGGCGGCGGTGCAGCAGGCGATC
>Ga0247819_10000960_pt1 | contig 15994 bp, 13 predicted proteins | sample 13C_Xylose_Day6_FD_193428 | JGI IMG/M metagenome (GOLD analysis project Ga0247819, IMG submission 193428) | Soil microbial communities from agricultural site in Penn Yan, New York, United States - 13C_Xylose_Day6 | ecosystem: Environmental > Terrestrial > Soil > Agricultural land | place: USA...
CGAGGTGGACACCACGTTGCGCGCGAGCACGGGGATGCGGGTGGTGGGATAGGGATTGTGGAAATCGAAATGCATGGGTCTTGACTCCTGGATCCCCGCCTTCGCGGGGATGATGGCCTCTTTCAATCGGCCGTCAGCTTGCGCTCGTCGATGATCTTCTTCCACTTGGCGCGGTCGGCCGCGGCCATGGCGGAGAACTGCTGCGGCGTGCCGCCGACCGGCTCGATGCCCAGGCGGGCCAGGCGGTCCTTCACGTCGGCGTCCTGCAGCGCCTGGTTGATGCCCGTGTTCACGCGCGAAACGATGTCGGCCGGCAGGCCCTTGGGTCCGTACAGGCCGAACCAGGTGACGGTCTCGTAGCCGGGCACGCTCTCGGAGATCGCGGGCAGGTCGGGCAGCAGCGCCGATCGCTTGGCGCTGGTGATGCCCAGCGCCTTCAGGCGGCCTTCACGCACGTGCGGCAGTCCGCTGGGCAGCGAGTCGAACAGCAGGTCGACCTTGCCGCTCATCAGGTCGGGGATGGCCAGCGCGGTGCCGCGGTACGGGATGTGCACCAGGAACAGGCCGGCCTGCGCCTTGAAGTACTCGGCGCCCAGGTGGACCACGGTGCCGTTGCCGCTGCTCGCGTAGTTGAGCCTGCCGGGGTTCTTCTTCGCGTAGTCGATCCACTCCTTCACCGTCTTCGCGGGCGCGGAGTTGGGGACCAGCATGATGCTGGGCGCGTTGCCCACGTGCGAGATCGGCGTGAAGTCGGCCACGGCGTCGTACGGCAGCTTGGCGGTGGAAAAGCTCGGGCCGATGCTGTGCGTGCTGCTGGTGGCCAGCAGCAGCGTGTAGCCGTCGGGCGCGGACTTGGCGGCGATGTCCGAGCCGATCGCACCGCCGGCGCCGGGCTTGTTGTCCACGACCACGCTGGTGCCCAGGCGCTCGCCGAGCTTCACCGAGACGGCGCGGGCGAAGATGTCCGTGGCGCCGCCGGCCGGGAACGGCACGACGAGGCGGATCGGCTTGTTCGGGTACGGGGTCTGCGCCCAGGCGGGGGCGAGAGCGGCCGCCGAGGCGGCCAGGATGAGGTTGCGGCGGGTGCTCATGGGCCGATTATCGGCCGCGGTGGCATGCCAACGGATGAGGTCTGTTTTTCCTTTTTCTTCGTCATTCCTTCGGGCGGCGGGCTTCCATCTCCCGCACCAGCGCCCTCGCCTCATCCCCTTCCGGAATCGCCTTCCCGCTGTCGCGCCACTGCACGGCGGCCTTGAAGCCTTCGGTCTGCGCGTAACGGCGGAACCACATGCCTTCGGGGTTGTGGCGCGTGATGCCGTCGAACACCGTGGCCAGCTGCTGGGTCTGCTCCAGGCCCATGGTGAGCATCACGTTGTTGACCACCATCTTGTGCATGGCCAGATGCCCGCGCGGCACGCCGGCGATGCGCGCGGCCAGCTTCATGGTGGCCGCGTCCAGCTGGTCGGCCGGCACGCATTCGTTGGCCAGTCCCCAATCCGCGGCGGTGCGTCCGTCGATGGTGTCGCCGGTGAACATCATCTGCTTGGCCCGTGTCGGGCCCAGGCGGAAGGTCCACATCGCGGTGGTCGGGCAGCCCCAGACACGAGTGGGCATGTAGCCGATGCGCGCGTCCTCGGCCATCACCAGCAGATCGCAGCACAGGGCGATGTCGCTGCCGCCCGCCGCCGCGTAGCCGTGCACCTTGGCGATGGTGGGCTTGGGACTGCGCCACAACGCCATGAAGTCGTCGGTGTTGCCCTTCATGTAGGCGTAGTCGACCATCGGGTCCCACGGGGAGCGTTCCTGCTGGCAGGGGTGGTCGGCCTGGCCTTCGCCGAAGAACTGCAGGTCGTAGCCGCCGCAGAAGCCCTTGCCGGCGCCTTCCACCACGATGACGTGGACCTCGTCGTCGGCGTTGGCCCACTCGACCGCGCGGCGGATGTCGCGCGGCGTGTCCTCGTTGATCGCGTTCAGCCGCTCGGGCCGGTTGAGCAGCAGCCGCGCCACGCGCGGATTCGAAGCGTCCTTGGCGATGCGGACGGTGGCGAGTTCCAGCATGGCTTTCTCAGTCCGCGTAGACGCCCGCCTTGCGGATCACCGGACCCCACTTGCCGATCTCCGCCTCCAGGTGCGTGCGCAGGCCGGCCGGCGTGATCTTGTCCATCGGCACGATGTCCGAGCTCAGGTCCGTGAGGCGCCTCTTCACCTCGGGGTCCTGCATCGCGAAGCGCAGAGCCGCGTTCAGCTTGTCGAGGACCGGCTGCGGCGTGCCCTTGGGCGCGTACATGCCGTGCCACACCTTGACCTCGAAGCCCTTCAGGCCCTGCTCGTCGAGCGTGGGCACGTTGGGCAGCACGTCCAGCCGCTGGGGCACCGTGACGCCGTAGGCCTTGACGCGGCCATCCTTGATCAGCGGCACGGTCTGCGTAGTCTGGTCGCACAGCAGGTCGACCTGGCTTCCCAGCAGCGCGTTCATCGCCGGGCCGGTCCCGGAGAACGGCACCGTCGTCAGCTCCACGCCCATCGCGCTCATGAACAGCAGGCCGCACAGGTGCGACACCGCGCCGAGGCCGGCGTTGGCCAGCGAGACCTTGTTGCCCTCGCGCTTGAGGTGGGCCTGCAGGTCCTGGAAGGTGGCGGCCGGGAAGTCCTTGCGCGCCAGCAGCGTCATGGGCACGTCGACCACCTGGCCGATGTACTCGAAGTCCTTCAGCGGGTCGAACTGCAGCTTCTTGTACAGGGCCGGCGCGGTGGACATGCCCATGTGGTGCAGGAAGATCGTGTAGCCGTTGGGCTGGGCGCGCGCCACCTTGGTGGCGGCGATGGTGCCGCCCGCGCCGACGGCGTTCTCCACCACCACGGTCTGCCCGAGCTGCTTGCTCATGGGGATGGCGATCATGCGGGCCACCACGTCGGTGGGTCCGCCGGCGGCGAACGGCACCACCAGCGAAACCTGCCGCTCGGGCCAGGGGGCCTGGGCGGCCGCGGTGAAAGATGCGGCGGCCAGCGCGACCGCGACAAGAGGCTGGAGGAAGCGCTTCACGGTGTCTCCTTGTGTTGGCATGCGAACCGGACGGAGGCGACCTTAGCGCGCGGCCCCGGACCGCGTACTCCGCACTTTCCAGTACGGGCCGCGGCCGGGTCGGGTCAGAACGAGCGCGGCAAACCCAACAGGTGCTCGGCGACGTACGAGTAGATCAGGTTGGTCGAGATCGGCGCCACCTGGTACAGGCGGGTCTCGCGGAACTTGCGCTCCACGTCGTACTCGTGGGCGAAGCCGAAGCCGCCGTGCGTCTGCAGGCAGGTGTTGGCCGCTTCCCAGGAAGCCTTGGCGGCCAGGTACTTGGCCATGTTGGCCTCGCCGCCGCAGGGCTGGCCGGCATCGAACAGCGAACAGGCCTTGAAGCGCATCAGGTTGGCCGCCTCGGCCTCGATGAAGGCGTCGGCGATCGGGAACTGCACGCCCTGGTTCTGCCCGATCGGCCGGTTGAACACCACCCGTTCGCTCGCGTAGCGCCGCGCCTTGTCGATGAACCACCAGGCGTCGCCCAGGCACTCGGCCGCGATCAGCGTGCGCTCGGCGTTCAGGCCATCGAGGATGTACTTGAAGCCCCGCCCTTCCTGGCCGATCAGGTTCTCCGCCGGGATCTCGAGGTTGTCGAAGAACACCTCGTTGGTCTCGTGGTTCACCATGTTCAGGATCGGCCGCACCGTCATGCCCTTGCCGATCGCCTGGTGCAGGTCGACGATGAAGATCGACATGCCCTCGCTCTTGCGCTTGACCTCCGGCAGCGGCGTGGTGCGCGCCAGCAGGATCATCAGGTCCGAATGCTGGATGCGCGAGATCCACACCTTCTGGCCGTTGACCACGTAGCGGTCGCCCTTCTTCACGGCGGTGGTCTTGAGCTGGGTGGTGTCGGTGCCCGTGGTGGGCTCGGTCACCGCCATGGTCTGCAGCCGCAGCTTCCCACTGGCTATGCCGGGCAGGTACTGCTGCTTCTGCCCGGACGAGCCGTGCCGCAGCAGCGTGCCCATGTTGTACATCTGGCCGTGGCAGCTGCCCGCGTTGCCGCCCGAGAAGTTGATCTCCTCCATGATCACCGAAGCCTCGGCCAGGCCCAGGCCCGAGCCGCCGTACTCCTGCGGGATCAGCGCGGCCAGCCAGCCCGCTTCGGTCAGCGCGTCGACGAAGGCCTCGGGGTAGCCGCGCGCCTCGTCCACCTTCTGCCAGTAGGCTGAGTCGAACCGGCGGCACAGCGCGCGCACCGCCTCGCGCAGTTCCCGGTGGTCGTCGGGGCGGGGAATCTCGGTGTTCATCGCGCGTCCATCTCCCTGAACACCTCCCTGGCGATGCGGAAGCTGTCCAGCGCCGCCGGCACGCCGCAGTAGATCGCGGCCTGCAGGAAGACCTCCTTGATCTCTTCGCGCGTCACGCCGTTGTTCAGCGCGCCGCGCACGTGCAGCTTGATCTCGTGCGGCCGGTTGAGCGCGGTCAGCATGGCCAGGTTGAGGAAGCTTCGCATGCGGCGGTCCAGGCCGGGCCGGTTCCAGACATCGCCCCAGCAGTACTGCGTCACCAGCTCCTGCATCTCGCGCGTGAAGTCGTCGGCCTCGCGCACGGACTTGTCCACGTAGTCGGCGCCCAGCACCTCGCGGCGCACCTGCAGGCCCTTGTCGAAGAGTTCCTGGTTCATTCGCTGGTCTCCATGGGTGAACGGGCGATCATGCCGCAGGCCTGCCTCTACACTTTCGCCCCGACATGAAAGACGCCGACGTCGAACCCTTCTTCGCCACCCTGCAGGCGGCCAATCCCTCGCCGGAAACCGAGCTGGAGTACAGCAGCGTGTTCGAGCTGCTCGCGGCCGTGCTGCTGTCGGCCCAGGCCACCGACGTGGGCGTCAACAAGGCCACGCGCCGGCTGTTCGTGGCGGCCGGCACGCCGCAGGCGATGCTGGACCTGGGGCTGGAGCGGCTGGAGGGGTACATCCGCACCATCGGCCTGTACCGCACCAAGGCCCGCAACCTGCTGGCCACCTGCCGCATCCTGGTCGACCAGCACGGCGGCCAGGTGCCGCGCACGCGCGAGGCGCTGGAGGCCCTGCCCGGCGTCGGCCGCAAGACCGCCAACGTGGTGCTGAACGTCGCCTTCGGCGAGCCCACCATGGCGGTGGACACGCACATCTTCCGCGTCGGCAACCGCACCGGCCTGGCGCCCGGCAAGGACCCGCTGCAGGTGGAGCACAAGCTGCTCGAGCGCGTGCCGCCGAAGTACCTGCAGGACGCCCACCACTGGCTGATCCTGCACGGCCGCTACGTCTGCGTCGCGCGCCTGCCCCAGTGCTGGCGTTGCGCGGTGCGCACGTATTGCGACTACGAGCCCAAGACGCCAGCGCCGGGAGTCATGTCGGCGTAAGGCTGGGTGGTATCTTCGGCGGATGGCCGCCGAGCCCTCCTCCACGCACTACGACGCGCTCCAGCTGCCCCGCGGCGCGTCGGCGGACGACGTGCGCACGGCCTTCCGGCGGCTGGCCCGGGAGCACCATCCCGACCGCGCCGGCGCCGACGGCGAGGCCATGGCCCGCGTCAACCAGGCCTACGAGGTGCTCTCCGACCCCGAGCGGCGCACCCGCTACGACCAGCACCTGGACAACCGCCCCCCGCCGCGCAAGCCCGGCCGGGTGGAGCTGCCCGGCGACCGTCTGCGCAAGCGCCTGGCCTGGGGCGCGGCAGGCCTGGCGGCCGTGGTCGTCGGCGGCCTGGCCCTCGTGACCTTCCTGCGCGAACGCCGCCCGGACGAGGCCGCCGCCCGGGTCGAGCCGCTCTCCCATCCGCTGCCCCAGCGCGAAGCCACGGCCACGGCGGCGACCGCCCCGGCCCGCCCGGCCAGGGAAGAGGGCCTGCGGCTCATCCCCGCCCGCAGCATCGGCTCGGTCCCCGCCAAGTAACATCGGCCGGATGGACACCCCCGACGACCTCCAGCAGACCCTGGCCGCGATGAGCCAGAACGTCGAAGCGCTCAAGGAAAACCAGTTCGCTCTGGTGGCGCAGGTACAGGTGCTGCAGGCCGCCCTGGCCAGCGCGCTGATGCACCACCCCGACCGCAAGGCGGTGCTCGCCGCCTTCGAGCGCTACATGAAGGTGGCCAAGGACTCCGCGCCCAACCTGGCCACGCGCATGGAAGGCCTGGAGGCGGGGATGCTCTCGCTGCTCGGCAAGCACCAGGCCTGATGCTGGCCGTCGCCCTGCTGTGCCTGGGCGCTTCGCTGGGCGCGATCGCGCGCTGGCAACTCTCCCTGTGGCTGAACGCCTCGACCCACTGGCTGCCCCTGGGCACGCTGGCGGCCAACCTCTCGGGCGGCTGGCTGATCGGCTTCCTGGTGGCGCTGTTCCAGGCCCAGCCGGGGATCGATCCCGTGTGGCGGCTGGCGCTGATCACCGGGTTCCTGGGCGCGCTGACGACGTTCTCCACCTTCTCGATGGAGACCGTGCAGCTGCTTCAGGCCGGCCGCGCGGGCCAGGCGCTGGCGCTGTCGGCGCTTCACCTGCTGGGGTCGCTGGCGCTGACGTGGATCGGCCTGCGCTGCGGCGAGTGGCTGCTGCCGCGCGCGGCCTGATCCTCGTCATCCCCGCGGAGGCGGGGATCCGGTGCTTCCCCGGGGCGCCGTCGAAGGCGCGCGTTCTTCGAGCCCGCTCCACCCCCCGCCCATCGCCTGGATCAACGCCACCGCCGCCGCCTGTCGATCACCCTGCAGCTGCAGCAGCGAGCGCCGCGCGTTCTGCGCAGTCGCCTGGGCGTTGACCACGTCGGTGAAGCCGACCTGCCCCGCCTGGTAGCGGTTGAGGACCTGCTGCTCCACCAGGTCGGCGGCCTGGGCGGCCTCCTCGCGCAGCGCCACCTGCTGGCCCAGGATGCGCACCCCGGACAGCTGGTCCTCGACGTTCTGGAAGGCGGCGAGCACGGTCTGCCGGTAGCGCGCCGCCGCTTCGTCGAAACCGGCACGGGCCGCTTCGACCTGGGCGCGGGTGGCACCGGCGTTGAACAGCGTCTGCGCCGCCGACGCGCCCAGCGCCCACACCAGCGACGACGCGCTGAACAGGTCCCCGATGCTCGCCGCGCCCGCGCCCACGGAACCGGTCAGGCGCAGGCTCGGGTAGTAGGCCGACTGCGCGATGCCGATCTCCTCGTTGGCCTGGGCCACGCGGCGCTCGGCCGAGGCGATGTCGGGGCGGCGCTGCAGCAGCGTCGAGGGCACCGACAGCGGCACGTCGGGGACGGCGATCCGCCAGTTCGGGTCGACCGGCAGCGAGAAGTTCGCCGGCGCCTGGCCGACGAGCACCGCGATCGCATGTTCGAGCTGCGCGCGCGTGCGCTCCTGGCCGAGCAGGTCGGCGCGCGCGTTGGCCAGCTGCGTCTGCGCCTGCAGCACGTCGGTGCGCGCGGCGATGCCGGCTTCGTAGCGGTTGCGGGTGATCTGCAGCACGCGCTCGTAGCCCGCGACGGTCTGCGCCAGCAATTGCTTCTGCGCGTCGGCCGCGCGCAGGCCGAAGTAGTTGGCGGCCAGTTCGCCTTGCGCGGCGAGGCGGGCCGCGGCCAGGTCGGCGAAGCTGGCCTGCTCGCCGGCGCGCGCGCTGCTCACGCTGCGGTTGAGGCGGCCGAACACGTCGGGCTCCCAGCTCGCGCCGATGTCGAACTGGTAGTTGGTGCGCGTGCTGCCGCCACCGCCCGAGCTGATGATCGTGGTGCCGCCGGCCGTCGTGGTGCCGACCGAACCGCCGCCCCGCGTGCCGCTGCGGTTGGCGCCGGCGTCCAGGCTCACCGTGGGGAACAGCGCAGCGCGCTGCTGCGCCGTGAGCGCGCGCGCCTGCGCATAGGCGGCGACGGCGGCCGCCACGTTCTGGTTGGAGACCTCGACGCGGCCGGCGAGTTCGTTGAGCACCGGGTCGTTGAACAGCTGCCACCACGGGCCGCGCTCGAGGGCATCGGACGGCGTCGCCTTGATCCATTCGCCCTGGCCTTCCTTGAAGGCGACGGGGGTGGCGATGGTGGGCGGGGCGTCGTAGCGCGGGCCGACGGCGCAGGCGGACAAGGCGAGCGCGAGGGCGAGGCAAAGGGGTCTTTTCAGGAGCGATGGATTCATGATTGTTCTTGCTCCCTCCCCCGGAGGGGAGGGAAAAAAACTTGGGCGCACTGCTTCACGCCGCCTCCGGCACATGGCTTCTCGCCAGCTCGCGCTCGTGCGGGCTTCTCCGGCGCAGCTTGTCCAGCAGCAGGTAGACCACCGGCGTCGTCAGCAGCGTGAGCAACTGGCTCGCGATCAGCCCGCCCACGATGGCGATGCCCAGCGGACGGCGCAGTTCCGCGCCCTCGCCGAAGCCGATCGCCAGCGGCAGCGCGCCCAGCGCCGCGGCCAGCGTGGTCATCAGGATCGGCCGGAAGCGCAGCAGGCAGGCCTCGCGCACCGCGGCCATCGGAGGCAGCCCGCGCGAGCGTTCCGCGTCCAGGGCGAAGTCGATGATCATGATCGCGTTCTTCTTCACGATGCCGATCAGTAGGAACAGCCCGATCAAAGCCATGATCGACAGCTCCAGCTTGAACAGCATCAGCGCCAGCACCGCGCCCACCCCCGCTGAAGGCAGCGTCGACAGCACGGTGACCGGATGCACCAGGCTCTCGTACAGCACGCCCAGCACGATGTAGATCACGACGATCGCCGCCAGGATCAGCAGCGGCTGCTGCGACTGCGATTCCTGCGCCGCCCGCGCCGTGCCCTGGAAGCTGCCGCGCACGTTGGTCGGCATCGCGATCTCGGCCTCGGCCGCGCGCACGGCGGCCTGGCCGTCGGCGATGGTGCTGCCCTCGGCCAGGTTGTACGAGATGGTGGTGGCCAGCTCGGCGTCCTGGTGGTTGACGGAAGTGGCGGTGGGCCGCTCGACCACGCGCGCGATCGCGGACAGCGGGACCATGTTGCGCACCCCGCTGCTCAGCGCCGACCCGGTGGCCTGGTCGCGCAGCGCGGGGTTGATCGTGGCCGTGGTGGCTACCGTGCCGGTGCTGGCTGCCGCCGCGCCGGGGGTCGCGGTGGTGCCCACCGTGCCGGCCGCCGGCACATGGATGTCCCGCAGCGCCAAGGGACTCAGCGTGTAGCGCTGCGCGACGCCCAGGATCACGCGGTACTGGTTCAGCTCGCCGTAGATGGTCGCCACCTGCCGCTGGCCGAACGCGTTGTAGAGCGCGTTGTCGACGTCGCGCGAGCTGATGCCCAGGCGCGCGGCGCTGTCCTTGTCCACCTCGACGAACAGCTCGACGCCGTTTTCCTGCTGGTCGGTGTCCACGTCCACCAGCGCCGCCTGGCGCTTCATCGCGTCGGCCAGGCGCGCCGCCCAGCGCTTGAGGTCCTCGGTGTTGTCGCTCTTGATCGTGTACTGGTAGGTCGAGTTGCTCTGCCGCCCGCCCATGCGCAGGTCCTGCACCGGGTTGAGGAACAGGCTTACGCCGGACACCTGCTGCAGCTGCGGCCGCAGGCGCGCGATGACCGCCTGCGCCCGCTCGTTCGGGGCGCGCTGCGCCGCGGGCTTGAGGGTGACGAACATGAAGCCGCCGCCCGCCCGGCCGCCGCCGGTGAAAGCCACCACCGTGTCCACGGCGGGATCGGCGCGGGTGATGTCCACCAGCTGCCTGAGCTTCTCCTGCATCGCCTGGAACGAGATGCTCTGGTCCGCGCGCAGGCCGCCGGCGATCTGGCCGGTGTCCTGCTGCGGGAAGAAACCCTTGGGGATCTTCACGAACAGCCAGGCGTTGAGGCCGATCACCGCGACCAGGATCGCCAGCACCAGCCAGCGCGCCTGCAGCGCCCAGTCCAGGCTCCAGGCGTAGCCGCGGTGCATCACGTCGTAGCCGCGCTCGGCCCAGCGCGCCAGGCGGCCCTGCGGCTTGCCGCGCTGGCTGTCCGGCCGCAGCAGCCAGGCGCACAGCATCGGCGTGGTGGTCAGCGAGATCAGCAGCGAGATCATCACGGCCGCCGACAGCGTCACCGCGAACTCGCGGAACAGCCGCCCCACCTGCCCGCCCATGAACAGCAGCGGGATGAACACCGCCACCAGCGACAGGCTGATCGACAGCACCGTGAAGCCCACCTCGCGCGCGCCCAGCAGCGCGGCCTGGAACCGGTTCATGCCGGCTTCCAGGTGGCGGCTGATGTTCTCCAGCACCACGATGGCGTCGTCCACCACGAAGCCGGTGGCCACCGTCAGCGCCATCAGGCTCAGGTTGTTGAGCGAGAAGCCCATCACCAGCATCACGGCGAAGGTGCCGAGCAGCGACACCACCGTGGCCACCGCCGGGATCAGCGTGGCGCGCGCGCTGCGCAGGAACACGCTGACCACCAGCACCACCAGCCCGATTGCGATGGCCAGCGTCAGCTCCACCTCGTGCAGCGAGGCGCGGATCGACTGCGTGCGGTCGGAGGCGACGACCAGCTTGATGTCGGGCGGCAGCGCCGCCTGCAACTCGGGCAGCAGCGCGCGCACGCCTTCGACCGTCTTGATCACGTTGGCGCCGGGCTGCAGGGTGATCGGCACCACCACCGCCGGTTCGCCGTTGAACAGGCCCAGCGTGTTGACGTTCTCCACGCTGTCGCTGACCGCGGCGATGTCGCCCAGGCGCACCGCCGCGCCGTCGCGCCACGCGACCACCAGGCCGCGGTAGTCGGCGGCCGTCAGGCGGCCCTGGCCGACGGAGATCAGGCCCTGCGCGTCCGGCGCGCTGCTGCCGGTGCTGGTGTAGATCTGCAGGCGCCGCCCGCCGGCGTCCTGAACGTCGCCCTTGGGCCGGTTGGCGCTGCCGGCCTGCAGCGCGGCGCGCACGTCCTCGGTGGCGATGCCGTAGCGGCTGAGCGCGAACGGGTTCAGCTCCACGCGCACCGCGGGCTGCGAACCGCCGCCCAGCTCCACGTCGCCCACGCCCTGCACCTGGGCCACCTTCTGCGAGACGATGTTGGAGACGGCGTCGTAGATCTGGCCCGGCGTGCGGCGCGGCGAGGTCAGCGCCATGATCATCACCGGCGCCGCCGAGGGGTTGGCCTTGCGGTAGGTCGGGTTGCTGCGAAGGTTGCTGGGCAGGTCGGCGCGCGAGGCGTTGATCGCGGCCTGCACCTCGCGCGCGGCGGCGTCGATGTTGCGGTTGAGGTCGAACTGCAGGTTGATGCGCGCCGATCCGGTGCCGCTGGTCGACGTCATCTCGTTGACGCCCGCGATCGTGCCGAGGCGCCGCTCCAGCGGCTGCGCCACGCTGGTCGCCATGGTGTCGGGACTGGCGCCCGGCAGGGTCGCGCTGACCGAGATGACGGGAAAGTCCACCTGCGGCAGCGAGGCCACCGGCAGCTGGAAGAACGCCGCGATGCCGGCGAGCGCGATCCACAGCGTCAGCAGCACGGTGCCGACGGGGCGGCGGACGAAGGGGGCGGAAAGATTCAACGCAAGGCCCCCGCCCCGCCGTCATTCCCGCGGAGGCGGGAATCCGGTGCTTCCGTCTTCGCGGGCATTCCGGGAAGCCCTGGATCCCCGCCTTCGCGGGGATGACGGGATGGATCGCGGGGATGACGGAACCTGTGTCCCATCTTCTCGAACCCCAGATAGATCACCGGCGTCGTGAACAACGTCAGCAACTGGCTCACCACCAGCCCGCCGAAGATCGCCAGGCCCAGCGGCCGGCGCAGCTCCGCGCCCTCGCCCCAGCCGAACATCAGCGGCACCGCCGCGAACAGCGCGGCCAGCGTCGTCATCAGGATCGGGCGGAACCGCAGCAGCGCCGCCTGGTGGATCGCCTCCTGCGCCGGCTTGCCTTCGTTGCGCTGCGCATCGATGGCGAAGTCGATCATCATGATCGCGTTCTTCTTCACGATGCCGATGAGAAGGATGATGCCGATGATGCCGATCACGCCCAGGTCGTTGCCGGTCAGCATCAGCGCCAGCAGCGCGCCCACGCCGGCCGAAGGCAGCGTCGAGAGGATCGTGAGCGGGTGCACGTAGCTCTCGTACAGCACGCCCAGCACGATGTACACGCACACGATCGCCGCCAGGATCAGCCACAGCTGGTTGGTGAGCGAAGCCTCGTAGGCGCCCGAAGCGCCGAGGAAGTTCATGCTCAGGCTGGCGGGAAGCCCGGCTTCCTTCGCGGCCGCGCGGATCGCGTCCACCGCCTTGCCCAGCGACACGCCCCGCGCCGTGTCGAAGCCCACCGTCGCCGCCGGGTACTGCGACACGTGCGTGATCTGCAGCGGCGCGCGCCGCTCGACGATGCGCGCGACGGCCGACAGCGGCGTCGAATCGCCCGAGGACGTGCGCAGCTGGATGCCCGCCAACGCATCCGGCGTCGGCGCCGCGTCCGGCCGCGCCTCCAGGATCACCCGGTACTGGTTGGTCTGCGTGAAGATGGTCGAGACGATGCGCTGGCCGAAAGCGCTGTACAGCGCCTCGTCGATGCTGGCCGCGGTGATGTTCAGCCGGGCCGCGGTGTCGCGATCGATGTCCACGTACACCGCCGCGCCGCTGGCGCCGGCGTCGGTGACCGGGTCGCGCAACTGCGGCATCGAGCGCATGCGCTCCACCAGCTTGTTGGCCCACTCGTTGACCGTGGCGGTGTCCGAGCCTTCCAGCGAGAAGCGGTACTGCGTCGGGCCCGACTCGGCGTCGATGGTGAGGTCCTGCACCGGCTGCAGGTAGAGCGTGGCGCCCGCCACGCGACCGGCGCGCTGGCGCAGCCGCTCCATCAGCTCGCCCTGCCCGCCGCGGCTCGAGCCAAGGTTGATCAGCATGCGGCCCGTGTGCAGCATGGTGTTGTTGGCCGCGTCCACGCCGACGAAGCTGGCGATGCTGACGACGTCCGGGTCCTCCATCAGCGCGCGCGCCACCTCCTGCTGCATCCGCGCCATGGCCGGGTAGGAGATCGATTCCTGCGCCTCGACTCGCGCCTGCAGCTGGCCGGTGTTCTGGGTCGGGAACAGGCCCTTGGGGATCGCGATGTAGAGCAGCACGGTGAGCACGAAGGTCGCCAGCGCCACCAGCAGCGTGAACCGCTGGCGCCTCAGCACCCACTGCAGGCCGCGGTCGTACACGCCGATCAGCCGGTCGAACTGGCGGGCCAGCTTCGCGCCGGTGCCCGTGCCCGCGCCCTCGCCGCCCGGGTGCGCCTTGAGCCAGCGCGCCGACATCATCGGCACCAGCGTCAGCGAGACCACCGCCGAGATCAGGATGGTGATCGCCAGCGTCACCGCGAACTCGCGAAAGAGCCGCCCCACCACGTCGCCCATGAACAGCAGCGGGATCAGCACCGCGATCAGCGACACCGCCAGCGAGATGATGGTGAAGCCGATCTCGCTGGCGCCTTCGATCGCGGCCTCCATCGGCCGCTTGCCCATCTCCACGTGGCGCTGGATGTTCTCGATCATCACGATCGCGTCGTCCACCACGAAACCCGTCGCGATGGTCAGCGCCATCAACGACAGGTTGTTGAGGCTGTAGCCCAGCAGGTACATCACGCCGCAGGTGCCGATCAGCGAGATCGGCACCGCCAGGCTGGCGATCAGCGTGGCGCGCGGGCTGTGCAGGAAGGCGAAGATCACCAGCACCACCAGCACCACGGCCAGCACCAGTTCCAGCTGCACGTGGTGCACGGAGGCACGGATGCCGGTGGTCCGGTCGGACAGCACCTCCACCTTGAGCGAGGCCGGCAGGCCGGCGGTCAACTCAGGCAGGCGCTGCTTGATCGCGTCGACCGTCGCGATGACGTTGGCGCCCGGCTGGCGCTGCACGTTCAGGACGATCGAAGGCTCCAGCTGGCCGTCCAGCGCCGACCAGGCGCCCAGCTTCACGTTCTCGGCGCTTTCCACCACCTGCGCCACCTGGCCCAGGCGCACCGGCGCGTTGTTGCGGAAGGCGACCACCAGGTTCGAGTAGTCCTTCGCGGTGAGCAGCTGGTCGTTGGAGTTGATGCTCCAGGCGCGCGTGGGACCGTCGATGCTCCCCTTGGCGCCGTTGGCGTTGGCGGCGTTGATGGCGCTGCGCACGGTGTCCAGGCCCAGCCCGAACGACGCCAGCGCGCGCGTGTCGACCTGGATGCGAACGGCAGGACGCTGGCCGCCCGCCAGCGTGACCAGGCCCACGCCGGACACCTGGCTGATCTTGAGCGCGAGGCGCGTGTTGACCAGGTTCTGCACGTCGGGCAGCGGCAGCTCTTTCGAGGTGATGGCCAGCGTGAGCACCGGGGCCTCGGCCGGGTTCACCTTGGCGTAGACCGGCGGCGCCGGCAGGTCGGCGGGCAGCAGCGAGGAGCCGGCGTTGATCGCGGCCTGCACCTGCTGCTCGGCGACGTCCAGCGCGAGGCCGAGGCCGAACTGCAGCGTGACGATGGAAAGGCCGGAGGCGCTGGTGGAACTCATGCGCGCCAGGCCCGGCATCTGGCCGAACTGGCGCTCCAGCGGCGCGGTGACCGTCTGGGCCATCACCTCGGGGCTGGCGCCGGGGTACAGCGTCTGCACCTGGATGGTCGGGTAGTCCACCTGCGGCAGCGCCGACAGCGGCAGCAGCCGCAGCCCCACCAGGCCGGCCAGCACGATGGCCAGCATCAGCAGCGAGGTGGCGACGGGGCGGAGGATGAAGGGACGGGACGGGCTCATCTCTCAAGCCCTCATGGACGCGCTCCGGACGCCGCCTGGCGCCGATGCTGGCCCTGCCGCGCGGCGGCCGGCGTGCCGTCGGTGGGCGCGGCGCCCTCCCGGCCCGGCAGCGTCACGCGCGCGCCGTCCTTCAGGCGGTCGGCGCCTTCGGTGACCACGCGCTCGCCGGCCTGCAGGCCGCTGAGGACCTGCACCTTGTCGGCCGTCGCCTGACCGCGCTGGACGGTCCGCAACTGCACCGTGCGGTCTTCCTTCAGCACGAAGACATAGTCGCCGTTGGTACCCGTGCGAACCGCCGCCAGCGGCACCGTGACGGCGCCCTCGATGGTGCGCAGCTGCAGCTGCACGTTGACGAACTGGCTGGGGAACAGCTGGCCCTTGTCGTTGGCGAAGTGCGCCTTGGCGCGCACCGTGCCGGTCTGGGTGTCGACCTGGTTGTCCAGCGAGGAGAAGGTGCCGGTCTCCAGCACCGTGCTGCGGGTGCGGTCGAGCGCGCGCGCCTGCATGGCGGCACGGCCGGTCTGCTGCGCCAGCGCGGCGGCCTGGTCCTGCGGGATGGAGAACTCGACGTCGATCGGCGACAGCTGGGTGATCAGCGCCACGCCGTTGGTGTCGCTGGTGCCGACCACGTTGCCCACGTCCACCGTGCGCAGGCCGACCCGGCCGGAGATCGGCGAGACGATGCGGGTGTAGTCCAGGTTCAGCCGCGCCGTGCCCTCGTTGGCCTTGGAGATCACCACCGCGGCCTCCAGCTGCTTGACCAGCGCGGCCTGCGTGTCGACTTCCTGGCGGGCGATCGAGTCCTGTTTCAGCAGCGTCTGGAAGCGCTGCAGCGTGACGCGGGCGGCGTCCAGCTGCGCCTCGTCGCGCATGCGCTGGCCGGTGGCCTGCTGCAACGCCATCTCGAACTGGCGCGGGTCGATGGTGGCCAGCACGTCGCCCTTCTTCACGGCCTGGCCTTCCTTGTAGAGCACCTGCTGCAGCACGCCCGAAACCTGCGGCCGCACCCGCACGGTGGCCAGCGGCACGACGGTGCCCAGCGCCTCCAGCGTGACCGGGATGTCGACGCGCTCGGCCACCGCGACGCCCACCGTGGTCGGCGGACCGCCGCGGCTGCCGCCCGCACCCGGCGCGCCCCCGCCCGATGCAGCCATGCCGGGACGGCCGCCCGGCGCGGCAGGCGAGGTCGCTGCGGGCGTGCGGGTCAGGTGCCAGGCCAGCCAGGCCACGGCCACCACCACCAGCAGAGCGACCAGGCTGCCCAGCAGCATGCCGCGGCGGCCGACGCGGCATGCTGCTGGGCAGCCTGGTCGCTCTGCTGG
>Ga0247819_10000962_pt1 | contig 15970 bp, 12 predicted proteins | sample 13C_Xylose_Day6_FD_193428 | JGI IMG/M metagenome (GOLD analysis project Ga0247819, IMG submission 193428) | Soil microbial communities from agricultural site in Penn Yan, New York, United States - 13C_Xylose_Day6 | ecosystem: Environmental > Terrestrial > Soil > Agricultural land | place: USA...
AGCATTGAAAAGATAAACACACAAATTTCGTGGGCGGCGGAACAACAACAAGTTTTGGCAGAACAGGCTAGTCAGAACATAGTGCGGGTGCGCGAGGTGGCAGAGGAGAGCGCCGAAGAAAGCGTGAAGTTGCAGCGTTTGACTTGCGAACTCCAGCAAGTCGATGCGGAGTTGAATTCCGCGGTCGGGCACTTCCGTACATGAATATACCAACGGTTGAACCAAGAGGTTTTCATCGCGCGGGCTCAGCTTCGAAATATAAGGAGAGGTTCTAATGGAAATAATGCTCTATATCTTGGTGTTTGGGCTGCTGATGATTGGTAATGCCGTCGCCTCCGATGCCAGACCCAATATCCTGTTGATCGTTGCCGATGATTTGGGTTACTCGGACTTGGGGGCTTTCGGTGGCGAAATCAGTACGCCGAACATAGACCAGCTTGCGGCCGCTGGGCTGCAGCTGACGAACATGTATGCGGCGCCGACCTGTTCGCCGACCCGTGCAATGTTGATGTCCGGCACGGACAACCATCTGGCCGGGCTTGGCACGATGGGGGAAGCCCTGCAGCCGTTCCAGCGCGACAAGCCGGGCTACGAGGGTTACCTCAACCAGCAGGTGCACTCGATCGCGCAACTTCTTCAGGATGGCGGCTACAGCACTAGCATGGTCGGTAAGTGGCACCTCGGTTTGGAGCCCGAGCAAGGTCCCGATCGCAGGGGGTTCCAGCACTCTTTCACCCTGCTCGAAGGGGGCGCGTCGCACTTCAAACCGGCCACACTCAACCCTACCAGGATCGAACAGGTGCACTACCGGGAGAATGGCAAATCAGTCGAACTGCCGGATGATTTCTATTCTTCTGACTTCTACACCGACAAGCTGATCGCCTACCTGCGAGACAGCCAAAAGGCTGGCAAGCCGTTTTTCGCTTATGCCGCCTATACCTCGCCACACTGGCCGCTGCAAGCGCCGCAAGCGTATCTGGACAAGTATCGGGGGCAGTTCGATCAGGGCTATGAGCAGGTGCGTCAGGCGCGAATCGACCGGATGAAACAGCTCGGCTTGATCGCCGCTGACTTCCAGTCGGCATTACCATTGCCAGCCACGCCCGGGTTACCAACCTGGGAGCAACTGAGTCCCGAACAGCGCAAGGTCGAAGCGCGCAAGATGGAGATCTATGCGGCGATGGTCGATAACCTCGATCACAACGTCGGCCGCCTGCTTGACTACCTGCGCCAGAGTGGGCAACTGGACAATACCCTGGTCGTCTTCATGTCCGACAACGGTGCGGCGGGCGAGGCACATACTCAGTTTTATCCGGCCGGTCCGAATACCGACAACCGCTACGAGAACCTCGGTCGGCACGGTTCGCAGATCGATTATGGTGCGCGTTGGGCCGAGGTCAGTGCTGCGCCGTTCCGTCTGTTTAAAGGCACCACAGCGGAAGGTGGAATCAGTGTGCCTGCCATCGTACTGTTGCCCAAGGGCAAGCAGCGGCAGGGTCTTGAACGTGGCATTGCGCGAGTCGACGACCTGGCGCCGACCTTCTTGGCACTGGCAGGTATCGCCGATCCGGGGGACAGCTATGTTGGCCATGCCAAGCACCCGATTACCGGCAGGTCGATGCTGCCGATGTTGTACGGCCAGGCTTCCACTCATGAAGGGAATGACGTCCTGGCGGGCGAATTGTTCGGCAACTTGTACTACCGCGAGGGCAACCTAAAACTGCTCGCGATGCGTCCACAAGTGGGTTTTATCGATGCCCCACAGCCGTTGCGCTGGCAGTTGTTTGATCTGTCCAATGACCGAGGTGAGCGCAGCGATTTGGCCGCCAGGCAACCTGATACCCTTGCACGCCTGAAGAAGGCCTGGCAGGGCTATGCCAGGAAGGTAGGGGTGGTCGCACCACCTTTGACTCGTCAGGCGCAATGACAGGATCGAGTGCCGTGATGCCCGGAAAACTGCCCCTGGCACTGCTTCGGAGTCGCATCGGAGGAGCCCAGCCTGAGTGGGGCGCTAGCTACATTGAGGAGGTGATGACGACACTTGTCGCGCGCTCGGAGGCGGTGGGGCGGTCGCTCAAGTCCGACCAGCAGTCAATGGCGTCGACATTCGGTCGGCTCGCAGCGCTGCAGTGCAATAACACCGATGCGGACGAATGGGTCGGGACAACGACGCATGATATCGGCGGCATTACCGCAGGACCTATTGATGAGTAGTAAATCTGATTAAATTTCTGTCTGTAAGTTGCAGGTTGTACAGTTGTATAAATGTCTTCAGTGTTTATCGTGCTTATATTTTGTAGTCGCTCCATCCATTCTCTAAAAATGCGCAACGAAAGAATGGTCGGCATAAATCTAATAATGTCATGGTTTTTTCTTGAAATTTCCTCGCGCTAATCAAAAATGAGTAGCGAACTGAATCGATTATGCGCCGAACTAAAGAAGATGCGGAAAAGACCCGAAATGCCATACTCCTATCAGCCGAAACTCTATTCTTTGAAAAAGGCGTGGCTCACACCAGTCTTGAACAAATTGCGAAACACGCGAGCGTCACGCGCGGTGCTATCTACTGGCACTTCAAAGATAAATCCCATCTGTTCCATGCGATGGTCAGCCAAGTGCAGCTTCCTCCAGAACAACTTGTAGAGCAACTCAACACAAGATGTCCCAATGCGCCTCTTTGGGCTCTGCGCGACATGTGCATCGAGGTTATTACCGAGCTAGGTCGCGATCCACAACGAAAACGTATCTATACTATCTTAATACATCAATGTGAGTTCACAGCGGAACATCGTGAAGCTCAAGAGCGCTATCGTACTCTGGTGCGTCAGTACGTGGAAGCTATCCAGGCTTTATTCACCAGCGCCGCTAAGGAACTGCAGCCAGGCGTAGATCCACGAATGGCCGCAACTGCCTTGTACGTTCTGGTAGCTGGTCTTCTAAACGACCGGACGAATAGCCCAGGCCTATTTGACGCCGAGACCGATACGAGTGAACTGATCGACTTGCTTTTTCGCGGTTTAGTGCGCGATTGGAATAGACTCAAGAGCCAATGTTAGCATTGCTAAATTTTGAGTGTTTTTGTTTGGCGGTAATCTGGGTAGTTATAATTCAAACTATTTTAAATGAGTCGATCGGTATTTGCTAAGCAATATTCGTTTGCTGTTGTCCAATGGATCCAGATAATTTAGATGGCGTCCAAATATTGCTTTTAAAGTTGAAAGTTGACTGCTTGATTTTGGATATATGTTGTCGTTCCAAGTCGTTTGGTGGGCATTTGGTAAGATAATGGTAAGTCTGGAGGGGGCGCGTAGCTAAGTTTTGTCCTCGGACCCTGAGGTATGAGTGTTGTGTTAGCTATTTACATTTCCATCGATGGCGATTAACCGATAGCTCCAGTCCTTCATAACGTTTTGTTCGATGATCGAACGATCATTACAGCGTACCTATGCAGTGCTCATACGGGAATTGGCGGCCAGAACTCGATTCCGCATTTTAGCACTAAATTTCAACCTTGCTGGCAGGCCGTTACCTTACATTGTCAGGCAAGTATTTTTGAAAAAAACAGCCGCTGGTCGTAAAGCCATACTCCATCCAAGGTGTTGGCTGAAGCGTGGGCTGGCAGGTTTTCTCAAATGTCAGAAACGACAAAGCCCTGAAAAATCATGGCTTGTCGGTAAAAATATGACGGAGACGATGACCTTCTATTGTGTCTAAAATCCCTACACAACATCCAGGATCATGATCTCAGTGAGCTTCTCGCTCAGCAGGCTCCATGCTGTTTTTTTCTCTTCGGCATAATCATGATGTAAGTAGTGCCGGCGGACCCGAGAACCTGCGAGCACATGGTTCTGGCACCGATCTATCACGTCAAGGCTTATGCCCCAGGCTTGCATCATGGTTGCTCCCGTTCGTCTCAAGTCATGGGGTGTCCATTCCCCATTCGCACCATCGGACAGTACCAGGGTGCCATCATGTCGGCGACGGGAAAGCGGTTTGCGATTTTTGAAGCGTGATTGGCGGTCTCCCACCTGTTTGCTGACGACCTTGAGATCGCCATGACCATCATGATGCTTTGCAGGGAAGCACCATTGATAGTGTCCCGTAAAGGCTTGGGAGCAGCGTGCTGACCGACGCCAACACATGAGCGCGTGCCAGCAATCCACGCATCGGCTGCCGCATCCTGGCATGGGCTCGATCGCGTCGCATGCGTAGCCAATGATGCGCGGCTGCTGCCGCACCAATGCAGGTGTCTGGCGCAACGTGCCAACCCAGGCCTCGCCCGCACCGGTGGTGCTAATGAAGACCACAGCGGTGACATCTTGGGTAGTAATAGGGGCGAATTACAAATATCCAGCCGATGGTAATTCTACCGAAGCGTCAGGAATCGCTGGATAAGTTTGTGTATTTGTTGAGACGCTATGGTCGGGCTCTATGCTCGCGTCGATCACGGGTTGGCAATGCCGAGCTTCTGCGCCACTTTCAGGCACTGTCTTGCACGGAGCTTTTCAAGCCGTGACCCCAAGCGACGATTAGTTCAGCATGTTGTCAATTCTGGCGTTAGGAATACTCTTTATGGTCAGTTCCAGTTCATCCCAGTCGATGCAAGACTTCAGTCAAAACTTGCGCCTTCTCTGCGGATATTATAAGTCGGTGGCTAAGGTGTGCCGCTCCCTTGATATCAACCGCCAGCAGTTCAACAAATACTTGGGGGCGCAAGCGACTCCCTCGTCCTTTACCCTGCGCAAGATCTGCACTTTTTTTGGGGTGGATGAAGAGGAAATATTCTCCGAGCATGAATCCTTCCGCGCTCTGCTCAACAGGCAACGCACGGCGCGAGAGCCGGACAGTGCGGTACCAGCCGATTTTTTCCCGAGCTCCGCGCAGGAATTGTCGAAGTACCAGGGTTACTACTTTGTCTATTTGATGTCGCCTGCCGCGCCGGGCGAGGTGATCAAGTCGATTACCCGCTTGACCCGCTCCGGCGAAAAAATCCTGAGTAAAACCTACGAGCGGATGAGGCTGGGCGATGACCAGTTGAACAGTTTCGGCATCAATAAATATCGTGGGTTCTGCTTTGCCTCATCGGATCTGATTTACATCGTGGAGCGCGAGTACCTCTCGTCCCGGGGCTATATCTGGTCAGCGCTTTATCCCTCCTACCGCAGTCGTTTCCGTTTTCTCAACGGCTTGGTAATCGGCGTTTCGGGTGACAATTTTCGCCGTCCTTTTGGTGCCCATATTGTATTTGAGCACCTAGGCGAGTCGATCGACCTGCGTAACGCTCTCACCAGTTGCAGCTGTTTTCCGATTGATGCCGCTGAGATTCCCGACGAGGTGAGGTCGCGGCTGCTGGTACATCCATCAGAAGGTGAGTTCAACCTCGTCCCTCCGCTGTTTTAATCTTTTTTTAAAATTGACGCTAGGTGACGCTTTGGGGCGTCACTTGGCGTTTTTTTATTCGTGCTCGCGAAATTGAGCTGGCCGTACGGCAGATCGATAATGCCATACACCACTCAAATGTCAGTTTCGTTAACGGCCAATCACATCATCCATTCCAGTTGAATGAGTGCCTGTTTCTATAAGTGATCCGCTGCGCTCGCCATAAAAATAAGAGGAACACCGATGAAATTCAAAAGAACATTGATGGCGGGGTTGATGGCGCTGTCCATTACTGCGCCATTGACCAGTGGTCTGGTGTATGCGGCAAATAATACCTTGGTTGTCGCTGATCGAGCCTCTTTCAAGGATTGGGATCCAGCCTCGGCCTTTTCGGAGGAAGTGCGGGTACTGGGCAATATCTACGAGACACTAGTGGTATATAACGCGCCAGGCAGTGCTGAGGAGTTTTCCCCTGGGCTTGCCACGTCCTGGGAAAGCAGCGACAACGGCAAGACCTGGATCTTCAAGCTGCGACACGGCGTTAAATTTCATGACGGTTCGGCCTTTAATGCCGCAGCGGTCAAAAAGTCCATTGATTACGTCAACGAGCTGAAACAGGGCGCTGCATTTGTATGGAACGGTCTGGATGCCGTCGAGGCCCTCGCTGACGATACGGTAGTGCTCAAGTTTAAGAGTCCCACTCCGGCAAATCTGATCGCGGCAGGTCAGTATGCGGCTTACATCATTGGCCCGGCGGCGGTGGAGAAAGGTCATGACTGGATGATGGCTCCCAACGCCATCGGTACCGGTCCCTACAAACTTGGGCAGGTCGAACAGGGCCAGCAAGTGGTGCTTGAGCGATTCGAAGGCTACTGGGGAGGTTGGAAAGAAGGGCAATTTGATCGGGTCATCGTGAAGGTCGTGTCCGAAGCCGCCACTCGTACCCAGATGATCAAAAATGGCGAGGCCGGTGTCGCTTGGGATATCCCTCTTGATCAGCTCAAGGTGTTGGGAGAGAACCCCTCCATCAAGGTGAGCACCGCGCCTTCGTGGAAGAACTTTCAATTTTTGATCAATACCCAGAAGTACCCTACGAACAACCTGGCATTTCGTCAGGCGCTGCAGTACCTCTGGGACTATGAAAGTGTCACCAAAGATATTTTGCATGGCTACGGCAGCGTTCCCAAGGGGCCTTTGCCCACCAGTATCTGGGGGCATGCCAGCGTGCCTATGGCCTCTTACGATCTGGATAAAGCCCGACAATTGTTGGAAGCCTCCGGTGTACCTAAGCAGGACTGGAAGGTCTCGATGCAGTACATCAGTGGCATCTATGCAAACGCTGCTGAACTATTCCAGGCCACGGCTTCTCAGGTTGGCGTTGAGGTGGAGTTACTCCCCGGCGAGTGGGGTGTGATCTGGGACAAGGCAAAGAAGCTGGATACCGCTCCCAACATGCAATCTATGGCTTGGTGGCCGACGTATCCGACACCCAGCGATTGGCTTTTCAGTGAGTTCCATACAGAAAAAACCACGCTATTCAATTTGTCTCACTACAGCAACCCAAACTTTGATCGGTTGATCGAAGAGGCGGCGGCGTTAGAGGGTAGTGATCGGGCCAAGTCCACTGAAAAGTACGTGCAGGCCCAGCAGATACTGGCCAAGGACGCTCCTGCGATCTGGTACGCCGACGTGCAGCAGATACGTGTCTCCCGCAAAGACATCAAGGGTATGGAAAAGAGCCTGAATCCTGCTTATGAGGCGATTCTCTACTACAACCTGAATCGCTGAATGCTGAGTCGTCTTTGATGAAGTGGTACGTGTAATACCTGATTTGCCATGTAAATCGATAACCAGGCATTTAGTTAATTTGCCTGGTCATTCCCTCAAGGGTTAATCCGCTTTTGGGGTTTTTAGTAGGGCGTAAGAAGTCAGGGTCAAGTTTTTTAGCCACAAGGGGTATTCCAAATGGCGAAGTATATAGCTCAGCGATTGATAGTGATGTTCTTCATTCTTTTGGGAGTGTTGACCATCACCTTCGTTCTGAGCCGAGCTCTTCCGGGTTCCCCGGTAGAAATGATGCTGGGAAACCACCCCACGGTGGAGCAGATTGCCGTCGCACGGGAAAAACTGGGGTTGGATAAGCCTCTGCCGATCCAATACTTCAATTACATCGGTGATCTTCTCCGAGGTGATTTTGGCACTAGTCTGCGCACCGGGCGGCCGGTGGTGGAGGAAGTGGTCAGGCGGGTTGGTGCGACTTTTGAACTGACATTTCTGGCAATGTTCTGGGTGGTGGTGCTAGGGGTGCCGATCGGTGTCATCTCAGCGGCGCGGCAAAACTCAGTGGTCGACAATGCGGCACGAGCGGGGTCCATCGCCGGGACGGCGTTTCCAGTTTTCATCCTGGCAATGGGCTTGCAGTTACTGTTCTACGGCAAGCTCAACTGGCTGCCCCTGCAAGGACGTATCGATGCTTCCATTCTTCTCGATAGCCCTTTTGAGCGTGTAACAGGCTTTTACCTGATTGACACGCTGCTGGCCGGAAATTTCGTAGCACTGTGGAGCACCATCAAACACCTGACGCTACCCGTGCTCACCCTGGTCATCGTGACCTTGGCCACTGTCACCCGGATCACCCGAAACATGATGGTGGAGGTGCTATCCGAGGAGTACATCCGTACGGCCGTTTCTTACGGTGTTCCCAAGTGGCGTATCCATTACGCCTATGCCCTGAAGGCGACAATGATTCCGCTCCTGACAGTGGTGGGCCTGACCTTCGGTTACCTGCTCGGTGGCGCGGTAGTTGTTGAGTTCATTTTCGATTGGCCTGGCCTGGGCGGCTTCGTGGTGTTTTCGATTGCCCAGAATGATTTCCCCGCTGTGATGGGCGCCACCTTGGTGCTGGCCACGACGTATCTGTCGATCAACCTGATCGTTGATCTCTTGTATCACCTTGTTGATCCGAGGTTGCGAGTCCAATGAGTATCCAAGACGTATCCCTGTCCATGCCCTCGCGAGCCCCATCATGGCGTATCAAGGCCCTGGCGTTTGCCAGCGATAACAAGTTGTTTGTATTCGGCGCGCTGTTATTGCTGCTGATCATCCTGGCGGCAGTCTTCGCCCCCTGGCTTGCACCTTATGAGCCGAACAAGATTGTCTTTTCCCAGAAATTGCTGGCACCCAACTGGGCACACTGGATGGGCACCGACGAGTTTGGTCGCGACATTCTTTCACGGGTGCTTTATGGCGCACGCACCTCGCTGATCATCGGAGTGAGTGTGACTCTGATTGCGATGCTGATCGGGATTCCGATTGGGCTTGTTTCCGGTTACTTCGGTGGTCGAGTTGATACGCTGCTGATGCGTTTATCAGATGTGTTTCTGGCCTTTCCGCCGCTGTTGTTGCCGATCGCTATCACCGCTGCGCTGGGATCGGGATTGGCCAACGCCATGTTAGCGCTCGCTGTCTCCTGGTTTCCCTGGTACGCGAGGATCATGCGCGGTGCGGTAGTACGGGTTCGGTCAGAAACCTATATCCATGCCGCCCGTTCCATGGGTGTCAGTCACTGCCGTATTTTGCTTCGCCATGTACTGCCCAATGCCACCACGCCTGTGATCGTGCAGGGCTCCATGGACTTTGGTTACACCATTCTCGCCGCTGCCTCGCTGAGCTTTATCGGGCTGGGGGCCAAGCCGCCCATGATCGAATGGGGGCTGATGGCCGCGGCGTCGCGCTCGCAGTTACTTGAGAATCCCTGGACGGTGCTGTTTCCCGGAGTGGCAATTTTTGTCCTGGTACTGGCCGTCAACCTGGTGGGTGACGGGCTGCGCGATGTGCTCGATCCAAAGAAGGGGACGCGCTGATGATCGACGAATCCTTGCAATATTCTGCTTTCGAGCGTCTCGCCGCTTCGAACAACGACGCAGCTCAAGACCTGGTGCTGGAAGTGGAAGGGCTGACGGTGTCTTTCCCTGGTTTGTTCAAGACCGTAAAGGCCGTACGCGGCATCGACCTTAAGGTAAGGCGCGGTGAGATCCTCGGGTTGGTGGGGGAGTCGGGCTCGGGCAAGTCTATGACGGCCATGTCTTGCCTTGGATTGATGCCTGAAGCCGCTCGGCTGGAAGGCAGTGTCAGGGTCGCCGGACAACAGGTCAACGGCGCCTCGGCATCGCAGCTGGCGGCTTTGCGTGGCGGTGGCGCGGCGATGATCTTCCAGAATCCGATGAAGGCGCTCAACCCGTTCTTCACCATCGGGCGGCAGATGTTCGACGTCATCGGCTGCCATCGGCAACTGAGTAAGGCACAAATCCGCGCCGAGGCGCTGAGCTCGCTGGAAGCGGTGAGCATGCCCGACCCCCCTCTGGCGCTAGCCAAGTACCCGCACCAGATGTCTGGCGGTCAGTTGCAGCGAGTGGTGATTGCCATGGCGCTGGCCTGTCGGCCGAAACTGCTGATCGCCGATGAGCCGACCACGGCGCTGGACGTCACCGTGCAGGCGCAGATCATCGCGCTGCTGCGCAAGCTGGCACGGGAGCAGGACCTGGCGATTCTGTTTATCACCCACAACCTGGGGGTAGTGGCTTCGCTCTGTGACCGGGTGGCGGTGATGTATGCCGGCGAAGTGGTGGAGAGCGGTCCGGTGGGCGAGGTGTTCAAGCGACCTGCACACCCCTACACCCTGAAGTTGATGGGCACCGTGCCCAAGTTGGGGCAGGGACCCCAAGCTCTGGGCTTCATCCCGGGGCAGGTGCCGAACATGGCGGCTCCCCCGGCTGGCTGTGCCTTCAACCCACGTTGTGAACGCGCCACCGGACGCTGCAATCACGCTGCGCCTAGGGTTGTCATCGGCAAGGAGCACTGGGCAGCTTGCCACAACATATTGGTCAAGGTGTGAGGCTTCTTTGAAAGGTAAACGGCTATGAATAACAACAAACAGCCCGCACTGCTGAGCGTCAATCAGCTGCACAAGACCTACGCCAGCCGCGATGGCCTGGTGACGGCCATTGACCACATCAGCCTGGAGGTGCAGGTCGGTGAGACGGTCGCGCTGGTGGGGGAATCCGGTTGTGGCAAAAGTACGGTGGCCGCGACCTTACTCGGTCTGCTGCCAGCCGATAGTGGGCAAATTCTGGTTGAAGGTCGGCCGCTGCCCACGGATGCCAGGGAGCGGGGCAGGAGCTTGAGTATGGTGTTCCAGAACCCGTACGCCTCGCTGAACCCGAAAATGACGATCAAGGCGATTGTTGCCGAGCCGCTGAAGGTTGCCTTTGGTTTGCGCGGTAGCGCCTTGCACGCGCGCATTCTCGCGCTGCTGGGAAATGTAGGGATGGGCGAGGAGCACATGGAGCGCTATCCCCATGAATTCTCCGGTGGCCAGTTGCAGCGTATCGCTATCGCCCGGGCCCTGGCGCTGGAGTCAAAACTGCTGATCCTCGATGAGCCTACGGCGGCGCTCGACGTGTCGGTCCAGGCCCAGGTGCTGCAACTGCTCAAGACGCTGCAGACCGACAATGGCCTGAGCTACCTGTTTATCAGCCACGACCTTGCGACGGTCGAGTATCTGGCGCAGCAGGTGCTGGTGATGTACTTGGGGCGCATCGTCGAGGCCGGGCCGGTGGAGCAGGTGTTCGGCCGACCGCGTCATCCCTACACGCGTGCGCTGCTCAATTCAGTGCCCTCCATCGACCCGGAGCGCCGTGACCAGTTGCAAATCCTGAGTGGCGAGATCCCCAGCCCCTTGAATCGGCCTGCCGGGTGCCACTTCGCGCCCCGTTGCCCGCGGGCCACTGAACGTTGTCGCCGAGAGGTGCCAGCCGAGACCCAGGATCACGGCCACCGCTTTTCTTGCCACCACCCTCTGAACGATGAGAGCTGAACCCCTATGTACAATAAAAAAGACATGACCGCTCCCGGCATTGGTTATCAGGACCTAAGTTTGATGCAGGGCTATCCGCCGTCCCGGGAAAAGCAAGTCGGCCTGCATAATTGGGACAGTCCGCCCTATAACCGCTGGTCGTTCCAGCACATGAGCCAGTTGTTTCCGGTGGCCGCTATTCATCGTAGTCCCGGGCCGGTCACCGAACTCGAGCGCAACGAACGCTCACTGGACGACGTACGTTTCCAGCGGGTCGACGGCGGACAAACCGATCTGGCGACTTTCTTGACCGATAGCTACACCGATGGTTTTTTAGTGCTCCACCGAGGCAAGGTGGTTTCGGAGCAGTATTTCAACGGTATGCAGCCGCACACGTTGCATCTGTTGCAATCGGTATCCAAGACCGTCGTCGGTAGCCTGGTCGGCAGATTGATCGGCCAGGGCAGAATCGATCCCCAAGCGCGTGTCAGCGACTATGTGCCCGAGCTTTCGGCAAGCGGTTATGGCGACGCCCGGGTACAGGATCTTCTGGATATGCGCACGGGAGTGAGATTCAGGGAGGACTACACCGATCCGGATGCTGAATTCATCCAGTTGGATATCGCATCCGGTTGGCGTGAACGGGGAGAGCTAAAGTCGCCTGACAGCATTTATGGTTTGTTGAAGTCGCTGAGTAAAGATCGTGAACATGGCCAGTTCTTTGAGTATCGCTCAGTGGATACCGACGTGTTGGCCTGGGTCTGTGAGCGGGCCTGCGGCGAGCGGCTCCCCGTTTTACTGAGCCGGGAGATCTGGTCAAGACTGGGGGCAGAACAAGACGCGAATATCACCCTCGATTGCGTTGGAACGGCATTGGCCGATGGCGGGATGAGCGCCACGCTGCGTGATCTGGGGCGCTTTGCCCAGATGTATCTGCAGGGGGGACGTTTCAACGGCCAACAGATTGTTCCAGAGGAATTTGTGCGCGCATGCGGCCGTGGTTCCACACCGGCTTTTGAAGTCCTCTATGGCTTCTATGTCAAACACTTTCCTAATGGCGCCTATAGCAATCAGTGCTGGGTGCTGGACAGTGAACAGGGTACCTATTCGGCGCGCGGAGTATTTGGGCAGAGTATCTATTGGGATCCGGCTTCTGAAGTGACAATCGTAAAACTTTCCAGTTGGCCGGACTTTATCAATGCAGAGTGGACGTTGAATACCTTCCGTGCTTGTGACGCTGTGGTTGAAGAGCTGCAACGCAGCTGACGCGGGAGTGTGAATGACCGCGGCTTGTCAGGCACTTCCCAGCCTTGGTGAAGAGGTGCCATGTGCAGGCTCGGCATAGCTATACCCAGACCCGGCTGACCGTCGGCGGCTGACCCTCCCGGCCCTAACATGGACGCTGTTTGCAGCCTTCGTTCTGGTGGGCCCTACCCCTTTCATCCAGACCGCGCTTTTGCCGTGGCCGGGATGAGTGTTGCCAACAATAAAATAAACAAGAGACGGAGCGACCATGAACTTGAACACCACCCGGGCCTTGCGCTCATTGACCGCGCTGGCGCTGTTGGGGGCCCTTTCCACCCCAGCGATGGCGATCCAGGTCACCGACAACCTCAATCTCGGCGGTGCCGTCCGGGCGCGTTGGGACTATGACCCGGATCGCGACATCCAGAAGTTCAACTTCGACACCGCGATCCTCAACGCCAAGTACAACTCCGACACCTGGATCGGCGAGGCCCAATACCGTTTCTACGGTCGAGCCTACCCTTACGAGTACACAGAGAATGTCGGTGACGTCCAGTTCGCCGAATTGGCGTGGATCGGCTACAAGTTCAACCCCGACCAGCAGGTTCAAGTCGGCCTGAACCAGCTGCCGTTTGGTTTGCAGCCGTACTTCGGCAGCACGTTCTACCAAACCCTGGGCAGTGTCATAGGACTGGAAGACATCGAAGAAGTCGGTGCCAAGTACATCCAGCAAAGCGGCGACTGGAATATTCAGGCCGGTTACTACCTGCGCCCCGCCTGGCAGGGTAAAGGCACTAGCAACGGTGAAACCTACTCCACCGTGGTCTCCGAAGCGGACAGCTATGTCATCAACGGCAGCAACAACCAGGAACGCAACACAGTGGTCCTGCGGGTGGCCAAGGCGCTGGACCTGGGGCCGTGGAAGTCCGAAGTCGGGATCTCCGGCCTGACCTCGTCCCTGGAGAACCGCGACACCAACAACGATGGCCGGCGCAATGCCATGGCGGTGCACTACATCGGCAAGAACGGCCCATGGGGCGTGCAACTGCAAGCCGCGCGACAGCAGATGTCCCCGCGCAACCCCGGCACGGATGAATTGGTGACTTTCGGCAGTTACGACGCCACCTTCAACGTCGCCAGTCGCGGCAACTTGTACGTGGCGGATGTGAGCTACGACGTCAGCGGTAAGTATCTGTTCGATCAGATCAGCGGTGTGAAGCTGTACGCCAACTACAGCGCCTTCGATAAATCCGCGGACGATTTCAAGACCTCGCAACGGATGATTTTCGGCACCTCGTTCTCCCTCAGCAAACTGTGGATCGCCACGGAATGGTTGTACGGCAAGAATGATCCGGTCATCGGTGGCGGCAGCCTCACCCAGAGTCTTGGGGCTGGAGGTAGTAACCAGTGGGAAAACCAGTTGTACATGAACATCGGTTATTACTTCTGATCCGGATTTTTTGGCAACAGCCCTAAAGCCCTCTTCGCGAGCGGGCTCGCCCACAGGTTTAGCGCATAACCTGTAGGCGAGCCTGAATTGGTCAAGTAAGTCCGGACACCGATTACGGTGTTTATGCCGCTTTTTGCTCCATGGCTATTGGCGACAGGTAGTTGTTGTAGCTGTGGAGCCTGGTGCGGTTGCCTGGGTATTTAATTTGGGTTTCTACACGGCCCTTGGTTTAACGAATCCTCTCTCACTTCGAGGCAAAATCATGACGGATTTGCTTGCACAACAAGATGTTAAAAATCACCTCCATCCTTATACGGATGCTCGACTTCATGAAGCGGATGGCCCCCTCATTATCGAGCGTGGAGAAGGAGTTCATGTTTACGACAATCAAAATAAGCGATACATCGAGGCGATGTCAGGGCTATGGAGTGTAGCGCTTGGTTTCAGCAACCAGCGGCTGATCGAGGCTGCCGAAAAGCAGCTACGTACACTGCCGTTCTATCATGTGTTTTCCAGTAAGGCACACCGTCCCAGCATCGAGCTCGCCGAAAAATTGGTGGAGATGGCTCCGGTGCCGATGAGCAAAGTGTTTTTCACCAATTCCGGCTCTGAGGCAAACGACACAGTAGTTAAGCTTTTATGGTACCGGAACAATGCTTTAGGGAAGCCCACCAAGAAAAAGTTCATCAGTCGGCAGAACGCCTATCACGGTACCACTACCGTAAGTGCGAGCCTCACTGGGCTGCCGGCAAATCAGCGCGGTTTTGACGTTCCCCTGCCAGGCTTCCTGCATGTCAGCTGCCCACACTTTTACCGATATGGTCGGGCAGGTGAAACAGAAGAACAGTTCGCCGATCGCCTCGCCCGAGAACTGGATGATCTGATCATCAAGGAAGGCCCTGAGACGGTCGCAGCGTTTTATGGCGAACCGCTGATGGGAGCGGGGGGTGTGATCATTCCGCCGAAGACCTACTGGGAAAAGATCCAGAAGGTGTGCCGCAAGCATGACGTCTTGATTGTCGCGGACGAGGTCATCTGCGGTTTCGGTCGAACCGGCAATATGTTCGGTTGCGAAACCTTTGATATCAAACCAGACGTCATGGTGGTATCCAAACAGCTGTCGTCCTCCTATCAGCCCATTGCAGCCATATTGATTAACGATGCCGTTTACCAAGGTATTGCCGATCAGAGCCATTCGATTGGCACCTTAGGTCATGGCTTCACTGGTAGCGGGCACCCGGTAGCTACTGCAGTCGCCCTGGAGAATCTTAAAATTATCGAAGAGGAGGGCCTGGTTCAGCATGCTGCTGAAATGGGGATTATCCTTCGCAAAGGGCTTCAGCAGTTTGCTGATCATCCAATGGTTGGCGAGGTTCGTGGTGTGGGGTTGATTGCTGCCGTTGAGTTGGTAGCCGACCGGCACACAAAAGAGCCTTTTGAGGCTGTTGGCAGACTCGGGCGGTATCTGTCCTCTCAGGCCCAGGAGCGTGGAATGATCAACCGAGTCATGGGAGATGCATTGGCATTCTGTCCTCCGTTGATCTCAACGGAGAAGGATATCAATGAAATCCTTGGAGTTTTTGCGGCTTCTTTGGATGCGACACAGCACTGGTACCTCAAACACACTGCACAGTAGTTAACGCCACTCACTACAGGCAGAGCCGGAATGTGGAGCCCTCCGGCCTGCCGCTTAGTACTCGCTTTAGGACTCGTATCGAATTGGTCCTACGCAATTGATACCGTCGGCCGGACGACTGCTCTTCCGAGTGGCTGTAGGTAGAGCTCGCTAGCATGGCTTGGAGTCATCTTTTTTTGCTCTTGATACACACTGAAAACAAGTCCAGAATTAAGTCCGTTCCTGCTTCAGGAATAAAAGAAACCCCTTAGATTTCAATGGGTCGGATACCGGATGCGAGTCTCGTTTCCCGCTCCAAGATTCACAAAAAACGCCACTCAATGAGTGGCGTTTTTTTGTGCGTGACATTTACAAGCGGCATTGTCATTACTATCGGCATCTGCCCATGCATGCTTAGAACGGAATT
>Ga0247819_10000964_pt1 | contig 15968 bp, 16 predicted proteins | sample 13C_Xylose_Day6_FD_193428 | JGI IMG/M metagenome (GOLD analysis project Ga0247819, IMG submission 193428) | Soil microbial communities from agricultural site in Penn Yan, New York, United States - 13C_Xylose_Day6 | ecosystem: Environmental > Terrestrial > Soil > Agricultural land | place: USA...
GCATGTGGTCAGGAAAGTCTTCGGTACTCACGCCACCCAAGATTTCCAAGGGCAGGGTCTTTTCCGAAGTCACCGTGTACTCGATGAATGTTTTCAGGCGCTGCATCGGCGCGCATTCTTCGATGTTCGAGGTGAGGATGAGTTCGCGCGCGCTGTCTTCTTTAAAGCGCGTACCGGTCTCCATTTCGGTATTAGCCACAAACTGGCCCCAGATCGGCACCATGGTTCGCAGCGTGAAAGTCATGGCGGTGAGCCAGTGATAGTCTTCCCGCGTGTACGTGCGCTTGACCCGGTTCAAGTTATCGCCACTTGCCTCGACTGTTTCGGGCAACATGGGAGTAATGGGTGCGCGAATGCTCGTATTCATGCGCAGCCAGTGCTCCATCGCCTCAACCGGATGCAAGGCAAGCAGGTCGCTTACCAGCGGTTGCAGTTCGGCGATGAGTTCATCGACCAGGAACACCCGATTCAGGATACCAGAGATCTTGGCATAAATCCCGAAGACCTCGGCTTGTTTCTTTTCGGGCATCCAAGCCCAGTGTTTGTTGATCTCTTCGAACAGATCGAATTTCTTCATGTGTTCGGAACGATCGTACATGCTGATGTTCCAGAGCAACTCCTCTTGCCCATGGGTCATCACTGCCAGCGTTTGCCGGGGCTGAAGAATTGTTCTGATGCCGATTTTCATGCAAGCTCCCTAATGATTAAACCATCGTTGTCGCTTCGATGATATATAGTTGTATTTTCTTTGAGTGACTAAGCCAGGGAGGCTTTTTATGCCGTAAAAAATAATGACTGGCGCAACTGGAGCATAAGGCCACCCGAGCCGAATCGCATCGGGTAGCCTTATGTTTACGCTTGAGTTCGATCAGAAGGGAAGGTCTTCGTCGTATTTGGAAGTGTCGGGATTGCCGCCACCACCGCCGCCGCCTTGACCGCCACCACCCTGGTAGCCACCACCACCTTGGCCACCGCCTTGGTAACCACCGCCGCCACCGCCACCACGGCCGCCGTAGCCACCGCCACCGCCTTGGCCGTCCTTGTTCTTGGGCTCGGGCGGCACGTACTTGATCACCGACAGATGATTGATGACCGGGCGGATCGCATCGAGAAAGCCCACGGCGAACTTCTCGGAGAGCTTGCCCTTTTCCCACGGCGTGCCGTCGCGGTGCATCAGGTTGTGGTACTGCGTCGGCAGGAACGGGAAGACGATCTTCGGGCGATGTTCTTCAAAAGCGATGACGCTGATGAACACGACGCCGTCAGCGTCCTTGCCCACGAAGACCTTCGATTCGAGCACGGGGCGATCGGTACGCTTGCCACCGGGGTACTTGAAGTTCAAGTTCTGCAGCTGGACCGGTTCACCACCGGCCGGGCCGGCGACGACGTCTTCGATCAGGCGAAAGAGCATGAACATGGTCGGCAAGTCCAGCGCAGCCACGATCTTGCCGTAGTTGTTGCGCTCGCCCGTGTCTTCCGGATCATTGGTCCAGACCACAAAGCGCGGGTTGTTCTTGACGAACTCGACTTTCAGGGTCGAGTATTTGCCTTTGCCGGCAGGCGTCGGGCACGGCGTGGACAGTTGGAGCTTGTTGTTGTCCAGTGCGTTTTTCTCGGGCGGCGGACGCCGGAATCCTTGGTCGCTCATTTGTTTTTCCTTGGAGTGTGGCTAGTACAAAACATGCGGTAGTCTTGTAAATTTTTAGCCATTTGAATCGATGCGAACTAAGCCATTATTTCAATAGTTCGCGCAGAACAGAAACGAAGTACTTGTCAGGTAGCGTCTCAATATTAGTCCGAAGTTTCTCCTTCGTAGTCAGTGCGGACCAGCGGTTTTTCTCCCCCAGTTCAATGAGGGTTTTGCGCCACCGGATGTTGTTTGGGCGAAACGTTTCCGAGTCGCCGAAGATCTGCAAGAACCCTTCATTAAAAGGGATCATTGCCAAGTCCTTGCCGTTGTAATACTTGGTGTACCACATCGGACGCTCTTTGATCGCACCCGTGTGGGATTCCAAAAGCGCAAGCTTTGTGAATTCCTTCCACGAGAGCAGATCGTAGGCGTAGTGCGTGAGGATCATGCAGTTGAACTTATCCGCAGACTTTAGCCCCATCTCAAAGCCACGCACATCCAATTCAGGAGGGCGGGCATTAAGGATGTACTGAATCGCCTCAGATTGCACCGAGGTGTAGTACTTCTGCTTGGGGGTTGAGTCAGTACGGATAAGTGCGTAGTGCCGGTACTTGCGTTCCATGTCTCGATAATTGCTAACATAGAACGTGACTTTGGTGCGAGGCGAGGTCTCACGAATGATGGAGACAATCATCTCCATTTCTTCGAGTACGGTCATCCCAGCTTCGTTGCCACCAATTCCTTCAGCCGCTCCAGCCGGCAACGCGCCGATGAAGTTTCGAAAGAGCGTACGCAAGTTTACCCACAACCCACCATACCCCAGAATCGGTGGTGTGGCGGGTCGGGGTTCTATCAACTCATGAATCCCTAGCGCACTTTCGAGCGCGAGCGAAGTGGCCACCGATATCGGAAACTGCCCCACAGCACGCGAGGCAATCGATTCGGTAAATGCCATTACACAGACTCCTTCAGGATCGCAGCACTGGCTCGCAGCACTTCAGGCGACAAACCACGCTTTTGCATCCGTTCAGTAAGTAAAGCGACGACGTTGTCCGAATCAATGCGCATGGGGACGTAGTCATCTTTAAAGCTCTCAGCGATGGCGGACTTCTTACCCGCCTCACCGCGAACCAGCTTGGAGAAACGAATGAACGGGTGGTGCCCGTCCAGAATCGTCATGTGGCTGAAGATCGGACTGCCTTTATCGGCTTCAATCCGAATATGCGAGCCTTTCGGTAGCGTTGCTGCATGCTCGTTGATTTTTGTCAGCGTTTCGGCTAACGACAACCCCGTGCAATCCAGCGTATCGAACCGCTTGGCCCCATGGTTCTCTACAAACGTGATGGAGCGCTCACCGTTTGTGTACGTGACTCGCACATGGCCTTTGGCAATTTCTGTTCCGTGGTTAAGCCGATCAAACGAACCTTGCGCGATGATTCGATCAAACGTGCTATACTCGTGAACGTGGCCAATGCAAATCAGTTCTCGCACGAGCGACAGATACGCCTGACTGTCGTGCTTTTGGGCTGCGACGTGTGGGGGCAATTGAAACTCGAACTGTCCGTGCATGATTGCGAAATCAACTTTATCTAGCCCTTGGGCTTTGAGCAGCTCTCGGACTTGGGCTAAGGTTTTTTCCGTATCATTTTCCCACTCATCGGGCACATAGAGCACGGTTATCCCGTATTGCTCTATGTGCTCGATGGAGAGAGTCTTCACGTATTTGAGGTCAGCGCCCGTGTCGGTAGCTTTGTTCATGACTGGGAAAATGTTCGATTGTCGCCAGTCATGGCTGGGGGTGCCTTCTAACACCCGTAAAAGGATGTTGTGCTTTTTGCAAAGCTTTAGAAAGCGACTCGCCCAGAGGAGTACATCAGGCCAAGCAGGATTGGCCATGTTGAGCAGTTTGTCAAAGACATCGCCTGCCAAAAAGATGATGTCTAGGGAGGCCGTCTCAGCGTTATCCGGGAACGCTCGCTCCAGGTTCTCGATGATAAAATCTGCTGAGACGGTTTTGTGGCCGAGGTGAATATCACTGGCCACGGCGAACTTCAGGTTAGATCGGATCATAGCCGAGGAAGTCCTCATCAGCCGCAGCCGCTTTGGTCTCGGACACGTCACCCAATTCCACGAGCGGTGCTTCGCCATAACGCGTGAAAATCGCATTCCAGGCGCGCACGTATTCGAGTACCGATTCGGGCAACTGATCCGAAGGCAGTGCTCGTGCACGCAGCTTTTCGAACAGGTAGTTTTGGCTACCGTGTGGATTCGCGTCGTGCATCTGATGGCTGGTCTTGGTCACGTGGTCCATCGAGGACGCTGCCGCATTCACCACTTGGATGATGCGCGAATCAGACCAGGGCGGTACGACAAACAGTTCCTGGCCTTTGGCATCGACCACACGGGCCGAACGGAAAGGACCACCCACAAGCGAGAGCCATTTCTCGGGCGTGGCGTTCGGGCTTTGTGCAGGCTTGCCGGCGAACATGGGCAAGAACACGTACTGGAAGACGCGTTCGGGAATGTCGGTCATGGTCCCGGAAGCTGCATCGCCGACGACGGCTTGATGGATCTCAGTGATCTCATCGGCCACCATTTTGCGCTGGTCTTCGGCGTTCACGTGCGGGATGTTCATTTCCATGGTTTGTTCTCTTTAGAGGGAGCCCGAGTTATTCAAACGGATGAAGTTCGAGACCTTGGAGTCTTCGATACTGATCATGGCTACAAAAGATGTGGGACTTCCGTTTTTTTCCGTGACTGTTGCGCTCATGCGCAGCGTTACTTTAGCGACGGTGCTGTCAGGCTCATCGGCGTCGCTAGTGACTTCTACTGAAGCAGTTTCGTAGTAGGCACTCAGGTAGTCCTCAAACGTTTCTTGCAGCAGGCGTTTGGTTTTCTCGATGTCTTGTGCGTTTTGGGCAATGATCCACTGAAGGCTTGAGACTCGGCCTTGGTAGATCATCGATTGGGAGTATTGCGCTTCGAGGAAGTGCGCGAGCAGGTAATCGGCCTTTTTCTGTTTGCTGCTCACCCAACCGGCTGCCGAGAAGGTCGGCACCGGGATAATGTCCTTGTCAATGGCGGAAGTAGCCATGGCGTCCCTTTCACGTATGGGTTTTAGTCATAGGATCAGGACTAGGAAAAAAAAGTAATGCGAAGCCTGTCCCCCTAGCATTGGGGCTAGGGGGCAGGTCGCATCAATTACAACTTGCCTGCAAACGGAGAGGTCGGGTCATCATCACCGTCTTCGATGATGGCGCGTACCATGTCCCACGTGCTGAGAATGTCAGACTTCTCATCCAGCGTGAGTTCGCGATCGCCTTCGACGAGGTCATCGAAGAAGAACTGTACCTTCCAGTCACCTTCGCCGTTTTCATCCGGCGGCAGCTCCTGAACAATGGCGTTCTTCACCTGACGGTAGTCGTAGTGATTCACGCCAACGTCATCCGGATGCATGTCGACATAGGTTGGTGAGAACCCGTCGCACCCTTGACGATGGTACAGCGCACGCACCGTAGGTTCAGCCATGATAAAGCGCTGCATCATGGGCGTGGCTTGTTGAATCTCGCTCACATCCCACATGCTGCGCACCACGTCCTTCTTGAACAAGCCCTTGATCTTGTTCACGGTGGCGCGCGCCATTCGCATAGCTTCGGCACCGTTGAACCGTTCGTAGACCTCTTCAAGCGGGGTAAAGAACCCTTGCCCGACTTGGGCAAAGACGTGGCCAAACCGCTCCCCCTCGCGTTGCAAGGCGGCGAGCGTGCCCTGGTGCTTAGGCGCGTACGCAATAGCGTTAAACGCTGAAGCTCCTGAGTAAGCGTCAAACTGCATCATTCCTCCTTGGTTTACGCGTCCGGGATTGCATCCATCAAAGCAAGCTTCACGGGATCAGGCGTTTCGTGCTTACCGCACTCCAGCCAATACGCAAAGGTGCCTACTACCGGCTTCGGATGTGAGAGATTCTTCGAGATCGTACGAGGCGCACTCAGGTCGTGCGTGGACTTGTACGGCGCGAGGTTCTTCAGGTCTTCAGCCGTCACGTGGTCAATTGCCAGTGTACCATTTAACTGGTCACCGTCAAAGTCCGCGTTCAGGCCAGCCACATCCAGAATCGATAGCGATGAAGTCGGAACCCGGGGGTCAGTCTTGAACTTGGTAATGAAGAGAAAAATCGCACTACCGCGTTCAAGCGAGGGATTACGCTGGAACACAACCGGAATGCCTGGATAGGGCGACTCGTCGATGAAGCTTTGCAGCAGCTCTTCGAGTAGTGGGCTGTGTTTTTGCGCATGTTCGTAGAGATACCCTACGGCGCCATTGGGCGTGAACCCGCGACGCTGAAGCTTGCTGCACAGATGAAGCTGCATGACTGCCAGCCCCACACCCCAGGGCACTTCCAAGGTGTTGTGATCGTGTGCTTTGGTCGTCGAGGAGATAACCGTACGGAAACTGAAGAAGCACCGTGTGCCGTAGATGTGCTTGCGTGCAATCCCTGGTTTCCCCGCAAGCGCAGTCTTGTGCCATTTGTCGTAGAAGTCAGCCAGGTCGGAGGTCGTCCGCACTGCCCGGTTTTCCTTGGTTCTCACACTGTGGCGCGACATCGGCAGGTCGATGCCCATCATGGTGCGGATAGCGTCGATCGCGCCTACGACAATCGGATCGACGTACGTGCCAACGTTGGTCTTTTCAACGACCAGCATCGAGCGGTTGGGAAGTGGCACGTATTGCGAGAAGATGCAATCGCGATACCGTGTAATCATTTCCCGTAGCACTGCAATCTGTTCACGCCAGGCAGCAGGCTTTTTCAGGTTGAACAACATCGTCATGATGTCGTCAAAGCGATCGTAGAAGTTGTTAAAGCCTCGTTCGATCTTGCGGCGTTCGTAAAAGTCGATGACCTCACGCATTTCCGGCGGCGGACGCCGGTTAGTTTTGTATTTTGTATCGCACATCCAGCGAATGATCTCAAATCCCCCGGGGGAGAAATGATTGCGCAAAATTGACCATACGGCAGGATTCATCAAAGCACGCACACCCGAAGGCGCACGCAACCAGATGAGAGGCTCGAGATCTTGTTCCAGCGGAGACGTCACGGGAGTGCCACACAGGTGGCAAATCACCCCGATATTGAACTCATCGACAATCTCACCACACGCGCACTTCGGGATGTTAGACATCAGATCCGTGTTCGTGTACGTGGTGTACATCAGATTGTTGAACGTGTTCTTTTCGCTTTCTGAAGATCCGGAAGCATCATTGACGATCACAGGGGGCTTGGACAAACGCGTGATGAAGATTTCATCCAAGTTCTGTAGCTCGAGTGAGACACCCAATGATATTCTCCCAGTAGTGCATAAAGAAAAAAAGAAGACCCCGAAGGGCCTTCTTTTTCGTTGTCAAGTGCTAGGCCGCTTGCACGGCCTGGCCCAGGACTTACCAGCGGGTGGACGAGGAGCGATAGCCGCCCGACGTTTGCTGGCTGCCGACGTAGCCGCCACGGTTGAACAGGCCCGACGCTTGCAGACCCAGGCCGGTTTGGCTGAAGTACTGCGAGGTCGCGCGAGTCTGGCCACGGAAGTCGCCGATCGGACCGGTTTGACGCACGTCCAGACCAACTTGCAGAGCCGCCTTCACCAGACCTTCGATGAATTCGTGCTCGAACGTCACGCGCTTGGCAAAGCCGGTGACCTTGAAGTCAGGCGCCGCGCCTTGCAGCAGCTTGTAGCGTTCACCCAGGCGCTGGACCAGCGGGTACTCAGTGCGGTCGAACGTATCGGACCATTCGCTCACCTTGCCCAGGTCGCGTTCGCCGGCCAGGTTGAGCCAGGCCAGGTAGTCGAACACGCGGCCATCGGCCTTCACGCCGTTGTCGGAGAACGTACCCAGATGGATGCGGTTCTCTTCGTCGAACGCGAAGCGGCCCGAGCCTTGGTAGACCTGGCTGAAGATCCCGCCGGTCAGGACGTCGGCTTCACGACGGATGTGGTCCATCGCTTCCTGACGGTTTTCCGAGGCAGCCGAGAACACGTCGAGCATCCACGTGTTCGGGCCGGCTTCCGGCACGTCCAGCGAGAACACGACCTTGGGATACAGGATCATGTTCAGCAGAGCGCCCAGTTCCGGATCATCGAACTCGGTGTCGGTTTCGATGCGTTCGGACTTGCCTTCCAGCTTGACTTCGTAGCCGACGGCGCCGATGTCGTGCAGATCCATGCCTTGGCCGTAGTTGCGACGGCGGAAGTACTGGTAGAACTGGCCATTTTCACGGATGGAGGTCATCGTGATCAGAGCCAGCAGCATGCCAGCGGTGGACGGGACCAGGCAGTCCAGGCCGGTGATGACGGCGCGCGGCGCGTACAGGCGGAACGCGTTCGGGTTGGGTTGACCGAAACGGGCAGCTTGTGCGGCAGCTTCATCGGGACCGACGTAGATCAGGTCCATGTAGGCTTCAGCGTGCGTCAGGTGGATCGGCGCGGCAGCGGTGATCGACTGGGACTGCTGCATGGCCGAGGCCAGCAGGTCGACGGTGATGTCACGGCGAACCGGATTGCCCACGGCGTCAAAGCCTTGCGGGTTGTTCCAGTTGATGCGCGTGGACAGCGCGGCGTCCTTCTTGGTGTTGCCCAGGTTGATGTTGACAAACGTGTCCGAACGCATGTCCAGTTCCATCGCGGCCGCGTAGACGGCGTTGGCGGCGAGCTGACGCACCAGCGCTTGGTCTTGCAGGTTGAAGTCGCGAGGAACCACGCAGCCGCCGGCGTTCACCAGTGCCAGGTCGGTGCCCAGGTCACGCGAGACGATGTCGGTCAGGACCTTGATCACAGCCGGTTCGAAAGCGTCGCCCGGAACACGGATGACTTCGTATTGACGGTTGCCGATGCTTTCCATGCGCGGGGGCAGGTCTTCAGCGGAGCTGGCGATCAACAGCGAGTGAAACGAAGCGACCTTCTTGGACGTGTCCTGCTTGTCCTGGACGGCGACGACCAGCATCGAGTACGGCAGGCCCGAGGACGGACCGTCGATGGCGATGACCTTGGTGTTGAAGTGCGGGATGTCGGCGTATTCGTTGTTCAGCAGCTCACGCAGCTTTTCCATCACTTCCGAACCGGGCGAGCGGCTCATCGGAACGCGGTTCAGACGACCCAGTTCCAACAGGCTGATCGGCGTACCGGCCGAGCGACCGTACGGTTGTTGCTGATCTTGGGGTTGTTGGGCGCGGGCCTGCGCCGATTGCATGGCGTCGCCCATTTGGCTGGATTGGTTTTGGTTGGTGCCTTGCAGTGCCATGTTGGCCTTCCTTTCGTTTGATAACGATAAAACTTGGTTGATGTTTGCGCAAACAGTGCAGTAATTCTTCCGCAATGTCAAGGGGGTGATATGTGGTTGTAATTTGTTTGACCACACATAGCCTCGATCATAGGAGGCCTCACCTACCGAGCATGTTGCAGCTCGGTAGATGATATCGGTTAAGATGGATTAGATCTCTTCCTATAAAATACCCTGTTGGAGTATAAAAATTTATTTGAACGTCAGCGCATCGAAGATCGGATCGACGAGCAACCGAGTATCTGCCGGCACGTACTTGACTGCCGGATGAGCATTGGGAAGCTTCTCGGTATCGATCTTGACGGCGGTATCCGTTTCAATTGCTTCCTGGACTTGGTCGAGCGTCGGTGCGGTTACACCTTCTTTACTCGGCAGTTCGCGCAATGTATCAGCCGTGTGCGTGTCGGTCGCGGTACGGACGATATCAGGCAACGTATCCTGCATGAGTTCGACGTGGGCTTGATTGCGCAATCCCGCAAACTGGCTCTCGAGTTTCTTGCGGCGCTGGTCTTCACGCAAGCCTTCTGCCTGCGATTGCTTCCAAGCTGCGAAAGCTTCCTGGCGGTTTCGACCCTCGCCCCAGAAGCGGCTGCAGCTACAGCGGATGCCGCGCTTGGTCTTATCGTACTTCACTAAAGCCATGCTTGACTCCATGTATAAAAATGCTCGAGCATTGTGGCTCCTATTTTATGTCCTAGCAGTATAAAAAATGGGTATTTCCAGCCATGCACACACTGTTCAATCTGAACTCCCCGATCGGTCAAGGCATTCTCACGCATGCCGAATGGCCGTACGTGCGAGACGGATTGCGACGTAACCTGCAGACGGTGGTGAGCTTTTATAGCCGTCGTCCGATGGCTGTTAAAAGTGGCCACCTTCTGGAACGGTTGCTTACCGCAATCACGACGCCTCACTCTCAACCAATCGAACGCTACTACGATAACGTAGACACCACAGCACTGAATGTGGCGATGGCGCTCGGCCTGACTTCGTCCATCTTTGCCGGACGTGTGCACCACGGAGTCTTTTACGGAGCCGGCACGCACGAGATCATCATCGCGCATCGTGAGGATTTCAATCCCACGTATGCTGAACGTAACTGGCAGTATCTGCAACCCGTACAAGTCCTGCGTCATCCGCGCAGCGACCTCACTCTGAATATCCCAGATGGTTCACAAACCGGGATTGAGACTGGGATGGCGGTTATCGCTATCAACGTCCCGATGCTGGCCGTGCAGTACCGGAGCTTTCGTAAAGCGGAGATCGAGATTGCGGCCGATCAAGAATCGCAACGCTCGATCATGCAGTTTCTGCACATGTACCCGTTGACCAATATGCTTTACACGCATCTGGATCAAGCGGTGTTTAATCGCATCAACAACCTGCGCCTGGGTAAGCCCATGGGGATTACCAAAAAACCACATTCGTTTTTCCTGACTGATTACGGTCCGCGTATGAACCGTATTCAAAGCACGATACTGAAAAGTCTGGAGAATGTGGGAAAAGACTTTCGCGGGATTCTTCGCACGGTTCCGGGTGTAATCGATCCCAGCATGGACGAAGCGATGCGGCTGCCCGATACGGCACCTACTCGTCAGGTCCTTTGGGGATTGGTAATATCGCGGCTTCCCGCTTTGGGCTTTTTGATGGAGATCTCTAAGGGAAGCCCTGATATTCGTAACCGCCAAGAAGTCAACCGGATCTTACGCTCAGTTCGACTGTACCGTAACGAAAACCTCATGCGTCAAATGTTGCCGCGCGATCTGTACGTGGACATTCAGCGCGAGATCTTTGATGCGGTGGGTGAGAACTAGGACATAGCCCCCCTCCCGTAATGGGAGGGGGTTTATGCCGTTAGTAAAAGTCCGAGACGAGCTTGGTTGTCTTTTCACCGACCGCGTAAAAGCCGACCGATTCCAAGATGATGTAAAACACGCTGGCCGTATCCAGAATGATCTTACGCAGACCTACGATCTGCATGATCTCTTCAGGAATACCTCGAGATTGGATAATAGATTCAGGCAGCAGGAGCTGTGTCGCTGATCGTTTACCCGTACGCGAGAACCAACCTTTCAGCCGATCTGCCAGCTCTCGGTCTTCAATCACCCGCAACCATTCTTGCACAGCGGTTGCGTTCTTCAAATCCACCGAGACTTTGAGGGTGGCGTAAGGCGGGGGAGGCGCCATACCGTACTTCGGTCCAAACACTTCATTCCAGAACGTGTACTGAGCGTAGGGAGATTTGTCGGCTTCCTTCTGATACGTGTCAGCCGGTTTGATCTGTCCGCGACGCAAGTACTCGTAACTACCCATGCGCACCGAGTCGGTAATACCGCGCTCGATATCACCCACCCATTTGAGTAGGTGTGCCAGACTGATTTTCTCCTCTTTCATCACGGTACTGGTGATGTGCTCCATCATGCGGTTGGCTTCGGCCATGATAGAGCGGGGCACGTTCGAAGACTTCAAGTGCACGCCCTTGATTTCTTCTTTCGGCTTTTTAAAGAGGTTTCCTTCCTGGCAGGTTTTGATCGCGTAATAGTGCTTGCCTTCCTGCGTCGGAATGAACACCGGAAAGTAGTACTCGTTTTTCATCTTGATCTGGAACAAACGCTTTTCTTCGATACCGAAGTTTGCACTCATGCGAGCCAAGACGTGCGTGATCGTCTGCGAGGCAAGAAAGATCATGGTGGCGGCAATCGCTTCGCCCACGGGACCGAAGCTCATCTTACCACAATACCACTCAACCCAATCTTGCACGGTAAAGATCGTGGAGTCCGTATCCGAAGTCAGTGCCGAACGACGAATCGAACTCGGAAACTGCGCCACAGACGCCGGCATGTTCACCGTTACCCAAAGTGCTTGGATGAGGTCTTTGTAATCGTCTAGCACTTTACCGATGTTCTCGGTGACGGTGGCCAGAATCGAATAGACTCGCTTGTGTTCGGGGAATTTCTCCCAGTCGGCTGCGTCCGGTACAGAAATGCCTCGATGGATCTCGCAGCAAACCTGCACGGCCAAGTTCACATTCACTTCCGGCGCGTTCTTCATGAACGCATGGGGGTCTGGATGCTCAACCGGAATGTATTCGGAGATGCGGCGCAAGAACTCGCGCACTACATCTTCGTTGAAAATACGCAGGTGATGAAAATCCCCCGTATAGACAAACGCTGCACGCTGAAGCGGGGTGAGCTTAGAGATCAATCGACGAATCGGCGGGTACGGTCGATCACCTACCAAATACAAGCGTGCCGAGTATTCGATGCACTGCATGGTTTCGTCCACGCTTGGATAACGAATGCCGTACTTCGTCATCACTGCTTCCAACGCCACGTAGTCCGTGTGGTTCACGATCGAGATGATGTTGTTACGCAGGACTTCAACCGTGTGGTAGTGTCGGTTGCCGCTCAGGAACTTCTCGTTGTTCGCGTTCCCATAACCAGAGGTCGAGCGGCAGTTCGAAGTCAGCGTGTTGTGCGCGGTCTTGTTGTACAGCGGCGTGGAAGGCGAGACGTGGGCTCCCGAGCAGGCGTTGTTCGAAAGCTTGCGGTTCGTTTGTTCCAGATCCTTGATGATGGCTATATCGACCTGGCCTGCCATCTCGGCACGGAACTTCGCTTTCTTAGCGACCTTACGCATTGCGATGTTATCGTCAATGTACAAGGACAGCAGCGACTGCTGTACGTGCGGCGGGATGTAAGTCGTAAGCGTGGGAGCAATCAAGTCTTGGTTCTTGATAGCAGTTCCCAGGTAGCCGGTGAGCGTATCTTCACGCTCCATGCGATCGCCGTTATCACCGCGTTCCAAATAGCGGATCTTGGGGTTGACAATCCCGAGCTCGCCGCCCGGTCGGATCATCTCTTTAACGAACTCTTCGCACACGGCGCGCGGCATCCCTGTTTCGATCTCCAAGTGTGCAACCTGGTCATCGAAGTAGTGCTTCAGGATATTGATGTCGCGCTTGTAATCCTTGATATCACCAAGAATGAATGGGTTATCAGACATTCTGTCCTCTTATGCTTTCTAGTGGCTACACTATCAGAGGAGGGGAATAATTTTGACAATTGCGGCAAAAAAGAAAGGTACGGCAAAAAAGGCGGAGGAGAGCCGAAGCCCTCCTCCGTAAAGATTGCTTAGCCACAATACCAGAGGGTCAAGATAAAAGCGCTGCCGAGTCCCGCGTCGTATGCCTGACATGCAGCCACGCGAGTGGCCGATCGACACGGAGCCGTGGATCAAGACCACCTGCAGGCGGCCCACACGACTTCACTAACGGGGAAACCAAGGGGGGAAAACCCGTCAATGATGGGACCCGGCCGCACTTTTAAGCCATTCAGCTCTCCCGAGCGTTTTTCCCAGAATCATTCATGAGAAGCGACTCATGAAAAACCCAAGACTATCCGGAGCGGCCAACCCCTTCTAAAGTATACCGGTCTGCAATAAAAAATCCCTTCGCGAACCTTCGACTACAGACGGTACTCTAACCCAGACTTTGGGCTGGGCACTGCTTGCGCATAGTATTACCCACGCAGCAAGCAAAGCTTATTTCATCGTGACCTTCACAGTCCGGTAACCGTTTTGGCCGAGCGCGGCGATGATGCGCGGAATGTCGGCAGTAGTAACACCGCCAGAGATTTCGGCAACGATCGTGTTGGAGGTGACTTCTTGCACGGTCGCATCGTTGATCCACGGAATACCAATCACCGTGATCTGACCCGAAGGCATGCGCAGCTTCAGGTAGTTGTAGTCACGGGGATCGGCTGGGATGTCCGGTACTGAGGCGCGGAAATCGGCATGCATTGCCTGCACGTCGATCTCTTGGTTGGCTGAGTCAAAGTCGAGCTCAGCCATGACAGTGACGTTCTGAAAGAGGTTACCCAGCCGGGGCGGATAAACCTCAAAGGAGTAAACTCCCCGGACTTTGTAAGTGGTAGCCATGGAAAATGCCCTTCGGGTTAAGTGCGGTTTCTGTACACACTAATTAGTAAGGGCAGCGCGTCAAGGCGACGTCATCCCCGATCATTTTGTCAAACATGTACGGGAAATCGCCAGTGGCGTACCCGTCCAGGCTTTTGATGTATTCGTGAATCCACAGGCCCAACTTAGCCACTGCTGCGCGCAACGTCGCGCGAGCCAAAGGATCGCGACCCAGGTCAATGAATTCATCGAGCCGCTCAAAGTTCGGCAGGTTTTGCAAGCGCTCTTCGCACTGCGGTGTGTTGTTCAGGAACGTGTCAAAGATCTGGATCACGATCTCCTGCACGACCAAACGCGGTAGGCGCAAATAACGCGTGTCGTGATAAAAGGTTTGCATTGCAGGGCTACAAGCCACGATGATCTTTCGCGGCAGGTCCTGCACGCTCACGGTAGGTCCGATATTCATGGCTCACCTCGCAAGTGTTACAGACCGACGTAAATCGCGTCCGGGTCGTGTAGATCCGGATAGTTCGGATCGCCCGGTTCCAGTTGGCGAAGCAACAGGTCATTGGCGATGATGTCGGCGAATTGATAAGGAAGATAGCCTTTGCGGTAAAGCTTTAAGGCCCGGAAGGTTTGAAACATCGAAAGGCCAAAGGCATGCACCATGCGCGAGAGGCGCAGCGCATCTTCCGTATTGGCACACAGGAACTCGTCCCGCTCGAGTTTGAATCGTCCGTATTCCAGCTTGGCTTCTGCGTCGCGCTCATAAGCCAGAGCGAGCAACGCGTATTCCACAACGTTACGCTCATTCAGTTCCAGATAGGGAATCGAGTTGATTCCCACAATCAGGTTCTGCAGCGAACGGTGGGTAGTGATAATGATTGTCTTAGGCATCATCGTCCCGAATAAGCACGACGGTTCCATCATGTCGCAATTCCTTGAAAACGTACGGGAAGTAATTCTCACGACTGTACGCTTTGAGAGCTTCCAGCTTCAAATATATTCCCTCACAGAAATCCATCGAAGCTGAGAAGAGCCGTTCCTTCTGGTATTGTTCTAACGTGTTGTTTTCGATGAGTAGGTCGTCGAACGCGACACTATCGCACACAGCCATGACACTTTGCCGTAGAGTTTTCTTACACACCACGGCATAAAAGAATTGCCCCACGGCGCAATCAATGTCTACCACGGGGAAATTCAAATCGTCAAGAATCTGGTGCTTAAATGCCTTTAGTTCAGATGCGACCTCGGTCAAAACGATACGAGGCAGGTGCTGCATGGCGGGCGGCTTTGTAGTTAATGGTGACGATCGGGGGTTGAAATGTTCGTAGTTTCACGAATAAATCATCACCGATCCAACGATGTCCTGCAGGGGATACGGAAAACAAGCCTCTGGGGAAAAGCGCCTGCATGATCTCACGCACGCGCTCATCAATCATATCCACCACGAGCTCGATGCCTTTCACACGATCGATGTATTCGTCCAGCAGCGCTTGACTCGCTGTGTTTTCGATTTCCATTCGATCTAGAAAGATTTCATACTCGCAGATGATCTTACCCAATAGGCCGTAACAGCGTCGAGTTTCCGGATGCATGTGCATAGCGTCTTCTTTCTCGTATGCACTTGAGATCACCGCCTCTTCGACCACGCTGCGAACGCCATTCTCGTAAAACGAGAACAGCGAATCGTACGTTGTTAATTCCCGCATCAATGCAAACATTGGTAACGCAACGGTTTGCATGATATCTCCAAACGCTAGTTGATGTAATCGGGGGTAACTACGAGCAGATCGTATTCACCCACGAGGTCGTACGTGTAATCGGGCGCGTCGGAAGCGCCTGCATCTGGCACGTGAAAGGTCACGCAATCGATCACGCTTTGCGAGACCCGAGCCAGAATCAACGTTCGATCTTCCTCACGCACACGCCACTGATCAAAGAGGGCTTTGGCCGTGGGTTTCTGATTACGCATCGTAGGGGCTTCAGCGCCCATCACATCGTCTAACACCATCTTCAGAAATGGCTTATGGTCAAACTGCGACCGGTTCCATTCTAAAGATCCTTCCTCAAACATGTTGCGAATGAGGAT
>Ga0247819_10000965_pt1 | contig 15967 bp, 34 predicted proteins | sample 13C_Xylose_Day6_FD_193428 | JGI IMG/M metagenome (GOLD analysis project Ga0247819, IMG submission 193428) | Soil microbial communities from agricultural site in Penn Yan, New York, United States - 13C_Xylose_Day6 | ecosystem: Environmental > Terrestrial > Soil > Agricultural land | place: USA...
GAGCGGTTCAAGGTGGTAGCCGCGGAGGACCCGTGTGGGGTCGATGCCCAGGCGATCGCACAGGGCCCGGCCGAATTCCAGTTCGGCGTCGGACATCGGCATTACTGCTCGCCGCCCTTCTTCGGGTTGTGCCGGGCCGCCCGTTCGCGGCGGCGGGCCTCTGCACCTGCGCCGCGGTGGACGCGGCGGTGGCTCTTGCTGGCCTCGCCTTTGCGGGTCTTACGGTTCCTTGCGCTCACGGGGTTCCTCCTTGGTTGCATGGGTGTTGATCCGGTAGACCCATGCGAGGAGCATGGATGCGCCGATGTGGGTTGGGACGGCGGCCGGGTATTCGTAGCCGGTGTCCCATGGCTGCTGCAGTGCCAGTGCCAGAAGAATCTTCATGGCGCTGAACATGATGATGAACAGGATTGTGGTTCCTACCCATGTCCCCAGCGCGTACCCCCAGCGGTACGCGCGGGTCTGCAGCTGCCGGCTCACCTTTCAGCCCAGCCCTTCGGGGGTGCGGGGAAGCGGGCGGGTTGGCGCATCAGGTAGTTGTGCCCTGGTCCCTGTGGTGCCTGCCGATGCCTGCCGGGTGCGCGGTGCCGGGCGCGGACGCTGTGCTGTGGTGTGGGTTTCAGTGCGGTGAGCAGTGTGACGATGAGCCACAGTGCGAACACGAGGATTGGCGCGAATGCTGGGTTCATGGTTGGGGCCTTTCCGGCAGTGTGGGGTTGGAGGCCAGCTCTAGGAGCATGGCGGCGTCTGCGGCGAACGGGTTGCGGTCGATCATGGCTTTGCGGTAGATGTCGGCGGTTGGGCCGAGGGTGTTGGCGGTGTGGGTTACTGCGGCGTTCCAGCCTTCCATCCGGCCGCCTGCTTCGGCCGCTGAGGTGACGATGGCCTGGTTGTCGAGCATGGTGAGCAGGAGCCCGATTTCCAGCATGGTCGCCGGGATGGTGTGGCCGGGTCCCACGCGCTCTGCGGCGGCGCCCGCGTAGGCTGCGCGGAGGCGGTTGAGGTAGGCGAGGCCGTCCTGTGTCTGGTCTGCTTCGGGGTGCTGCTCCGTCATGATGCCTTCTCCTGCTCTGCTCGCTCTGCCCGTAGGTTGGCTTGGTAGCGGCGGTTTGTGGATGGGTGGGCCTCTTGGACCAGGCGGTGGATGAGCCGCTGCAGGCGCATGGATTCCTGATGGAGGGTCCATACGTGCCAGCTCATCTCCGGGTTGTGGGGTTTTTGCGCCACTACCGCACCTTCGTCCCTGCCGGGGCGAGGTACACCACGCGGCCGTCGTCGGTGCGGCCTGCTACCTGCCATGGGTCGCCCGGGTGTGTGAGGATTTCCTGCCGGCGGTTCGCCGCCCTGCGGAGGAGCCCGAAGTACTGAGCCCGCACGTCTTCCGGGCTGGGAAGCTCCGGGTACATGGCAGCTGCCCGGTGATGCAGTGGGGTGATGCCGGTACGGATGGTGCGCCCGTAGGGTTGGTACATACGGATTTCACGGGCCGCCCACAGAGCCCATTTCATGTCGCGCTTGCACTGCGCTTTGGTCCTGCTCATGCTGATTTCCGATCCTTAGCCGTTTCGTGGATAACTTTGGGGAAGCGCTGCACCTGCAGGCGCCGGTCCATGAGGGTCGCCTCGTAGTCGTCGTATGTGGCGCCAGCGTAGAACTTCTCGTAAGGGCGCCGGGTGTTCATGAGGGTCAGCTCTGCGGTGTCGAGGTCCAGGTCCTTCTTCTGCAGGGCGAGGACCGCGTACCGGCGGCTCCCGTTCACGAGTGCGGAGAAGACGCAGTACCGGGTCCGCTGTACCTTCGGGGATTTCTTGCTCATGGGGTGGTCCTTCCTGCGCAGTACCCGGAGTGGGTGGTGTAGCCGCCCTGCTCGTGGCAGGCGCCGAGGTTGGTGATGAGAATGGCTGTGGTGATGATGAACGCCACGGCGAGGATGAGGAGCAGGCACCCTGCCTTACCGCGCCGCATAGTAAGCCACCAGTTCGGGGTTCTCGTTGAGCCACTTGGCCGCGGCTACCCGGCAGGTATGGAGCGATGGTGTGGGCTGCCGGTTCATGGCATGGTCGCCAATCCATTTGGTGCCGATCGCCATTACGTCGCCTTTGCCGTCAGGTACCTTGGCATCGAGCCGGCCACCTTTGACCGTGAAAATGATCCCGCTTTCCTCGTGGTAGAAGTTCACGCGGGGGTTGCTGAACTGCCCTGCTGCGCTGGTGTAGCGGGTGCGGGGCGCCCTGGTTGATACGTCCATTTGCGGTTCCTCCTGTTGGTGGGGGATGGGTGTGGCGGCCACCCTGCCCGGCCTTCGATTTACGGGCAGGGGTGCCGCCGATTCTTCTTCGAAAAGGTGGTTCCTTACGCCTTCATGGTAGACCCTTGTGGCCTAGAGCACAACACTATTTTGGGACAAACAGACATCCCCCGTGGTCTACCGTTACCACGGGGGATGTAAACCACGCCGAGCCTACTACAGCCCGGCGGGTGTTCTGTGCAGCGGCGCGCCGCCTGCGGGTTCCTAGCCGGCCAGCTCCTTACGGGCCGCGTCGTACCGCGCCTGGCTTGCCGGATCGGCGTATACAGCCACCACCTGCAGCGGGGCGAGGAAGTGGTGCTTCATGGCGAGCAATTCCGGGGTCATGGTCTTCACGGGGTGCCTCCTGTTGGGTTGTTTCCTTCTACCTAGAATGTAGTGGAACACTACGAAGGACTCAATACCATAGTGTGACCAATTAGCACTACCCGGGACACCCGGTGATGTACGGTGCCTACCCACAGGTAGCTCACAGGTAGAAAAATAGGTATGAAAAGGGCTTGCACAGGTATACGCATCTAGGTACAACTGAGCCATGGGGGGATCACCCTAAAAGCCCAATGGGGAGGGCATACGAAACCAACAGCACAGCAACCACACCCTAGGACTGATCCCAATGGAAATCATCACGCGCAGCTTCACCACCGTCCACGGCGAGCCGGCTTCACTGTGGCAGATACGCCTCACCGGCGACGACGTACTGAATGCCGGGCAGATCACCCACACCGACGCCGGGTACGTAGTAGAACGCACCGGAGGCCGCCGCTACACCTACAAGAGCGCCGCACGGGCCGCCCAGGCTATGCGGGAACACATCGCCGACCGCTGGCCAGATGAGCTGACGGCCGCCAGCCCCAAGGAGAACGGCACACTGCCTACGTTGGCACCGGAGCCCGCAGTAGATGAAGGGGCGGACGCGCTCGCCGCCGCAGACGCCGCGCTGGCAGCCCTTCGGGAATCCGGCGAGGTAACGGCCATGGTGGAAATGCTCACCAGCATCCAACACCGCACGGAGCAGACCGGCACATGGACTACCCCGCTTGGCCGGGCTGTGGAGTACGCGCTGGGACACCTGCGGCTCGCGCTGGAAGCGCCCGAGCTAGCGCACCCCGCCCCGAGTGAGGCCGCCTAGCTCCAACTCAGACCACCGCACCCCTGCAGCTTAGGAAACTGCAGGGGTGCGTTGTTGTGCCGGCCCTTGCTTCAACTGTAGTGGTTCACTACATTGTTGTTAGGAGAACAACCCATACAGGAGGCACCAAGTGGCACACAACGAAGTTACCCCGGAAGCCGCAGAGCAGGCTCGGAACGCGGCAGAGAAGGCAGTAGCCGAATTCCTGAACCTCCCGAACCTCGACCAGGTTCTCCAATCCCTGCGGGACGCACAGCGGCTCATGGACGATACCGACCAGTGGGGGACCCCGCTCGCCCACAAGGCCGAGTACGCGATGAGCCACCTCGGACAGGCAATCTCCTACGCGAAGGGACGGCTGTAAGCCATGGAAACCGTAGAAACCAAAGAGTGGGTGAAGGCCCTCGCCGAGGAAATCCACGGCAAGCAGTGGAGCCCGAACCTCGACTTCGTAACCCACCTTGAAGCCCAGCAGATAGCGGGCAAGCAGGGCATCCCGTGGGGCGGACAGCTCGCCGCCGAAGATGCCGCCACCCTCCGGGCCGCGATGCTCGCCATGTACGAGGGCCGCCGGGCCCGCGCAACGAAAAGGAAGTAGGAGCCATGACCACCACCCATGCCGCCACCCTCGCGGAAGCGATCAAGACCGCGAAGCCCATCCGTGGCACCCGGTACGCCCTCGGCTCCTTCCTCCCCACGGTGGGCCTCACAGCCCGCCCCCGCCCCATCTACATCCTGACGCTGGACGGCGTGGAAGTGGACCGGGGCTCAAAGGCCGACCTCATGCTCTGCGCCAAGTCCGCCCCGGGTTCACCCCTCGGCGTCTGCCACGCCCGTTACGACCGCGCCGCAGGGAAGTAGGAGCCATGACCGAAGCCCAGCGTATCCAGATGGACGGCGGCTACACCAACGGCTCCTGCCTCGCCTACTGGGGGAGCATCGAGTGGCTGAACGGTGCCAGCGTACTCACCAACGAGGCCTGCTACTGCAGCAAGTGCATCGGGGAGGCCGCCGCAGGCGGGGTGCACCGCCGGGCAGTGCGCGTGGAATGGAACGGATTCCATGAGAACCTGCTCCACGTAGACCCCAAGCACATGCACTAGCCTTCCCGGCACAGCGAAAACCCCCGGCGCATCAGTACCGGGGGTTTTCTACATCATCTGGTCCGCCGCGCTCTATGGCGGCTCATACATATGCGCCTCCTAGAACACGCGGGTTGGTTCTTCCTCATCGGTGGAGAGCGCGATACCTCCGTACCGGCGCACACCGCCCGTCCCCTTCGGGGTCTTATCGCTTCCCGTCACACCGTGGCGCGCGAGCCGCCCGGCCATGGACCGCTTCGGTATCGGCGTCTCAGTGTTCGACCGGCACCACGCCTCGTAGGCCTCCCACAGCTTCGACACGGAAACGTTCACCACTGCCGGGCTGTCGATCGCAAGGTAGCAGGCGTCCTCGATGAAGCGCCCCACATTGTCCTCGGCCTCCGCGTACTCAGCCGTCGCCACCACCACACCCTCGGGTTCCTGCAGGCCGTTCGCCGCGTATGCAGCTGCCCCGGCGACCAGCCACGCGAGGATAATCTCGCCCTCCTCCCGCACCAGCAACGCGGCCAGGCCCTTGACCCGCTCGGCCTTCGGCACCGTGTGGGAGAACGGGATGATGCGCAGGCGCCGCCAGAAACTCTCGCCGCCGGAATCAACCGCCGGGTAGTGGTTCCCGGCAAGCCATAGCTGGTGGGTGGGGGTGAACGTGAAGTAGTCCTTGCCCATGAACCGGGCCGTCAGCCTGTCCCCGCCACAGAGGACTTTCACCTTGGCCTCGTCAAATTTGTCCTCCTCGTTCACCTCGGAACACATGACGAACCGTGCACCGGACAGCCGGGCAATCTCCGTAGGGTGCTGCTGCTGCCTCTGCGCCATCAGGAAGTTATTCGGGCTGGTCGTGGCATAGTCGCCGAGGACCCCGGCCACCATTTCGAACAGCGCCGTCTTACCGTTGCCGCCGCCGCCGATCGCAAACGGCAATATCTCCTGCTCCACCTCGCCGACAATGCTGTAGCCAAGGAGCCGCTGCACAAACCCGGCCAGCTCCTCATCGGGGAACGTCTGCCGGATGAACGCCTCAAAGCGGGAGCCGGCGAACCCGCCCCGCGGCGTCACCTTCGTGAGCCTGGTGTGCATCCTGTCCGGGTCGCTGGGAAGCAGCTCACCGGTGCGCAGGTCCACGATGCCGCCTGGGGTGTTCAGCTCCCACCCATGGGAATCGAGCTGCCCGGTAGTGACCGTCACCCGGGCGTCGGTCTGCGCCATCGACAGCGTGTTACTGCCGCCGGAAACGGACAGGGTGTAGGCCTTGTGCTTGGTGCCCTTCGTGCTGGTGGGGTGCATGTCCCGGCCGAGGGCCTTCACGACTTCCCGCACCGCGCCGCCGCCCTTCGGCTGCTGCTCCCACACCACACCCGTCCACAGGAGCCACCGCTCGGCAGTGCTGTTGTACCGGATGCGGTGCCCGTCCCGCTCAACCAGGGCTTGGGCGTTCGCGTCGTCGCTATAAACGGGTGTGGTGGCAGGCTGTGCGTCAGCGTCCGGGGCGGGCGCCGCCGCCGGGGCATAGTCGGCCAGGTACGCCACGTTACCCTCTGTGGCGGGCGCCTGCGCCGCCGGCTGGGAAGCCTGCACGATGCGTTCCGGTTCCCGCCCGTACCCCTTGTTTTTCAGTGCCGTCCCAGCGGCCGAGAAATCGCCGTTGTGGTTCATGTGGGCGTAGTACCCAAACTTGTCGATAGGCTGCAGGGTGGGCAGGCCCTCGACGCTGGTGGAGAACACATACAGCCTGTCGGCCTCCGGGTCGCGGCCGGTGGTGGCCGAGAGCGCCCCATACTGCTTACCCGGGCGCAGCCAGGCGGTGCCGCCATCGGGGAAGTCGAACTGCTTAGTCCAGCCCGCCGCCGGCAGTATCTGGTCCCACGATTCCCGCTGGTTGAAATCATCACCCGGGCGCAGGCCGTCGAAAATGCCGTTGGGGCCCGGCCCGGTAGGCGCGGAGAACACTGTGACCGGTGCACCACTGCCCGGCTCCGGGACCGCATCCTGCTCGCCCATGGTGCCGAGCAGTACGTGGAAATCCTCCCGCTGCTCAGCCGTCAGCGTCGGCATGGCCTGGGGCCCGCCGGTGCCGATGATTTCCCACTTCCCCGCCGTCCCATAGTCGGTAGGCGCGGCCACCACGTAGCCGCCCTCCCCGCGGGTTTCCGACAGGACCTTCACCCGGTCGGCCGGGTTCTCGGCCAGCTCGTCAGCGGTGGCCTTCCGCTTCGCTACCTTCGTGTTCCCCGGCGGTACCTCGGGCATCCGGTAGAACCAGTGCAGGCCGCCCGAGGGTGACTTCTCCAACCAGCCACCAACCAGCTGCATCAGCCCGGCGAGCCCGGAGTCGCTGGCCAGCTGCACCACATCGCCGAACAGCGGCAGGGCCCGGCCTTCAATCTCCGTCATTTCCAGGTTGCCCGAAACGGCGCCGGTCACGATGCCGAGCCCGTAGGTACTGCCCGGCCCGAACCATGCCGCTATCTCACCATCGGACGCGATGCGCTCCTGAAATTCCTTCCACTTGATCGCCGGTACCTTCGTACCCGGGCGCAGTGGGATTACCGAAATACCGGCGGCAGCGAGCCGCCTGGCGTCAGCGAGTAAATTGGTCATTCGTACCGCTCCTGCTACTGGTCGCCCGCACCGCGAGCGCATCATTCAGCAGACGCAAACGGCGCCGCTGTAGGTACCAATCAAGCGCCGGTTCCGGCAACACCTGCTGCAGGTCGCCCGCGCTGTCCTTCTCACTACACGCGCCGCCCTTTTCCTCGCGGTTCGCGTCCCGGCACAGCGGCGAGCTGCAGCACGAGTCGTTACAGCGCGGAACGGTAAGGGGGTATTCCTTCGCGGTGGTCTGCTTGGGCCGGAGGCTGCGCTGGCAGTACCGGCAGTGGGGAAGCGGCTCGCCCGTGCGGGGGTCGATGATGTCCGTAAGGGGCAGGGCAGCTTTGTGCTTGCCCTGCCCCGTAGCACGGGTGCCCGCTGTGGGCTTAGACATCCTCCGCGAGGGGTTCGGAGTACAGGACCGGCTTGGCCAGGCTGTGGGCGTAGGCAATCTCCGTGGTTGTGGAGTGCCCGATGTAGCCGCCCGTGTTCACGACCATGACGACATCGGCCATGTCGATCTTCCGCAGGTGTAGCCGGTCCAGTGCGGCTTTGTCCTCATCGTCAAGGTGTTCTTCCTCGGTGTGGTGGAAGACGCCCGGGGCGAGGACGATGTACCCCTGCAGGGTGAGGTCACGGTTCGCGGCCTCGATTTCGGCGCGGAAGCGGGTGCTGCCGCAAAGCACAGCCACCGGCGGCCCGTCGTGTTCCTGCTCCACCGTGGATACGAAGTCCAGGTCTACATCCGGCTCAAACAGGTCGGTGTCGGTTTCTTTGTGGTTCTCGGTCATGATTTGCGGTTCCTTCCAAGATTCGGGATTTTCAGTGTATGCCTGCCGGGCCCCAGTTACCGAGGCCCGGCAGGCGATGGATGCTACTTCGCCGCAGCTGCCCGGGGCTTCCGGGGTGCGCGTACCTTCTTTTCCGGCGGGTCCGTCAGGCCGGCACTGCGCGCCGGGGGCGCGGTGTCAGCCAACGCGAAAGGGTTAGCCGGGTCGAACACCGGCGGCGCCCCTTCTTCTTCCAGCACGGCGGCCGGGCCCTCGTCCTCACCGGCGCCCGGGTAGCCTGCAGCTGCAGCCATTTCCTCGGCCACCGCCGCGGCTTCCTCGTCTGCCGCATCCTCAGCCGGCGAAACCCCGGCGGACATATCGACCACCGGCAGCGGATCGCCGGGGGTGTGCCCGGACATGTCCACTACCGGCTCGTCGTCGTCCACCACATCCGGCACCACCTGCAGCCCGGTGAAGACTCCCGTGGTGTGCTGCAGGAAGTGCGCCGCGCTGGCCTGCAACTCCTCCTCGGACAGATCAACGAGCTTCCCGGCCTCGTCTACCGCCATGCCAGGCATAGGCGGGGCGTCCGGGTCGTAGTCCACGATCGCGCCGCTGGGAAGCGTCCACGCCTTCCGCACCGGCCGCTCATGCTTCGGCAGCTTCGCGGCCACCTCGTCCGAAATCAGGAGCCCGGTGTTGGGCTGTGCCTTATCCGGCTCGATCTTCACCGTAAACGTGAGGGTGCCCGGCTTCCCGGTATCGCGCACCGCATCGACCAGCTTCCCGAGCAGGCGCCCGGCCTCAGACTTACCCGGGCTGTGCTGGTCAATAAATCCTGTGAAATCCATGCTTTATGTCCATTCCCTTTTGAGCCGCAGGTACCCCACGGCTAGCTCAATCATGGTGCCCAGCGCTATCCGCCAGCCGCCCATAGCGAGCATGAGCAGGACGGATAGCGCCAGGCGGTAGATGTTCATTAGCCGAGGCCGCGCACCGCAGCCACCGCACCCTCAGAGAGGCCGGTAGCGGCCACGATCGTCGCCGTGTCGATGCCCGCGCCAATCAAGGCCCGAACCTTCGCCATGGTGGCCTCGTCAATCTGCTGCACCTGCGGCGGGGCAGCTGCAGGCGGTGCGGCCACCGGAGGAGCCGCCGCCGGCGGGCCCGCCTGCAGAGCCGCAGCCATAGCCGCGAAGTCCACACCCGGTGCCGGGGCAGGCGGCGCAGGCGGTGCCACAGGGGCGGCCTGCTGCGTGGCGAGCCAGGCCGCGTAAGCCGGGTCCACAGGAGGAGCGGCCACAGGGGCGGCCACAGCTACCGGGGCAGGCGCCGGGGCAGCTGCAGGCGGCGGGGAGTACGTCTGCGGGGCAGACGCAGGCGGCGAAGCAATCTCGCCGGTAGCCGCCAGCGGGGTCGCGGGCGGGGTGTACTGCGCCCCGTACAGCTTCCTCGGGTTACGCGGGTTGGACGACTTCGGATCGTCGGCCGCGTACCACACGTCAAGGAACGCGCCCGGCTCGATGTCCTTGCGCCCGGCCGCTTTGATGGCGTCCTTGATTGCCCGGAAGCAGGAGCCCTCGCTGTTGGAAATCACAGCGTAGATTCCGCGCACCCCGTCGTCGTCCTCCATTTCCGGGTCGCGGAACTGCGTCTGAACCTGGATGATAACCTTCATCTTCGGATCACCCGAGGTCCACGTATCCGGGATGTCGGTGGGCTTGCCCGAGCCGTCAAACTTCATCTGAGGCTTCACCACGGGCTCGCCCACGACGTACCCCTGAACGCGGGCGCCAATCTGGTTGAATGCGAAGGCCGGGGAGCCGGCCGACTGGTCGAAAATACCCATTGTTGCGGTTCTCTTTCTACTTGGTTTGGAACGGGTTAGCTTGCATCGCTGCGCGCCGGTCGGCGGCGCAGTAATCGCAGTACTGGTCGCCGCAGGGCCCGGGGAACAAGGCTAGTGCGCCTTCCAGCCCCAACGCCTGCAGCATTTGGTACAGCATGTTCATACGCGCGAGCGCCCACTCGGCCACGGCCGGGTTGAAGGGCTCCCACCAGTTGAACGCCTCCTTGAATTCCCCATCGCGGGGAAGGAAACAGATCATCACGAAACGAACCGGGTAGCCTTCGTCAGCCCAGCCCTTCCCGTAGGTGTGCGCCTGCACCCGGTACACCTGGGAGGGCCCGTTGCGCCGGTACAGTTGCAGCTTCGTTTTCCCGATGAACTTGTGGTCGAGAATCCCACCGGTCATGAGGTCAACGAGGTCAGTGTGCCCTTTCAGCGGGTTCGGGCCGATCATGCCGCAGGTGATCGTCTGCTCCACTAGGTACCGGTCGGTCGCCGGGTCCACCTGTGTCAGCACGGCATCGCTGAACCACCGCTCCTGTTGGTCGTGGAGGGCGGTGCCCACCTGCGGCTTCCATGCGGGCCCCCGGGGCGGCTCGGGTGTACCGGCCAGCTTGTGCAACAGGGCCCGGTTGCACTCGTTCCCGATTTCGCTCGGGCCGATGGCGGTCTGCAGGCTACGCGGGTGCGCGGCCATTCCCCGCTCCATGACGGCGAGGTAGTCCGCCCAGGTCTGCTCGGCCAGGTCGGCTACGGAGCCACCATGGACGGCGGGCCCGCCTGCGATGTGCAGCTGGTCCCCGTACTCAGTAATCACTCGGTACCCGGCAGTTTGCCCGGCACGTAGCCGGCGGGAGCGACCATGCCTGTATCGAGCAGGGATTCAAGCAGCTGCCCCACGGGAAAGGCCATGCGCCGCACGATGTTAGCCGCCTGCGCCGCCTGCGGGTGCGCGGTGTGGTGCTGGATACCCTCGGCGTGCTTTTCCAGAATGTCGAGGGCTTTGGCCACCGTGACCGCTTCCTCGTAGGTGAGTACCCGGTGGTCGGCCAGCATGGCGTCGAGGATCGAATTGCTCACTTGATTACCACCTTCGGGTCATGCTCGCTGTAGAAGGCGTCGGCCGCGTCGGTACCCAGGCTGGCCTTGATGATGTCCAGATTCGGGACCTGCTTGTAGAACCCGGGGTGCCGCTCGGGCGGGTAGTTCGCCGCAAACTTCTCGGCGTTGAAGGTGCGGTTGTGCTGGACGCTGGCACCGTTGTAGGTACGGAAGCCCATGAGCGCCACCAGTGCCTTCTTGATTTCAGCGAGCCGGGCGAGGCCGGGCGCCTGCTGGTCCTTGATCTGCGCGGCCTCGGCCAGCAGGCTATCCACGGTCTGCGCTACCTGCGGGTCGAGTGCAGGTTGCTTAGGTGCTGCCATTTTGCGGTTCCTTCTTCCTTGTGGGGATTGTCAGTCTAGCGCCGGGCTCGGACTTTCTGAGCCCTGCAGGGAGGCTACGAATGCGTCCAGGTCTGCGGGACGGATTCGGAACTTCGGCCGCTCGGGGGTGCCGATGTTGATGTGTTTCAGGGTGCCGTCAGCGATGCGCCGGTAGACGTAGTTCCTGCCGGTGCGCAGCTGCTCGGCGACTTCCGCCGGCAAGAGCAGCGCGGGTGTTTCGGTCACAATGTCCTGTCCTTTCCTAGGTGAGCTTCTAACTTCTACATCCCCCACCGTACCCCAGCATCGCGGGCTGCACTATATAGTTACTGACACTGCTTGAAGCCCCTGTAGTGTGCTGCTACATTGAAGGTACGAACAAAGCACCGGAAGGAACAGGGATTCAAATGGAAATCAGGGTCAAGGTAGAACCGACCACATGGCAGGACCGCACCGTATACCGTGCCTACTACCAAAAGGCTAACGGCCGGTGGGCCCGCCTCGGCAAGTACGAGGCCGCCAGCCCGGCACAGCTCGTGGAAATCTGCGAACGCCTCCGAGGAGCCGCAACCCTCGTATGGACGAACTTCACCCCGGAGCCCCCGGAAACCGTGACGATCATCGTCAGCCCGGAACTGGAACACGAAATGCTGTTCACCTACCACGAGTACCGCAGTTGCCCGGTAGGCACCGTGGAGCGCGAGAACGCCCGCAACGTATTCCTCGCCGCCCGCGCCGCTTTCTACGGCAACACACCAGAAGGGAAGTAGCGCCATGGAAGCCACACCATCCAACCTCGCCCACTTTTCCCTCGGCATGATTCAGGAAATCAAAGCCGACATGGCGGCAGGCACCGTGCCCGCCACCGTCAAAGACTTCTCCCAGCTTCACGACTACGTGGACGCCAACGAATACCTCATCAACGCCCTAGCCGCCGCAGGCTGGGACCACGACCCCGCCAGCGAGGCACAGGCCGCCTTCCTGAACCGGGCAATGAGCATGGTCAATGTCTGGTTGGCCGCGAAGCGCGGCTAGCATCACCTCGGCGGGGGCCCCCAAGCCCCCGCCTACCTCTGCCCCCACCAGAAAGAAGAACATGGAATCAGTAGCGCACATCAAAGCCCTAGACCTCTTTGCCGGTACAGGCTGGGGGGTCGCCTGCCAGCGCCTCGGGATCAAGGAGGCCGGGGTCGAAATCATGCCCGAGGCGATCGCCACGCGCACCGCTAACGGCATGGAAACCATCTACCACGACGTGTGGGACGGCCTGCAGCTCACCGCCGAAATGCACCGCCAGCGGTACGGGTCCTACGGGCTCCTCATCGCCTCGCCGCCCTGCCAAACATTCAGCATGGCCGGGAACGGTGCCGGGCGCGCGGCAATGGATGAGGTGCTGGAAGCGATCGCCCTCCACGCCTACAAGGACCCCGACGCCCTGCTCCGCTTCGGCGAACAGCACGACATGCGGACAGCCCTCGTCCTGACGCCGCTGGCCTACGTGTGGCGCGACCGCCCCCGCCTCGTGGCCTTGGAGCAGGTACCTACCGTCCTGCCCGTATGGGAGGCCGTGGCCGACGTTATGCGCGCCATCGGCTACGACGTGAAGGTGGAAATCCTGAACGCCGAGCAGTACGGCGTCCCGCAGACCCGCCGCCGCGCCATCCTGGTCGCCCGCCGGGGAGGTCCCGTTTCCCTGCCGGTGCCCACCCACTCGCGCTACTACACCCGGAACCCGGAGAAGCTGGACCCGGGGGTTAAGAAGTGGGTCAGCATGGCCGAGGCCCTTGGGTGGGCCCGCGAGGGCGTCACGTTCACCCAAAACAACAAGCAGGCACATCAGGCGCACCGTGCCATGTCCCAGCCCGCACCGACCATCACCGCAGGCCATGACAGCGGCAACCGGGGCTTCATCGACGGCGACGACTTCACCGTGGCCACACCCGACGAGGTGGCCGCCCTGCAGTCCTACCCGGCCGTCGTGTACCGCAACGGGAACCAGGCCAACGCCGCCCGCCGCACCCCGGACCAGCCCGCACCTACCCTCCTGTTCGGCCACAATTCCAACAAGGTCGAGTGGATGCACCCGGACCAGGCCGCCGACCCCTCGGCCTCGGGTGTGCGCGTGAGCGTGGAAGAAGCAGCTGCCCTGCAGACGTACCCGGCCAGCCTGCGGTCGAACTATGGCACCGGCGGCGACCCTGCCAACCGCGGGGAACGCACGGCCGACCAGCCCGCGCCCACCCTCACCGGCAAAGCAGACCGGAACAAGTGGGACGGGGAAAGGAACATGACAGCGGAGGAGGCCGCCGCCCTGCAGACGTACCCCACCGGCGAAGGGTGGGGCTTCACCGACCGCCCGGCGCTCACCGTCACCGGCCATGGCATCGTGACCAGGCACCCCACCGGCCAACAGCGCGCGGTGTTCGCGGCGGTGGAGAAAGGCACCTTCGCGTTCAAGCCCCCGTACACGGCGGCCACAGCGGAGAAGGACCCCACGGAGCCGATTTCCCTTTCTCGCCGGTTCCATGGCGGGGCGGTGAATGTGAGCGTGGAAGAAGCAGCCACCCTGCAGTCGTACCCGACGCCGCCGTTCGTGTGGTGCGGTACCAAGACGAAGCAGTTCCTGCAGATTGGTAACGCTGTGCCGCCACTGCTGGCACAGCACGTCCTAGCCGCCCTTGTGGGCTTCACTCCCGGGCGGTAGGCGGGGGAGGGGGATGCCGGCGGAAGCTCCCCCTTCCAATGGGTGTAGTGATCCACTACAGTAAAGGCATAGCAAGAACCGCAACCGCCACAACCCGAAGGACTGAGAATCATGGAACTTAGCTCATGCTGCCAGGCCGCTGTCACCTACGACGGCGACGGCAACCTCTACTGCAAGAAGTGCTACGGGCCGGTAGAAGCCAACACCGCCCCCGCCGCCGCAGTAGTCCAGCTCCCCACCCTTTCCATTCGGGTCCGGTACGAAGTCCACTGCATCAACGACGGCGTTGTATACGCCTCACAGTTCGACCCCGAAAAGGCACAGCAAATCGCGGACAGGCTGGCATCCGAAGATGGCCGCGTTTACCTCGTAGAGAAGGTGTAGTGCAATGTCACAGGAAGCGGCGGCCCGAGCCGCCATGAAGTCAGATCAGGAATTCTACTGGTGCGGCGTCACCGACGACCGCCTGTTCCAATTCCTCGCCACGTTCCTCGGCGAAAACCCCGCTAATTGGGGTGTAGCCGCCGCGAACACAGTATGCTTGCAAATCGCGATCGACAGGCGCGAGGAAACCCGGATACGCCTGCAGGCCGCACTAGCCGAATACACCGCACGGGCAGCCGCTCACAAATAACCTGAGTCCCCTGCCGCCCCCTCACCCGGGGCGGCGGGGCAGGCCAAAGCAAAGGAGCCCACCGTGGGAAAAGCACGATACACCGCCTATGAGCGGGAAATGCTGGAAGTCGCCAGAGGCCTAGGCTTCGACTTCATCCGCAGGACCAGCAAGAACCACATCGTCCTCCGTCACAACGTGCACGGAACGCAGACCACCATCAGCAGTACCCCGGCAGACGGACGCCGGGCCGCCAAGAACGCCGCCTCACAGTTGAGGCGCATGTCAGAAGGAGCAGTACAGTGACCGCGAACCCACTCCCCGCTTGGGCCGTCGTAGGCGCCAAGGTGCTAATCGAACCGGGCAGCTACAGCCGGAACCGCGTCTTCCGCGAGGCCACCGTCACCCGCATCACCAAGACCAGCGTATTCGCCAAGTCCGCAGACCCCATGGCCAACGAGCGCCGGTTCGTGCCTAGCACATGGCGGGACCACGGCGACCGCATGGTGGAATACGGCAACCGGTCAGACTCGTGGAGGCACGACACCTACCTGTGGGACCCCGAATCTCCCGCAGTGGCCGAGGCCAAGGCGACAGCCGCCCGCCAGGCCGTCGAGGAGACGTTGGCCAACGCCTGCGCCGAATGCGAGCGGGCGATGCACAAGGGCGGCAAGGAAACCAAAGCCGAGAAGGTGGCAGCCCTGCAGGCCGCGCTCGCCGCATACACGGAGGCCACCAAATGAGCCCCCAGCAACGCAGGGACGCCGCCGTAGGGTGGGTAGCCGCCTTCGTCACGTCCCTGCTCATGTGGGCGGTCTGCTTCTGCCTAGCCCTCGCCTTCTTCCGCGGTGCATCATGAGCTTCCGGTTCCCCTGCCGGTGCGGGTGCGGTGGATACGTCCGCCGCCCCGCCCGGTACCTGCCCGGCCACGACGGCAAGCACCGCGGGCAGCTGCGCGCCGCCGGCGCCACACCCGAGCAGGCCGACAAAGAACTCCCCACAGAGGCACTACGCGCCCAGTACCGGGCCGACTACGAAAGCAGGACCACTAAGTGACATCACCGACCCTCCCCGAGTGGGCAAAGCCAGGCGCCCGCGTAATCGTGCACAGCACACCCGGTAGCGGCGTCTCGGGCGAAGTAACCGAAGCCGTGATCGTCCGCACCGACGCAAGCACAGCGTGGGTAGCCTCCCCGGCTTGGGCGAAGGGATACGAGCGCACCTTCATTCCCCGCCGCAACTCATGGCAGTCCGCCAGTGCGGCGCAGCTGGAAGAAAAGGGCGGCGTCAACCACGGCTTCAACTCATCCCGCCTGCTCTGCCCCGCCGACAGCGAACTCGGCCTGACCCTGATAAGGAAGTCCAAATGGAAGAACAGCCTGAAAGCAGCGCAGGCGGCGGCCGAAGCGTTCAGCCGCCGCCCCACCAAGCAGTCCGCCGAAGCCCTGCAGGCCGTCCTCGCCGAATACGTG
>Ga0247819_10000966_pt1 | contig 15962 bp, 23 predicted proteins | sample 13C_Xylose_Day6_FD_193428 | JGI IMG/M metagenome (GOLD analysis project Ga0247819, IMG submission 193428) | Soil microbial communities from agricultural site in Penn Yan, New York, United States - 13C_Xylose_Day6 | ecosystem: Environmental > Terrestrial > Soil > Agricultural land | place: USA...
CAGTCACAGCCCGGCTTGGCCGCGATGTGGCAGTCCGGCCCGTGCTGCTGCTCGCCCGGCCAGACGCGGAACGCTACCTCGCTGTGCAGGTCCATGCCGGGTGCGAACAGTTTCATGTATTCGGCGTCCTGGCATTCGGCCGCGATCACCCGCGCGTCGACCTGGTCGGCGTCGATGGCGCACAGCACCTCGTCGTCGTTGTCGGCCAGAATGACGGCGCGCTCACGGGCCTTGCCACCGCGCTTGCCCAGCACGGTCAGGCCGGGGTTCTTCATGGACCAGCGGCCGGACGCCTGGTCCGGCCCAACGTAGGGATGCACCCGGCCGTCAACCAGGTGGTCGAGCAGCGTGCCGTACACCGAACGCTCGCCGTTCATGGCCTTGATCACGTGGCACAGTTCGGCGGCCGCAGGGTTCGCCTGCTGGAAGAGCGGAATGAACCGGTCCATCACTTCCTTGCCGGTCAGCAAGAACCCGTCCCGGCCCACCGGCCAGTTCGTTTCAAGCGCCCGCTGACTGATGCCGGTGGCCATGATCGCCCGACGGAACGCGGCCTTGCCCGCGTTCGAGACGTGCGGCTTCTTGCCCTCGGTCGGCATGCCGTGCTTCTCGTGCAGCAGCTGCTTCCCCGCTTCGAGGCGTGCCTGCCCTTCGGACCAGCGCTTCAGGTTCTCGTCGGTGTCGACCCGGCACCCGACCAGGGTCACGCTGCGCCCCATGTTGGTCTGCGTGTAGTGCTCGCGCCGGACGTACCGGCGGGACGCCGGGGACTCGTCGGCCATCAGGCCGGACAGCACCCGGTACAGGCCGCGCTGAGCGTGGACGTCCTTGACCAGGTAGCGGCGGTAGTCCGGGTCGTCCTGAGGGATCAGGTGGTACCCGCCGTACAGGTCGGACAGGACGTTCAGGACGCCGAAGCTTTCCTTCGGCTCGTAGCTGACGCCCTTGCGGGCCGCGCGGGCGGCCGACGCCTCACGGGCCTTGACCGCACGGTCCGCTTCCTTGTCGCCCCGGATCCGGCGGACGATCGCGATCTTCCCCGCGAAGTCAACCTCGTCCTTCCCGTCCAGGCCGTACCGCGTGGCCGTCTCGCCCAGCCGGTAGTAGCCGTTGGCCTGTGCGCCCTGGGCGGCCACCGGGTCAATGTGGCGGGTAACGATCATGGTGTCAAACGTCTTGTGGCACAGCGTCTCGTACTGGTCCAGGCTGATGAAGCCCTGCGAGGCAAAGGCCATCAGGTCGAAGTTGATGCCGTTGTGCGCGGTGAGCGCGTCGGCGGACATCATCGCGTCGACCAGTTCCATGGGCTCGGTCGAGATGCTGACCGACGAGTCATCTGCGATGTCCGACCAGCCGCAGAGGCGGATGAAGCCGGGGCCGAAGCTGTGCAGCTCGTCGGCCGAGCCAGTCTCGATGTCGAAGGCAAGTACGTGCACGGTGGTCCTTCCGGTGATTAGTGGCCCGCGCTGTGACGGGTACCGGGTTGTGTTGCCACATGCTATCAGACGGTGCGGGCCGGTCGAAACTGGCCGCAGACCTGTTCGCCGAGGATCTTGCTGTACGCGCACATGCTGCCGTCACCCATGCAGGTGGGGAAGCCGTCGTTGTCGGTGCCGCAACCGATCCGGCTGCGGCCGCTGGGGTAGAGGAACGTCTCGCGCGCCTCGGCGTGCGTCATGCCCTCGCTGGCGTCATCCACGGTCAGAGTCACTTCCGGCTGTCCAGTTCGTCCTGGATGGCGGCGGACCGGGCCTCAGCCTCGTCCTGAACGTTCTTCCAGAACGCTTCGTTGGCCGAGATCCGCTTGTCCTCGGGCTTGATCCAAGCGAAGTGCACGTAGGTGCAGGCACCGGCGGTGCCGACAGCGGAACCGATAACTGCGGCAATGATCTCGTTCATGGTCTTGCCTCTCTGTCGGGGTGATGCACCCATCATGCATCACCCCACCAGAGGGTGTCAACCCCTGCCTAGATGTCGTATCCCAGATCCTCGTCACCGAGGAACGGGTCGACCGGCAGGGCCGACGCGGTGAGGGCGAAGCCCTGTACGGCCGCGTGCGGGTCGTTCGCGATGTCGACGGGCGAGACTGCCGGGGCGAACGTCTCAAGCCCCTCAGCGCCCGTCCAGGGGTCGGCAGACGTGAGCCTGGGGATGTCGTCCACCACGCCAGACGGCTCGATCGGGTCGGCCACCGGCTCGTCCGACTCGGACCAGGTGTCGTCGTCCGCCTTCGCCACGGTCACGTTGAACGCCCGTGAGCCCTTGCCCACCCGGACCTCAGCGATACCCGGCAGCTGGGCGAAGCGGTTGAAGAACGCACGCTCGCCCATCTTGCTGCCGCCGTTGCGCTCGGCCCACGCGTTGAACGCCATGGCCACGTCACGGCGGCCGGTGGCCACGTCGGCCGACAGCTTCTGCCCGTACTCGGCCGGGGTGACGGTGACCATGTCCTGAAGGAACTGCACGACCCGGTCCGACTTCGCCTCGAAGCTGGCCTGCGTCGCCGCGTGGGTCGTGCCGTACCCGCCCCTGGCGAGGAACCGGCTGTACGCCTTGACCCACCGGGCGAGGATGCCGGGCAGCTCGGCCATCAGCTTCTCTTCCAGGGTCTTGTCCTCGCGACCGGCAAAACTGTTCGGGAAGTGGAACGGCTTCATGCGCTCGGCGTACGCGCGGCTGGCCTCACTGACCGTCGGCAGCTCGTTGGCGCTGAACGCGATCAGGCACTGGTTCGTGAACTCGAACTGCTTGCCGTACTTCCGGTTGCCCTGAACGACGTCCTCGCCGGACAGCATCTTGAACATCGACAGATCTTCCACGTGCTTGTTCGACAGGTCGGCCGCGACGTTCAGCATCTTGCCGTACATGTTGGCGGCGGCGAACTGATCGGTCGCCAGACTGTGCAGCGTGACCGCGCTGGTGTTGGCGTTGCCCGCCACGGCCTTGAGCAGTCGCAGGAACGTTGACTTTCCGGACCGCGAGGGGCCGAAGAGGAAGAGCGCCTTGCTCGGCGTACGGGACGGGTCGAGCATCGTCCCGGCCGTCTCTTCGATGTCGTCGACCAGGGCGTCCACTTCCGCCTCGCTGGCGCCGTCCTGGCGAAGGGCCTGCCGCAGCCACGCCAGGTAGGTCGGCGTACCCGCGTCCGGCTCGTAGGCCGTGGACACCTGGACGTAGGACAGGTAGCCGGGGTCGTGGGGCAGCAGCCTGCCGGACCGAAGGTCCACCATGCCGTTCACACAGTTGAGCAGCGGCTCGTCCATGCACTCGGGCAGCTTCTTGCCCTCGGCCGCGAGCAGGCCCCGAAGGACGTCCGTGGTCTGGCTCTTGAAGCCGGGGGTGTAGAAGTTCCCGAGCATCGACACGACGGCCGACAGCACGGCGTCCTCGTCGACCGAGTAGACCCCGTCCTTGTACAGGGCGATATTCTTCTCAAGGGTGATCGCGGCGGGGTGCGTATCCATGATCTTCTGCGCACCGTCGACCGGCTTGTACGCCAGCGGATTGTCCCGGACCTGGAAAAGCTTGGCCGCCTCGGCGTCCAGCTCGGACAGGACCGGCCGCTTCGCCTTCGGCTTCTTCGGCAGCTTGGCTGAGGCGTTCGCCAACCAGGTGCGCAGCATGTGGCCCCTGCGGAACTCGGGCAGCGCCGCAAGAACGTCGTCCACACCTTCCTTGCCGGTGCCGGTGGTGGCCACGTAGGACACCGACTTCGCACCGTGCCGCTTCAGCTGCTTCGTCAACTGGTCGGCCGCCGCCCAGACATCGACGTTGGTCTCGAAGTCGGCGTCCAGCAGCACGTACATCTCACGGCCGTCGGCGATCGACAGGTCCGCGTGCTTGAAACCCCAGCAGCCGGACATCCCGTAGACCGCCACGTCGGCAGGCGCGTGGGACAGCACGGCGTACTGCTGCTTCGTGCCTTCGGCCAGGATCACGCGGCTGTACTGCTCGCCGTCGCGCAGCCGGTTGAACGGGACCTTGGCCCCGGACGGGAACACGTACTTGACCGGGTCACCGTCCTCGTTGACGAGCGGCACGTCGGGACGGGACTGCCAGACCCGCTGACCCACACCGTCGTACCAGGGGAACCGAAGGCCCTTGGGGGTGGACTCGATCCCGGACGCGAGGGCCACGTCAAGACTGATGGCTGACTCTTCCAGCAGCGTCATGTGGGCAGGGGTAATGGCCATCGGTGGTACCCTTCGGTTGTTGTCGGTGTGCTTCTTCGCGGTTGTCGCTACAACACTGGGGCCGGTTCCTTCGGGGACCGGCCCCATCGCGTTGTGTCCTGCCGACGATAGACCAGTCAGGACCGGGGTGCAACCGCTGCTCAGAACAAGATCCTGTGGGGTGGCAGCGGCGCGTGGTCACGCGTCCTGACGGCGGTGCCCAGCTTACCCCTTGCCAGCCCGTGCAAGTCCGTGCGGCGAGTCCGGGCCGAAGCGCTTCTGGTACCTGACGCTGATCATCGTCATGTCGGCCCGGTGCCGGTCGCCCACCACCGGCCAGAAGAGCCGCATCAGGTCGGCCCGCCCGCAGGCTGCGTAGAACTTGCCCAGGCTGGCGGCAGTGGGGTTAACCCGGCCGCGCTCGATCCGGCCGACGGATGAGATGGGGGCGTCCATGAGCTCGGCAACCTGGCGCAGCTTCAGACCGGCGTCGAGGCGGATGTTGCGGGGCGTGTCGGGAAGCGGGTCCCGTTCGGTGTGCTTCATGATCAAGTCCCTTCAGGGAAGAATCCGAACCAGGTCGGTCAGTGGCAGTTCAAGGACGGTGGCCAACGACGCCAGGGTCGACACTCGGCCCACATTGCGGCCCTGCTCGATCGCGTAGACCGTCGGAACGCTGACACCGGCTAGCCGCGCGAGTTCAGCCACGGACAGACCCTTCGCCTTACGGGCGACGCGGACGGGGTGGTCGTTCATGGGTGGCACCTCTCTGTTCGATGGGCGATCGATAGGAACCTATCAAACTAATAGGTTCCTATCAAGTCGAATCCGACGCCCGGCAGAAGTGGGCAGAAACGAGCGGGGCAAACATGCAGGTCAGGCCGTTACGGCAGAAACTTCCAGAAACTATGAGGGTCCTACGGGGGAACACACAGTGGCGCCCCACTACCTCACGCGCGGGCACGCGCGTATGTGTAACTGCCATGCAGGTGATGACGTCCCCGTAGGGCCCTCATAGTTTTCCCGCGAAAGTGCCGTAACGGCCTGACCTGCGACGATGCCGACCCCATAAGTGCCCACCATTCTGCCGAGGCCCTTTCAAGGCCCCTTCCTGTTGACATGCCGCATGGGTTCCTGCATGCTGGTCACATGACAAACCGCGAGAGCGAGCAGCCCACGATCACGTGGACGAGCAAGAAGGTGTGGGGGTCCGTAGGCCTCACGCACTGCGGCAACGCCACCATCGGCGACCAGGACTGGAAGCTGACCATCGACCAGCCACAGCGCGGTGACTGGGCGATCCGTGGCTGGCGCGACGGGGCCTTCATCCTGTACGGCGAGGCACCCACCTTGGCCGAAGCCAAGCGTCAGGCGGAAGCCCGCCTGCTCTACATCATCGGACGGAAGGCCTGACCATGAACCGTCTCGACGAGATCCAGGCAGCGGCCCGCGACATTGCGAGCAACGTGCACGCCGACCCCGAGGCCCGGAACAAGATGGCCGACGACCTGATCAAGCTGATTGGGCTCATGATCAAGGCCACCGGAAAGTACGTCGCCGGGTACGGCGAGTCCAGCATGAATGACGCGCACGACGTGGGCGAGGCCGAGGACGCTGCTAAGTTCCACGGCATCTACCTGACCGGCGAGAAGATGCAGTCTGGCAGCCAGTGGGCCATGGACGAGTCGGCCGGTGCCGACCTTGAGCGCTACCACCGGCCGACCGGCCATGAGTGGTGCGTCTGCGGCCACCACCCGGACTGCCACAAGGACGACGCTTGCAACGGCGAGTCTGTCAACGGCCACGCCTGCAAGGGTGGCGAGTGCACCGAGTTCAGGGTGAAGCTGACCGACCCGGTGTGGACCCATGAGGACCGGCGGCCGCCCATGTTCCGGGGCATAGATGAGCGCGGCGCGCTGTACGTTCCGGCGGAAATGGCTGTTCTGGCCGACCGGCTGGAAGAGGGGTTGGCGCCGTCCATGGGCGACCACGAAGGCCTGATCCGCGCCGTGGTGCGGGAAGAGCTGGATCGGGCCGTTCAGCAGCGGGAAGCGGCCCACAAGTTGGCCGTTCAAGCCGTGTGGGATTCGGACCAGTTTAAGGCACAGGTCGCCGCGCTGAGTGAGGGGCGCCCGGTGGCCGCCTCGTCCACGTGCTGCCACGACGGCCCGCTCTGCCCGTTCGAGGGACAGACGCCGAAGGCTGCCGGGTGCTGCTACCCCCTCGGGGGCTTCTGTTCGAACCACCACTGAGAGGACGGGGTCATGGCGAAGCCCAAGGGCGGCTACCCGAAGATGGTTAACAAGGCCTGCGCGAAGTGCAGGCATCCCAAGATCCAGGCCACGGGGTTCTGCAACCTGTGCGGCCACACCACGAAGTAGCGCCACCAGTTCCGGGGCACAGGTTGCATTACCTGTGCCCCGGTTGCTATGCTGCTCTTGCAACCGCGACCGAAGGGAACCCCATGTTCGACCTGCGCAACTACCAGTCCGAAGCCCTGGCCGCCGTCTCGGCGTCCTGGGACGAGGGCATCAACCGGCCGGTGGTCGTCCTGCCGACGGGCGCCGGAAAGACGGTCTGCTTCAGCGGCCTGATCCTGGACCGGCTGGCCGACCTGCGCAAGGACGGTAAGCGGATCCTCGTCCTGGCCCACCGGGAAGAGCTGCTCGAACAGGCTGAGGCGAAGATCAAGGCCATGGTGCCCGGCGTCTGGACCGCGATTGTCAAGGGCTCGCGCGGCGCCAAGAAGCATCAGTTTGCGGACGTCATCGTCGCCAGCGTGCAGACCCTGGCCCGCCCCGCCCGTCGAGCGGACATCGACAACATCGGCATGGTGATCGTCGACGAGTGCCACCGGTACGCAGCGAAGAGCTACCGCGACGTGCTCGACCACTACGGCTGCCTGGACGAGCGGGCGACGCCGACCGTCGGCTTCACCGCGACGCTCACCCGCATGGACGGCGGGCTGCCCGAGGTATGGCAGTCGGTGGCCTACCAGAAGAAGATCCACTGGATGATCAAGGAAGGCTACCTGGTGCCGCCGGTCGCAAAGTCGATCGACGTGCCGGGGCTCAACCTGGCGTCGACCCGGGTCACCGGCGGGGACCTGAACACCGGCGACATCTCTGCCGCGCTGGAAGACTCGGAAGCGTTCGGTGTGATCGCGGACAGCTGGTCCGAGCTTGCCAGTGAGCGGCCGACGATCGTCTTCATGCCGGACGTCAGGACCGCCGAGCTCATGCAGGCAGCCTTCGAAGCCGTCGACGCGAAGGCCGAGGTGATCACCGGCAAGACCCCGTCGACCGAGCGCAAGGCGACGTACGCCAGGTTCACGGACGGGACGACCCGGATCCTGGTCAACTGCATGGTGCTGACCGAAGGCTTCGACGCACCGCAGACCAGCTGCGTGGTCATCGGCCGTCCGACCATCAACCCCGGCCTGTACATCCAGATGGTAGGGCGCGGCCTGCGGCTGGCCGACGGGAAGGACGACTGCCTCGTCCTGGACATCGCGGGTGCCTCGCTGAAGCACAACCTGGCCGGGGTCAACGACCTTGAGTCAGACTGCGAAGGCCGGTGCGACTGTGGCTGCCTCACCTGCGGCTGCTCGGACCGCTGCAAGTGCGGCATCCGCAAGTGCGGGTGCCGGTGCGTCGAGCAGCATGAGGCACCCGGCAAGGGGTGCTCGTGCCAGGGCGGGGACGAGTGCGAATGCCAGTGCCCTGGCGATCTGGACGGGACCGGCCTGGACGCCTGCGTCTGCCCGCCGGACGGCTGCCCTTGCAAGGGCGACGGCCCGGTGATTGAGGACAAGGAAGTCAGCGTTGACGTCCTGAAGAACCTGGTCGACGTCGACATCCTCGGGACCGAGCTGAAGGGCAGCAGCTTCACCTGGCTGACGACCACGGCGGGCATCCGCTTCCTGCCGGTCGGCCAGGACGTGAACCTGTTCCTGCTGCCCGCGCCGGACGGCAGCGGCTTCTTCCAGGGCCTCGCCCGGGGCAACGGCCGGAAGGTCGAGATCGAGCGGCTCGACCAGGGCGCGACCGATCCGGCTGCTGCCCGTCTGGCGATGGAAGAGTATGCCCGGGGCACCGGGTTCACGTTCAACTCTCGCAAGGCGTCCTGGCGCCGTACACCGGCGTCTGAGTCGCAGATTGGGCTGCTCGTCCGCATGGGCCACCAGTCGCAGTCCCTGGAAGGGCTGAAGAAGGGCGAGGCATCCGACCTGCTGGCCGTCTCGAAGGCCTCGAAGGTGCTCGATCCCAGGTTCGGGCAGTACGTCGCGAAGTGATCAAGGACAGAGGGCCGGTGCACGCATGTTGCACCGGCCCTCTACCTGTGCTTATATAGCAACAGAGCTACCGACTACGAGAATGGAACGGATCATGGATGTCACGGTTATCGACCAGGCGACCGCCGTAACGAAGCTGACCACCACCCGCGACGCGCTCGCCGTCGCGGTCGACCGGCTGACGAAGGCCACCGACGCCCTCGTTGACCTGATCGTCGAGGTCCGCCCCCAGGGGCTACTGACCGTCGATGAGATGGCTACCGCGATGGGCCGGGACCGCAACTACGTCGACCGGCTGTGGTCCCTGCACGGCTCGACGACGAAGGGTCAGCAGACCCGGATCCCCGTCACCGAGCAGACCAGCGCCGTCGCCGCCCGCAAGGCGTACGACTTCCTGGCGACGGCCGCCGAGGCGCAGCGCAAGGCGCTCGAAGCTGTCACCCTGGCGCGCGCCGAGCGCAACCGGGTCGTCGTCATGGTGTACAGCTCGAAGCTGCTGCGGAACTCGGCCATCGCGGTGCACGCGGGCATCGACCGGAACCACGTCCTGCGCATCGCGCGTAAGGCCGGTGTCGGCCCGGTGTACCGCAGCGACACCGTGAACCAGTACACCGGCTGACCAGCCCGCCCTGCCCATCCACCACAACCGCGAGGAAGTCACCATGGAAACCCCCGATTGGACCACCACCGAGTACCTGGCCAACCTGGCCGCCGAGGAACTGGGCAAGGCTTTCACCCTGGTCGGCATCGGCGTCACGCACATCGCGGCGGACGAGGGCGACGTGATCGTCTACTTCGACGCGATCGAAGATGCCGAGGCGATGATGACTCTGGCCGTAGGATCCGACAACGTCCTCGGCGGTCTGTACGACCGGGCCACGTCGAGCTGCATCACCCTGGGCACCTGGGATGCCGAACAGGCCGAGCCCACTCAGTCCGAGGTCGAGGCAGTCATCAATGCAGGCTGGACGTGGCAGATCCACCCCACCATGAACGGGCGCAGGATGGGCTGGCACGTCCGGCTCGACCTGCCGCACGCCGACGCGAACCAGCTGACCGCCAACCTGAACGCGCTGCGCCTCGGCGGCCTAGTGTGAGCGGCTACACGTTCCGTGTCGTTGGTCTGGACCTGTCGCTCACGTCCTCGGGCATGAGCGACGGGGTCTACCACCGGGCCGTCCAGACTCATCCAGGCGGACAGCTGGAAGAGCGCATGGGCGCGGTGGTGACCCGGTCCATGATGTTCGTCCGGGGTGACCGGCTGGACGCGCCTTACGCCGACCTGGTGGTGATCGAAGGCGGCGCGTTCTCACGGGGCGCTCAGAGCAAGGGCGCTGAGGTTCTGTCCGCCCTTCGCTTCATGGTCCGGTATAGCCTCTGGGACGTCCGTGTTCCCTTCGCCATGGTGACGCCGACCGGCCTGAAGCTGTACACCTCGGGCACCGGCACGGCCACGAAGGCCAGGATGGTCCAGGCCGTCCGCGAGCGCCACGACATCGACCTGTCCCACATCAAGGTCAAGGACGGCCGCTACGACATGGCTGACGCCTGCGCGCTGGCCGCCATGGGGTACGCGCGCCTCGGCCAACCCATGCCCACCGAAGGACCGCCGCCGCCGCGCGCCTCTCTGAACGCCGTGGCGTGGCCGGACAACATCGACAGCATCGCCTCGAAGGGACACACCTCATGACCCGCTACATCTGCCGCCCCGTCTGGCTCATCACCTACCTGGCGCTGTGGCTGCCGCCCCTGGTCGTCAGCTTCACCCTGGAATCGCTCTGGTGGTACATGCTGGCGATGGCCCCGATCGCCGCCCTCATCATCTTCTCGTCCCCGTGGCCGTCGCCGGTGAAGGGCGTCAGCCTTGCGTGCGACTGTCCCCGTCATGCGGCCGAGGACACCGACCCCGAGAACCCCGACGAGGCGTTCTGACCTGCAACGCAACACCCTCGCAGCGCCCGTTGCTGCGAGGGTGTTGCGTTGCAGTGGCGCATGACCTAGAGTCGTGTCTAAGCAACCGCGAGGAAGGAACCACCATGAGCGAGATCGACATCACCGAGGTCCGATCCTGGGCGGACGTCAAGATCCAGGTGCACCTCACCGGCGCGCCGCCCTTCAAGGTTCAGTACCAGCAGGGCCGCGAGGCCAGCCCCTCGTTCCTGTCCCTTACCTACCGCTACCTGCCCGACCACAGGACCAACGAGGACAACCCCTGGGCGTGCGTCTCGGTGACTGTGGGCGGTGACCGGATCCTGAAGCCCGGCCCGAACGGCGAGCAGCGACTCGGCAAGGACCAGGGTAAGGCCAGCTGGTCCACCATTGGTACCGAGGACATCGTCAAGAGCCAGCAGGGCAAGGGCAGGCCGCTGCCCGACTGGATTGTTCAGCTGATCGCCGAGCTGCGGCCCTACGGTGAGCTGTCTCTGCCCGCCGAGTAGCCCCCACCCGTACCGGGATAGCTACCCACAGCTATCCCGGTTGCAACTTCATGTCCGATTTATGCGCATATAGTGTGACACGTCCGTCACGCAAAGTAGTTGCTGGGATGGGGTTGCAGATACCTGTGGGCAGGGTGCATACTAGAGACACAAGGGCAGGGCAGGAAACAAACGGAAGGCCAGACCATGAAGCTCACCAAGACTCAGACCGCCGCACTCGCCACCATCGCTCAGAACCCCGGCAAGGTCATCGCCTGGACCCGCAACAACAAGGCCTACATGACCATCAACGGCCACGCCGAGAACAAGCTCTTCGCCCTCGGCCTCATCGCCACCGTCACGGACGCCACCGGCGCCCAGGTCTGGACGCTGACCGCCCCGGTCGACGAGCACGCGGCCACCCGCGCCGAGGGCCTTCGACTCGGCCTCACCGAGGCGCAGATCGAGCGCTTCATCGCCCGTCAGGCCTGAGGGCCACTGGCCCCTGCGGGGCGCCCAGACGGGCGCCTGTGGCTTCGGCCCCAACTCGGGGGTTGTCGCGTTTTATGATGATAAATCGGACATGATGGTGCATGCCCACAAGGGCTTGCACCCTGGCGCCAGGTACTGCATACTCGTCTCAGAGCAACCAACCGGAAGGAACACACCATGGCAGGCGCGCGTCCCCAGAACCGTGGCAACCGCAGCAGCAACCGTGTCGGTGCGACCGTGAGTCGACGCCTGCGGGCGGCCGGGTTCAACGTCAGCCCCTCGGCCCGCAAGCACGTCTACAACGGCCTCTTCGTCAGTGGCAAGGAAGGCCGGGCCACGGTCCTGGTCGACCTTGGGGCCCCGACGAAGAACAAGCAGGTCGCGGCCGAGCTGATCGCTGAGATGGCCGACTGGCCTCAGGCCGGTGACATCGACGCCAACGTGCTCAGCGACGGCGCGATCATGTTGTGGGTCCGCTACCTGTCCGCCTGACCTACCCTGCCCGGGGCCGGTCGGCCCCGGGCGTCCACCACCGGAAGGAACCAACCGTGAGCACCCATCCGTACGGCAGCGGCGTTCGCTGCGCCCATCAGACCAGCAGAGGGTACGGCTGTCTCAACCCGGCCAAGGGCGGGGCCTTCTGCCCTGGCCATGACCCCCGGAACCAGTGCGGCGCGGCGACGGCCACCGGCGGCCGCTGCAAGCGGCGCGCCTCGGCCGCCGGTGGCCCCTGCTCGAAGCACGGGGGTGCGTGATGCCCGAGGCCCAGAAGCAAATCAACCAGATCCTGCGCAAGCTTCAGTCCCCGGACCACGGCTGCACCGTGACGTCACCCGGCAAGGGTGGCCACTGGAAGGTCACGAAGCCGGGTTGTCGACCGGTCTTTATCTCGCAGTCGCCGAGTGACTTCCGCGCGATGCGGAACATCCTGCGGGACATCAGGTACCACCTGGGCATCAGCCTGTAGCTTGACCCGGCCGCCCTGGCTACACGCCAGGGCGGTCACTCGTTGTGAAACTCTGTCCCAATTTATGAGCATAAATTGGGACAAGTTCTCTACGTAAAGTAGTTGCTGGGACGGGGTTGCATGGATCGGGGCCGTGCCCTAGAGTCTTCCTTGTAAGCAACCGCAGCACAGAAACGAGGACACCATGAGCGTCGACCGCAACGAGAAGATTTGGGCCGTCGTCAACGGTGGCGGCAAGCTGCACGCCTTCGTACAGCCCGGCCGGGAAGGGCGGATGCGGGCCATGTGCCGCGAGTCCTACCAGATCATGGACATCGCGCTGAAGCGCGGACTTGACGAGCTCTACAGCGCGCCGTGCGCCCGTTGCTTCAAGCTGGCCGAGGCCATGTGGGATCGTGCCGAGGCGTCCATGCAGCCCGCCACCGAGGCCCACGACTACGGTTACGTCGTCCCGGTCGACGAGCGGGACATGGACGCGCTGCACGCCGAGGCGCTCACCATCAACGCAATCAGCGGCGCGCTGGACCGGCTGGAAGAGGCGGACCGGGTGGACGCGCTGCACGCCGAGGCGCTGGCCATGAACCGTGCCTGGGACAAGAGCACGGCCGGGTACGCCCACCACTACGGGCAGCGGTCCGGCCGGTGGGCTCAGCAGCCCGCCACCGAGGCACACGACTACGGCTACGTCGCCCCGATCGTCGAGCGGACCGACCGGTGGGTCGAGACCCTGGACAACAAGCGGGTCGGCTTCGTGGCCGGTAGGGACCCGATCGTCATTGCGACCGACCAGGTGACCACGAACCAGGACGGGACGCTCAGCGGGCCCTTCAAGACCCTGATGGCCCTGTACCACGCAGGCGCTGCGCTGCGGACCGATGACGGTGAGCTGCGCTGGTCCTGACTGCACTGGCCGTCGCACCCCGTTGCAGGGTGCGACGGCCTTCGTGCAACACGCGTCGCACAAGGGGTTGCACCGTTGCGGCAGAGGCCCCATACTGGAAGAGCAGCACCAGGGGCGGACACCGGGTGAGATGGCCCCGGTGTCCGTCCGTCCAAGCCGGAAGGGTACGGATCATGGCGAAGCCCAGCAAGTACGTGAGGGCGCAACGCCGGTTGCGGGCGCTGGGCTGGCTGGTCGTTGCACTGGCCGTCATCCATGCGGGACAGGGGACCACCGCCCCGGGCGGGGCGAAGCTGGGACTGATCCTGGCGGGTGCCCTGGCATGGCAGTTGCACCGGACCCGCAACACCCATCGCAAGACTCGAAGGGGCTGACATGCAGCACGCAACACCTGAAGCGTACGAGGCCGAAGCCGAGCGCTTCCGCCAGCTGGCCGAGCAGCGGGAACGCGAGGGGCGCACCTACGCCGCCCGGCAGTACCGAGAGATGGCCGACAACTGCGACGAGCGCGCCGCGCAGGTGCGCAACGGCTGAGACACGCCTCTGCGACGGTGTTGCACTTCCCGTTGCAGGGGCGTATGGTCGTCCTTGTAAGCAACCGCGAGAAAGGAACCAGTCCCATGTTCAAGCTCAGCTGGGGACAGGTGACCGTACTGGTCATCGCGTCCGTCCCGATGGCCGCCGTCGGCATTGCCGGGGCCGTCGCCACCTTCGTCAACATGGACAACGTGCTGCACCGCACCGCGTCCGCCCTCGGCCTGGTGGCCGCCGGTGAGGGCGCCACGCTCATCTGCGCGCTCGTCGCCCTGGCCGTCACCCTCATGGGGCAGCACACCCCGCCGGTCGTCCGCCTCGGCATGTGGATCATCCCGCTCATCGCTTCCGGCGTGGGCGTGGCGCTGGCCCCGACCTTCGTCGAGCGCGTCACCATGGCTGTCACCCCTCTGGCCATGACTGCCGCCGGTGAGGGCGTGGCCTTCGTCGCCCGCAGGGTCGTGGCCTACCGGACCGATGTGGACATCGAGCAGCAGCGCAGGTCCGGCCTGCTGCTGTGGCACGCCAACCGCGCGGCCAACGGCCGGGGCCTGGGCAAGAAGATCAGCGAGGCGGCCGTGTGGCGCCTGACGAAGCAGTTCGCCGCGACCGACGGTCAGCTGTCCGTCCAGCTCGGCCACATCCAGCGCGGCCGGATCAGCGAGGGCGCGGACCGCAACCTGGCGGCCGTCCTGTCTGGGGGCCGCAATGTGCCCCAGGCGCCTGCTCTGCCGCCCGTAGAGGACGTTCCGGCCCTTCCCGCCCGGAACCCCGGTGAGGCGCTCAGCGAGGCGCCTGTGCCCTTCCTGCCGGTCTCTGAGTGGGCCGAGCAGGTCGAGCACGGCGACGGCTGCCCGATCGACGGCGGCCATGAGGTGGCGGACTGCTACTTCCCCCAGGTCGAACAGAGCGAGGGCCTGCCGGACTGGATGACCGAGGCGCTGGCCGTGGAAGAGGCCAGGGTCGAGGCGGCCACCACGGTCCGTCTGCTGACCAACGACGACGTGGCCGTGCAGTTGAACGTCAAGCCGGGCACCGTCCGGTCGTGGGTGCATCGCGGTCGCCTTCGCGTTCATGACCGTGACGCCCAGGGTCGTGCCCTCTTCCACCCGGACGACGTCGACCAGATGCCGCCGCGTACCTGACCTGCAACGACATGAACTTGCCCCGGTGAATTGTTCACCGGGGCAAGTTCATGTTACGGTCCCAACATGAGCGAAGAAGTGACTGAGAAGTCTTGTTCGAAGTGTGGTGTCGTCAAGCCCTTGAAAGCGTTCAAGCGACAGTCAGCAGGCAAGCATGGGCGGACTGCCGCCTGTTACGACTGCGTCAACGCGTTGCGACGGAACCGGTACGCCCAGACAACTGACCAGGAACGTCAACGTCAGCGGGACAAATACTGGGCAAACCCCGAAGCTGGTCGGCAGCGGACGCGGGATTGGCGGACCAACAATCCTGAGTTGAACCTTTCGGTTCGCCGTCAGGCGCAGCAGCGTCGTGTGGCCCTTCAGCTGGGCGCTACGGTTGGCTTGGTGGATGACGCAGCTGTTCGCTTTATGGAAGGTCCCTGTTACCTATGTGGCCAGCCCCTGCCGGACGATCGTATGGACGGTCGGAAGGTTCACGTGGACCACGTTCACCCGTTGGCCCGAGGCGGTGAACACAGCATGTCGAATCTGCGGCCGACGCACCCGGGATGCAACCTGCGAAAGAGTGACCGGCTGCTGTCTGAGCTGGACTGGTACGTCGACCAGATGCCGCCGCGCGGCTGACCCGCACCGCGTCTGACCTGCACGAACACCCTCTCAGGAAGAAAGTTCCTGAGAGGGTGTTGCGTTGTCGGGGGTCGTGCCCTAGAGTCTTCCTTGTAAGCAACCGCAGCAAAGAAAGAAGGACACCATGCCGAACAACATGACCGCCGCGATCGCCGCCCGCACCCTTCGCGAGACGCTGAAGGACGACGGCGCCGCCTACCGGGCGCACCGGGCGTACGTGGCCGCCACGGTGGCCCTGGCCCGCGAGCTGGGCGTCTCGGTCACCGAGGCCGCCCGTCGGGTGGACCAGGCCTACCGGGCCCGCTGAGGCCCCACCCCAGGGCGGGAAGCAGTTCCCGCCCTGGGGTTGCACCACCCAAGCTGATGCCCTAGGATCGAACCGTAAGCAACCGCGAGGAAGGAAGTAGGAC
>Ga0247819_10000967_pt1 | contig 15959 bp, 17 predicted proteins | sample 13C_Xylose_Day6_FD_193428 | JGI IMG/M metagenome (GOLD analysis project Ga0247819, IMG submission 193428) | Soil microbial communities from agricultural site in Penn Yan, New York, United States - 13C_Xylose_Day6 | ecosystem: Environmental > Terrestrial > Soil > Agricultural land | place: USA...
ACTTCTGGCTGGGCCTGGCCGCCGCCAGCGCGCTGATCTGGGGCGCCGCCTACACGCTCTGGATGTTCAAGCGCGTCTACCTCGGCCCGGTGGCCAACGACGACGTGCGCCAGCTCACCGACATCAATGCGCGCGAGTTCCTGATGCTGGGGCTGCTCGCCATCGCGGTCCTGTACATGGGCATCCACCCGAAACCCTTCACCGACATCATGGACGCGTCCGTCGCCGGCTTCCTGAAGCATGTCGCCGTGTCCAAACTGAACTGACGGAATCGCCCACATGCTCGACAAACTGAGTCTGGTCGTCGCCGCACCCGAGATCCTGCTGCTGGTGATGACATGCGTCATCGCCCTGGTCGACCTGGGCGTGAAGAGCCGCCTGCGCGGCCTGACCTACTGGCTGACGCTGGCCACGCTGGCCGCGGCGGCGTTCGCCACCGCCGACATGGCGATGGACGGCCGCACCTTCTACGCCTTCGGCAAGATGGTCGTGAGCGATCCCATGGGCAACTGGCTCAAGTGCTTCGCCACGCTCGCCCTGATGGTCACGCTGGTCTACGCCCGGCCCTACGCGGCCGACCGCGACATGCTGCGCGGCGGCGAGCTGTTCACGCTCTCCATGCTCTCCCTGCTGGGCATGTACGTGATGATCTCGGGCAGCAACTTCCTGGTGATCTATCTCGGCCTGGAGCTGATGACGCTGTGCAGCTACGCCCTGGTGGCGCTGCGCCGCGACAACGACGTGGCCACCGAGGCGGCCATGAAGTACTTCGTGCTCGGCGCCATGGCCAGCGGCTTCCTGCTCTACGGCATGTCCATGCTGTACGGCGCCACCGGCTCGCTGGACATCAACGAGGTGTTCGCCGCCATCGGCAGCGGCCGCATCAACCACCAGGTGCTGGTGTTCGGCCTCGTGTTCATCGTGTCCGGCCTGGCCTTCAAGCTGGGCGCCGCGCCGTTCCACATGTGGATCCCCGACGTGTACCAGGGTGCGCCCACGGCCGTCACGCTGATGATCGGCTCGGCGCCCGAGCTGGCCGCGTTCGCCATCGCCATCCGCCTGCTGGTGGAAGGCCTGATCCCGCTGGCGATCGACTGGCAGCAGATGCTGATGCTGCTGGCCGTGGCCTCGCTGCTGGTGGGCAACCTGGCCGCCATCGCGCAGACCAACCTCAAGCGCATGCTGGCCTACTCCACCATCGCCCAGATGGGCTTCGTGGTGCTTGGCCTGTGCGCCGGCGTGGTCGGCGGCAACACCGGCAACGCCCAGTACGCCTACAGCGCGGCGATGTTCTACATCGTCACCTACGTGCTCACCACTCTGGGCGCGTTCGGCATCATCCTGCTGCTGGCGCGCGAGGGTTTCGAGAGCGACCAGATCGCCGACCTGGCCGGCCTGAACCAGCGCAGCCCGCTGTACGCCGGCATCATGGCCATTTGCATGTTCTCGCTGGCCGGCGTGCCGCCGCTGGTGGGCTTCTACGCCAAGCTGCTGGTGCTGCAGTCGCTGGTCGCCTCCGGCCAGGCGCTCTACATCGGCCTGGCGGTGTTCGCGGTCATCGCTTCGCTCATCGGCGCCTTCTACTACCTGCGCGTGGTCAAGGTGATGTACTTCGACTCGCCGATCACGGCCACCACCGTCTCGGCCCCGGCCGACGTGCGCGCGGTGCTGTCGCTCAACGGCGCGCTGGTGCTGATCCTGGGCATCCTGCCCGGCGGCCTGATGTCGCTGTGCGCGGACGCGATCATCAAGACCCTCGCGACATGACACGGGCCCCCACGCTCCGCACTTCGTGTCGTCGCTGCCCCCCGTGGGGGCGCAGGCCGGCTTCGGGCGGCCGGGCGCCGGCCTGACGGCGTGTCCCAGACCGCCTCGATCTGGCTGGTGATCGTGGCGGCCTTCGTGGCCGCCAACCTGCCGTTCCTCCTCGACCGCCACCTGCTCGCGGTGTGGCCGCTCAAGGCGCCCAAGGCGCTGCCCGTGCGGCTGGGCGAGCTGCTGGCCTGGTACTTCATCGTGGGCGGTGTCGGCCTCGCGCTGGAGCAGCGGGCGGGGCAGATCGCCCCGCAGGGCTGGGAGTTCTACGCCATCACCGGCGCGCTGTTCCTCACGTTCGCTTTCCCGGGCTTCGTCTGGCGCTACCTGCGCAAGCACCGCCGTGGCTGAAGGACACGACGGCCACCTGCGCGAGAAGACGGTCTCGTCGGAGCCGCTGTTCCAGGGCCATTTCCTGAAGGCGGTGCGCGACCACGTGCAGCTGCCCGACGGCGGCCACGCCACGCGCGAGTTCATCATCCATCCCGGCGCCGTGATGGTGGTGCCGATGCTGGACGACGGCCGCGTCGTCGTGGAGCGCCAGTACCGCCACCCGGTCGACCGCGTGATGATCGAATTCCCGGCCGGCAAGCTCGATCCGGGCGAGGACCACCTGGCCTGCGCCCGCCGCGAGCTGCGCGAGGAGACCGGCTACTCGGCCCGCGAGTGGGCCTACGCCGGCCAGCTGCATCCCGTCATCTCGTACTCCACCGAGTTCATCGACGTCTGGTTCGCGCGCGGCCTCACGCTCGGCGAGCGCCGGCTGGACGCCGGCGAGTTCCTCGATGTGTTCACCGCCACGCCGCAGCAGCTGCTGGAGTGGTCGCGCACGGGCGAGCTCACCGACGCCAAGACGCTCATCGGCCTGCTGTGGCTGCAGAACGTCATGGCGGGCACGTGGACATTGGACTGGCGCCGATAATCCCGGCCATGAAGGTCCTGAACCTCCAGTGCGCCCACCACCACGCCTTCGAAGGCTGGTTCGGCTCGGAAGACGACTTCCAGGCCCAGCTGGAGCGTGGGCTGGTCGAGTGCCCGATCTGCGGCGACACCGCGGTGGCCAAGCTGCCCAGCGCGCCGCGTCTCAACCTGGGCGCGCAGCCCTCTCCGGAAGCGAAGCAGGAAGTCGCCAACGTCGCCAACCCCGCCGCCATGCAGGCGGCCTGGCTGAAGATGGTGCGCCACGTGATGGCCAACACCGAGGACGTGGGCGAGCGATTCTCCGAGGAAGCCCGCCGCATCCACTACGGCGAGAGCGAAGAGCGCGGCATCCGCGGCCAGGCTTCGGCCGAGCAGACGCAGGAGCTGCTTGAAGAGGGCATCGGCGTGCTGCCGCTGCCCATCCCCAAGGCCCTCAAGGGCCCGATCCAGTAAGCCCGGGGCCGATCACTCGGCCTTGATGCCCTGTTCGCGCACCACGCGCGTGAACAGCTTGATCTCCTGCGACACCAGCTTGTCCAGCTCGGCGCCCGTGCCGGCGACGATGTTGATGCCTTGCCCGTCCAGGCGGGTCTTCACGGCCGGATCGGCCAGCGCCGCCGCGGTGGCCGCGTGCAGCTTGCCGATGACGGCAGCCGGCGTGCCGGTCGGCACGAACATGCCCACCCAGGTGTCGGCCTCGTAGCCGTTCACGGTCTCGCCCATGGTCTGCACGTTCGGCAGCAGCGAGGTGCGCTTGGCCGAGGTGATGGCGATCGGCTTGAGCTTGCCGGTCTTCAGGTGCGGGATGATCCCGCCCAGCGTGCCGAGCACGGCGGGCACCTGGTTGCCGATCACGTCCGTCATCGCCGGGCCCGCGCCCTTGTAGCCCACGTGGGTCAGCGGATGCTTGCTCATCGAGTCCAGCACCGCACCCGCGAAGTGGCCGGGCGAGCCCACGCCGCCGGTGGCGTACTGGCGGAACTTCGGGTCCTTGGCGCCCAGCGCCAGCCACTCCGCGAGGTTGCTGGCCGGCACCGAGGGATGCACGGCCAGCACCTGCGGCAGCTGGCCGACCAGCGTGACGCCCTTCAGGTCCTTCTCGGTGTCGAAGGGCAGCGAGGCCATCAGCGCCTGGTTGATGCTGTGCGACGAGACGGTGAACAGCACCGTGTAGCCGTCGGCCGGCGACTTGGCGACGTAGCTGGTGGCGATGGTGCCGCCGGCGCCCGGCCGGTTCTCCACGATCACCGACTGGCCGAGCTTTTCCGACAGCTTGTCGCTGATGGCGCGGGCCGCGGCGTCGGCGCCGCCGCCCGGCGCGAAGGTGACGACCAGCTTCACCGGCTGGCGCGACGGGAACTCAGATTGCGCGAGGGCCGGTACGGCGTGGGCCAGGCCCGCCAGCGCGAGCAGGGCGATGTTCAGGGATCTCATGCGGTGTCTCCATCGTTGTTCGCGCGACTATAGGAAGCCGCGCCGCGGCGCACCACTACGAAATACCGCTATCGGTATCGTCCGCCGCGATGGCTGGGCGGTCCCACTCGGCGGACGCGACGAGTTCCTCGACCACTTCGCGCAGCACCTCGCGCACGCTCATCGCGGCGGGCGAGACGTAGGCCAGGCGGGAATGCGCCAGAGTCGCGCGGCGCACCAGGCGCGGCGTGATCAGCGTCGCCTGCAGTTCCTGCGCGGACGCCTGCGAGGCCAGCGCCGAGCGCGGCACGATGGTGCCGGCCGCGCCCTGGGCCACCATCAGGAGCAGCGTCTGGATCGAGCTGGCCTGGGCCTTGATGACGGGCACCACGCCGGCTTCCGCGAACGCGCGATCGACCAGGTGGCGCAGCGTGGTCGCGTGCGTGGTGAGCATCAGCGGCACGCCCGCGAGCATCGACAAGTTCACTTCGCCGGCCGGCAGCACCCGCGCGCGGCGGCGCTGCACGAAGTACAGCGCTTCCTCCAGCAAGGGCTCGCCGTGCACGCCGGGCAGGGCGCTGTCGTCCACCAGCACGCTCAGGTCCACGTGCTGGTTGATCAGGTGCGCCGCGAGGAACGAACTCGGGCTCTCGTACACCTCCAGCACGATGCGCGGGAAGCGCTTCTCGAGCGCCGCGACCAGCGGCCCGACCAGCACCAGCGCCAGGCTGCTGGGCAGGCCGAGCTTGACCGGGCCGCCGACCTCCTCGACGGAGTTCTTGACCACGTTGGGCGCGTCGTCGGCGAGCTTGAGCAATTGCTTGGCGTGGCGGTACAGCGCCAGACCCGCGGGCGTGGGCTTCACGCCGCGCACGCTCCGGTGCAGGAGCTGCACGTCCAGTTCCTGCTCGAGCTGGGACATCTGCTGGCTGAGCGCCGGCTGCACCACGTGCACCAGCGAAGCGGCCCGCGAGACCGAGCCGGAGTCCACCACCGCGACGAAATAACGCAGCTGCCGAAGTTCCATTCCTGTTGGCGGCGCGGCAGCGGCGCGAGGGCTAGCGTGTAGAGGCCGGCTCTCCGTGCTGGATGACCACGCCCGCGCTCACCCATTCCTTGATCTGGCCGGGAGAGTAGCCGAACTCGGACAGCACCTCGCGCGTGTGCTGGCCGAACAGCGGCGGCGCCATGCGGATGCTGCCGTCGCGCAGGCCGTCCATGCGGATCGGGTTGCCGACCTGCTTCACGCTGCCCAGCGTGGGATGCTCGAACTGCTCGACCAGGCCGGTGTGCTGCACCTGCGGTTCCGCGAAGGCGTCGGCCAGGTTGTTGATCGGGCCCGCGGGGATGCCGATGTCCACCATGCGCTGGGTCCAGGACGCGCGGTCCTGCCGGCGCAGGCGCTCCTCGATGAGGCCCTTGAGCTCGGTGCGGTGCTTCACGCGGTCGGCGTTGGTGAGGAAGCGCGCATCGGTGACGAGTTCGTCCAGCCCGATCAGGCGCGCGAGCTTGACCCACTGGTCCTGCGTGGCCGCCCCGACGGTCAGCGGGCCGTCCTGGGCCTCGAACACGCCGTAGGGCGCGATGACCGGATGCACGTTGCCCGCGGGCCCGGGCACTTCGCCCAGCGAGAGGTAGCGCTGGCCCTGCACGCTGAGCAGGCCCATCAGGCTGGCCAGCAGCGAGGTCTCGACCTTCTGGCCGCGGCCGCTGCCGTGGCGCTGGATCACGGCACCGAGGATCGCGAGCGCGGTCCACATCCCGGAGGTGAGGTCGCCGATCGCCACGCCCACGCGCTGCGGGCCGGAGTCGGGCGTGCCGGTGAAGCTCATGAAGCCCGAGAAGCCCTGGGCCACCTGGTCGAATCCGGGCCAGCTGGCCTTGGGGCCTTCGCTGCCGAAGCCGGTGATGGTGCCCATGATCAGGCCCGGATTCACCGCCTGCAGCGATTCGAGCGACATGCCCATCTGATCCATCACGCCGGGGCGGAAGTTCTCGACCAGGATATCCACCTGGCCGGCCATGTCCTTCAGGATCCGCAAGCCGTCGGGACTGCGGAAGTTCACCGCGATGCTCTTCTTGTTGCGGTTGCCGCAGAGGTAGTAGACGCTGGTGTCGCCGGCGAACGGCCCCCACTCGCGCACCATGTCGCCGCCGGGGGCCGGCTCGACCTTGATGACCTCGGCGCCCAGGTCGCCGAGGATCATCGCGCAGAAGGGACCGGACAGCGCGCGGGAGAGGTCCAGCACGCGCAGGCCGGACAGGGGCAGGGAATGGCTCATGGGATTCGGGTCGGGAAGCGGAAGAAGAGCGGCGGTCAGCGGCCGCTGAACACCGGCGTGGTCTTGTCGCGGAACGCCTGGATGCCGGCCTTGTAGTCCTCGGTGTCGGCGAAGGCGTAGCTGGCGAGGCGCTCCTCGCGCGTGAGCGGCCGGCCGGCCATCAGGCGGCGCAGCTGCTGCTTGTTGGCGCGCGCGGCCAGCGGCGCGCCGCGGGCGATGCGCCGCACGCAGGCGAAGGCCGCGTCGGCCACCGCGCCGTCGTCCACGACCCGCGTCAGCAGTCCCTTGTCGAAGGCTTCCGCGGCCGAGAGGATGACTCCCTCGAACACCAGCTCCGCCGTCACCGCCGGCCCGGCCAGTCGGAACAGCCACTGCATCTCCTGCGGGGCGAGAGGGAAGCCGAGGATGTTCACGGGGATGCCCAGCTGCGCGCTGCGGTTCGCGATGCGGACGTCGCACACCGAGGCGATCTCGAGCCCGCCGCCGACGCAGGCGCCTTCGATCAGCGCCACCACCGGCACCGGGCATTCGTCGATGGCCGACAACGCGCCGAACACGACGGTCTCGTGGAAATGCGCCACCTGCTCGCGCGTGCTGCGCACCGTGTCGAACTCGGTGATGTCCGCGCCGGCGGCGAAGCCTTCGCCGGCCGCGCCGCGGATCACCACGCAGCGCAAGTCGCGGTCGGCGTTCAGTTCGCGGAAGCCCTCTTCCAGGGCCTGCCACATGGCGACGTTCAGCGCGTTGCGCTTGCCGGGGTTGGCGATGGTGACGGTGGCGACGCCGTCGTCGCTCTGCACCAGGATGCCGGCGCGCGGCTCGTTCTCAGCTTGCATCGGGGCATGGTAGCCCCGGGCTCCGCGGCGGAAAACTACGGTTGCGCGATGCTGGTATCGGGCAAACCGATGGTCTACGTCAGCGCATCCGCCCAGATGTTGCGCGCCCAGCTCCAGGCGTACACGCCTTCCAGCTCGGTGGCGGTGGGCGACAGGCCGCCCGAGCCCTGCACCACGCGCCAGGTCTTCTCGGCCGGCGCGTACTCGTGCACGCTGGCCACGTGCATCACGCGCTTGTCGTCCACGAAGCTGTAGCAGGTGTTGGTGAGCATGGGCGCGGCCGGCACCTCCCAGCCCACCAGCCGCGCCACGATCGCGGCCGCAGCCACCTTGGCGTGGTTGTTGGCCATGTGCGCGCTCTTGGGCATGCCCGAGGCGGCGAGGATGGAGTCGCCGACCACGTGCACGTCCTTCGCGGCGGTGGATTCGAAGGTCTGGTAGTCCACGCCGCACCAGCGGTTGGACGCCTGGTTGGCCAGGCCGGACTGCACGGCGACCAGGCCCGCGCGCATCGGCGGCAGCACGTTCATCACGTCGGCGCGCACGTCGTCCTGCAGGTCGAACCTGATGCGCTTGTTCGCGACGTCCACGCCCAGCGCCTTGTGGCTGGCGCGGTATTCGACGATGCCCGGGTACAGGTCGGCCCAGGCCTTCTTGAACAGCGCGGGCTTGGACGTCACGTCCGGGTTGGCATCGAGCACCAGCACCTTGCTGCGCGGCTTGGCGTTCTTGAAATAGAAGGCGACCTGGCAGGCGCGCTCGTACGGCCCGGGCGGGCAGCGGTAGGGCTGCTCGGGGATGGCGATGGCGTACACGCCGCCATCGGGCATGGCTTCGAGCTGGCGGCGCAGGGCCACGGTTTCCGGGCCGGCCTTCCAGGCCTGCAGCACTGCTCCCGAAGCCTGGGCCGCGGGCAGGCCTTCGATGCGATCGAGCTGCAGGTCGACGCCCGGAGAGACGACGAGCTTGTCGTAGCGGATCTGCCGGCCGCCCGCGAGCGTCACCGTCTTGCCCGCGGTGTCGATGGCGCGCACCGAGTCCTTCACCAGCGTGACGCCATGGCGCGTGGCCAGGCCGGACAGCGGCGTGGTGATCTGCTGCATCGTCGCGCTGCCACCCAGCACCAGGTTGGACAGCGGGCAGGAGACGAAGTCGGCCTGCGGCTCGACCAGCGTGACGTCGACCTTGCGATCGGAGAACAGGCGCACGTACCGGGCCGCGGTGGCGCCGCCGTAGCCGCCGCCGATGACCACCACTTGCGGGCGCGAACCGCTGATGCCCGCGCAGCCGGCGAGCGCGGCCACGCCGGAAACCTGAAGGAGAGTGCGACGACGCATGGGACGGCTCCTCAACGGGGTTGGCGCGAGAAATAGGTGGCGATCTGCTCCAGCTGGGCGTCGCTGTAGCCCTTGGTGAGCTGATGCATGATCGTCGCGGGCCGGGCGCCCGAGCGGAAGGCGCGCAGCTGCTCCAGCATCGCTTCGCGGTTCATCCCGGCCAGCGGAGGCAGGGCATCGCCGACCGTGCGGCCCTGGGTGCCGTGGCAGTTGGCGCAGGTCGCGGCGAGGCCGGCGGCCTGCAGGGTCTGGGCGTCCTGGGCCTGGACGGGGAAGGCCAGTGCCGCGGCGAGTGCGGCGATGGGGGCGGCAAGCCTGTGCAGGTTCATGAGAAGCAGCTCTCCATGTACGGATGGGCGCGGCGACTATAGGCCGGTGCACCGCGAACGTGCAACTTCGCCGCCGCTGTCACCCGGAAGTTCCAGCGAAACCTCATGGCGCAGCAGCTCTTTACAAAACTGACGTACGCCGGATGCACGGGCGTGGAACACTGCACGTCATCAGGGGAGATTGTCATGTCGCCGATCTTCACGCCGGTGATGGGATGGGTGGCCGCAGCCGGCGCGGCCTTGGGTCTGGCGGTCGTCGTGCCGCATGAAAGCGCCGTCCTGGGCAAGGTGCCCAGCATCCTGGCCAAGCGTCTGGATCAGACGCCGGTGCAACTGCCGCAGGAGCTTTCGGGTCGCACGCTGGCGCTGGTCGTGTTCCAGGGCCACCAGCGTGACGAGGCCCGAAGCTGGATCGACGGGCTGCAACTGCGCAACGATTCCTCGATCCGCTGGATCAAGGTGCCGGTGCACAACGACCGCGACGCCTTCGCGCGCTCCGCCGGCCTGGCCGGAACGGACCATGCCTCGGTGCTGGTGCTGGATCGCCACGGCAACGTGCTGGCTCGCGCGCAGGGCCCGTTCGACCGCGACAAGGCGCAGGCCTTGCGCGAGACGCTGCTGGCGCAGAACGATTGAGTTGATCCGTCATTCCCGCGAAGGCGGGAATCCAGTGCATCCGCCTTCGCGGACTACCGGAAGCCCTGGATCCCCGCCTCCGCGGGGATGACGGGAATCAGAGCCGCAGACGCTGCGCGTAGCCCGTCATCTCCAGGTAGCCGCGCCCCACGCGGCGGCCGTTGCTGTCCAGCAATTCCGACAGGCCTTCCCAGTACACCGCGCCGGTCGACTGCCGGCTGTCGAGTTCCTGCGCGTCGATGACCGCGCGCACGGTGTAGATGTCCGCCGGCGTCTGCACCATCCACTCCACCGGATAACTCGCGCCCGACCGCGGGCTGCTCCAGCGGCGTTGCGGGCTGAAGCGGTTCTCGCCGTGCGAAGCGATGTAGGTCGTGCCGTTCGCCGCGCGGAACGAGCCGCCGTCCCACAACGCCGAGCCGTCCTTGCGCCGCAGCTGGAAGGCGGTGAGCGCGCCGCCGTCGTCCAGGTTCATGCCGATCCAGTCCCAGCCCACCGCGTCGGGATGCATCAGCGCCTCGCTCCATTCATGGTCCAGCCACGCCTTGCCGCGCACCTCGAAGGCGCGGCCCTGCAGGCGGATCGTTCCCGTCGCGGCGAGCTGCGGCACGCTGTAGTAGTAGCTCGCCTGCTCGGGCTGCGGCCCCTTGCGCGAGAGGCCTTGCGCGCCTTGCAGCAGCGGCGGCTGCGTGGGCTCGAAGCGAAGGTCGAGCCCGAAGCCCTCGGCCGGCAGCTGCGCGACGTAGCGCCCATCGGCCCCGCGCTCCAGCTGCCAGTCGCGCAGCCGCACGCGCGTGTCGCCTTCCACCGCCTGCGCCACGCCGAAGCCCTGGCGCGCGATGCGCTGGTCGTGCCACAGGCGCCGGCCCTGCACGTCGGTGACTGCCGCGTGCGCGAACACCAGTTGCTTCGCGGCGAACTTCGAGTCCATCGCCTGCGTGGCATCGACGCGCGAGCGGAAGAACGTCAGCTGGAATCCGAACTCGCGCCCCTCGCTGCTCGCGAAGCCGGTGATGTACCACCACTCGGTGCGCAGGTCCGGATGCGCGCCGTGGTCGCGCGGGAACTGCAGCGTGCGCGGCGGCAGCGCGCGCGCCGCCGGCCAGGCGAGGGCGGGCAGCGTGGCGATCAGCTCGCGGCGGCGCATCACCAGTCCTCCTTCACCGCGAGCACCGCGTCACGACCTGCCGCGGCGCGACCGGCGAGCCACGCGGTCAACGTGCCGGCCACGACCACGGCGAGCGCGAGCGCCAGCAACCGCAGCCAGGGCACCAGCAGATCCATGGTCCAGTGGAAGCTCTGCGGATTCACCACGTGCACCAGCACCACCGACACCGCCAACCCGAGCGCGACGCCCGCCGCCGCGCCCACCAGCGTCCAGGCCGCGCCCTCGCCGGCGACCACCGCGAGGATCTGCCGCCGCGTCAGCCCCAGGTGCGCGAGCAGCCCGAACTCCTTGCGCCGCGCCAGCACCTGCGCGCTGAAGCTCGCCGCCACGCCGAACAGCCCGATGCCGATCGCCACCGCCTGCAGCCAGTAGGTGACGGCGAAGCTGCGGTCGAAGATGCGCAGCGAGTTCGCGCGCAGCTCGGCGGCCGAGGCGAACTCCAGCAACGCGCCCGCGGGCCCGGCGAGCTCGCGCAAGCGCGCCTGAACCGCCGACGCGTCCGCGCCGGGCGCGAGCCACAGCTGCAGGTCGTTGACGCGGCGGTCGCCGGTGAGGCGCTGGTAGTCGGCCTGGCGCAGCATCACGGCACCGCTCTGGCGCACGTAGTCGCGCCACACGCCGGCCACGACGAAGCGGCTGCTGCCGTCGTCGGCACGAGGCAGGCCGAGCGCGGCGTCGAGCAGCGGCAGGCCGGCGCCTAGCCGCGCGCCGTGCAGGTCGACCATCGCCTCGCTGACGAACACCGGTACGCGATCCCTGGTAACCGGTGCGGGCGAGCCGACCAGCGGAAGTTCGCGCGCGGGATCGCCCAGCGGCCGCGCGAGCAGGGCCACGGCCGGCCGGCGCGGATCGGGCAGCAGCGAACGCGCGCGCTGCGTCGCGATGCGCTCCACGCCGGGCAGTCGCGCGGCGTCCGCGACCAGGCCCTCGTCGAGGAACGCCGTGTCGCCGGCTGAAGAGCCGGTCGCGGTGCGCACGTACAGATCGGCCGGCAGCACCACGTCGAGCCAGCGCAGCATCGAGTCGCGGAAGCTCGCCACCATCACCGTCAGCGCGACCGCCAGGCTGAGCGCGGCCACCACGCCGCTGACCGCGACGGCGGCGGTCTCGCGCACGCGGCGCGCGCGCTCGATCGCGAGAAGCGGCAGGACGCGATGCGCGAGGCGCGGCGCGAGCCGGTCGTAGGCCGCGCCCACCAGGGGCGGCAGCGAAGCGACGCCACCGACGAGCAGCAAGCCGACCGAGATGTACGCGGCGAGCGGCAAGTCGAACACGGGCGGCAGCAGCGCCATCGCGACCGCCGCGACCAGCAGCGCCGGCCCGAGCCAGGGCCAGCGCCGCGCCGAGGCGCCGGCGCGCAGGCCCTTGAGCGATTGCGCGAGCGGCAGCCGTTGCGCGTCGTGCGCGGGGAACCAGCCGCCCGCCATCGCGGCGACCACGCCCAGCAGCCCGTAGCCGACCGCCGCGGCGGTGCTCCATTGCAGGCGCGGCGCCACGCCTTCGAAGTAGCCGCCGCCGAGGTCGCCGCCGAGGAGGCGCAACGCGAGCGCCGCGAGCGCGGTGCCGAGCGCCACGCCGGCCGTGGCGCCGACCGCGCCGAGCGCGGCCGATTCCAGCAGCACCAGCCGTTGCCGCTGGCGCGCATCCAAACCCAGCACGCCCAGCAGCGCGAACTGCTGCGCGCGGCGCGCCACGCTGAGCGCCAGCACCGAGAACACGAGGAAGGCGCCGGTGAACAGCGCGACCAGCGCCAGCACCATCAGGTTGACGCGGTAGGCCCGCGAGAGGTTGCTCACGCGCTGCGTGGCGTCGCCGGGCTCGGCCGCGACTACGCCGGCGGGCAGGGCGACGTCCTTCAGCCAGGCCGCGCGGTCGGTGCCCGGACGCAGCTGCACGTCGATGCGCGAGAGTTCGCCCAGGCGCCCGAACAGCTCCTGCGCCGCGGCGATGTCCATCACGGCGAGCGGCGCGCCGCCGGCGCCGACGGTGCCGGCCACCTTGGCCTCGCGCAGCTGCAGGCCGGCCTGCAACCGCACGGGACCTTCTCCGAGCTGCTCGCGCGCGGCGGCATTGAGGAACAGCGTGGCCGGCGCGAACAACGCGAGGCGATCGGCGTCGCGGGAGGGAACGGGCGCCAGAGCCGGCGCCATGGGCGAGGCCGAGAGCGCGTCGAGGCCGACCACCCGCAGCGGCACGCGCCGCCCCTGCGGCGTGATCGCGTTGGTGGCGAGCTCCAGCACCGGGCTGGCGAGCGCCACCTGCGGTTGTGTGGTGACGCGGGCGAACAGCGACTCGTCGAAGGCGCCACGCGTGGCGCGCAGTTCCAGGTCGGGCTGGCCGTTGACGGCGCGCACCGCCGCCGAGAACTCGCTGAGCGCGGAGGCGTTGATCAGGTGCACGGCCAGCGCGAGCGCCACGCCCAGCATGACGGCGCCGACCGCGCACAGGCTGCGCCACGGGTGATGGCGCAGGTCCTGCCAGGAAAACGTGCGCAGCAGGGCGAACATGCGTCGATTGTGCCGAGGCTAGGATGCGTTCCATGGATCAGCACGCGATCGCATCACTGGAAAAAGCCACGCTCGCAGCCGTGCCACCGCGCGAGGTGGAGACGCTGGACGGCTGGCTGCTCGCGCTGGACGCGGGCACGGTCGGCCGCGCGCACAGCGCGGTGCCGACGCGGCATGAAGGCATCGATGCGGACGTGGTGGCGGAGATCGAGCGGCGCTATTCGGAACGTGGACTGAACGCGGTGTTCCGGTTGCCGCAACTCGCCGCTTTCGACGGCGTGCGGGAAGCGCTGCTCGCGCGGGGTTACGTGGGAAGCCAGCCCACGCTCACGATGGTGGGCGAGCCTTCAGCGGCGGCGTCTCTGCCGTCTTGCGATGTACCGGTCGAACTCACCACTGAAGCCACGGACGACTGGTCCGCCGTCTACCTGGGCGGCGACTTCGACCCGGTCGACGGCGCCTGCCGCGTCGGCCTGCTGGGCCGTTCGCGCGAGAGCCTGTTCGCAGGCGTGCGGATGAAGGGACAGATGATGGCCGTCGGCTGCGGCTGCTTCGCCGAGGGCTGGTGGGGCTTGCACGGCATGCGTACCGCGGCGGCATGGCGCGGCCGCGGATTCGCGGCGGCGATCCTCGCCGCACTGGGCCGGGAAGCGGTCCGGCGCGGCATCGGTCGCGCTTTCCTGCAGGTGGAAAGCAGCAACGCCGCCCAGTCGATCTACCGCCGCGCCGGCTTCGCGGACGCGTGGAGCTACGACTACTGGCGGCGTCGCTGAGGAGCGCGGGAACGCGGGCCCGTCAGGCCTCCACGCCCATCTCCGACATCAGCTCTTCCTTGCGAGCCTCGAGCTCGTCGCGCATGGAGACCAGGTCCAGCTTCCGCGCGGCGCGGGCCTTCACGAAGATCTCGTTGCGCTCCTCCTTGACGTGGTGGTCGATGTACTCGCCCAGCACCTTGACCTTGGCGTCGAACTTGTCGTCCGCCTCGGCCGCGTCCTGGATCTGGGCGATCAGGTCCTTCGCGGTCTGGTGCTCGACCTCGGCCTCGTCCAGCAGGTCGGTGTCCTTGATGGCGTTGCGCAGGGCCGGGTAGAAGATCTCTTCCTCGATCTGCGCGTGCACCGTCAGCTCCTGGCAGATCTGGTGGGCCAGATCGAGCTTCTTCTGGGCCGTGCCGCGGGCCCGCGACTCGGTCAGCTCTTCGTATTCCTTGAACAGCTTCTTGACGGCGCGGTGATCGGCGTCGAGCAGGTCGCAGGCGTCTTTCGCGCGCGAGTTGGGCATGGGGGGCTCCTTGGGGTGTGGGTTCGATCTTGGAAGTCACGAACGTGCAGCAACGTAGGAGAACGTCGCAACCGGGACGCCGTCATTGCTGCTCTCGAAGCGTTGTCGATATCCGAAGCCGAGGTGCCCGATGCCTACATACGGTTCAGCAACGGGGACCGCGCGGATGCGAATCGCGCCTGCCTCGGCGGTCGGCGTGGACCTGCCCCGACCGGCTGCTTGAAGGTGCATAGTATTATCATGTTATTCACCTATCAGTCCGACATGGAAGACAAGCCGGCCCGCTTCACGATCCTGATCGATGCCGACAAGAAGAAGGCCTTCGACGAGTTGTGCGCGGCCCAGGATGTCACCTCCTCGCAGGTGATCCGGCAGTTGATCCGCGAGTACCTCGATAAACACGGCGTGGAGTACTCGCCAGGCCCGTTGCGAACCAAAAAGCAACGCAGGAAGGTCGCATGAGAGCGGGAGCAATTCCCATGCTCATCCATGGGCGTGCCTTGGCCGGTGCTTGCAAGCGGTAGGTACAGCGGCTTCAAGTTGATTCGGCGCCTATCCGCGCGGGCCGTCGCCATCTCACCGTGAATTACAATCCGGTTAGCATCGACGCGTCCTATGGAGAACAAGACCGCCAGGCTCACCGTCCTGATCGATCCGGCGAAAAAGTCGGCATTCGAGAAGCTTTGCTACTCGCAGGACATGACGCCCTCGCAAGTGATGCGCCGCCTGATCCGCGAATTCATGGACCAGAACGTCGCCCCTTCGTCCGTGCGCAAGGTGCCTGACGGCAAGTCCGCCGGCCGCAAGCGCGCCGGCTGACCGCGCGCGTCACGCCGGGCGGATGCCGTCGGCGGCCAGGCGCAGCACCCGATCGGCCCGCACCGCGGCCGCGGGCGAGTGGGTCACCAGCACCAGTGCGGCGTTCTCGGTTCGCGTCCTCTCCACCAGCACATCCAGCACCTGTTCGGCCGTGGCCGGATCGAGGTTGCCCGTGGGTTCGTCGGCCAGCAGCAGCGGCGGCGAATGCACCAGCGCCCGCGCGATGGCCACGCGCTGCAGCTGGCCGCCGCTCAATTGCTGCGGCAGCCGCTCGCCGAGTCCTTCGAGTCCGACCGCCTCCAGCATGGCCTGGACCCGCTGGGGGTCCGCGCGTCCGAGCAGCATCAGCGGCAGGCCCACGTTCTGCGCCACGTCCAGGTGCGGCAGCACGTGGAAGGCCTGGAACACGAAACCGACCTGGGCGCGCCGCAGCAGCGCGCGCTGGTCGTCGTCCAGCGTCGCCAGGTCCCGGCCCGCGAGCGTGATGCGGCCTTGGTCCCAGTCGTCCAGGCCCGCCAGGCAATTGAGCAGGGTGGACTTGCCCACGCCCGATTCGCCGACGATGGCCACGAACTCGCCGCGTTCGACCTGCAGCGTCACGTTGCGGACCACCGG
>Ga0247819_10000969_pt1 | contig 15941 bp, 15 predicted proteins | sample 13C_Xylose_Day6_FD_193428 | JGI IMG/M metagenome (GOLD analysis project Ga0247819, IMG submission 193428) | Soil microbial communities from agricultural site in Penn Yan, New York, United States - 13C_Xylose_Day6 | ecosystem: Environmental > Terrestrial > Soil > Agricultural land | place: USA...
TCGAGTTCGAATCCATCGAGGCACTTGTGCTCGTCGGAGATCGGCACGTAGCGGGGCTCGACGTCCCAGTAGTTGCAGAACTTCTCCCAGCAGACCTGCACCGCGCTGGACAAGATCAGGTTGGGCTTCTCGGTGGACAGCCCGGCCGCGCGGCGTGCCTGCTGCCAGCGCCGCTTCAGCGCAAGACCCCCGAGCATGCACGCCTCCGACGAGCCGATCGTGGACGTGCCGATGGCGCCCTCGGCATCGGGGGCGTTCCACAGCGTCGCGATCATCTTCCAGCACCGCGTCTCGATCGCCGCGGTCTGGGGGTACTCGTCCTTGTCGACCATGTTCTTATCGGCGGTCTCGGAGTAGAGCTTGTCGGCGAACGGGTCCATCCAGGTGCCGACGAAGGTCGCGAGATTCAGTCGTGAGTTGCCGTCCAGCATCGCTTCGTCGTGGACGACCTGGTAGGCGGTCTCGGGCAGGGACTCGCCGGGGGGAAGCATGTTGAGCGGAAAGTCGGTCGCCTCGCCGGCCCGCGCGAAGAGCGGGTTGAGCTGGTTCTGGTCGCTGATCCCGGTGAAGCCGTGGGTCGCGTCGTCGTGTCGTTCGGAGCCCGGAGTGGTCGTCATGCCGCCCATGCTATTGCTCCCGTCGCGAGCTGTGCCTCATGCTCTGCGAGTGACGTTCGCAGCGCCCGGCGCCTCTACGCTCGGATCATGACGCCAGACCGTCGCGTTCGCCTTCGACGTGAAGCATGGGGCTTCGCGATCGGATCCGTGTTCTTCGCACTCGGCGCCGTGCCGTTGTACGCGGATGCCGTCGGCGAGGTGGTCACGAATCTGACGTTCTTCATCGGCGCCATCTTCTTCACCTTGGCGGCACTGATCCAACTGGCGCTGAGCGGGCGACGTCCGCCTCGCCGCGACGGAACACCGGCCGATCGCGCGGACTGGTGGGCTGCGGCCGTGCAGTTCGTCGGCACCCTTTTCTTCAACCTGAGCACCAGCGCCGCGCTCATCACCGCGGTGAACGAGAACGCCCGAGTCGGATCGGGATGGCGGCCGGACGCGTGGGGGTCGATCTGCTTCCTGGTCGCCAGCGCGCTCGCGGTGGTCGCCACCACCGACCGTGAGGGACTGTGGGACCCGAAGGCGCGCAGCTGGCGGTGCACGTGGCTGAACATGGCCGGATCGGTGTTCTTCGGGCTGTCGGCCATCGGCGCCTACGTGATCCCGACCACCTCAGACCTGGTCAGCCAGTTCTGGGCGAACGCCGGAACGTTCCTGGGCGCGCTGTGCTTCCTCGTGGCCGCGCTGCTGAGCCGGCGCGACATCCCCGTGGATGCCGCGCCGGCTCCGGCGCTCTAGACGCTCGCGAGCTCCGCAGCGGACTCCCGGGTGCGGATCGCGCGGTTCACGCACGACACGATGGCCTTCAGCGACGCCGTCGAGATGTCGCCGTCGATTCCGACGCCCCACAGACGCTCGCCCTCGACCTGCAGCTCCACGTATGCGGCCGCCTGGGCGTCGCCGCCCGCGCTGAGCGTGTGCTCGACGTAGTCGTAAAGCGACACCTCGAAGCCGCGCTCCCGCATGATCGACAGGAATGCGGCGATCGGACCGTTGCCGTGCCCGGAGGCCTCGACACGCTCGTCGCCGTCACGCAGCGAGATCTCGAGCGAGACGTCGCCGGCCAGATCGCTCTGCGTGCGGGTGGCGAAGAGCTCGAAACGACCCCAGCGGTCTTCGGCGACCTCCGACGGCAGGTACTCGTCGGTGAAGATGCGCCAGATCTGCTCGCTCGTCACCTCTCCGCCCTCGGCATCGGTCTTGGCCTGCACGACGCCCGAGAACTCGATCTGCAGTCGGCGCGGCAGGTCGAGGGCGTGGTCGCTCTTGAGCAGGTACGCGACGCCCCCCTTGCCGGACTGGGAGTTGACGCGGATGACCGCTTCGTAGGAGCGGCCCAGATCCTTCGGGTCGATCGGCAGATACGGTACAGCCCATTCGAGCTCGTCGACCGAGACGCCTTCGACCGCGGCCTGGGCGTCCATCGCCTCGAAGCCCTTCTTGATCGCGTCCTGGTGCGACCCGCTGAAGGCCGTGAACACGAGGTCGCCCGCCCACGGGCTGCGCTCGTGCACCGGCAGCTGGTTGCAGTACTCCGCGGTGCGCTTGACGTGGTCGACGTCGCTGAAGTCGATCATCGGATCGATGCCCTGCGTGAGCAGGTTGATGCCGAGCGCGACCAGATCGACGTTGCCCGTGCGCTCTCCGTTGCCGAACAGGCAGCCTTCGATGCGGTCGGCGCCGGCCATGTACCCCAGCTCGGCCGCGGCGATCGCGGTGCCGCGGTCGTTGTGCGGGTGCAGCGACAGGATCACGTTCTCGCGGTGCGCGAGGCGACGGCTCATCCACTCGATCGAGTCGGCGTACACGTTCGGCGTGGCCATCTCGACGGTCGCCGGCAGGTTGATGATCACCTTGCGGTCCGGCGTCGGCTCGAAGATCTCGATCACCTGGTTGCACACGTCCACGGCGAACTCGAGCTCGGTGCCCGTGTAGCTCTCGGGCGAGTACTCGTAGTAGACCTTCGTCTCGGGGATGCGCTTCTCGAATTCGCGGCACAGGCGCGCACCCTCGAGGGCGATGTCGATGATGCCCTGCTTGTCGGTGCGGAAGACGACCTCGCGCTGCAGAACGCTCGTCGAGTTGTACAGGTGAACGATCGCCTGCTTGGCACCGGCGATCGACTCGTACGTCCGCTCGATCAGATGCTCGCGCGCCTGCGTCAGGACCTGGATCGTGACGTCGTCGGGGATGACGTCCTCTTCGATGAGGTGACGGACGAAGTCGAAGTCGGTCTGGCTCGCCGAAGGGAAGCCGACCTCGATCTCCTTGTAGCCCATGCTCACCAGCAGGTCGAACATGATGCGCTTGCGCTCGGGGCTCATCGGATCGATGAGCGCCTGGTTGCCGTCGCGCAGATCGACGGCGCACCAGCGCGGTGCCGTCGTGATGCGGGCGTCCGGCCAGGTGCGGTCGGGCACGTGCACGGCGATCTGCTCGTGGTAGGGCCGGTACTTGTGGACCGGCATGCCCGAAGGCTTCTGTGAATTGTCCATGGTGTCGCTTGCTCTCTCGTCAGATGAGGCGGGCCAACAGCAAGCTCCGCGACGAGGAGGGCCCTAGAACGAGGACTCGTCGCGGCGACTAAGAAGGAGTCGGCCGAAGCGCATGGGATAGATGATACCAGCAGGCCGCGCCGCCGCGTATCGGTCGATCAGAACCCCAGCCTGCCGAGCTGCTTCGGGTCGCGCTGCCATTCCTTCGCAACCCGAACGTGCAGAGACAGGTAGACGCGTGAGCCGATGAGGGGTTCGATCTGCGCGCGGGCACGTCGGCCGACGTCGGCCAGCCGCGAGCCCTTGTGGCCGATGATGATCGACTTCTGGCTGTCGCGCTCGACGACGACGTCCGCGAAGATGTCGGTCAGATCCGAGTCCTCGCGCTTCGCGATGTCCTGGACCACCACTGCGATCGAGTGCGGCAGCTCGTCGCGCACGCCCTCCAGCGCTGCCTCGCGGATGATCTCGGCGATCCGGTCGTCGACGGACTCGTCGGTGACGACGCCTTCCGGGTAGAGGGCGGGACCTTCGGGCATGAGCGCGAGCACCTCGCCGGTCAGCACGTCGAGCTGCTCGTTCGTGAGTGCCGACAGCGGGATCACCGCCGCCCAGTCATCACGCAGGGCGTCGACCTCGAGCAGTCGCTCGGTGACCTGCTCGCGGGAGGCGGCATCCGTCTTGGTGACGATCGCCACCTTCTTCGCGCGACGGTAGCCGTCGAGGGATTCCGCGATGCGCCGGTCCCCCGGCCCGACCTTCTCGGTGGCCGGCACGCAGAAGCCGATCACGTCGACATCGCCCAGCACCTGCTCCACGAGGTGGTTGAGGCGCTCTCCGAGCAGCGTGCGCGGGCGGTGGATGCCCGGGGTGTCGACGATCACGAGCTGGCCGTCGGTGCGATTCAGGATGCCGCGTATCGCGCGCCGGGTCGTCTGGGGCTTGTCGCTGGTGATGGCCACCTTCTCACCGACCAGCGCGTTGGTCAGCGTCGACTTCCCGACGTTGGGTCGGCCGACGAAAGTGACGAAACCGGAGCGGAACACCGGCTCCGCCTTCGAGTCTGCAGGCGTACCGGGCATCATTCGCCTCTCTTGGAGCCGCTCTTGGCGACACCGATCTCACCGGTGCGCGGGGCGCGGCCGCCGGTGGTCTCGTCGGCGGCCGCGGTCGCCGTACTGCGCTCGACGAACACGGTCGCCAGGCCCCGGCCGCGACCGCGTGAGGCGCCGCCGGTCATGACGAGACCCTCGTAATCCGCGGTCGCGCCGGGCTGCGGCACGCGTCCGAGCGCTTTTCCGAGAAGGCCTCCGACCGAGTCCACGTCCTCGTCCTCGAGTTCGATGCCGAACAGGTCGCCCACCTCGTCGAGCCCGAGCCGTGCGCTCACGCGATACCGGCCGGGTTCGAGTTCGACGACCTCGTCGGAGCGGGGGTCGTACTCGTCCGCGATCTCGCCGACGAGCTCTTCGATCAGGTCCTCGAGGGTCACCAGGCCCGAGACGCCGCCGTACTCGTCGACGACGAGGCAGACGTGCACCGCATCGCGCTTCATCTGCTGCAGGAGGGTCTCGGCCTTCATGGATTCGGGGACGAAGACGGCCGGGCGCGCGATGCGGCCGATCGGCGCGTCGCGCCAGCCGGCCTCGTCACGGAAGCCGAACTGCACGAGGTCCTTGAGGTACAGGACGCCGACGACGTCATCGGCGTCGTCATCCACGATCGGGATGCGGGACACGCCTTTCTCGAGGAAGATCGCCATCGCGTCGCGCGTGGAGGACGAGGCGTCGACCGTGACCATGTCGGTGCGCGGCACCATCACGGCCCGGACGAACGTGTCGGTGAAGTCGAACACCGAGTGGATCAGCTCACGGTCGTCCTGCTCGATGAGCTCGTTCTCGGCCGCCTCGTCGATGATGCTGAGCAGCTGCTCCTCCGATGCGAAGGACGACCCGCGCGCGGCGCCGGGCGTCACCCGGTTGCCGAGGGCGACGAGTCCGTGCGCGAGCGGCCCGAGGAAGATCCGCACGCCCCGGATGACCGGCGCGGAGCCGCGCAGAAGGCCCTTGGCGTGCTGACGTCCAACCGTGCGGGGGCTCGCGCCGACCACGACGAACGAGATTCCCGTCATCAGCACCGCCGCGGCCAGCATCGCCCACCAGATGCTGTCGAACAGGATCGTGAAGGCGACAGTCACCAGCACCGCCGCGGCGGTCTCGGCGAGGATGCGGATGAACACCACGGCGTTCGCGTGCGCCTCCGGGTCGATCGAGATCTTGCGCAGCGACGCGGCGTTGCGCCCGCCGGAGCCGAGGTCGGCAAGGTCGGCGCGGGAGGTGACCGTCAGCGCGGCGTCGATCGCCGCCATGAGTCCGCCGAACGCGATCAGCAGGACCGCGGCGACCAGCAGCAGCGCAGCGGTCATGCGCGCGGTCGTCGTCGTTCGGCGACGTGGAAGCTGAGGATGAGGTCGTTCTGCAGACCGAACATCTCGCGCTTCTCCTCGGGCTCCGCATGGTCGAAACCGAGCAGGTGCAGCAGCCCGTGAGTGGTGAGCAGGATCAGCTCGTCCATCGTGGAGTGCTTCGCCGCGGCGGCCTGGGTCTCGGCCACCTGCGGGCACAGCACGATGTCGCCGAGGAGGCCCGCGGGGGTCGGCATGTCTTCGGTGCCGGGGCGGAGCTCGTCCATCGGGAAGCTGAGGACGTCGGTCGGCCCGGGCTCATCCATCCACTGGACGTGCAGGGCCTCCATGGCCCCCTCGTCCACGAGCAGGATCGCGACGTCGGCATCCGCGCTGACGTGCAGCTCGGCGAGGTTGTGCTCCATGAGGCGCAGCAGCACGGTCTCATCGACGGCGAACCCGGACTCGTTGCTGATCTCGATCGTCATGAGCGCCCTCGCTTGGGAAGGTGGTCGCGCGGACCCGATGAGCGGGGTGCGCCGGTGCGCCGTTCGGCGCGGTTCGCGAATTCTGCCGCTTCGTCGCGTTCGCGGCGGTGGGCCAGGCGGTGCTCGTCGTATTCGGTGTACGCGTCGACGATCCGGCCGACGAGGGAATGGCGCACGACGTCGTCGCTGGTGAGGTAGGCGAAGTGGATGTCGTCGATGTCGCCCAGCACGCGTGTGACCAGGCGCAGGCCGGAGGCTCCCACCGGCAGGTCGACCTGCGTGATGTCGCCGGTCACCACCATGCGGGTGCCGAAGCCGAGCCGTGTGAGGAACATCTTCATCTGCTCGGGCGTGGTGTTCTGCGCTTCGTCGAGCACCACGAACGAGTCATTGAGGGTGCGCCCGCGCATGTACGCCAGCGGAGCGACCTCGATCGTGCCGCTCGCCATGAGCTTGGGCACGAGTTCGGGATCCATCATCTCGTTGAGCGCGTCGTAGAGCGGGCGCAGATAGGGGTCGATCTTGTCGTTCAGCGTGCCGGGCAGGAATCCGAGCCGCTCCCCCGCCTCGACGGCCGGGCGGGTGAGGATGATGCGGCTGACCTCTTTGCGCTGCAGCGCCTGCACGGCCTTGGCCATCGCAAGGTAGGTCTTGCCGGTGCCGGCCGGGCCGATGCCGAAGACGATCGTGTTCTGCTCGATCGCGTCGACGTACGCCTTCTGCCCGAGGGTCTTGGGGCGGATGGTCCGACCGCGCGTGGAGAGGATCGCCTCGCCGAGCACCTCGGACGGTCGGGGGCCGCCCTCGGACTGCAGGATGCGGCTGGAGGACGACACGTCCGACGGACCGAGGGTGTGGCCGGCCTTGGTCATCGCGAGCAGTTCGTCGACGAGTCCGCGCGCAGCGGCGACGGCTTCGGCATCCCCCGTCAGGGTGATCTCATTGCCTCGCACGTGCACGTCGACGTCGGGGTGCTCGCGCTCGACGACGCGCAGCAGCCGGTCCTGCGGGCCGAGCAGCTGCACCATGGCGACGCCGTCTGCGTAGACGCGCTCGACCGTCTTGCCCGACTCCGGATTGTCGTGGGGCGCGTCAGCCACCGAGGCTCGATTCGTCGAGGTCGCCGGCGAGGACGTGGGCATGGACGTGGAACACGGTCTGACCCGCGCCGGCGCCGGTGTTGAAGACAAGGCGGAAATCGCCGTCGGACTGCTCCGCGGCGACCGAGTTCGCCAGTCCGACGAGTTCAGACAGGAGGTCGGGGTCGCCCGCGGCGAGTTCGACGACGTTGCGGTACTCCTCCGACTTCGGGATCACCAGCAGGTGGACCGGCGCCTTGGGGGCGATGTCGCGGATGGCGAACGCGTTCTCTGTCTCGGCGATGATCTCGGCAGGGATCTCGCCCTTCAGGATGCGGGTGAACACCGACGGCTCGCTCATGGTCCCAGTCTATCGGCGGGCTATCCCGGGCGGCGGGCGCTCACCAGCGGTGCAGGGCCGCGCTGACCACGGCGAGCGCTGCCGGTCCCGCGGTCGAGGTCCGCAGCACCGTGTCACCCAGTCGCGCCAGTGTCGCCCCGCTGCGCCCGAACGCCTCCAGCTCCTCCGGCGCGATGCCGCCTTCCGGGCCGACGACGAGGATCACATCCCTCGGATCGTCCGCGCGCAGTCCGAGCTCGGTCAGGCGGCGCGGTGCCGTGGGTTCCAGGACGACGATGACGGATGCCGCACCCCGGCCTGCGAGCGCAGCGGTGGTCTCGAGGGCGGCGACGTCCGGGATCCACGCGCGGTGCGCCTGCTTGGCCGCCTCGCGCACGATCGACGCCCATCGGGTGCGTCCCTTCTCCGCTTTGGCGGAGTCCCAGCGCGAGATGCTGCGTGCCGCCTGCCACGGCACGATCTCATCTACCCCGAGCTCGGTGGCCGCCTGCACGGCCAGCTCGTCGCGGTCGCCTTTCGCCAGTGCCTGGGCGAGGACGATGCGCGGCGTCGCCGCCGGCGTGTCGATGCGATGGGTGATTCTGACGACCACTTCGCGCGGCGTGACGGCTTCGCATTCCCCGGTGAGCCAGGCGCCTCGGCCGTCCCCGACCGTCACCTGCTCGCCGGATCGCACGCGCCGTACCGCGGCGGCATGGTGTGCTTCGCTCCCGGTCAAGGTGACGGCGTCGCCGACGCGCGCGCCGGTCGGGTCGTCCAGGAGGAAGTGCAGCGCCATGCGTCAGGAGTTGCGGAAGCGGTCGCGGAGCTTCGCGAACAGGCCCTGGTGGAACTCCGCGAGATGGGGCGCCGGCGCTTTCGTGCGCTTCGCGAACTCCTCGATCAGCGCGCGCTCCTTGGCGTCCAGGCGCGTCGGGGTCACCACGTGCACGCCGACGCGGAGGTCGCCGCGCTGTGTGCCGCGCAGCGGCGTGATGCCGCGCCCCTTGATCGTGAGCACGTCGCCGCCCTGGATTCCCGCACGCAGCTCGAGGTCGACCGGACCGTCGAGGGAGTCGATCGTGGTGGTCGTGCCCAGGATGGCGTCGGGCATCGAGACCTCGAGGGTCGCGAGCAGGTCGTCGCCGTCGCGGCTGAACTCCTCGTGCGGTGAGACGGTCACTTCGAGGTACAGGTCGCCGTTCGGTCCGCCCGCGGGGCCGACCTCGCCCGATCCGGGGAGCTGCAGGCGCAGGCCCGTCTCGACGCCGGCCGGGATGTCGATCGACACGGTGCGACGGGCGCGCACGCGGCCCTGGCCCTGGCAGGTCGCGCACGGGTAGGGGATCATCGTGCCGTAGCCCTGGCACGATCCGCACGGCTGACTCGTGACGACGTTGCCGAGAAGGCTCCGCACGGTGCGCTGCACGTGACCCGAGCCGTGGCAGATGTCGCACGTGACCGGAGAGGTGCCCGGCTGGCAGCACGAGCCCTGGCACGTGTCGCAGAGCACCGCGGTGTCCACGTCGATGTCACGGTGGACGCCGAACACGACGTCCTTGAGGTCGAGCGTGACCCGGACGAGGGCGTCCTGTCCGCGCTCGCGCCGCGAACGTGGGCGCCCCGCGCGCTGGCCTCCCGCCGATCCGAAGAAGGTCTCGAAGATGTCGCCGAATCCGCCGAAGCCGCCCTGCCCGCCGCCGAACGGCGAGTCGTTGCCGCCGAGGTCGTAGCGCGCACGCTGATCCGCGTCGCTGAGCACGTCGTAGGCGTGCGTCACGAGCTTGAACCGTTCGGACGCGTCCGCGCCCGGGTTCACGTCGGGGTGCAGTTCGCGTGCGAGGCGGCGGTACGCCTTCTTGATCTCGTCCGGCGTCGCGTCGCGCGCGACGCCGAGCACCTCGTAGTGGTCAGCCACAATCGCCTTCCCGTCCGCGCACAGCGCGGGATCGTCTGGTCACAGATGCCGCGTCAGCGGGCACTCTCGTCTTCGTCCAGCATCCGTGTGAGGTAGCGCGCGACGGCACGGACCGCCGCGAAGTTCGTCGGGTAATCCATCCGGGTCGGGCCGAGCACGCCGACGCGGGCGCGAGCGCCGGTCGTGTCGTACTCGCTGGCGACGACGGATGCCTCGACCAGTCCGAACGGCTCATTCTCGCGTCCGATGCTGGCCGCGAGCCCGTGGTCGTCGGCCACCATCTCGCTCATGAGCTTCATGAGCGTCACCTGCTCCTCGATCGCCTCGAGGAGGGGGTAGATGCTGCCGCGGAAGTCCGATTCGCTGCGCGCGAGGTTCGCGGCCCCCGCCATGACGAGACGGTCGTGGCGGAACTCTTCGAGCTCTTCGGCCACGACGCGCACGATGGCCGTCGACGCGGCAGTCAGCGGTGTCGCGTGAGCGGGCTCCTCGGCGAGGCGCTCCTCGACGCGCTGCGCGCCCTCGCGAACCGGCTTGCCGACCAGGAGGGACGCGACGTCGGCACGCACCCGCGCCAGATCATCGTCGCCGAGCTCGTCGCGCACGAAGGCGAGCCGCTGCGACACGCGTCCGGTGTCGGTGACCAGGATCACCAGCATCCGTCCCCCGCCGAGCTGTACGAGCTCGACGTGCGAGACGGTCGCACGCGCGAACGACGGATACTGCACGATCGCGACCTGGCCGGTCAGCTGCGTCAGTGCCCGCACCGTGCGCACGAGCACGTCGTCCAGATCGGCCGGTCCGTCGAGGAAAGTCGAGATCGCCGTGCGCTGCGCCGGCGAGAGCGGCCTGACCTCGGCGAGGTGATCGACGAAGACCCGGTAGCCCTTATCGGTCGGAACGCGCCCCGAGGACGTGTGCGGCGCCGCGATCAGATCCTCGTCTTCGAGGAGCGCCATGTCGTTGCGGATCGTCGCGGCGGACACCCCGAAGGCGTGCCGCTCGACGATGGCCTTGCTGCCGACGGGCTCACGCGTGTCGACGAAATCCTGCACGATCGCCCGCAGAACCTGCAGTCCTCGATCGGTGACCATCTCGCCTCCTCACCCACGCCGTTGGCACTCACATCTTCTGAGTGCCAATTCTAACGGATGGGGCGGGACAGGAGCGGGAGGCTCCTCAGTCTGTGAGGGCCCTGACGACGGCATCGGCGAGGAGGCGCCCTCGTCGCGTGAGCACGACCCGTCCGTGCACGGCTGCGGGGCCCTCGATGAGTCCGTCCGCGATGAGGGCGGCGACCGCATGCCGGCCTTCCCCGAGGAGCTCCGAGATCGGCAGCCCTTCGCGGATGCGGGTGCGCAGCAGGACGCTCTCGAGCGCGCGGGCTTCGGCATCCGGCCGCTCGCGTCCCGCGGCAGGCGACTCGCCCGCCGCCAGCCTCTGCGCATAGGCAGCCGGGTGCTTCACGTTCCAGAAGCGCACTCCCCCGATGTGGCTGTGCGCCCCCGGCCCGAAGCCCCACCAGTCCGACCCCTGCCAGTAGGCGAGATTGTGACGGGATCGGTGGGCCCGGCCACGGGACCAGTTGGACACCTCGTACCAGTCGTAATCGGCGCTCGCGAGCAGGTCGTCGGCCAGCTCGTACATGTCCGCCTGCAGATCGTCGTCGGGTGCCGGCACCTCGCCGCGGCGGATCTGGCGGGCGAGCTTGGTGCCGTCCTCGACGATGAGCGCGTACGCCGAGATGTGGTCGGGAACGAGGGCGGCGGCGGTTTCGAGCGATGCCCGCCAGTCCTGCAAGGACTCCCCCGGCGCGCCGTAGATGAGGTCCACGCTGACGTCGAGGCCGGCACGTCGCGCGGAGGCGACTGCGGTGGCTACGTTCGCCGGCTCGTGCGTGCGATCGAGGGCCGCGAGCACGTGCGGCACGGCGGATTGCATGCCGATCGACATGCGGGTGACCCCGGCGGCCGCCAGCTCGTCGACGACGGCATCCGTCACGGTGTCGGGGTTCGCCTCGACCGTGACCTCCGCCCCGGGGGCGATGCCGAATGCCCGGCGGACCCCTCCCAGCATGCGGGCGAGGTCGCCCGGCGGCAGCAACGTAGGCGTGCCGCCGCCGAAGAAGACGGTGCTCGCCGGCCGGATGCCGCCGGCGTCCGCGAGGACGCGTCGGGCCAGTTCCACCTCGCGGAGCAGCGTGTCGGCGTACTCGTCCTGTCGCGCACCGCGCAGCTCGCCGGCCGTGTACGTGTTGAAGTCGCAGTACCCGCACCGCACGAGGCAGAAGGGCACGTGCAGATAGACCCCGAACTGCGCCGCGTCGTCGATCGCGACCGGCAGGGCGCCGTCGCGGGGGGCGGGCTCACCGATCGGGAGCGCGGAGCCCATCAGGCGGGGGTCGCGTACAGCGGAGAGATCGCCCGCAGGTAGCGCGTGAACAGCTCGCGTCGGCGGCGGCGCACGAGCGCGGGGAACACGCGGTACAGGAACGCCGACGGTGCATCGAAGGCGCGCACCGTGAACCACACCTCGTCGTTGTCGTACCACTGGAGGATGAAGGACTCCTCGCCGCTGACGACGGATCCGCCGACGGTGCCGAGGGCGAACCCGACCCGACGCGGCTCCTCGATCGCGAAGATGACGCGCAGCTCGCCGTCGGCGCGCATGCCGCGCACGCGGCCGTCGACGCGGACCGTCGTGCCCGCGCCGACGTACGGGGTTCCGTCGGAGTCGAAGCGCTGGTCGGCCTCGAGCCTGCTCGGAGCGAGGGCGTTGCCCTCGGCGTCGAAGCTCACGCCCGAATACATGGGTCCTGCCGCAGGACGCACATCGCTGAGCGTGAGGCCGGCTCCGCGCAGTGCCGCCCACGACAGCAGGGCATCGCCCGCGCTTTCGAAGCGGGACTCGCCGCTGCCGATGCGCCACGATTCCTCGGCCGGGATGCTGCGCTCCGGCGGAAAGTGCATCAGATCGGGTGCCTGCGTGGCTCCGACGGCGGCGTAATCGACCGTCTCGTCCCTGAAAGTCCCGCGCCGCATAGATTCCAGCCTACTTCGCGTCGCCGGGTGCGCCACCCGGCGCCCGCGGCCGACTACTTCTTCTCTTTGCCCTCGGTGTCGCCCGAGAGCGCGGCGATGAACGCCTCCTGGGGGACCTCGACGCGACCGACCATCTTCATGCGCTTCTTGCCCTCCTTCTGCTTCTCGAGGAGTTTGCGCTTGCGCGTGATGTCACCGCCGTAGCACTTGGCCAGCACGTCCTTGCGCATCGCGCGGATCGACTCGCGGGCGATGATGCGCGCGCCGATCGCGGCTTGGATGGGCACCTCGAACTGCTGCCGCGGGATGAGCTTCTTCAGCCGCTCGGTCATGAGCACGCCGTAGGCGTAGGCCTTGTCACGGTGCACGATCGCACTGAAGGCGTCGACCGGCTCGCCCTGCAGCAGGATGTCGACCTTCACCAGGTCGGCCTCCTGGTCGCCGCTCGGCTCGTAGTCGAGCGACGCGTAGCCGGCGGTCTTGGACTTCAGGTTGTCGAAGAAGTCGAAGACGATCTCGCCGAGCGGCATCGTGTAGCGGATCTCGACGCGGTCCTCGCCCAGGTACTCCATGCCGAGCAGGGTGCCGCGGCGGGACTGGCACAGCTCCATGATCGTGCCGACGTAGTCCTTGGGCGCGAGGATCGCGGCCTTGACCATGGGCTCGGTGACGCTGGAGATCTTCGTCCCCGACGGGAACTCGCTCGGGTTGGTGACGGTGTAGGACTTGCCGTCGTCGGTGGTGACCTCGTACGTGACCGACGGCGCCGTGGAGATCAGGTCGAGCCCGAACTCGCGCTCCAGACGCTCGCTGATGATCTCCAGGTGGAGCAGGCCGAGGAACCCGCAGCGGAAGCCGAAGCCGAGCGCGACCGAGGTCTCGGGCTCGTAGTTGAGCGAGGCATCCGAGAGCTTGAGCTTGTCGAGGGCCTCGCGCAGCAGCGGGTAGTCGCTGCCGTCGATCGGGTACAGGCCGGAGAAGACCATGGGCTTCGGGTCGGTGTAACCGGGCAGGGCCTGCTGGGAGGGCTTGGCGGCGTTGGTGACGGTGTCGCCGACCTTCGATTGGCGAACGTCCTTCACGCCGGTGATCAGGTAGCCGACCTCGCCGACGCCGAGTCCCTTGGTCGGGATGGGCTCGGGCGAGGAGACGCCGATCTCGAGCAGCTCGTGGATCGCTCGGGTGGACATCATCTGGATGCGCTCGCGCGGGCTGAGTGTGCCGTCGATCATGCGCACGTACGTGATGACGCCCCGATAGGAGTCGTACACGGAGTCGAAGATCATCGCGCGCGACGGGGCGTTCGGGTCGCCCTTCGGCGCGGGGATCTGCCGCACCACGTGCTCGAGCAGCTCCTCGACGCCGAAGCCGGTCTTGCCGCTGACCCGCAGCACATCCTCCGGCTTGCCGCCGATCAGACTCGCGAGCTCCTTCGCGTACTTCTCGGGATCGGCCGCGGGCAGATCGATCTTGTTGAGCACCGGGATGATGTGCAGATCGTTCTCGAGGGCCAGGTACAGGTTCGCGAGCGTCTGCGCCTCGATGCCCTGAGCGGCATCCACCAGCAGGATCGCGCCCTCGCACGCGGCGAGGGACCGGCTGACCTCGTAGGTGAAGTCGACGTGTCCGGGCGTGTCGATCATGTTGAGCGCATACGTGGTGCCGTCGACTTCCCACGGCATGCGCACGGCCTGGCTCTTGATCGTGATGCCGCGCTCGCGCTCGATGTCCATGCGGTCGAGGTACTGCGCGCGCATGTCGCGGTCGGAGACGACGCCCGTGATCTGCAGCATCCGGTCGGCCAGGGTCGACTTGCCGTGGTCGATGTGGGCGATGATGCAGAAGTTGCGGATCAGCTCGGGCGGGGTCGCCGACGGCTGGAGGGGCTTCAGGGCGCGCGGAGACATATCCGGGTAATTCTACGGGCCGCGAGCCCCGCCCCGAGTCTCGCCCGCTGCGGACCAATATCCTGAAACGCATGGTCGTCCAAGTGGTGCTCGTGCACGGCATCCGGACGTCTGCCACGATGTGGCGCGCGCAGGTGACCGCGATGCGCGAGCGGGGCAACCCGGTGAACGCGGTGGACCTGCCCGGTCATGGCTCGCGGATGGCGGAGCAGTTCACCCTCGAGTCGGCGCTCGCGACCATCGACGAAGCGGTTCGGGATGCCGCGACCCGGGGTCCGGTGCTGCTCGTGGGCCATTCGATGGGCGGCCTGCTGTGCATCGAGTACGTCGGCGCCGAAGACCGTCCGCCCGTCGCGGGATTCATCGCCGCATCGTGCACCGCGATCCCCCGCGGTCTCGCACTCAACACCTACCGCGTGCTGGCCCGCGGGTTCGACTCCCTGCCCGATCGCGGGATGTGGCTCACGGACCGGATGCTCGACCGTATCCTGCCCGACGAGACCCGCGCGGATTTCGGCGCCGGCGGCTACGCGCTGGACGCGCAGGACACCGCACTGCGGAGTCTCTCCGTGCTCGACCTGCTCGCCGCGCTGCACCGCATCGACGCGCCGCTGTGGTTCGTCAACGGGCAGTTCGATCAGCTGCGCGTCAATGAGCGACTTTTCCTGCGCGTGGCGCAGCACGCCGAGCTGATCGTCGTTCCGCGCACGACCCACCATGTGACGGTGATGCGACCGGCGGTCTTCAACGCGATCCTGAACCTGGCGATCACGACGATCGAGCAGACCTGATAGACTCGGTGATTGGCTTGCGTGTGGGTTTCATTCCCTCACGACCGTCGTGCGGCATCCCTCTACTGCCACTCGGCATTTCACATCGAACACTCCGAACGAAAGACCGTCTACAAACGTGGCAAACATCAAGTCGCAGATCAAGCGCAACAAGACCAACGACAAGGCTAACGAGCGCAACAAGGCCGTGAAGAGCGAGCTTCGCACCGAGGTGCGTCGCACGCGCGAGGCCGTCGCCGCCGGCGACAAGTCCGCCGCTGAGAAGTCGCTCGCCCGGGCCACCAAGAAGCTCGACAAGGCCGTGAGCAAGGGCGTCATCCACGCGAACCAGGCCGCCAACCGCAAGTCGGCGATCGCCAAGCAGGTCGCGGCGCTCTGAGCACCGATCTTCACGAAGGCCCGTCCCTTAGGGGGCGGGCTTTCGTCATTGCCCCCTTCGATACGGCGCTGCGCGCCTACTCAGGAACCGAAGGGCGCTTTGGTCGCGATCACGGTGATGAGCCGCTCGAGGGCGAAGACGCTGTCGCGTGAGCCGCCCTTGACCTCGGCATCCGCTCGAGCCGCCGCCTGAATCGCCATCCCGAGCGTGGCGTCGGACCAGCCCGACAGGTCGCGCCGCGCGCGATCGACCTGCCAGTCCTTGAGGCCGAGGCGGCCGGCCAGTGCCGCGGACGATTCGCGGTTGCCGGCGACGCGCGCCATCGTGCGCAGCTTCGAGGCGATCGCGGCGACGAGCGGAACGGGGTCGGCGCCGGAGGCCAGCGCGTGGCGCAGCGAGACGAGCGCTTCGCCGTACCGCCCCGCGATCGCCGTGTCGGCCACTGCGAAGGCCGAGGTCTCCACCCGCCCCCCGTAGTACCG